>SXGQ01247943.1_pt1 | contig 51813 bp, 67 predicted proteins | sample 3178371 | NCBI WGS metagenome assembly SXGQ01 (sample SAMN11356859, study PRJNA531348) | freshwater metagenome | isolation source: freshwater sample F1-20 | place: China: Fuxian Lake, Yuxi | collected 2017-12-25 | reverse complement strand
CTCAATTTCTTTTAAAGCTCTTTTCCTACCTTTTTCTGTTAATTTTTTAGAATCTTTTATATTTTCAGAGGTAAAGTCTTTAGGTAGTATTACCGCTGCAGCAAAAACAGGTCCAGCTAAAGAGCCTCTACCAGACTCGTCCACGCCACATTCTATTAAATCTTTATTAAGATATGATTTTAATGACATTATTTTTCTATAAATTTAAAGTCTATACCGAATATTTCTACGGTAAATTCTTTTTTATGTTCAAATTCACCTCTATCTAAACCTTTTGCATCATGAACCTGTACTTGTAAAGCAGAATGCTCAAACTGATTAACTTTAAAAGTTATTTCAGTTGGTAATGGGAATTTACTATTTTTTACCTCATCCATCTCAGTTAATGTAACGGCAAAATCTATATACTCTTTTAAATTAGTCATTATTTAAATAATTTTTTTAATTTATCAAAGAAGTTAGGTTTTTTATGTATACTATTGGGTGTTTTCAATATTTCTTCACCTAAACCATTTTTAATTTCTTCAATAAATTTATTTTTTCTCATTTCAGTAATATAACTATCTTGTAAAATCTTACGTCTTTCAAGTTCAACCTCCCAATCTTCTCTATCCATATTAGTTAATATTATAGTTTTTTATTAATTTGTTTATTTTAACCGGCCATTGACCAGATGATGCGTACCCTACTGAATATAAAGAATATACCCAATTACTAGTATCATCTGATCCTTTTAATTTAGAATAAAATCTTTTATTAGAAACAAGTTGACAGAAACCTTTATAAGAAGCCTCTACAGACTCAAAATAACGATATCTAGAATATATTTGATGGGTTTGCATTAAGTTATTTGAACCAACTATTCCAAAGTGGTTATTCAATAATAAAGCTACTTTACTCTTTCCTCCAGCAGATTCATAAAAACCTATAGCTAACATTACAGAACTTGGTATTTGGTATACTGTTTCTAGACTATCAGCCATTGATTGGTATTTCTCTATATATAGTTTTTGTGAATTTATCGTATTACTTGTTACAATAAATAAAATCATTAAAATTATTTTTTTCACCATATCTGTAAATTTAACTATTACCTTGATAATTGAAAAGGTTTATTGTTATAAATATAGGTAACTATTTTCATTATGGTTAATTATCATTATTATTATAAAAAATAAAAATTATGTTTATTTATTGTTTATTAGCTTATGGTATTACTAATATAATGGTTTTTAGTAGTATCTTTAAAGAATGGAGAGATTTTTGGGAATATTTCAACCCTGAGTTTTTTGGTAAACTATTTACTTGTCCAATGTGTTTAAGCACTTGGTTAGGGTTTTTCCTATCTATCCTTTTTCATTTCCAAGATCTAAACACCCCTATGATTGATTTTGGGTTTAAGTTTGGGTTTTGGTCAGTACTTTTTGACGGAGCTTTTACTTCAGGAGTTGTATGGTTAATCCACACATTCCAAGAAATGGGTGAAAGAGCTTTTCAAGATGAAAATTAAAAAAGGGACCTTGAGTCCCTTTTTTTATGATGATAAAATTTTATCTAAACCTTTTTCTTCTAATTTTCCTTTAAATGAATTTGTTACAAAATCTACAATTTCAAAATCAGAGAATTGGTTATTTTCTTTTTTACCTAACAACCATTCATTTAGTTTCCTAATAGCTGTCTCATCATCAACAGCACTAAAACTTTTTAAACATACAAGTTCTAAATCACTAACCCTTTTTACAACATTTAAATCATTATCAATAAAATGACCTAATATCTCAGCTTCACGTAATTTTTTATTATATTCTTCAGTTAAAACAACTTTATATTCAAAATCATAAAAAGTTAAATCATTTAACGCTTCAACCATTTTAGGTAGGTTGGTGGTCTGATGGAAATTTTTTGGTACGCCCATAATTATGAAACTTTTTCTATCTTATCTTCTTTATTAGTTACACCATTAGTTGTACTATTTGTATTGGATTTAGAATTTAACTTTAAAGAATCCTCTTCAGTTGTAAATTTTAAATGATTTAATTCATCTAAACTTTTTAACTCAAAAACTCTTTTTAATTCCTCAACTTTTGCTTTTAAAAGTCTCTCCTTTTCCTCAAGTTCTAAGTTATATTTAATAACTTTCTCCTCAACGAAATCTATAATATCATCAAAAGTTTTAACATCTGAATAAAACATGGTATATATAACATTACCACCTTCTTTAGTTTCTTTTTGATTTACTTGGATTTCTTCACTTTCCTCTATGTCCCAAGATTTTTTTATTATGAATTCAACAATTCTATAATTTTCAGCAACCTTTATACCCTTAAAGTAAGGTTGTAGACTATCTAATCTTTTTTGTATCATGATATAACTTTTTAACCAATACCTGTAAATAAAACAGTTAGAATAAAAGAAAGGGAACAACCCAAAAGCACAATTTCAGTTTTACTGTACTCTGCTTTTTGGGGTTCCTCTTTTCTTAATTCTATTAAAATTTTCCACCCATGTCTTAAAATATTTAAACAAGACATGATGAAAATAAAAAACATTATTTTAGATGAAATATCCATTAAACTGTAGTTTTCTGTTTTTTTGTACTACTAATTTCATCTCTCACTTCTTTTGCTAGATTACGAATATCTTGTAAAGATTTTCTAGCTCTAGTTCCTGCTGTGTTATTACCTTTCTCAATAAATTTAAGGTAATCTTCTCTAAAAGAGGTTAGAAGTGTTTCAAATTCTGTAACTCTGTTTGACATTTTAATTTATTATTTAATTATTTCCCTCTTCGGGCTTATTTGATGGTTCCAAAAATTCCAACCACAATGAAACGTTAGCGATTGTATTTCTGTAATTATTCAATTTATTATTAATGTTTTGACATATTTCTTCAATTGAAATGTCACTGTTAATAAATCTTTCTAATTCTAGTTCGGATTTTCTCTTTTCTAAAACTAAATGGTTTGTAATAATATCTATTTTTTTCTGTGTATCCATTAAACACTTACGTTAAAACTTTTATTAAAAATTTTATATAAATCTAAAAAATTATCTAGTTCAGACTTTGTCTTTATTTTTTTATAATTAAAACTATTAAATACAAAATATAAAGTGTTTCTGACTATTTTTTCACTTTTATCTGTTTCTTTATAGAATGTTTCTAACATAAATAAAGAAAAATAATCATGTAGTAAACCTTTATTATCAAAAAATATTAGTTCTTTTTTAAAACCCTGTACCGTGGATTCCCAACACCATTTAAAATGTTCTAACTGGTTTTCCTCTGACATTAAATTATCACCCATGTAAGTATCTATTACTTTCCCATAAAGGGTTTGTATAAAATCTAACATTAATTCAGATTTTTCTGGTGATACTTTATTAATTTTATAAATCAATGAAATATCTTTTTTATCCATAGGTTTAGATATGTATTCTATAAAATCTATTGTATTTAATATTTTATTAATCCTGTTCATTAATGTTAATAATTAAATAATAGATAATTTTTGTAAACCTTTTTAAATTATATCAGTACTCTCTAATAATGTGTAACTAAATTTATTACCATGTATTTTTGATGCTTTTTTGATGATTTTCATAAACACATCAAAATCTTTAACTCTTTTAAATACTTGGCACCCAGCTGACCAATTCTCAACCCATGTTGAATCCTGACCCGCTTTATGGATATTAATACCATACATACCTTCAGTAATTTTATTTTCATCATATTCTAAATCAAGGTCCGAATCACGATAAACTTTAACGTTCCCGTGTCTTTGACAAAGAGCGTCATATTTTCCTTGATGTTTATCAATAGACCAAGTACTTTTATATTGTCCAGGAACTAATCTAGCACACCCGCCTTTTATTCCCATTTTTTGCCACTCTAAGATTGATTTTTTACCAGGGTCTGTTGTATTTAACCATTCATAATATTGCCAAACACCATTTTCATCTTTAAAAGATAGTGTGATTACATCATCAAACATATTGGTAACTTTTTTGCCTGTTGATGAGTTTCTTACACCGACAATGTTTACGTCATAACCTTTATTTGAATCGTCGTTGAACCATTTATAACCTTTTGACTCAACTGAATCTTTGATTTGTTCTCTTGTGTATTCCATAATTTATTTTTTCAACCAACTATAATATCTTCTAGTCAAAGATTCACGATCATCAAGACCGTTATATCCTCCATTAATTTTTTTAGTTAAACTTGTGATAGTTTCATCATTTACCCCTTTATCACAAATAGACCATAATTTATTCCTTTCAAAAAAGAATATTGCCGACTCAAAAGAAAATTCCGTGGCAACTAAATCAGGGTTTGTCATAATTTCAGGTTTTTTTAAATAATCTGAAAACGCCTTGTAGTTTGACTTACCAGTTAATTGTAATGCTCCTCTACCTCTAAATTTCCACCCATCTTTTGATGACTCATTACCATTACCCATTCTATCAGCATAAACTCTTGATGCAATCTTTTCTGGTTGTCTAGCATATGAATCTTCTAAATTATCAGGAAAGTATTTACCAAATGTTGTTTGTAACCCTTTTGCTGAATAATTTAAATTTTCACTAAACAATTGAAACCCTCCTGTCTCGTGAGAGGTTTGCCCAAAAAAGTGTGCAGCTCTTTCAGGTGTCATTTTAAAATACTCCATTGCTTTTTTTAATGTGTTAGGTCCAAATGACCCGTCAGGTGTTGCTCCGATTTTTTCTTGAAGTTTTTTTATACTCATAACAATTTTTATTAATAAATATTATAATCAATAAAAAACCCTCAGTAATGAGGGTTTTTTTATTATTTATTTTCTATTTTTTCTTTTTGTATTTTATTTACAACCCAACCGGCTACAGCAAATTCAACTGAAGCCCATAATAAGAATTCCCCCATTGTTAGTTTTTGTTGATGACCTGTTAAAAAATAAATCATACCCCATTGTGCAACAATAAAAGCAATACCAGATTCAATCCTTTTTTTAGAAAAATAAGATGGTTTTGTTGAATACATATTTATGATTTCGTTAAAGAACCATTTAATACTTTTCATAATTTTATTTATTTTTTAAATTTCTAAAAACCTTTTTAAAATTATCATCCTCATTTTCTTTAACAATATTTTTTGTAGACATTGTTTTTGAAGAGTTATAACCCCATAAATGTTTCATTTTTTCAATACTTTCACTAACTACTTGAGTATTTTTTTCATGTGTAATCACAGCTTCACCGTCTTCTTCACCTTCCCAAATCAATCTATAATAGTTATTACCATCAGTAATGGCAAATACAGTTTCATCAATCTTAATTCTAGAAGGTAATTTTTCAGTTAATTTAAGAACTTGTTCTTTTGAATTAACCTCACCTTTTGTTTTAAAAATATTCTCTTTTACCACATCAGAATATTTGTTTTCTGACTCAGCAATAGGTTTATCAGTTGTTCTTACTTTTGGTGTATAATGATATTCGTCAGGTTCACCATATTTGTGTTTTAAGTACTTCTCTGAATATCCTCTTAATTTTTGATAAGTAGAGTCATTGCCATTTAATTCGTCTTGTCTTTTCACAAACTCATCATGAACAGGTGTACCCTCATTATCATATCTCAAAGCTAACATACCAGGTCCTAAAGCTTCAGTATCATAAACTTCTTCAGGTTTTGTTTGGTCGTCTTCCCTATTAACTTTTTTAGGTTTAAAAGCTTCACCAATTTGTGATGGTTCAGATTCAGAAGTTTCTTGGAAATTTTCCATTTTATCTAAAACCATTTTATAATATTCTTCAGCATCAACTAAATCTTTTCTATGTACTTTATCTAATGCTGGTTGTACTTTAGCACTACCTAAACTAACTAATCCAGTTTCTTTGTCTTGTATGGTTTCTAACGTACCAAATTGTGCTTTTTCTGCATCAGAAAGGTTATCACTTTTGTGTTTTACACCAAACGCGACTTCCATATCTTCAAATCCTTTAGTTTCAAGTAAAGTTTTTACTCTATTTTTAATTATATTTTTAATATTTTTTGACATATCTCGTGTTTTTAATATAAATATCTTACTTGTATTATTAATTACTACCTGTATTAAATTTTGTTGATTTCATTTTTTCGTAATAACCTTCTTTTGTCCCCTTCCAATCAATAGGTAACTTATTATTTAAGTTATAAATTACTTGTTCATCATCTATACCAGCTATCTTTATTTTAAATTTATCCATTAAAGATAATTTGTGGTGGGTATCTTCATTCATTATCTTTACTATACTATCTAAAATGTATTTTTCAGTTAAACCTGTTTTTTCTGAAATATTTTTAATGTTTTCAAAAGTATTATCACTTAATTCTAAAGGTTTATCAATAGCTCCCTGACTACACCAAGGTTGATTGTTGTATTTAGCACATCTATCTTTAATTTTAACATACTTAGCACCTTTACTAAATTTAACTTTATTTATTTCAGTGAAAATATCTTTTTTCTTTTCTGATTCATTAAAAATACCGTGACCATCAATTTTTTGTATAATTTTACCACCTTTCCACAAAGGGTTCTTTGAAGGTATGTGTTGTCCTTTTTTAGCCGCAAAAGAAGGTCCTACAGGAAAACTACCACCAAATACAGATCCGAATGTTGTTTCTTCTTCTAAATCTTCTTTTCTTCTATGTGATTTTTTAATTGAACCCTTATATCCTATGGAATCGGTACAAACCGCTTCAGGTTTATAATCAGTTCCATTTTTTTTATTTTTCATTTCAACATCCTTAACACAACGATCCCATTTTTTTGTGTGAACTTTCTCTTCTTTAGTTTCAGTTATTAATTTGGATATGATTTTATCAACCTCTTCCTTTTTAAGTGTTCTACTATAATGTTTATTCCTAAAAGTTTGTATTTCATTTCTAGAACCTTCGTCTTTTAATGTAATACCTTTTTGTAATGAGAATTTCCAATCTTCATTAGGGGGATCTATATTAAGGTCAAAAGCTTTATCAGTAGATGTTACAAATTGTTTATATTTTTTAGGATTTTTTAACACTTCATCTCTAAATTGATTTAAATCATTGTGTACATTAGCATCCAATGTTTCATCATTCCATACATCATCAGTATGTGCATAGGGGTCTGTTATTACACCACCATTATAAGTAGGTATCTTTTGCCACCACCAATCTTCTAATTGACCATTTTCAGCGTTCTTTTTAGGTGAAGGCCAAGGTGGGCTCATATCTTCCTTAGTACCCCACCCAAGAAGATTATTTACAATAAAATCAATAGTGGATGAAATAGACCCAGTAGTAGTCAATTCATTTAATAAATTACTTGTTTTAGGTTCTTTAGATTCTTTTTTAGTTGTTTTGTAACTTAAAGGTGCACTATAAGAATAACCAGCAGCACCGGCTAAACCACCAGAACCACCAGCATCCATCTCTTCTAAATCTTTTTTAGATTTTTTAACTCTTTTTACCTCTGTTTTAATTTTAACCTTTGGTTTTGTACTATTAAGAGCCTTTTTTAAATCAGTGGCATATCTTTTTGTAAGAGGACCATCAGATTCACCCAAATGAGACATTATATCTATTTGGTCTTCATCATTAGGTAGTAACTCAAATTCGTCTATGTTTGGATCTAAAGCTAAAGTTCTACCATTATCCCAATCAACATGTATTTGACCTATACCATCAATTCTTCTTATAGTACCTTCAGTTTTATTTGGTACTGGATTTGGGTCTGGTCCCATTTGAATTAATCGGACTCTCATCCCTTCTTTAGGCTTTATATCTCCAAACATATTTTTAGATATTATCCAATTTATTCATCCAAAAAGTCCTTCTATTCCAAAGTGTTTTATAGAATTGTACTAACACCTTTTGAGTAATTTCAGCAACCTCTTTTTGTGTTGCTTTATCATTCTTAAGTTGTTTCTTAACCAAATCCTCTATTTTAGATTTGATATTTGTGTTTTTAAGCATTTCCTCAAACTCAGTTCTAGCTATTTTTTTAATTTCAGCTTTATCTGCACGAGTTAACTCTTCCTTAAGGACTTGCTTAATAAGATTTTTCATCAGTTGATTAAGATTTACGATTATTTCTTCTTTCTCTTTCGAATCTTTCAGATAGGTTAGCTCTTCTATTTTTTCTAGCTTCTTCTAACATTTCTTCTTTTTTAACTCTTTTTACAATGTTTTCCAATAGAGTTACAAATTCTTCTTCTGTGTATCTTAATACTTTTGCCATTTTATAGGGTTTTTAATAATTAATTATTTTATAATAAATATCAACCTAAAATAAAAAAACCACCTCAAAAGAGATGGTTTTATATTTTTTTGATTAACTCACAATTATTTTCCTACCTAATAAATTTGTTAAAGTTTGACTTATTAACTCATTAACAGTGTCATATTCATTTTCTTTTATTAGGTAACCATCAACCTTAACTTGTGGAGCAAAATCACTACCACCCATGTCTTCAAGTTCTTTCCACATTTTTTCGTTACCATTCATAATAACATTTTCATAAGTCATGCCAATGTTATCAAGTTTAGTTTTTAATTCTTCACAGGCTGGACAACCCTCAAGAGTGTATACTATAACATCTTTATGACTATTATCACTAATTTCCTTCAATAACTTTTTGATACTATCTCTATCCATATTAATTACTTTTTCTTAAAACTAATAAATTTGTAATAATAATTAAAGCCTAAAGTATTAGTACTTGTTGCGTTAAAGATTAAAGAATGGTTTTTTAGATAAAAACCTACACCAACAGATAAACCATTGTCTACTGTTGTGGAGAAGCTTTTAATATACCCCCCACCAAACATAAATCCATAATTACGTGGTTGTGGGATATAAGGGCTAGGTGGCATTTCTTCAGGTGCTAAAGCCTTAACTTCCATACTATCCACAATTAACCAATCAGGACCTATAAGTCTACTATTCCATAAACCCTTTTTAGTCTCTGTTAAAACTATTTTTAAAGGTAATTTACCAAAAGTCCAATCACCTTTATAGAATGCCGTTTTCTTATGTACTGAACCATCCCAAGAAATAAACCAATCCTTTTCGTCAGGATATTTCAAAGTAAGGTCTATTAGATTACTATCGTTAGGGTTGAATTTACCGAACCCCTCAACAACTTTTTTCTGTAACGTGACTAAAGTATTGTTAATCATCAAAAGCTTCTCATCATTACTTTTGATAGTTCTATACAAATCTTTATTTTCTTCTTTTAATTGTTTAAGTAAATCCTTTTGTGTATTGAAGTTGTCCACCAATTTAGTATATTGCCCATCTTTTTCTTTGATTAACTTACTATTTTTAACAATCTCTTTATTAGTTTCCTTTAATTGGTCCCTTAATTCTTTTTGCATTTGGTTATTTTCACATTTACTCATCATAAGTAAAACTATTAAAACCATGATACCACCAAATAAAACAGTATCCCTTAAATTAATCCCTTTCATAATTAAAAACCAAAAGCATTTCCTTCATTACCGGTAGTTTCTTCACCACCTGTTATTTCTTTAGTAGTTGTAGTAGTTTCACTTTCTTCTTTAGAACCACCAACTAAACGACTAGACCAATTATCAGACCATACATCATAATAACCTCTTAATTTTTTAAGAACTTCTAATGTACCATCACTTAATTGTATTAAATCAGCTGTATCAATGTAACAACCTATAGTCTCATCCAAAGAATAGTACCAATTAATTTTTTCTCTAATTAAATAACCCGACCATTCTACGTTTTCAGGATGTACTTTTATAGGGTCAAATTTAACTAACTTAGAAACAATATTTTTAAAATTATTTTCTTCTTCTCTTTGTTCATCTGGTTCAATTGTTTGAACGTCTCTTTGTTCATCTGAATTAATAACTTTTGTGGTTTCAATTGTGTCTGTGTCAAGTTCTTCCTCAAATAAAAGTCTTTTACTATTTCCAGATAACTTAGTATCCTCTATTTCAGTAAGACCAATTTTTTTACCGTTTTTTTGTAATTGTCTTATTTTTTCTAAAAATTTTCTATCATCCATTTTACAGATTTTTTAATACGTCCATGTTAAATGCCGGACTAACATCTTTTATTTCTTGTGAATAATTACTTCTAAAGGTTATCCCATTATAAATATCCACATTTTCATCATAAACATTATTCCCAATACATTCTTTTTTAATGTTAAATCTATCACATAAATCAATTATTAAATCTTTTAAGGATTCATATTGTTCATCTGTGTATTTAACCCATATATCATGGTTTCTCCAATTCTTATTAACAATGTTATCAATTTTTTTACTATAAGTGTGACCTAACCAATCACGATAGATATTATAATTAGTGTCTAAATCTAACCAACCAGGGTTAACTAATAAAATTGATATATTAGATTTATCTTGTTCTACCTCTAAAAAATCTGAGTAGTAGTTGGGGTCAAAGTGTTGATAAACCTTCCCATCAAGGTCTATAGTAAAAGATGAAGTTTTTTTATAATTACCATTTAATCTTTTTAACCAACCGTTATAGTGTCTCATATCTTTTCTACTATTATGACCTATAACTATTTGGGTTTTTTTAAAAATCTGTGTATGATAATTTTCCCTAGGTAATGGATATTTTTCAGTATCTATCAAAATTATTATATTCTACCTATATCGTTATTTCTTCTTTTAATTATTTTTTTCCAAGTATTGTTTAATTCGTCCCCCAAAGTTGATCCAACTTTTGCTCCAATTGTTTGTGGTTCTTCTACGTTAGGTATAATTATTTCATTTTCTGGATGTTCTTCCTCAACTAAAACAGGTTGTTCATCATATTCTTCTTCTTGGATGTCGTATGGTGTAAAAGCTAATGCCGTAGGTTCTTCTTCTAATTCTTTTTCAGTAGGTTGTGGGGGTAATTTACCCTCTTCTCTAAGTTCTCTTACTTTTTCCCAAACTTTATTAGATTCTTTTTGTAGGTCTGTTAATTTTTCTATATTATTTTCATCAATTACTTCGTCGGTACTTGGGGGGTTGTTGGTGGGTACTTGGGGGGTTGTTTCAGTTTCTTCTTCTTTTTTACCGTCGTATTTAACAAAGAAATGGAGTGATGTTAAAGATATAATAGGTAGAAGACCCCCTTCCAAAAAGGCTAACCATCTTTTCATTGCTGGAACATCAGTGGTATCAGAACCAACCATTTCCCAAATAGGTCCTGTTAATTCAACCCAAGATTTAAATAAGTCTCCGTTTTGATCTATTTCTTTATAAGAATAAAAAATATTACCGATCATTTGTATGAACGTGATGAGACCAAACATTATCCACACACCTCCTTTAATTTTATTTGTTGCAGCAATAAGAGCTGTCATCGCACCTACTTCAATAGCTATTGATAAATAAATTGCCCAACTAAATGGGTTTGCAATATCATACCATGCAACAACGTGTGAAATTGATATTCCTGCCACCAATACAATTGGTAACAAGAACATACTTCTATTAGGGTTATCCTTAACCCAATTTATAATTTTTTTCATTTTTCTAAATTTTTAATATTTTTCTTCACAATCATATGAAGTTCCATTAACTGTTCACCTCTATCTTTAGAAGAAATATAGTTATCATAATCTCTATGAACCTTAATTTTTTCCATTCTAATAACTTCGGATATGTTATTAATGGTATCTTTTTGACCATTTACAAGTAAATTCAAACTATCAACAATTTTTTCATTTTCAGTTTTTACTTTATTTAATTTTCTCACTTCACCTGATTTAATGCATGAACGCATAAAGAAAATGAAGAGTAATGTTGATAAAATGTGAATTTTATACTTTTTTACAAACTCAATAATTTTTTTCATAGTCTTTTTTATTTTTAATTTTAAATAATTTTATTATAAAAGTATACTATTTAATACTCATATAAATATTTATAAAATATGAATATTAAATCTTTAATAAAAGAAACTATATTAAGAGAAGAAAAATTCCACCAATTAAGTAGTGAAATTACTTTTACTTTTGATTTACATCACGATATGGGAGGTCATACAGCACAAAGAAAATGGAGGCACGGAAGTGGTGAAAAAATATATGACTATGATATTATTAACCTACTTGAAGATGCTAAAGATGAAATAATTTATAGTATTATAGACGGTGAAATAAGACCAAATAGAAGATTCATTGTTTCAAGAGACGGTGAGGATTATTTAAATGTTGTTATTAGTCCTGAAAAATTAGATACTAACCATTGGAATCTAGTCACAATAACTGTGATGAAGAAATCCGATTTTACAGTCAGTCCTGGTCAACTACAAATATTTGTATAAAAAAAAACCACGGTATTCTGACCGTGGCTGTTCTTAATGTATTCTGACAATAAGAACATTTAATTTATTTCCCTTATCTATAATACAAATATAAGGGTATTATTTTAGTTGGCCAAATTATTTGTAAATAAATTCAAAAAGATTTTCTGAATTAGCTCTTAATTTTCTTAAAGATTTTTCTTTAACTTGTCTAATTCGTTCTTTTGTTAGACCGTATTCCTCACCAATTTGTTCCAAAGTCATTGGTTGTCCGTCAAGACCAAAGTACATTTTTATAATATCTTTTTCTCTATCACTTAACACAGATAGAGTTTTTTCCAATTGACTTTTTAAAACATCCTCAGAATAAATATCTTCATCAGGGCCAATAAATGTGTTATCAGGAATAACATCTAAAACCTCATCACCGTCCTCATTAATTTTATCATTTAAAGAACCACATGTTGGGTGATTTAGTACTGAAAGGTCCATTTCACCATTAATAGGCATTCTATGGTTTTCCTGTTCAAAAGCTGAAATCTCTTTTTTAATTTTTGATAACTGGTTTGTGATATTAACAGGTAATCTAACCATTCTAGAGTTATCACATAAAGATTGTAGGATTGATTGTTTAACCCACCAAACAGCGTAAGAAATAAACCTAAAACCACGAGTATGGTCAAATTTCTTAGCAGCCTTAATAAGACCATAGTTACCTTCATTGATTAAATCAACAAGAGGTATACCTTGTCCTTGGTATTCTTTAGCTATTGAGATAACAAAACGTAGATTAGCATTAACCAATGCGTCAATAGCCTTCTGATCACCATCAGCAATTCTTTTGGTTATTTCTGACTCTTCGTCAGGTGTTAGAACATTAATTTTTCTAACTTCTTTTAAATAATTAGAGATACTATCCTCTGATGTGTCAATGTATTTTTTATTTGTAACCATATGTATATTATTTATTTTTTACCAAAAATTAAATTACTGTTTTTTGTAGACGTAACTTTTTGTTTATTTTCTACTATTTTTCTACTCTTTTTTTCTTTTTTAGGTGGTTCTATTTTCATTTCAGACTCATACTTTTTCTTTTTTATTAAATAGAAATCACCATTTAATGAGTATGGGGCTTTTTTAACATTATTGAGTAGTAATGTTATGGTACTTTTTCTTCTTTCTTTTTCGGGTCCTTTAAGGTCTTCTAACTCACCTTCTAAAACGTCTATCTGATGTAGTAAAGGTTCACACCAAAAAATAACAGAATTAGTTAACAATTCTTGTGGTACTTGTTCACCATACCACTCAACCCTTTCACCATTTTTAATTATTTTTTCGTAATCCAATTTGTAACTTTTTAAAGATTTCTACAAATATAATGAATTTTAATAATTTTTCAAAATTTTATTTTCTTTTTCAGTTAAACAAGAGGTATCAAAATTGTTTTCTCTTAATTTATCTAGAATTTGATCTATATTAGTTAATGGGGTGATTTCCTTATTTGTGACTTCAACCTTTTCAGTTTTAACTTTCGGTAGAATCTCATTTATTTCAGGGAATAAACCTTTATAGTATTTTGAAGGTAGGTTAACGATATTATTATCACCATTTGTTATATCAAACAATAAAAAAGCTTGCCTATCAGATAGTAATTCGTAAATTTCAAAGGTATTATAGTGACTATAAAAAGTTCCAATAAAAATACCGTTACCATCTACATAGTTAACACCGTGTTCACCATCAGCAATTTCATTAAGGTCTACATCAATTCCTTTTGACGACCCTAAAACGATAATCATAAATCTTTTATTTTCCATAAGAACTTTTTTATATAAATATTTTAACAATACAAATATAGTACTATTAATTGGATTTAATGGAAGAAATATTTTTTATTTTATTTATAGTAATAATATTTGTAGACCAATCCTTTACCAATGGATTATGTGTAATCAAAAAGATATTGGGGAACATTGATTTGGCTTTATCAAATAAATAACTAACGTATTCCAAATTTTGGTCTGAAACTTTACCTAATACCTCATCAAGTACGACTAGATTTGGTTTCGGTAAACAACTTATTTTTGTCATTATAAACCTTAAAGCTAATGATGATATTGTTTTTTCAAAACCACTACCCTCATTTATGGGATATTCAATGGTAACACCATTATCATTTTCTTTATTAATTAAAAATTCAACTTCCTTTTTATCATTAATATCAATTTTTAATTTAAAGTTAGTGGTATCTATTAACAATCTATCCAATTCAGAGTTTATCAAAGGTATCACATTTTTCATAATCATTTTTATGATACCATTTTTACCAACCATTCTAACATAAACATCAAAGATGATTTTTATATCTTCTTCAGCTTTTATGGTTTTTATATATTCTTCGTTTTTACTTATTTGGATTTTATGTTGTTCTATTTCACCGTTTAACCTTTCATTTAATCTTATTTTAGAAGTCTTATCAGACTCCAAATTTGATATTTTAGAATTGTAACCCAAAACTTGGCTATCAATATTTTTATTATTCTCTATGTTTTCAAGATTGTCTTCGTACCTCTTTTTAAGGTCTAATTTTTCTTTCCTGTCTAATCTTAGTCTTTCCAAATCTAATTCCAATTTATCAACCATTAGGGAAGATCTATCGTATTCAGAAACGGAAGATTTAATTTTATCTTGTTCTTCCACAAGTTTATTGGCTTCAAGTAATTTTTCAGTTAAGGAAAGTAAATCTGAACCTAAATTTTGTAATAATTGTTTATTTTCTTCAATTTCTTCTGAATGGTCAACATCTGCTAAAGGTTGTTTACATAAAGAACAAAATTCACCTTCCTCAAGGTTTTTAATTCTTCCTTGAGTTTCTTTTATTTTAGATTTTGTTCTATCAACTTCTAAATTGAGTTCTCTTTCAATTTTTACATAATCTTTGTGTAAATCTTCATCGTAATTAGGTTCAACCATCTTTTCAAAAGATTCTTTAGCATTTTCATAATCATCTTTTTTCTTTTTACCTTTTTCAATAATGGATTCTACTTCTCTATCAATGTCTTCTGGTCTTAAATTAATCACCTCACCATCTATATCAACCTTTTTAGCTATTAAAGATTCTTTTTTATCTGTAGCCTTTTTAATACTACCTTCTATTAATTTTATATCTTTTTCAGTTTCAGATATTGTATCTTCTTTTTCGTTAATAGATGTTTTTAAACTTTCTATTTCAGTAGTTAATTCAACGGTATTATATTGGTCTGATTTTAAATTTTTAGACCAAGAAGATTTCATTTCTTTAACGATAGTTTCTTTATCTTCAATGACTTCTAAACCAATAAATCTAGATAAAATTCTTCCTTTTTCAGTCGGTTTAGTATGAATAATATCCTCAAGATTATCAGCATCAGCAATAATTGTTAATAAGAAATCATTTACAGAACCAATAGATTTTTTAATAAATTCTTCTGTTTCTCTTCTTTGTTCACCTTCTAAATTTTCTATAGTACCATCTGGCATTATTCTGTAAAAAGATAAATCTGTTCTAGTGGTATATTCATCACCAGTTCTTTTTGCTTTACGAGTTACAACCCTTTCAATTATATAATCAATACCATCAATAGTTATTAAACCTTTGACTTTAACCTCATTACAATCATCTCTAAAACGATTAAACATTTTAATAGCTGTATCCCCCTTTGTTGTTGTGTTAAAAAAAAGGAATAATAATAGGTCTAACGATAAAACTGTTTTACCACCCATATTAGGTGGATCTGAAGTAACTACAGTTACACCTTCTAAATCTTTAAAAGTCAATTTATTATCATCACCATATGATAAAAAATTAGACCACTCTAATTCTTTTATATACCAATTACGATATCTGTAATCAATTTCCCTTTGTTGTGATAATTTTTCATTTATCTTATCATCTAAACGTAAAATTCTTTCCCAATCAGCATCTACTTTATTATCTAACATCCATTGTTTAAATAATTTTCTTTGATAAGTAGTGTCCATTATATTATCGGCAACAGTCATCTCAACCTCACCATTTTCAGTTGTAATTTTTTTAGGTTTAAAAATTACTTGAACATTTGGGTTACCGTATTTCTCAATAAAATATTGACTTATTCTTTTTTGTCTTTCCTGAGTGTAGTTATTCGGGTCATCTTCCCAAATAACTCTACATTTAGCCTTGGGTGGTATTTGTATCACCTTTTCTTTTACTTCTGACATATTTTTATTTTAAATATAGATGAAAAATTACTCGTCGTAAAGGTCTTTTTTTTCTCTTTCAGATTTAGACACCCAATTTATAACATTACTTAAAATATTTTTTTGTCCGTTATCTTCTTTTGGTTGTTCTATCTTTTTCTTCTCTAATCTCCTATTCTTTTCAAGTTCCAATTCAATCTTTAAATTTTCTATTTCTTGTTCTAATTTCCTAACTTTTTCTGGGCCATCAATCTCAATTATTCTTTCAATTACAACTTCTTTAATAACTTCAAAAGGAACTTCTTTTTCAACTATAATTTCTTTTTCTATTTCAATAACCTTTGGTGGGGTACTTTCTAACTCTTGAATCCTTTTCGTTAATTCTGTTACCTGTTCGTCATTTGTTATATAAACTTCTTTTTCAATAATTTTATCAACAGGAACTTCTTTTATAACTTCCTTTATGATTTCAACAGGTATTTCTTTAACAATTTCTCTTACCACTTCAATAGGTACTTCAACAATTTTTTCAACCTCTTTAATGACTTCAACAGGTACTTCCACTATTTTTTCAACAATCGTCTCTTTTTCTGAATTCCCACCTATTTTAAAAGGTGTGGGTCCATATTTTTCTGTGGAATATCCTTGTCTTAACATCCTAATAATAAAAGCATTTAAATCAGTTATATCGTTAAGGCGACAATATTCCCATATCTCATCTTTTAAATCTTTAGGTAGTTCCATTTATATTTTTTCAATTAAATCTTTATCTGAAATTATAACAGAATCTTTGTTAAAACTAGAATCAATTTTTAATATTTCTTTACTAATTTCAGGAAAACTAGTCCATACCAAAGAACCTTCAGATGGGGGATTATATTCATTATCTACTAAATATTGTACTACTGTATTTTCTTCAAGAGTTATAAATCCATGAGCATATTCTCTAGGTACATAAATTTCATCACCAGGATACATTTCAAAAAATTGTAAATCTCCATCCCCATCTATTCTCATATCAAGGACAAAATCTAATATTCTACCTTGGATAACTTTAATTAATTTAGCTTGTGAATACACCCCCTTTTGGAAATGTAGACCTCTTACGGTCCATTTATTAGGATTTACACTAATATTACTTTGTAACCAATCTTTATCTAGTAAGTTTAAAGATAAAGGACTAAAAGAACCTCTATTGTCAAGAAAAATATTGTTTTTAATTCTGTGTGCTATTTCCATTAGAACTTGTGTATTAGTTTACTATCACCAATAGATTTTGGTTTATCTGATTTTTCTCCGCTTTGTATGTTTGAGTATCTTTCAAAATATTGTTCTGGTTGTATCGGTTCGTTTACTTGCTCTATATATTGTGGGTTATACCAATAATCTAAATCTATAGAATTGTATCTAATTATGGGCCTAAAAATAGATTCAAAATCCATCGGATTAAACGTTCTAACTATGTCTATAGTATAAATAAAAACCTCCCTACCCATTTCTAAGAGTTCAGTTATTTGTTGTGTTAAATTATAAAAATTATGGAAATTTTGTGAATTAACTAGTAAAGTTTTATTAATAGGTGTGTTAGCTAATACAGGGTCTACCATTCTACGTCTAATTTCAGGGTGTGGGATTAAATTTGCTGGTAAGTCTACTATGTAAACTTTTTGACCATCAAAGTACTCCATTAAAGCTATTATTTGTTCCCTAAATTGATCATAACTTTCACGAGAAATTTGTTCACCTTGTCTAATATTGTTATCTATATTGTGAAAACTATTACTAACTAATTTTGCTATTTTTTCTTGCGTAGATAAATTTCTATTCATATTAAAAAGAATGTTTTAGATTACCCATTTTTGGGTTTATGTCGTAGGGTTTTAGTCCGTGGACATTTATTTCTATTTTTTTAATTTCACCATTAAAATCAATAACCCATTTACCCATACCTTTACATTTACATCTAGGTACTTCTTTATCAATTATGGTTCCTATCATAGTACCATTATTTTTACTTTCAAATCTTACTTTATCCCCTATTTTCATTTTCTAAATCATTTAAAACTTTGGCCACTCTCGGTGAAGTCACAACCCAATTCACCCTCCTTCTTTGTATTCTTCTATTAATATTATTTAATAATTTATATAATTCTTTCTCATAATCAAAACCATCAAAATGGTAATGTTTTAAATATTTTTTAGGTTCCATTATACTAATCTTTCTAAACCTTCTTCAATATCTTCTATTGAATTAATTCTAAATGTATAAAAACCATAGTCAGATTCTAAATTAATATGTTCATGTTTTTTAGTTTCAACGTCCCATATCACATAACCATGTTTATCAACAGACTCTCCAAAGTCTTGTTGTAACATTGATGAGGGTTGTACAATCGTTGTACCGTGATAATCCATTACTTGATATAAATGAATATCACCACAACATACAAAGTCCAACCTATCAAATATTGAAATGTCTTGTCCATCTTCAAACTCAAACCCAACATTTGTTTTAAGTCCAATTAATGGGTCATGATACAACCCAACGTAAGTCTTATTACCAAATTCTTCTTTAGCCTGTTCTATCTCAGGTCTTTGTGAGCCTTCCATGTGACCATAGACACACCAAACAATATTTTCATCTTCATAACAACCTGTGTGTTTTAAAAATTTAAGTCTATCATCATTCATTGTTTCAATGATGGGGGATAAGGCGTCCATCCTATCTAGATTATTTGCCAAGAAATCATGATTACCTAAAATCACAACGGTATCACAGATATTACAACAACTTTTAAAAAACCAAGTAACCAAATCTATTAATTCAGGTGTTAATTGATTTTTAGAGTGTACAACATCTCCGGCGATAACAATCCTAACCTCTTCTCTTTCTAAATCATTAACTTCAATATGTTCTTTAACGGAATCAAAAAACTTTTGGAACTGTTCACGGTATTCGTCGTGTCTTTTATAAAGTCTGATGTGTAAATCAGCACAATGATAGATAAAACGTATTTTTTTATTTTCAGTCATTTTTTATATTTCTTATTAATAATATATTTTTACCTTTTTTTTCAGCTTTTTTTATGGAATCTAAGGTACCTTTAGAAAAACCATCCCAAAAAGCTACAACTAATTCAGATTCGTTTATAATATCTGAATTCCTTAAAAAACCTGCCTTTTTACCATATTTTTCCCAATCAGGTAAAAATATTTTAGTTTCAATATTATGTTCTTCAGCGTACTTTTGCCCTAGGGTATCAGCACCTTTAGCACCACCAGAAACTAATAATGTTATCTTTATATTTGATAACACCTGTTTAACTTCTTCGTAATCATTAAAATTTCTACTCCCTATGACAGCAACCTTCATAATTTAAGTTTATTAATTTTTTTGTTCGGGGTAAAATCTTTTCTATAACCTTGTGATTCTAAAAAGTTATTTACAGCATCTATAAGTAGTAATTTATATTCAACATATGACATTACATTATTAGTTATTAATTCTGTTATTATTTTAATATCAGTTATAATATAAGCCCCATCATGTCTTCTCCATAATACCCCTTTTATAGGTGTAAAGTTATCTGGGTTATACATTGTAGGTGTCACATCAAACCCTAAATGACCAAATTCTAATAAAAACCATTCTGTAATTTCGTTCATTATAACTCAAGTTTATTGATTTTTTTTATCGGTGTAAAGTCGTTATCTAATCTATAACCATGTGAAGTTAATAATGTGTCAAATATTAATTTTCTAAGTTCCCAATTACCAAGAGTAAAATCTAAAACCCTCTCCAAACTTATTCTACGTATATCAGTTTCATTATTTTTATATAAAACACCAAAATAAAATTTTAAATTTTCTTCATCTTGAAAAAGTGGTGATAATTCAAACCCTAAATAATTGTAAGTGTCCGAAAACCAATTTTTTAATCTGTTATATGATTCCATTATAATTTATGTTTTAGTATGTATCTTATTGGATCTATTTCAGGGTTATCCTGAATCCATTCAGAATAGTCTTCAGAAAATATTCTACACATTTCAGCCTCAACATCAAAATCTACACCATGTAAATCATTCATAACTTGTCTATTGTCGGTTATGAATTGATCAAATTTTTGTATTAAATCTGGGACATTTTTAATAACTAAACCTGTTTTAGAAATTCTATATATTATAGGAAATATAGCAGTTATTAAAAAATCACCACTACCATATAAAGGACCATCACCAACTAATATAGTGGCAGCCTTTTCATATGTCATGGCAGTATTACCTTTAAATTCTTCAGGTAAACCCTCCAAGAACCCTAAAGATTCCCATTTTTCAATTATTTCCCCCAAATCCATGTCTTTTTAAAGGTTTTTTTGTAACCATACTCCCGTTTTCTTCCTGATATACTTTATATATCTCTTGATACAATCCATTAAAGTATTCTTCTTTAGGGGTTCCTGTGTAATAGGCATTTTTATCCACAACTAAGTGTTTTTCAGGTAAATGAAAAAATTCGTCCACATATTGTTTCATAGTATTTAGATTAGGTGTTAACATTTTATGTGAAGTTATAGTTCTATTTAAACAACCAAAACCACATTTTTCAAATATTAATTCTTTTAATCTTTTTCTACTACCATTATCAGGGGCGATAACCAAAGCATTTTTATCACGGTTTGTTTCTAAAAAATTAACAATATCCTCAACCATTCTAGTTGTTTTTCCTGTTCTTCTTCCAGTTATTTCAACGTACATATTATCTAACCATATCAACTTCCTTATTATTTATACTCTCTTCAGTATATATTTCCAATTCAGTTCTAAGTCTATTTTCTTCTTTTAAAGTGTTATATCTTTTCTGTGCTTTATTTTTCCACCATTCAGTCATATAAGAAAGATTATGTTTATGAAAATTTTGACCTTCAATTAAAGGAACTTCACCACCAGAATTAACATGTTCAATTACATTATCATAACCAAAATTAGAATAATAATATCTTTTCTTTGTTTTAGCCTTCATATGTGTTTTAGTAAAAGAATGGAACTCATTATAAGCTTCCATATCATAATGTTTAAGATGGTTTTTAAGTACTGAGATGGCTTTATTAAATTCTCTCATTTTTGGTCCTGACGGTCCTGGGTCAACTGTATTTCCATTCCATTCAGGTTTACCGTACAACTCCCTCATTTTACGTCTAATAGGGTCATACACTTCTTCTGTTGGGAAAAGGAACAAATCTGATTCTGTCATGTCTTGGTAACGGACAAAAGGTTTTAAACCATCATATTGACTCATTCCTTTGATGTCACCATAAAGAGAGGTAGTTTCCATAAAACATGTTTCTATTTTATCACCATATTTTTCCTTTAACATGTTTCTAACTTCATGTGAACACGCTATAAGAGCTAATAATTTACCACCTAAGTAGTTATAACCAAACGGTTGTACAGGAACAATAATAGCACCATTAATCATATGTTTATTAACTGCTGTCGCTCTAACTGTTTGGCCAAAGTAATCGTTTCTAGGTTTAATAGATAAAACAGGTGATGCCATACGAATAAACCCTATGTATTTGTTGGTGGTTTTTTCTTTAATCCCCATCATAATTTGTCTACCAATTTGTGATTCTAATGGTAGGGAAGTGATTATCTGTGTTGCTGGTGTAAATACATTACCCTCAATAACTTCTAATTCAAATTCCATGTCTTTAGGTTCCATGTTATAATCAGTAAACATGTCCTTAGTATATTTATCGTGGTCTATACCAATAATTTTTTCCTTTTTTCTTTCCAAGAAGTAATCTTGGATTGACTCTAGGTCTCTATAGAAGTTAATAAACCTATCTTTTATTTCAAGAGTTTCTTCTTTTGTTAGTTTAGCTTCAAATTCAACGTTTTCACTCATATATGTTTTATTATTTCAAAAAATTATGTATATTTGTTTTATTAAAGATAATAAAAAGTATTCAAACAATAAACAGTTTATGGCGGGTAGAAGTGAAAAAGAATGGGAAAATAAATTTGAATGTGTGAAAAGATTCATGTCCGTTATGGATTCACTTTCTGTTGACTTTGGTGGTGACTCAGATATTCTTGAGACTTGTGCTACAATGCTAAGAAATCCTATAATATTTGATAATAATCTAAAAGAAGTTAAAACAAAATTACCTTATCATATTGAAGGTATGAACAATGAAACTGAAGACCACCTTATTGGTATGAGTAACATTGTTCTTTATATATATAAAAAAAGTATTCATAAAAAATGGAATACTGTTGATGATTTTAAAAGAACTTTAAAAGCTCTTAATGTTTTATTGCCTGTTGAAAAAAGTTTAAATGATTCTGGTGATTTTAAATATGGCTGGATATTTGATTACGATAATATAGAAGATTGTATTAATTGGGATAAAAAATTGGAGTCAGTCGGTATTACTGAATTAGTTTGTAACAAAACAAAAGAAAAAGTTTCTGTTAAATCTATTAAAGAGTCTTGGTTTGAGGGGTATAAAGATTTATTAATCTAAATGGTAATACTTAATTAAATCCTCTATCCATTTCTGTACTCTATCTATTTTTTCATACTCTTCTTTTTTAAATAATTCTTCTAATCTTTCTTTAAGAAAAATAATATCTGGATGATAATCCTCTTTTTTAATTTTTTCTATTAAATCTAAAGCATTCATAATTACTTTTTATTTTTTTCTAACCAATAATCTAACACATCTTTAGCCTCTCTACCTAGGTACGGGCAAGGTATTATTTCAAATTCATAATCTTTCTCAGGGTTTAAATAATATAGAGCTAACCTACCAACCTTTTTTCTAGTTTCCATTTGATAAAGATATGCGTAGATTGACATCTGAAGACTATAAATGTTATATTGGCAATCAGATAAATGTGTTACAGGTTTATTCAACCAATGACCGTATGGTGAAATGTAATTGATTTTTTTATTTGTTTTATTATCCCACACATTAAAGTAATCACCAAAATCTTCAATTAAATCACACATCCCAGCTATTTTATGTTTTTTAGAAAATAAAACCGTTTCAGGGTATAAATTACCTGTCATTGTGTCAACTTTTTGAAATTTACTTATTACATCCCTTTCGTAGTCAGATTTAGGTATATATATCTTATTCGCTAAAAGGTACCTTTCAATGATTTCGTGAATTTCTGTACCATATTCATTAGCCTCTTTATTTATTCTAGTCCACTCGTCTAGAATTTGTTGTTGTGACATCCCTCGGTATTCAGGCTTTCTAACATCATCTGATTGTAGGGAAATTCTAAGAGCAACTTCCTCCGCAGGAAAATGTGGTTCTAACATACTTAGAACTGTTGTAACTGACTTGAACTTTTCACCCGTTTTTTTATGGATATAAACGTGTTCTATTGGTTCCAAATAGACTTCACATTCTCTTTTCATCTTCTATTAAGAATTTGGGTGATCATTCTAATACGACTCATTTCCTCACTTTCTGTAGGAATGTTTTCAGTTTCTTTCCTAAATTTAAAAGAAATGAAAGTATCTCTTAACATAGACTCAAGTTTTTGATTCCTAATTTGTAAATCACACACCTTTCTTTCTAGATGGTCAATCCTTCTAAGAAGTTCATCATCCATTTTATAATTTGCCATATATTATTTTTTTAATTTGTATGTTTTTCTTAGTTGGACAATCACCACAATATGTTATATTTAATATTTTTTTAATTTCTTCATCTAAACCAAGTAAAACATCTGAATTACCTATATAATTTATAATTCCTTGGTATCCTTCTAATTTAAACTTTTCTGTTAAAATTTCTTTATTAACGTATCTTTTATTTATACTCATTTTAATTAATTATAGTTGGTTTTCTTTAATTTTACGTGCACTTTTCATAACCTGAATTACGCCTTCACGACCAAAATCCTCATTTATTTTTGATATGTCAAATTCTTCTTTTAATTTAACTACTCTAATTCTATCATGTAGTTTACCCACATTTAATTTTGAATAAAGTTCTTTTGTATCACACCAAGCATCACCGTCTAATAATAAAATTATATTAGCAGTCGGTCTATTTAATAAACAATGCATAAGTTTATCAGATATTTTTTTACCTAAAATGGGAATTGAGTTATGTACTACTATATGGTCAAACGGACCTTCAACAATATAGATGTCAGAATCCCAATTTAAACAACATTCATTAAAAATAATTTCTTCTTTATCTGAATCAGGGTTAAGATATTTTGGTTTTTGATTTATATAAGTTCTAGCAACCCAATAATTTAATTTCCCATCATTATCATAAGAGGGTAAAATGATTCTATTAGCATAAGGCCCACCAGTTGTATAACCCATTTTATATTTGGTTATAATTTCTTCACCTATTTTCCTCTCCTTAGTTAAATAATTCCAAGCTCTTTTATGTTCTAATGATTTTGGATTTGAGTCTTTGAATTGGATGAACGTTTCTGGGAGTGTTAAATCCTCAATAACATTCTTTTTCTTTTTTTCAGTTTTTATTTCTGAAACAGTAACCCCTAATTTTTTTAAAGTATCTAACTGTTGTTTATTGGCAAAATTTCTAAATAACTTTTTTAGACTACCGTGTGTACCATGTGTTTGACCACAACTCCAACAATGGTAAATACCGTCAGATAAATTAATCTCTAGGTTACCTTTACCATCCCCATCGTACATACCTTTTTCAGCAGAACATACAGGGCAATCAAAAGAAAATTGTTGTTTGGTTTGATTGGTTTTTTTTGGTTTGCCGAGAATGTCTGTGATTACACCGAATAAAAGAGTGTTATTAGCCATAAGCTAAAACTAAACATTTACAAAGATAAAATCAACACTTCCATATACCATCTCGGCACATTACAGCTCTTGCACAAGAAAATGCGTCAGTCATATCAAAGTTCTCCTTTTTAAGTTTTCCGTTTTTATCGTATTCCCAAACAATTTGTGGTTCTAAATTAGAGACTTTTTCCCATATAACCATTTTTTTATCAACATCCCAAGGGTAATCACCAAATAAAACAGGGTTGGCTTTTTCAATATCTTTTTCCTTATAAGGTTCACCTTTTTTATTTGTTTTTCTTTTTTGAACTAGTTCAGGAAAAGCATACTTTCTAGAATCATATGATGATATAAATTCTGGTATAACATTTAAAACTTCAGACACTACTTTGGAAATCATCCCATTAAATTTTAATAATGTCGCAATTGTATATACATTATTACTACTTAAAAGTGGTTCTTCAATAACAACCCTTTCAATATCTAATTCTATATACCTAGTTATTAACTTTTCAAAGGCATCAACCTTTTTAAAAAGTTCTTCCATTTTGGACTCAGGTTTAGGTTTAATTATTGGTGTAATGTGTGTTAATTCCATTAATGTACCATCACCTTCAAATAAGGCAATCCCAATTGTTTTTGTTGACACGTCAAGTGACATAATTCTGCCACTCTTTTTTTCTTCACTCATTTAAAACTTTTTATATAAAATTATTAGATACCTATAGAAGTCTCAATTACAATTAAATCTGTTGACTCTTTAAGTATCGGTTCTTTAGCTTCACCAACCGCCACAACTTGTCCTGATTCATCATATAATTCAAAATGTGTTATATAAATCTTACCATTACATGTGGTTGGGTCCCAAGTTGGGTTTGTAGAAGTTACAAATTCATTTTTACCTGCTATAAGTGTTATATCTAATTTTTGTGATAAAGACAAAGGTTTAAATGTTGTATTAGCATCTGTTGGTGAAAAGGTTGCTCCTGAAGTACTCGTACCCCCTGTTGAAACTGAGAAGTTAAATGCGTTCACTAAATCTTTATTAAAGATTGTGACATTGCCACCTAAAAGGTCCACAGCACCCACAGGTTGATCCATATATAAACCTTCTAACTCATTTGTCATATAATTAAAAGGGAATTTTTTATATAATGTGTAAGGACCCTCGTTACCAAACCCTGTTGCCCAAGAATTAGTGGTTGTTACTGTTGTTGCGGAGACATTAGGTTTTCTAATATCATCACAAAATAAATAAACTAATCCACTATTATAATATCCATTAGTTTCAGGATTAATACCTTCATTATATGGTAAACCTTCGTTAATTTCTCTAGTCACAAGATTACACTCTTCAGAATATAAACCGTCTAAAACATTTAAAGCACAAGGTCCATTAGTAGCTTTTTGGTCATACAAATAGGTTTTCATGTATGAACCATAAAGTGTTGTAGTACTTAAACCACTTAAAGTTGTACTACCAGTATATGTAGAATCTAATGGTATACTTATTTTAAAATTTAAACCATCAATACCCGTTTCAAAACTATTTCTGCTAATGTCTGCAATAATAATATTATTACTAACATCTGTGACTAAATATTCTGAAGAAGTCCCAGAATAACCACCATTTAAATAATTAACAGTGAAAGGTTCTTTCATAATATCAGTACAAGGTACAGAAAATATAGGACCCATCCATAAATGAGAATATGTACTACCTGTAATATTAGATAATATAAAACTTAAATCACTACCAGAAATAGTATCTAAACTACCTTTATCTATAGTTTCTCTATATGTGACACTACTTATTTCTTTTAAAATTGTACTCATTTTATTTTTATTAATTCTTTTTTATTTATTTTAAAGACCTAAAACGTATTTACCATTTTTAAGTGTTACATACACTTGATCTTCATTTGGGAATTGTATTTTTTGTTGGTCTATTTTTACTCCACTCAATTTGTAAACTAGAGAACCATATTCAGAAATAGAAAAACCAAAAAAGTTAGTTGCTCCAAACAAACTAGCATTAGTATCAAAAGAGTCTATGATTCTAAATTTTAAATTAGGTCCATAAACAATTTTGTTATTATCTAAATATTTAGGTGTTACCCCTTTATTAACACAACTTAAACAATTTGATGCTGATAATGTAAGTGTCTCTGTCATTTTTTAAATTAATTAATTTATCGTTATTGTACTCCCCGTAGAAGTCCAAGTAGATTCAGTTGTGTCTAATGTTAGATTTAATTTTAACATAGCTGACTTTGGGTTAACCCTGTCACCAGAATTAATGTTAACCGACATGTTTATTGGGATGACTTTCACATTTGGATCTAACGCTGAAGTTGTACCGTAAAAATTAAATAGATTTTTAGCTGCAACAACTGATGATTCTAAAAGATTGTCAAATCTAAACACCAAATTATTAACTGATGATTTATAAGTCCTTACTGAGGCATCATTTTTTAAATCATGGTATATGTTATTAAATTTAACTGAAGGTATAATATTTGTACTGTTATTGTAAATAGATTCAGTTAATTCTTCTGGTTTTAAATACACACCATCTATTTTATAAAATAAACCACTTAAAGGGTATAATGAAATTGTAAAAGGTCCATTAAGAGTTACAATACCATTTTCTGCTCTGTAAGTACTAGCTGTAGATTTAAATGGTGAAGGGAATCTATTGTTATTGTATTCAACCCTAGAAGTATTACCTTCTTTAACAATATGGGTGTTATCAAATATTAAATAATTTCTATAGTCTTTATCGGTATTAAAAGAATAGGTTACATTATTATTTTTAGTATCCCAAAGACTATACTGACCAAAAGCGTTTTCAGTGTATTCATAAGTTTTAATTATATCATACAATCTGATGTATGGTTTATATGAACTAGATACATTATCTAAATCTGATAAATTTTCTCTAGCCGCTTGTAAATAATTACCTAAATTTATAGTAGCCACAATATTACCGTATTCTGTGTTATCACATTCACTAATAAATGATAACTCTCTTTTAGCTATTTGTGTGGTATTACTCGTGGTTTCATCAGCAACCATTTTTAAATCATCACCACCGTTATAAAAACTTTTTATATCTTCACCTGTTACAGCTTTAACCAAAACCGAATCAGTTATAGCACTTACTGAGTAATTAATACTATAATCCTTCAATGAAAAATATTTAGGTGAAAATTTATTATTTAATAAATTTCTAACACCAACCCTTGTTAGGTAGGATTTAAAATCAGTAGTTATTGTATTACTAAAAGCCATTTTTTTTATTTATATATTAATAGTACTATTATTACCGTTATATAAACTAGTATCTTGATTTCCCTGAGTTGTAACTATTTTTTCAGGTTCATCATTTAGTTTATAATTAACCTCACTATCAAAAAATCCAAAGTACTTAAAACTTAATTTACCTTTAAGTAGTTGTTCTTTTCCGTATTTAGTTAAAGTCAATTTAACATTAGTATTTATATCAACAAATGCCATTAAAAATCTAAAGCTATTTCTAAAAGTATTGTTGTTGTAATAGTTTTTTCAATAGGTATTATAAACTTACCTATAGCAACCAAATTACCAACATTATCATATACACCAATTTCAGATATACGAACATTTTGTCCACTACCTGCATAAGTTGGATTTATTGAGAAATTCCATTGGTTCGGTGGAATAGTGAAGTTAAATACTGTTCTATAGTTTGTTATTATACCTGATGCTTCTAAATTACCATAGAAGAATTGTTCATCACCAAATTGTAGTATATCTGTTTCACCATTTAAAGGTATGTTAATATAATCATCTAAATTATATGTTGTACCACTTGTAAATGTTGTGTTAGTTATTGTAAATGTACTTGCCTCAAGATTTAACGGATTAATTCTGTTACCAACAACATGACCATTAATACTTGAAGTGAAGTCCATTTCTGTCCAATTGGCTGGGTCAGGATAAGTACCTGTAGGTACCTTTTGGACTAATATTTTAAATGTGTCAGCGTACCAACCTGTACCGCCTGAAGTATACATATAAGGTAATTGTCCAGCTGGGAAGGTAATGTTTATATCTTTACTAGAAACATCTGGAGCACAATCCACACCAAAAGTCACACAAGTAATGTATTGTGAATGCATTCCTGAAGTATATCCACTAGTACTTTCTAATATATAAGTCACATAAACATCTTCAGTTAAATTAAAGAAACCAGTAGGACTAGTTGCTAAACCATAATTTAATTGTGGTAGAGTCCAATTTCTATTTGATTTATATGATAGAGCTGATACCAATTCTTGATCGTCTATTGTTATTGTTTGTAAATCAGGGAATAACCTACCAACTGATATTGTAGGTGTTTCTGAATCTACTAAATCATAATATTTTATTTGTGTTAAATTACCATTTAAAGTAACTGCCTTAGTATTACCTGTTGCAACAAAAGTATGCCCAATAATATCACCAGTACCTGAACCTGAGAATACTTTTCTATGCCACATCAATGTAGGCATTTTTAATATAGGTGATTCACTTATTGTAGTGTCTACATAAAATTTCTGACCATAAGTTAATTCAGGTTGATTATAACAATTTTCAGCATTTGAGTAGTGTATAATTGATACTGAATTAACGTCATCACAAAATCCTGAAGTACTACCTGTGAGTTTAAATTCACTTGTGTAACCATAATATTCTTTAGACCCAACAAAAGATTCTGAACCATAATTAGGGAATCCTTCATATGTTGTAGGGTCAACACCAGGTATACCATATGACCAAACATTATTCATGTTCCATACAGTCCCACCTGAATATAAACCTGTATCAAATAACCATCCGTCTTGTGGATAGAACATTGTATAAGCCTCATTAAGTGAACCAGAAGTACTAAAATCAGGTAAATTTCTATCAACTTCCACTACCAAAGTATTAGCCGAAACTGAACCACTTAATGATTGTACTTTGTACCATAAATAAGGAACTGGTGTGTTAATTTCCACAACACCTAAAGATTGGGGTAAAGTTAAATCAGGGTTAGACATTTTAACCATCATTAAATCACCAATAGAAGGTTCTGTACTACCTGTAGTATAAGAAGGTCCTTGATTTACTGATACTATGTTAGTACCATTCATGTTAACAATAGGGATAATAGTGTCAGATAGTACTGTATAACCTGTTGTTGTGTATGCTGTATATTCTATTGTAGTTGCAGTAGAGTCATAATTAAAAAATCCTTTTTCAGGTGCTTGAACAATTGTTTGTAAAACTGTTGGTACTAATTGATCTATACTAACGTCTGGTACAACAGCTGTAGAAGTTGGGAATATAGGTGTCTTTAAATCGGGTTGATTAGCCTTTGGTTTAAGGATATTTTGTAAAGCAATATTATAAGATGCCCCTAATGTTGAATAGTCCACTTCTGAATCACCAAGCCTAAATGTGGCAAAATTTAATAGTCCAATAGATAAAAGTTCCCTACCTTTATCTGTTAATCTAGCGTTTACAAACGCTCCCGTATTTTTACTTATATAACTCATCTTTTATAAATATGATATTAGTAAGAATTTATTCCGTTACCTACCGAAAATTTACCCACTTTACTTACATTTGTTGTAGTAAATATATTGTCAGTTAGGCCAGAATAAACCTTATTATTAGTAACTCTCCAAATATATGTGTTATTTGTGGTTAAACCTGATGGTATTTGTGTGGAATAAAGTGTACCACCATTAGTATAATTAACTATAATCTGTTTTGTTGTTGCTGTAGATGTAAAAGTTTTATCTGAACTTTCTGTTAACTCAACCAAAAAATTACCATCAAATCTATTAGAAACTAACGTTGGGTTAGATCTCCATTCTAAATTATTAGTAGGTGAATTAATTATTCCATAATTACCCTCATTAATTTTAGAAGCACTATAGATTATATGTATTATATCATTAGGTAATAAATTTACCCCATCAAAAATAATCCTATTATTAACAGTTATACTATAATAGTAATCAAAACCATAAGTTAGTTTTACACCATTTATAAATAATAAAGTATTTTCTATCACTGTAGGGTCATACTCTGTATAATATTCATAAGTGTTATGGTCAGTATTATAATAAACCTTTTCTGTTGCTGTATAAGCAGATGTAGAACCACTTGTAACTCCAGTTATTAAGTAATTTTCTGATTTTATTACATCTAAAGTTTTGTCACATGTTAAATAAGTGACAGTAAGTATATCTTTTGAATTTAAATTTTGTGATAAAGTTAAGATCACATTTTCTGAAACAGTATAATCTAAATCTGATAAAGTTATCCCATTAACTGAAACCATTAAAGTAGTATTTAGAGGCGGATAACTTAAAGTAAATGCACTAAAAATAACTGGACCTATTGTTAGATCCTCAGTTATTAATTCACAATGTATATTAGTACTATCTATTTCCTGTGGTACAGCAAAAACATAAGTTTCTTCTTCAGCTATATTAGTCCTATTTACCGTTAATGTTCTAGGTGTTTTAGGTAGTTCAGGTGTAAAAGGTCCTAATATAGGTCTATCAGGATTAAATAATGCCACAAAATACAATGAGGTATCTTTATCATAAACATTTTGTAGGTTAGGTGTTACAATAAATCTGTTAAATAAACATTCATTATTGTAAAAACTAAAATTACTATTAAAAACATATTCTTGTTGTGATTGGCTAATAGTAATATTTTGTAAATATGTGAAACCACTATTTGTGATTGCACTAAATGGTGTACTTGCACTATAAACTAAAGTTTTACTAAAAGTCGGTGTGCTGGGAACTAAACCTGTAACATTATCAACTACATTAGGTGGGTTTTCTATATTTCTAGCATATATTTGGTATTCAAAATTACCTGTATAAGCTGTTAAAGTATCTGTGTTACCTGTGAAAGTATAACTAAACACCAAATCCTCGTTGGATAAATTAAAAAACCCAATAGAAGTTTCTGTTAGACCAGTAACTAATTTAGTAAAATTACTATTGAACGTTGGTCCATTAAAAACCTCAGCACACATTTCCACACCAGGGTTAACATTATTAATATTGTGTAGACCGTAATCTTTTTTAATATTTTCTAATATTAACTCCTCACTAAAAAGTGTTTTAACTATATTTTTATCACAAATTGACATTTATTTTAATTTAACATTTAGGTCCACTTGAACTACTAGTTTTTGTTTTGACGTACTGTAACTGTTTAGTATCTATATCAATAAAATTAGTAGGTAATTGACTTCTTATATAAATAGTATAATTGTCAAATAAATAATGACAACCATTAACAAATGGGTAATCAACCCCATTAATTCCATCTTCAAAATAACCGATATCTAAAATATCCCTCCAAGAAACAGTACCATCATAATTTATTTGAGCATAACTAGGGTATAGTTCATCAGGTTTATTGTCTACTGTTTCAATAACAGAAGAAAACTTTCTTATTTGAATTTTGTTATGCTGATAGTAATAATAACCTTGACCATCGGATGTATAGTTATTAGAATCATCAACTCTAGTAACACCAAATCTATTTATAACCTTTGTTAAAGTTTTTTCAGATAAAAAGGCTTCATTATATTCTACAAAATCACCATAAATAAGGTCATCTTTACCATATTGTATAGTACCCTCATTACTGGAATCCCAATAAGATAAAGTATGTAAAATAATGGGTCCCATATAAGAATTTAAAGGTACAACATCACTATTATCTTCCATTAAAGAAGTGACATCACCAAAAGGATTAGATCTTTTTGTTATTGTAAAATATAATTCAGTTAAAGGTCTACCTAAATTATCTGTTAAATCAGTAACATCTATATTTTTATCAAAATGAAATAAACTTAATTTATTACTAAAATCATCTGAAAATATATTTGTTGAGAAACCACATTTGTATACCTCATAATCATTTAAATTTGTTAAAATTTTAAATTTTCTAAAGTAGTAGTTTGAAGGCATTCCATTAAGGACTTTATATTTTAGTTGTGCTCCAGAATAAAGTGTTGTTATATTAAAAGGTACTACCTCAGATGATGGGAAATTATATTTTATAACAAATTCATTATTATTAGGTACTGCAACAACTTTGAAGGTTCCATTCATTCCGTTGAAGTTATTAAATCTTATATCAACCCACTCACCTATTCTTATATCATGACTATTAGAATAAATTTTTGTATGGTCAAATAAAATAGAGTCTCCATTAGAATCACACCTACTTATTACTTGTACGTTTGTATTATTTAAAAATAAAGTATCTTCTAAAGAAGGTTCAAACACTCTTTTAACATTACCACGGAATAAATCTCCTTGATATGCTGTTTCTAATATAAGTCCCTTATCTTCATTACCAATTTCAAAACCTATTACTTTATGTATACCTAAATAACTTAAAAGATATTCATCTGGTGTGATATAAACATATTCACCTATTTCACTCACACCATGATTTTGTACTGTTCTAAGTAGTATTTGGTCTATCCCCCCTGTTATGTTTATTTTTGTTACCGATTTTATTTGTAACCCTCTTTCGGCTACAGATATTCTATCACCGTCTATTTCTTTGGATACAATCTCCAAACTAGAGTCGTTTTCAAAAGGATAAGTTATTTGTAAAACCCAATTTTTAGTAACTAAATTACTATCAACTATTGTTGGGTCCCAATCATTTTCAGAAGGAAAATTGTTAAAAGCTTGTGAATAAATATTTGTGGCCATTATATCTAATTTACCACTGATTCTATAACAACCAGAAGAATTTCTTTCTTCATTAAATCTATCGTTACTGTTTACAATATGTACATTTTGGTCTGGTTCTAATTGTCTACTTTTATTGGACAATTCAATACCAGCATAGTTATCCACATTTATAGAAGTTTTATTCCTATAAATCCCTAATAACCTTTTTATATTGTAATCTTGATTACTCACCTAATCTTTGTTTTAAATAAGTTAATGCGTTATCATTTTCTTTTAAACCAAAGTAAAAGAAATATCTACCAGTATGGGTAAACCAATCAGTAAAATCATTTATCCCAGGACCAGTATATTGTCTGTCAAATGAATTTGTTTGGACATCATTATTATAAGGTGGTTGATCTGTGTTTAATGTTAATGGAAAATCTAAAGTTATTGAGTCTGATGTTACATTTCTTAATGGTATCGTTTGGTTATTAATGCCACCAACATCAGAACCTAAAGGGTTAGAATTTTCACCATTGTATATACTTAGATTACATGAAGTTGGGACTTGTATTCCGCCATTGAACCATTTAAATAATTTTATAACATCTGTTATATCCATATAATAAGGAAAATCTGAAATTACACCATCATAACTACTATCATATCCATCAGTAACCATTTCATAATCTATGTATAAACTTTTATACATTAATCCATTAGGTATTGAAACATTTTGTTTTATAGAAACTTCAGTACAATACTCATCACCATGTTTCCATTCTAATCTAGGAAAATATAAGGAACCATAACATACGCCTATATTACCACTATTTGTCATAAACCTTTCTTCACCACCATCTTTAAAATTAACTGGATATCTTATATTACCCCCATTTTCTAAACCTCTAATACTAGTAACTCTGTTCAAAGCAGGAGCAGCTGAAGAATCATTTCTAGTACCAAAAGTGTATATTTTTCTTAATTTATTTTTTAAATCATATCTAGCATAAAAACAGGATTCATTCTGACTATTAGTAAGATAACAAGCATAACCCTTACCATTACCATCACCAGCATTTAATTGGTCACTTGTTATATAATCCGATATAGGATAAATACTAAAATAATATTTACCTCCAGTTGGTACACCCTTATTTTGATCAGGTGATAAAATATAATTACCAAATTCATCGGTAATGTACTTATCTTGGTACATCGGTAATGTAACAAAAACATTACCACCATCAAAGTTTTCTGTTTTAGTGAAATCAGAATTAACAGCTGTTGTAACAACTTTAATCCCTAATTTTTTCATATTACCTATTGCTGTAAATTCATTTTCATTACCACTATCAATATTACAATTATTTTTGTTTATAGCTAATTCTGGCTCACTATTTGTGAAAGCTTGAAATATTAAAATAGAAGATGGTGAAATAGTTTTATTTAAGTTAAAGTCTAATCTAGTAATACCTATTTCACATTGATCTAAATCACCCCAAAAAGGGACCACTTCAACACTTATATTTCTACTTTCTATTTGAGGTAGTGCGTCTAAATTTGTAGAACTTAAAAATTTTTTGTTGGGTACATCAAAAAATTGTTGTGGGAATCCTGCGTCAATAAAATCTTCAACAGTTAAACTAATTTGACCAGAATCACTTAAATCAACATCCATATGTATAGTTTGATTACCCACGGGTACACCAAATATCATATAATCACCAGAACCATTTGTTTTTGTTGTTAATTTATAATATTTTTCATAAACCTCTAACAAAATATCATTGTCTAAAAATTCTTGTTTAGACGGGAATGTTCCTGTTGGTACATCAGGTCCGTAAGTTAATAGAGCTTCTCTACTATAAACAGAGGTACCATCACTATTAATCGTTTCTAATGTCCAAAAAGAAGAGACCCATGAACCTTTAAATGGTTGTTGATAATTGTATATATCACCATTAGGATCAATACCTATTGGGAATGTTTCGTAATGTGTGTACTTTTTACCTTGTTTTGGTAATAAATTATATCTAACACCCTGTACATCACTATCACTTACTGTTGTATAAGGATAAATAGAAGATATTACTGGATTATCTTGGTCTTCGTTTGATACTGGTATGAATACAGATATCTTAGCATTCTCCACACCAAAACCATCATTAGCAATAACTCTACCAACAACGACACCATAATCAGAACAAAAGTTACGATAAACTTCATCTTGGGTTATTTTTAAACTCAAAATATCTAAAGTGTCAAATTCTTGTTCTATTTTGAATTGAATATTTTGACTTTCTCCAGGTGTTGTTCGTAATCTTATTGTTTTATTAGAATTCATTTATTACATTTGTATATAAACAGTAGGTACCATTTTAGACCTAAAATTATTCATCCCAGTTTCTAACAATGGTAACAAACCTCTAGGTAAAGTCAATTCTTTATTAACTAAAGTACTAGTATCTGGTTTAATAAATGAACCCACAAAATTATCAAATATTAATGGTCCATCATTTTTATTAGACCCATAATCACCTGATTTATTTTCAGGCACTTTAGTGTCTGATATATAAACTGGTACATTTGATCCATTGTTTTGTTTACCACCAGGTTTTTCAGAATCACCACTTGTATTAAAAATACCTAAATCTGATAATTCAAATTTATTATCATAAGCACATGGTTCAATAACAGGACAAATTTGGTCTTCTGTTGTACACCATCTTTCACCCGCAACAAATATTGTAGTTGCTGGTATAAATTGTTCTATGAATTTAATCCAAAAGTTTTGGAAATTTTTCTTATAATCTATTAATTCATAAACATTTAATTTAGGGTCACAGTTAGCACCTGAACACATATTAAAAGTTATCTCCATCTCTTTGGAGTTAAGAACTAACTTACTATGTCTTTCATACACCCCTGATTGGTCAAAATAGTTTGTGTACCTCCAAGGAATATCAGCGTCGGGACTTGGTGCAAATATTCTATTTATCACCTCACCATCATTGTAAACCCAAGACTTTTTATTATCTATAACTCTACGAATTGTGAAACCTGGACATTCAAGTCTATTAGGTACAACAATAGAATCTTGTATTGTACAATTTACACTTATATCATCTAAATAAATTTCATAATCACAACAATCTAAAACACCTTGTAAATCTAATTTTAATTTAAAAGGTACACCTTCAAAACCTGTAATATCAGCACATACTTGTACCCATTGACAATACCCATCTCTAAGTAAACTATAATTAGATACCTGTGAAACATTTATTATATTTTCTAGTGAACCTGAATCTACCGTATTACCACTATAAACATTTAAGTTTGCTGTCACATCACCAATTGGTTCACACTCAGGGTTATCGGGTCTTTCTAAAAAGAACGATAAACAAACCCTTAATGTTGTACATTCAGAATCAGTAACTATAATATCATTTTCACTAACACCTATAGATACTGTTTCAGGTAATTTAGGTGGTTTCCAATAACATTGTCCATCAATAAAAGACCAAAGACCTTGGCCTAACTCATTACAACAAGTTTCATTTAAAGTTAAATTACTAATTATTGTGTTTAAATCTATTAAATCACCTATGTTTAATATATTAGAATTACCAGCTGAAACCGTATTTAAAACCCTAACATAATCTACTTTATTGTAACAAACTTGTGTATTAATGTCATTCGGTACGCCTAATGTTGGTGTTAGTCCGATTGGATCAAATCCTGGTAAATAAAAAACAAAATCATAAGTATTAGGTGTACCAAAGACTGAAGGTTGTGTTTTTATTAGATATAAACTATCTAAAGATGAGAAAGTATTAAAACCAGGGTAATTATTATTTAAATAAGTGTAAAAATCAGAATTAAAAATAAACTCTTGTTCAGCACCTAAATTAAGGTACTCATTTATTAAAGATGAATCATTTACTGTTAAAATTATTACGTCATTTTGTAAAATAGTAAAAGAATATTGTTGCCATAAAGATCGTGGCTCAACCCTTATCTTATAAAAATTAATACATTTTTGTGTATCCGTTATTGTTTCTAAAGGTAGATTAAAAGTCACACACAATTTACCACTATTACTAACATCTACAAGGTCAACACATTCATTATTAGATATTTGGTTGGGATATCCGTTAAAATAAACTGAGGTTATTATTGTATAGTTACCTGAATAATATAAAATTTTTATTACTTTAGTAACTAAATTAAGAGTGGTAAAATTTGTTGTTGTGTAACAAGTACCACTAATAGGGTTAATATCCATTCCGGATAAAGCTATTTGTTGCCCTACTTGTAAATTAACAGCATTAGGGTCGGTAGTATTTAAATGTAATAAACTACCTTCAGAATATCCAGGAATTGGCCCGTCTGGGTAAGGGTTATAAGCGTACCAAGAATCTATATTAACACAAATTTGATCATCGGTTGTTACTACTTCGTTTGAGGTACTCCCTGTAACAAAACTAGAGGTATCAATACTTATAGTACCATCTGAATTAAAAGTTAAATTTGTTAATTCTAGGTTACATTCTTCGGTTTGGTAGTTTGTGTAAACACAAGCACCTTTTTTACCTTTATATTCTAAATTTTGATCCCAAATATAATCACCACCTAAACTAGTACAACATTCTTCACTTATTGCTTGACCATCTTGATTTAAAGCTACTCCTTCTAGAGATATTGCTGATACAATACATTCTTGTTTTAAATCTATTTTACATCTATTAGTTAATGAATCCCATATAACAGGTTCACCAACTACATCTTCTTTACAACATTTTTGTGTTAAAGGTGAATCTACAGGAAGTGATGTTTCTAATGAAATATTTGTGTAATAAACTATACCAGAAGGTGATATTGTTATACCTGTGGGACATAATTCATATATACACGACCCATTGTCTTCTGTTGCCCCAGAACTATAATTTAAAGCTAGTGGGTCAATACAACCGAGTATTGTTGACCCACTTATAATACAAGTTCCATCATCTACTGTAGCAGATGAACTATAATTAATGGCAGCAGGGTCAGTACAACCAAATATTATTTCCGAGGGGTCAAGATCTTCTATATTACAAGACATAAATTCTTTTTATCTTAAATATTATCCACCTAATAAATTTGTACTACTTGATGTTGCCTCAATAGTAGTATCAGCTTTAGGGACACACTTTTTAGTAATACTATTCCAAGCAAAACCTCTAAGTGTACAACATTCTTTACTTGGTTTAACGAAATTATTATTTGGATCTTTAAATAAAACCCCGTTAATTAGTGGTCCATCAAATTTAAAGAAGGTACTTAATGGTGGACACCAATAACATAGTTCTGTTGAATCTTCTTGTGGATATGTATAATATCCATAAAAATCACAACATTTTTTAGAATCAACACCAAATAGTGTTTCACCATCTATATAGGTAACGACACCACTATTAGGGCTATATTTACTTAAATTAATACTAGGTGGACAAATAATACATTCATCACCTTTACCAGTATTGAAGTTTATTTTAATTGAGTATTTCCCTGTGTTAACGTAATCATCTGTTTTACCCGCTAATTCTACAGTAGAACCTGATGTTATCCTATCAGTATCATTCATTAAACTACCATAAAATAATCCATAAGAAGGTGTGGGTGGTGGCGGTGGTCCTGTTGATACAGTTTCACCACTAATAACCAATACACCTGGATTTGGTTCAACAGTACCAAAACCGTAATCTGTAAAATAATTAAAAGATAATTGATTTAGGTTTACTGTTTCTGAAGAAAAAACAAATCCATCTATAAAACATCTAAATTTATCAAAATAAGATTTACCAAAATCATATGGACCGTAGTGTGGATTATTACCATTCATATCAGGTTTGGTATTTTTTGGTACACCACCGTCATACCAAAAACCGTTCATTTGGAAATAATAATCCGGTGAATCAGGTAGTGGTTTTGGGTATCCTTCTTCGTCAATTGGGTAAACACTTATGATATTTCTATCTTCTAACACATCTATTTCTGTAAATGTGTTTAAATAATTTAATAATTTTTCACTAACTTCAGTGTAATCCAATTTTTGTTCAGCTAAATAAACAAATTCATTAAAATTTATTAAACATTCATTAATATTAAATAAATTTAAAAAGAATTCTATAACTTTTCTTGTACCTTTAGATTTCCATAACCACCAAGCGTTTATTACCAGCCTTCTCCATAACTCAGTATCCATTTCTTGAATGGATAAAGTTCTAGATTCACCTGAAAATATAACATTTGTTGTTGTTGCTAAATAATTTATTAAATCATTATCTGAAAAACTTTGTATGGTATCAAAACCTAAAGTTGATGCCATCATTTTAATTAACTCATCTGGGGTATTATCAACACCATCATAAGTTACCACATTAGCGAAAGATATACCATCAATATATCTTTTTACGTCATCATATTCTCTACCCCAAATTTTTAATAATTTGTCCATTTTACGTCCACGTTGTGACGTTCCATCACCAGCACTATCAAATTCTAAAATGGATGAAGCTACTAATCTTCTAGTCATTATACTAGTGTTACCAGCATCTAAAGTATTAGCTAAATTAAATAAATTTTCTAAGTATTCCCCATAATTACGACCACTAACATCTAAATTATAACCATCAGATGTTGGCCAAGTAAAATTTTGTGTAACACTAAAAGTATAACCTTCTTCGTTTGTATATGGTATCTCTAAAGATAGAGTATATTGTGGTATTATTAATCTATTTAAGACTTGGTTTTGGAAATCAGATAGTCTATTAAAAAAATATTTTTGTAAATTATAATCTGTAGGTCTTAAATGATAAGTGAATGAACCGTTAGTTGTTGCCGTAAGTGAAGGCCAAACATTACCTTTAACCTTAATAAAAATATAGTCATTAGTGTCACTATTACCTGTATAATCTAATAAAGGGAATTTACCAAAATCATTTTGTATTTCATACTTTAAAAAATCATTTTGTAATACACTAATATCTAGTTCATCAAAACTAACACCATCAAGTCTAGTATCCAAAGAAAAAGTGTTTTGTACAACACTTACAGGAAACGAAAAATAAGATTCATCTGTATACTGATTATAATTAAAACCAACAATAGTATTAGTTAGATTAGACTGTTGTATATATAAACTACCTTTCCAATTATCAATAATGCCTGTTAATTCAGTTTCTATGAATTTTTTAGCTTCACCGAAATATACGTAACTTAAAAAATTCTTTTTATTGTTATTTAAAATTACTGAAAAAGTATTACTATCTTGTTCTAATAACTGTGACTCTAATTGTGTTAATTGTAAAGAATCTAATGTTATAGGGTTTGAGAAAATACCTGAATTAAATATTTGACCATTAAAAGGTGTAACATTTGTTGTTATAGAAAAATTACCTAAAGTAAAAATAGAGGCACTCTTAGTAAATTGGAACCCCACCAAATCAGGTGAAAAATCCCCTTGACCTTTTTTATAAGCATCTGTTAATGAACCAGGTATTACTTTTATTGCCATTTTATTTTACTTATGCTCCAGTTATATTAATAAAATCTTTAGTAGTATCTATTACATCTACTTCCTCTTTAACTTCAAATAATGGGTTACCAGTATCGTCTTGTATTTCGTAAAGATTATATTGTTTATAAATTTGATTATTAGAATCATAGATAGTATACTTACCGTCTTGGATTGATTTAGTTTGATTTCCGTATATACCGTAAGAAAGTGTTTCTAAATCATATTCAGTCATTTCTAATTCAATAAATACAGGATTAAAAAATGTATTAGTTATAGTTATGACTTGTCCCGGAGAACCTATGAAAGGTACTTTATTCGGTTGTGTTAGAGGGTTAGAAGTTGGTGTTAACGTACAAAAAATTAAATCAGCATTATCCCTATATCTATATCTAATAGCTTTTTGAGATGTGTTATTTAAATTTTGGTTAACGGGTTCTACTCTACCATTAGAAGTTATTATTCTAAACAAATTGTTAATTTTTGTACTATCATTAGAATTAAAATACTCTATCCTATAACCTATTAAATTAGTATCTAATGTAATATTTGATGGTAGGTCAGAAGCATTTAATACAATACCTCTAATATCTGGTGATGAAGATAAAACACCACAATCTTGTACAGTTAGTCTATATTCCCTAGGTTTTATTACTATGTTGTAAAAACCTTTTTGGCTAAAAATACTAGCAGGTAGAGTTAAATTATATAAACCTGATAAAGCTGAGGACACACCATTTAAATCTATAGGTGAAGTTACTGTTTCTAAAACAGAAGGAGCACTCACCTCTATCAAAGCCGAAGGTTTAGTGTTTCTACTTGGTGTAAAATTATAAAATATCTGTATGTCTTCTACCGAAACATCGGCTGGTCTAACAATTCCGTAATTACCTGTTGCCATTTTATATTGTTTTTATTTCTGTATAATATCCGTTTCTATAATTAAATAAAGAAGCTAAATTAGATATCTCTGAAAGTCTTTGATGTCTTTCAAAAATACTATATTGACCCCTTTCCATAAATAGGTCGGAACTCACTTTTGGTTTATCTATTAAACCGATATAAGTATCATTTTTATATATCACATCTTCTGTGAACTGTTGGTAACTGAAAGTTTTTGTTTGGAATATGGTATCTCCTAATTCAATACTACTATAATTATTTTCTTTATATTTTATAGGTATAGGATTATTTTTTTTTAAACTTTTTGTAAATTTTTTACTTTCACCAGTCTTTAAACTATATTTTTGACTAAATTTACTACCAATAACATTTTTAAATGTAACATTACCTAAAATGTCAGAGTTTAAAGTACCAACATCTATCTTAGATATATCCTGTTTTTCACTATAAACTTCATAATTTTTAATATCAAATTTATTCACATCCTGTGAACCATAGTTATCACTAACATAAGTTGTGTATAAAATATCATCTATCTCGTATTTTACAATCTTATTACCATAACCATCAAAATAAACACTAGTAACACCATTAAAACCCACTTTAAAAGGTTCATTTTGATCTAGTGACTCTATATTGAATAATTTATTATCTGTTAACCCTGATACACCCATTACGTCCCTTTAATATTAATTTCACTTACATTAAAACCATTTTTTTTATCAGACTCATAAAAACCAATATCTTCTATATTTTGTGTTAGCATAATTTGAAACGAAATTTTTTCATCTAAAAGAAATTCAAAATTAGTTTGTCCTGTGTTTACTACTTTTTGAAAATCTGAGGTATTAACTTTTCTCTTATAAAAATCCATTATATTAATTTAATTTCTGAAAAATTTATTAAAGTATCAGTATTACCATTAATAGGTTCTATGTAAAATACTCTATTGTAATTACTATTAACATTATTAACCTCAGTATAAGGATTTAAAACTTTTATTTTAACAAATCTCCATTCTGGGTTGTTTCTATACTCACTAAATGTTATTGGTCCTGCTGAAGGTTTATTTATGAATCTTTTAGTTGTACCGTCTTTAGCGTCAAAGAATGTGGCGTCAAAATACATGGTTCTATATTCATTTTTAATAAAATTAGAATCATTTTTTAACCAAAAAATTCTATTCAAAGTAAAGGATGGTATTTGATTTAGGTTGACACTTAAAAATTCTGAAAAAAGAAAATTTCTTTTTTCATCTATACCATCATAAAAATCTAATCTAAAAAAACTTTTTGTTAATTTATTTTTAACGTTTGTAATATCATCGTTAGTGAATCCAGCATTTATAAAACTAAGGTTATAAGTATTAGCTGTATTAGCAAAATAGAAATTTAAAATTGGATTGGTTGGTTCTGAGGTTCCGTATATACAGGAATTAAATTTAAAAGTTTCTAAATCAACAAAAGAATTTATTGTTAAATTAACTTCTTCTTTTATAATTTTATTTATAACATCTTCATAACCGTTATTGGAGAATGAAAGGTTTAAGGGTATACTAATAAATTTAGAAGGTTCTATTGTGTTTATTAAAGAACCTTCTGTAAAATAATTTAATTTAGTAAATTTATTATTTATACTATAATGTTCCATTAATTAGTTTTAACCCTAACTTTTATATCCTTATTTGGGAATTTAATCTCAAACATAGAATTAGACTCACCAAATATTGTAAAATCAGATGTATTTAACACCCTAGTGATAGGTGAAACTGTTAAATCCTCTGAAATAATCTCTTGACTAGACTGATTTAATGAATAATCCCCACTAACAAAATTTAATGACTCAATATTAATAACGTTTAAAACACCAGGTACATTATTAATATTTTCAATTAATGAAGATAAATAAATGTCTTGACCCATACTCCAATTTTTAACATCAAAATATTGTATTGTTTTTTGTATTGTGTTATTAACAACTTCTGAAGTATTAAAAGTTTTATCAACAAAAATATCTATGTTAAAACCTAAATTAATAATTCCACCATCATTAATTTCCACGTAATCATTAATCATCCTATAATCAGCTAACCATGTAGCCATATTTTCTTTCAATGTAGATGAACTTACATTTGTTAAATTGCCATTAGTATCTAAACCTAATAAGTTTATAACAACTTTATTTGATTGTTCCTCAACACTCCATCTAAAAGCTAAACCATATTTTCCAGGCATCTTAAGTAGTTGAGCGACATAATCCTTAATAGTCACACTTCTATTTTGTGATGCAAAATTATATTTAGTTAAATATCTAAGTTCCTCTAAAGAAGGAGATTCGGCCCCACCTACTGCAGGGATCGGGTTATTAACTTTTAATGAATTTCTTACCGTTTGATTTATGGTTGGGTTTGGTCCGTTAATTATAGACTCAAAAGAACCAATACTTGTTAATATGTTTGGACCAACATTAGAAGCTGAACCACCACCCACACGATACCTAACATAAATAGTTGTGCCTGCCTTAGGCATCTCACCCAAAGCTAAAGTATTAATAAAATTAGATGAATTAGCTAAAACCAAAGGTAATTGGTTACCGTTATTACTATTTACACCACTACCAAAAGTTAATTTCATATAACCAGCATCAGTATATTCTGTAATAAATTTTCTTGTAATGGATTTCCATTTAGCTGGTGTTATTGAAGAGTTATCTGATACTCTAGAATTATCGTCTATAAAAATTTTATCTTCAGCTAGAGAATCTACCTCATACCATCTATTATTTGGGTCAACAAAATAATCTAAAGGTGGGGTACTAGGGGTTGGGTTGTCTAGTGTAATAACATTTTCTACAGATAAAACGTTTGACTCTGGTAACACTATTTGTAGAAAAGGTGTCATATCAGAAGGGTTTACAGATCTAACATAATAAGATGTTTTACCATTAACAACTAATTCTCTTTTTGTTATTGTATAGTTAACAATATTACCATTCCCATCAAAATTTGGTATGATTAACCTATTAGGTATCCCACCAGGACTAAAAGGTGATGAAAAATCTATATCATCAAGAGTCTCAAAAACTTTACCAGCTCCTGTAGCTTGAGCACCAAATCTTATTACTGGTGCATATCTAACATCAAAAGTATCCCCATAAGCGGGTAATTTAACAGAAAAATCAACTAAAGTTACTGAAGGTCTATAACCAGGAACTTTAACACCTAAAGTTCTAGCCATATTTAAAATAGATTTTCTTTGTTGTGCGTAATCTATCTGTGTTTCATTAAACATTCTATCTGTTTGGAATGATAACATATCAGCAACAGCCGCATTTAAATCTATTAACATTGACCCAATAGAGGAGTCACTGAAATCAGACATTAAGTCTGGGTAATATTTTTTAACAAAATTATATAAGTCTGTTCTTACCTCAGCAAAATTCCTTGATAGGTAATTTATTTTTTTCTGTGCCATTTCTTATATTTGTATTATTACGAAATCACTTTGTTGAAAAGTGTCATTTGTTACTGTATATTCTAATTTTACTAATACAGCATGTTCATTATCTTGACTAGGTAATACCTCTAAAGTATCTACCCTTAAATTGGGTATATATTTATCAATAGCTACTTGTATTTCAGATTTAATGTCAGTACTAGTACTTTCAATATTAGGTTCAAATAAGTATTTCTTTAAATTTGTACCAAAATCAGGCATATAAAGTCTTTCACCTTTATTAGTTAATAACAAATGCATTAAATCTGATTTAATAGCCTTTTTATTCTCTTTGGTCATTTCTAAAAAATAACCTTTTTGTGAGTCTTCAAAAGGAAATTGTATATTTATAAAGGTTTCTCCCATAGTTTTTAATATAAATATTCAAAAAATCAATTTATATTGAAAAATATAATAGTAAATGGTAAGCATAAAAAACCCCTCTATGTGAGGGGTTTATTTTACTAAGAAGAACATCCAAAACATTCAAAATTAGAGTTTTCGGGTTTTGGTGGTAATTCCATTGTAGTATAGTCTACAGTAGGTGTCTCCATTTTTGGTTTAGTTTTTTCTATCTTTGATATATCAACTGCTAAATGTTTAGCTCCAGTTGATATAGCCTTAGTCCTTATATAATAAGAAAGTGTTTTTAAACCTTTTTCCCAACCATAAAAATGTGATGATGTAATCTTTGATAATGTTGGGTTAGCCATATAGATATTCATTGATTGTGATTGGTCAATGAATGGTGCTCTATCAGCCGCCATATCAATAAGTTCTCTTTGTGATATTTCCCAAATAGTTTTATATTTTTTAATTAAATGTTCAACTCTTTTAACTTTATTGTTATATTTTTTATCTTCTTGATCTAAATAATTGTTAAAGTTTATATTTTGGATTGACCCTTCATTGATAATTATTTCATTTTTTAAATCTTCAGACCATATACCAATCTTTTCAAAATCATTAATTAAATATTTATTAACAATTAAGATTTCACCACCAACAACTCTTCTGTTAAATAAAGCTGAATGAGCTGGTTCAGTCATTTCAAATGAACCTGTAATCTTAGCTGATGAAGCTACAGGCATCTGAGCTGTAAATAAAGAGTTACAAACACCATATGTTTTAACATCTTCTTTTAATTGTGACCAATCCCATAGTAAATCACCATCATTTAAACCCCACATATCAAATTGAAAAATCCCTTTTGACATTGGTGACCCTTCAAAGAAGTGATAAGGTTCATGTTTACCATTAACACATAATTGATTACTTTCAGTGATTGCTGCAAAATATATTGTTTCAAAAATATTTTTATTTAATTTTTTAGCTTCATCTGATGTGAATGTAAAATCCATTAAATAAAAAACATCAGCAAGTCCCTGTGTTCCAATCGCTATAGCTCTTTGTTCTAAACCACCCTTTTTACCTTTAGCCGTTGAGTAACTATTAATATTGATTACTTTATTTAAAGCTCTAACAACTTTCCTTGTTTCATTGTACAATAAGTTAAAATCAAATTTACCTTCAATAATAAAGTTTTTTAATACCATAGAAGATAGGGTACATATTGCTGTAGTATCCTCATCAGTATATTGATAAATTTCATTACACAAATTAGATTGTTTTATTACCCCAATATTTTGATGGTTTGTTTTTTTATTAGCGTTATCCTTAGAACATAAATAAGGTACACCAGTTTCAATCTGTGATTCAATTACTTTAGTCCATATATCTTGAGCTTTAACCTTTTTACCTAAACCTAATTTAACCGCTTGATTATACACTTCTTCATATTCGTCACCATAACATTCCTGTAAAGCCTTTAAACCAGCCTTTTTAATATCATTAGGACAAAATAAATACCAATCAGTATTATTTTTAACAGCTCTCATAAAGTTATCAGGAATCCAAAGTGCTGTAAATAAATCTCTCGCTCTCAGTTCTTCAGCACCTGTATTCTTCTTAATATCTAATAAATCAAAAATGTCTTTGTGCCAAGGCTCAAGATAGATAGCAGCACTACCAGGTCTGCGTCCTTGTTGGTTGAAGAACCTAAGAGATTCATTAACTATCTTCAAATACTTCAATAAACCACCAGCGTAACCACCTGAACTAGAAATTCTACTTTCTTTACTACGAATATTACTCATTGATAAACCGATACCAGCTGCGTCAGATGAATAAGTTGAGATGTCATTCATAGTTTTTAATAAACCATCTCTTGAATCTGCGTCATTATAATGTAAGACACAAGAAGCTAATTGTGGGACCTTAGTCCCTGAATTAATGATGATTGGTGTTGCCGGAGATATTAACTGACTAGATAAGGATTTATAATATTCTAAAGCCTCTTCCCATGAATTAGTTACCCAAAGAGCAACTCTCATGTACATATGTTGTGGTCTTTCTACTACTCTACCGTTTGATAATTTTAATAAGTACATTTCTTGAAGGGACCTCCATGCGAAATAATCAAAATTATAATCATTATCATGATTAATAGCCTCATCAATAACTGATGGGTTATATTTTTCAATTATTTCCATTAATTTATCATTAATAATACCATCTACATGTAACATATGCATAGTATTACAAAAACTACCATCTGTTTCTTTATGGTAAGATGAAATAGCTACAGAAGAAGCTAACCTTGAATAATCGTGGTGACTACCAGTATAAGCTGCCGCAATTTCATATATTAATTTATCTAATTCCTTTGTTGTAATAACACCTTCAGTAGGTACTGAAGTAATTACTTTAATAAAAATTTCATCTGAATTAACATTTAAACTTTTTGCGGCTCTTTTAATTCTATTGTAAATTTTTTGTGGGTTAAACGAAGCGTCATCACCACCTCTTTTTTTAATTCTAAGTGACATCATATTTTTTTAATTTTAAAAATCATCAGTAAAAGTTAAAGTCTCATTAAGTTTAGCTTTTTGGTATTCAACAGTTCTTGATTCAAAGAAGTTTCCTTTTGTTTCAACCGCAATTTGTTCCATAAATTTAAATGGTTGTTCTACATTAAATTGTTTTTTACACCCAAACTTAACCAATAAACCATCCACAACGAATTCCAAATATTGTTTCATCAAGTTAGAATTCATACCAATCAATGATACAGGTAATGATTCTGTAATGAATTCTTTTTCAATTTCCAATGCTGATAATAGGATTTCTTTAATTCTTTTTTCAGATGGTTTGTTTTCACAGTGATTATTTAATAAGTGAATAGCGAAATCGCAATGTAAATTTTCATCTTTAAAAATTAATGAATTTGCGTTACACAACCCTTGCATGATACCTCTTGACTTTAACCAAAAGATGGAACAGAATGAACCTGAAAAGAAGATACCTTCAACTGCGGCGAAGGCTACTAATCTCTCTTGAAAGGAAGCGTTATCTATCCACTCAAGTGCCCATTTTGCTTTCTTTTGGACTGCGGGTAACCTATCTATTGCGTGGAAACACTCATCCTTTTCTTCAGGGTTTGAAACATAAGTGTCAATCAATAAAGAATACATTAGTGAGTGGATATTTTCCATCGCCAATTGCATACCGTAAAAGAATTTTGCTTCAGGGTACTGAACCTCTCGGTAAAAATTCTCAGCCAAGTTTTCATTAACAATACCATCAGAAGCCGCGAAAAAAGATAATACATTCTTAACGAAATACTTTTCATTATCTGAAAGGTTTTCCCAATCTCTAATATCTCCTGTTAAATCAATTTCTTCAGCTGTCCAAAATGCTGCTTGGTGTTGCTTATAGAATTCCCAAATATCATTGTGTTCAATAGGAAAAATCACAAAACGCGAAGGATTTTCCTTTAATATATTTTCATTCATGTTTTTTTTTGTTTTTTTTTAATGTAACTTAATTATCATTCAACTTCTGTTTGAGTCTGACCTCTTCTTTCTTTTGCTCTTTTCAGTCTTTCTTTAACATTCTCTTCTTTTCTTTCTTCAACTTTTCTTTCATAGCCTAAAAAAGTATCTGAACTTTCTGTATCAATAAAAACTCTACCATTATCAAAGGTACAATCTTCAAAGATAACACCGTCTTTACCAAATCTAGATTTTAAAACCGCTATAGTTGCTCTATTACCTTCTTTTTGAGGTAGTGTTCTTGCTATAGACATTATAAAGTGTCCGATTTGTGCCTTTTTAATAGACCCACCCATTTGGTCACCTGTTACTATGTCTGCTGACACTGAACTTCTATTACCTTGTACAGCAGTCCAACCCACCATTTCGTATTCCGCTAACATTGATTCAAAACCTCTCATAACATTTCCTTCACCAGACCACTCATCATTATATCTTCTTGTTGATTCAACACAATCAATATAATCTAAAACAATAATATCAGGTCTAAAACCAACCGAAATCAAATGTCTTACATAAGATTTAATGTGGTTCATTGTAACACCTTCGGAAGTGAACTTTCTAATAATTAAATCATTCTCTTTACCGTTAGTTCTTTCCCTAACCACATCTAGAATCTCATCTTCTCTCTCTTTAAATTCATTAAGAGGGATACCACTCCAACATGCTGCATGTTTTCTTTTAATAACTGGTGGTAAGTCTTCAAAAACAATTTGTAAGACATTATAACCCATATTATATGCTGTATTACTTATTTTAGTTAAAATAGTGGTCTTACCAACACCATAAGGTGCTAAGACCACACCTAACTCACCTCTAGACAATCCACCATCGGTTAATTCATCAATACCACTTATTCCCGTAGGAATTGGATGTCTAAAATTTTCTTGTAAAACAGTCTCCCATTCGTCTGCAATAGAAGTACCATCGTCTTTTTCAGCTCCTACAGATAGAGCTTCTTTCATTATTTCAGCACACTCTTCATACTTATCAAAATCACCACCTTCAATGATTTTAGATATTTTGTCATTAGCATTTTTAAGTTCTTGTTGACGACAAAAGTTTAAAGATGTTTCTTGGACATATTTCCAGTCCTCAACATCTAAATTCATTATTTCTTTTATAATCTCAAAAACATATTCTTGAGTGATTTTTTCTTTAATTTCTACTCTAAGAATTGTTTCTAAAGTACTCCAATTAGGTACCTTCTCAAAACGCTCAAAATAATCTTTAACCGTAGCAATAATTAATCTAAAATATTCGTTATCAAAGTATTTTGCGTGTAAAATATCTATTAACCTATCAGAAAATTTTTTATTTGCTGGATGTAAAATTTGATTTATGAGTTCTGTTTGAAACTTATACCCAAGGTACCCTAATGTAACATCTTTTTTACTCATAAAATTTAATTAATCTGTTTAATTATAAATAATCTTTTACAGCTCAATTCCGCTGTATTCCACATCAAAATTTTCTTTGGATAGGGTATTTTGAATCTCAGCAATAATTCCTGGAATTAATTTTCTAATATCCACAGAATATCTTACTCTTTGGGGGTAATCATTACCTCTAATTTGGGTATGTGCAACCACTACTTCATCTACCCTAATTTGGAAATCAAACACGTCTTCAACAGTGTTATCATCTTTTACGATATCTTCAGATTTTTGTTCAAAATAAGGATTATATTGACCCCACAAAAAGTCATAAGTTTTATTTTTTAAATCTTTTTTAATTATATCCGTAACGTTTTTAACACAATCAATAAGATCCATAGACTTCAATGACTGTTTATTGAAGTTTTTAACAGTGAAATATCTTTGACAAACGATATTCTTGTTAATAAAAAATACAAATTCAAATTTTTTCATTTTTTTTTAATTTTTAAAGT
>SXGQ01341557.1_pt1 | contig 51963 bp, 54 predicted proteins | sample 3178371 | NCBI WGS metagenome assembly SXGQ01 (sample SAMN11356859, study PRJNA531348) | freshwater metagenome | isolation source: freshwater sample F1-20 | place: China: Fuxian Lake, Yuxi | collected 2017-12-25 | reverse complement strand
GAAGGCTGGAGCCAAAAAGGCTGCACCAAAGCGTCGTAAGAAGGCTGCTGCCAAGAAGGCTGCACCAAAGCGTCGTCGTAAAAGAGCTGCAAAAAAGGCTTAAGTTCTATTCAGGCCTAAGAACCCCCGCCGTGAGGCGGGGGTTCTTCTTTTTTGACTAGGCAATTCCCGCTAATTCTGCTATTTCCGAAAGGGGCTGACACCTTCTTAATAGGTGTGGCACCCTAAGCCTCTGATGAACCTAGAACCAGTCGAGTCGAGCCACCCAGCTTCGGGGTTAACCGAGAAATTTCCAATCCCACAGCGGTACTTTGAGCGAGAAGTGTCCTGGCTTAGTTTTAATCAGCGCGTACTGGATTTGGCTCAAGACCCGACTAGACCCTTATTGGAGCGCGTTAAGTTTGCCAGCATCTTCGCGTCTAATTTGGATGAATTCTTCATGGTGCGGGTTGCGGGTTTAAAGCGCCGCGTCAATGCAGGTATCGCTGTTAAATCTCCCACAGGGCGATTGCCTCGCGAAATTCTCTCTCAGACTCTGCAAGTTAGCCAGCACTTAATGGGGCGTCATGCTGATTTGTTTGCTACCACATTACGACCAAAGCTTAAAGAGCATGGCATCGAGATCTTAAGGTGGAATGAACTTACCCCTGCCGAGCAAGAGGGTCAAACGAAATTTTTCCAGGATCAAGTTTTCCCAGTTTTGACTCCGCTTGCCGTGGATCCAGCACATCCTTTCCCTTACATATCCGGCTTGTCTCTTAACTTGGCGATAATGGTTAGAAACCCTGAAACTAAAAACGAGATGTTTGCTAGGGTCAAGGTGCCACCATTATTAGACAGATTCATCCAAGTTAATCCAAATAGGTTTGTTCCCCTCGAAGATGTGATCTCTGCAAATTTAACCTCGTTATTTCCAGGCATGGAGATCCTGCAGCACCACGCCTTCCGAGTTACCAGAAATGAAGATGTGGAAGTTGAAGAAGATGATGCCGAGAATTTGCTTGATGCCATGGAAAAGGAGTTAACCAGGCGACGCTTTGGCAATGCTGTCCGGCTAGAAGTTGAAGAAAACATTGACCAGCACATCTTGGATCTACTAGTTGATGAACTAGAGATAGATTCAGATGAATTATTCAGGCTTCCTGGGCCTTTAGACCTGCGAGGTTTGAGCCTAATTGCAGATCTAAAATTTGATGCACTGAAAGATCCTAATTTCCAACCTAGGACAAGTCCCGAACTTGCGCGAATTGAATCAAGTAGTGCTCAAGACGTACTGGAGGCTATGCGCAGTAATGATATTTTGTTGCATCATCCATACGACTCCTTCGCAACCTCCGTCACTCGCTTTTTACAACAAGCGGCAGCGGATGAAAGAGTTCTAGCAATCAAGCAAACCTTGTACCGAACCAGCGGTGACTCAGCAATTGTTGAGGCCCTCATTGATGCAGCAGCTGCTGGCAAGCAAGTGCTAGCCATTGTGGAGATCAAAGCACGCTTTGATGAAGAAAATAACATCCAGTGGGCAAGACGACTTGAGCGCGCTGGAGTTCATGTGGTTTATGGGATGGTTGGGTTAAAAACCCATTGCAAACTTTCACTAGTAGTGCGAAAAGAAGAAGATGGCATCAGGCGGTATGCCCACATAGGTACTGGGAACTACCACCCACGAACTGCTCGTTACTACGAAGACCTGGGGCTTTTGACCTGTAATCCACAAATTGTTAGCGATGTAGCTTTACTTTTCAATCAACTTTCAGGTTATGCCCATGAAGCTCAGTATGACTCTATTTATGTTGCTCCAAAATCAATTAGACCTAAATTGTTGGAGCTCATTGATCAAGAGATTCACAATCATCGAGCGGGCCTAACTTCTGGCATTAGATTTAAATGTAATGCGCTCGTAGACGAGCGCATTACTGATGCTTTGTATAAGGCATCTCAAGCAGGTGTCCAAGTTCAGTTGCTTGTTCGAGGTATGTGCACTCTTCGCCCAGGAGTTATTGGTTTAAGTGAGAACATAACCGTAACCTCAATTTTAGGTAGGTTCCTAGAGCACTCCAGAATTTATGAATTTAACAATGATTCGAATCCAATAGTTTTAGTTGGTAGCGCGGACTTGATGAACCGAAATCTTGATCGCAGAGTTGAGGTGCTAGTCCCTATTCCCACACTCAGACACCAAAAGCGTCTATCTGAGCTTTTAGATTTGGGGCTGGCACCCAGCACCTCTGCCTGGCACTTAAATTCTGAGGGCTTATGGAATCTAGTCACCACGAGCTTAAGTGGTGAAAAACTAAGTGACTATCAAGAGACCCTAATTGGCCAATATGAGTTACGTGGTGGTAAATGATTCTTGCAGCTGGAACTGTGCTAGTTCGAAAAACTACGCACTGGCAAGTTTTGATAATTCACCGTCATGATCGAAACGATTGGTCTCTTCCCAAAGGCAAAGCAGAGGTGGGCGAAAATCTCGCAATTGCCGCTGTTCGCGAAACCGCCGAAGAAACTGGATATCAAGTTCAATTGCGCACCCCACTTACCAAAGTCAACTACCTGCATGGAGATACCCAAAAATCTGTCAACTATTGGTTGGCAACCGAGGTATCCCACGACCAAACAACTGTTCCAAATGATGAGGTGGATGAGATTCGTTGGGTATCGCTTAGTGAAGCTTCGCAATTACTCACCCACCCAAGAGACATCAAAGTTGTTGCTGAGGCTTTTGGGTTAGTTGATGCTCAGTCATCAACAATCTTGATAGTTCGACATGCAAACTCGACAAAGCGGGAGACATTTACTGGTGATGACCTTGACCGGCCACTATCTGAACTTGGCTTTAAGCAGCTAGCCGAACTTTCGCAGATTTTGCAAGCTTATGGGGTTCGTGAGGTAGTTAGCTCCCCTGCTCTTCGATGCGTTCAAACTGTCGAACCTTATGCCCTGTTCCAGAACATACCTGTGAAATCAAATGATCTCTTGCTTGAAGATCAGCCAAGTTTTAACCGAGCTGCATGGATTAATCTGAGTAAAAACAATCAACCCATGGCGGTTTGTTCTCACCGACCAGTAATCGACTTAATTGGCACATTCGAACTCGATGCCCAAGATTTATTAACCAACCTAGAACCAGCTGGAGTGGTAGTGCTGCATCGACTAGCAAATTCTGAGCTTTTGGCCTGTGAACTGCATCTGATCTAGGTAGTTTCAATTTCAACTATTTCCAAGGAGCCTCTATTCTTGCCCAATGGCGATTCTGACCCCAGGCAAACTCTCCCCAATGCGCACAGTTCCAAGCGCAATCACCCGCCCACCATATGTTGGCAAACGTGGCCCTAAACGATTCACCGGGTCTGAGATCCAAACTTCTGATGTTATTGAAAGGATGCGGATTGCTGGCCGCATTGCAGCAGATGCTGTTCAATTAGCAGGCGAAGTTGCTCAACCAGGGGTAACAACCGACCACATAGACGCAGTTATTCATGAATACTTATGTGATCTTGGTGCTTATCCATCAACTTTAGGTTATCGAGGGTATCCAAAATCTTGCTGCACGTCACTCAATGAGGTTGTCTGTCATGGAATCCCAGATTCAACAGTCATAAATGATGGCGACATATTGAATGTTGATATCACTGCCTATATTGATGGAGTTCATGGAGATACCAATTACACATTTTTGATTGGTGACGTAGATGAAGAATCTAAATCACTAGTTGAGCGGACCAAAGAAGCTCTAGATAGAGCTATTTCTGTGGTTGCTCCCGGCAGACCAATCAACGTTATTGGTCGAGTGATTGAATCTTATGCTAAGCGTTTTGGCTATGGAGTAGTTGAAGATTTCACTGGTCATGGAGTGCACACAGTTTTTCATTCTGGTTTGATAATTCCACACTATGACGAACCAACTGCGACCACAATTATGCAATCAGGCATGACATTCACAATTGAGCCCATGATTACTTTAGGAACAATTGAATATGATGTTTGGCCAGATGGATGGACTATAACTACTCTAGATAAGAAACGAACAGCCCAATTCGAACATACTTTAGTTGTAACCGAAGATGGGTGTGAAATCTTGACACTGCCTTCAGAGCAGCCATGACAAAGCCAAGGTGGCTATCACCTGAGGAGCAGTCTGCTTGGCGGAATTGGATTGCAGTTAGCAGGTTACTGCCAGAACAACTATCTAAAGATCTTGAAGAGGAGCATGGCCTTAGCTTGGTCGAATATGAGATCCTGGCAATTTTAAGTGAAGCTCCAGATCAAAAATTGCGCATGCACGAGTTGGCTCGAGCCACCTGGGCTTCGCGCTCAAAATTAACACATCAGGTAAATCGGTTAGAGTCTCTTGGTTTTGTTAATCGCGAAACTTGCAAAATTGACGCTCGTGGACAATTCGCAGTTCTAACTAAGAAAGGTGTAGCCAAAGTAACCAAGGCAGCACCTGATCATGTGGAGTCCGTTCGAGCACACTTAGTCGACCAATTAGGAACAAGATTTGTAGGATTTGGTAACTTGAATGCCACAATTGTTAAGCACCTAACAAAAATTGCTCCAGATGACTCATGTGGTACCAAGTCTTGATACTTAACCAAAAGTTTGGAACACCACCCGTAACTTTCTAGCTTGAGTTCTAATCGACTAGCCTTCGTTACCCCTAGCCCCCGTAGCTCAGGGGATAGAGCAGTGGCTTCCGGAGCCATGTGCGCAGGTTCGAATCCTGCCGGGGGCACAGAGTTCGTTGCTACACTCGATCCTAATAAGGAGTCTAAATGAAAAAACTGTTTGCATTGTTGCTATCTGCTTTCTTGCTACTAGCTGGCTGCTCGGGAAGCGATGAGGCGGTCACAAATACTGCAGCTGACTTCGACTCGATGAGTTCGACTTCGACTAAAGGGTTTGTTGAAAGTGCCATGCCTGGTGACAGCCAGATTATTACCAACTCTATGTCGGTTCGAGTCGACGTAGTAAGCGACTCTGCCAAAGCCGTCGAAAATTTGGTAATTCAATATCGAGGTCGGATTGACAGCAAGAGTGAGAACCGGGAACCAACAAACAATGACATAAGTTTTATCTCTTATACCTTGAGAATTCCAACCGATGGCTATGAAGGTGCCGTTGAGGATCTCAAGTCGTTGGGAGATTTAGAGAATTACTCTAGTTCAGCCTCAGATGTGACTTTACAAGCTGTTGATCTTGCATCTCGAATTTCTGCGTTAACTGACTCAATAACTAAATTAGAAGAATTAATGACGTCCGCCGCAAATGTGTCAGACTTGCTAGCTGCTGAAGGTGCGATCACTCAACGAAAAGCAGAATTAGACTCTTTGGTCTCACAACAAAAGTATCTAACTGATCAAGTTGAGATGACTACTATCTGGTTGACTCTAGCTCCCAAATCTGCTCTGGATGCGGTAAAGCCAATTGGGTTCTTAGCCGGCTTAGAAAAAGGCTGGGAGTCAATAGTTGATTTCTTAAGCAACCTAACTACTTGGAGTGGGCTAGCACTTCCTTGGATTGGATTCCTGGTTGTGCTGATACTTATGCTTTCACTTATAAAACGATTCAAGGTGAAAAAGGACTAGCTACGTCTTGCGAGATCTAGGATTTGGCTCCAGCTGCCCAAGATATTTCTACACGTTTGGGCAGCTGGAGCTTTTTTATACTGCTGCAGCCATTCACTAAAGTCTTGATAGCTAGGGTTTTTAGATTTAGCAAGATATCTACGCACCCAGAGCAGTACATCTTCTTCGTCAAAATTCACAAAGTATTCCCTGGATGGCTGGTTAGGTCTAAGGCCAGCTGCTCGAACAGCTTCACTCCAACTGCCTAAAGTTTGGATAATACGAGCGGAGCTTGGTTGGGTTGACTTGTCTCTATTTTGGTCATACTTGGTAACACTTAATGGTTTGCCAGCTTTCTTCGAAACCAACCTTAGGGCAGTTAACATTTGTGCAGATGTGTAGATGGTTTTAGCCATACCTTAACCTTAGAGGGAGAATTGCTGTAAACTTCTAATATGTCTGAAGTTAAACTCTATGGCGCACCTTGGTGTGGTGATTGCGTCCGATCAAAAGCACTTCTTGAACGTCTACAGGTTGACTATGACTATCTTGATGTTGATCAAGATGATGCCAATAAAGACAAAGCCATCGAAATCAGCGGCCGACAAAATATCCCCGTCATACAATTTACAGATGGGTCATTTCTAGTTGAACCCAGTGACCTAGATTTAACTGATAAATTGGCTAGTTTAAATCTCCTGACGAAGACTAAATCCTTCGAGTAATTCTGAGCGCACTACAAGGTCCAAACACCTAGCAACTCCAGAATAAGTGTTAGGGCAAGTAGACACAAGAACGTTGCGAAAACTCTCTGTAACATTTGCTTATTAATCTTATTTGCAACCTTGGCTCCTACAAAAGATCCAACTGAAGCGATTAGGCTCACAATAAACACCGTTTCCCAATCTTGACTGCTCATCGAATCATCAGCAATCAACCTCCAGCCCAACGCAATTAAGGAGTTAGTCAACATAATCAGTAAGCCAGTAGCTGTGGCAATAGAAAGACTTAGTCTCATCTTTAGCACCATGGCAGGTATTAGAACAATTCCCCCGCTAATGCCGATTAGGCCAGTAACAAAACCAACACCTAATCCAATTGTGATCAAAGTTGAATTACTGACCTGCAGTTCTGGTAAATCACCGTCACTGGTTGGTCTATTCCAAATGCTATAGGCCGCGTAGAACATGATTACTATCAAAATTGATTCAAGAATTTTCTCAGCTAACTGCACTGCAATCAACGAACCGAGCGTGGCCCCAGGGGCCCCTGCAATGGCCAGGACTATTGCGTAACGAACGCGCACATTCTGAAACCCGCGTGCTATTGCGCCAACAAAGCTTGCTGCTGCTACTACTAACAAGGAGCCGGTGCTTGCTTGAGCAATATTGAAATCTACACCAATCATTAATAGCGGAATGGTCATCATGACCCCGCCCACGCCAATCACACCCAGAATTAATCCCACTCCAAGACCAAGTGCAACCGCTACTAAATCCATAACTCCCCTATCAAGACAAGCAAGGACTGAACTCTATGCGTATCCTTGGCTATCAAGGGCCGTATCTGGAGGTTGGATGCTACGAGTTTTCTTAATAGTCATTGCGTTAGTGCTGTTTATTGCTGCACTAGTTGATCTGGCTAAAGCTCCTGCCCAAGTGCGGATTAAGTGGTTTTTTGTGATTTTGATTCCGGTTCTGGGACCACTGGCCTGGTTTTTTTATGGCAATAAACCGCAGCGTGGCCAAAATCGCACCAAGAATTTTAATAGCCCAGATGATGATCCTGACTTTTTATGGAAATTAGAAAAAGAGATTCGAAAGCGCAAGAAGAAAAAAGATGAAGAGTAATGCTGCAATCTGAGCGGCAGCTAAAACATCAACGAGTTGTTAAACTACTTGATGAGCTACATCTGGACACAGTTGTTTTGCGTAAGTCACCAAATACGGCATGGTTTTCTGGATCAAGAGTCCATGTCCCTAATAGTCTTGATTCATCTTGTTTTGACATAGTTCTTAGCCGAGATGGTTATTACTTTCACACAAATAATATTGAGGCTCCTCGTCTTCGAGCTGAAGAATTGTTAGTCGATGACGATCTCCGGTCACACCCTTGGTGGATATCTCGAGATTCGTTACTTCCAAAAGGCAAAGGAGTTGGGTCGGATATTAAAGAAGCCGATCGTGAGTACATCCCACAGTTAGATCTCCTACGCATGTCTGTCTGCCCAGATGAAATTAATCGACTGGACAAAATTGCGACAGATAGCGCTGCAGCGCTTTTTTCATTAGCCCCCAAGATAAAACCAACTCAAACTGAATTACAGGTTGCAGGCTTAATTACCTCTGCTTTATGGGAGCATGAATTAGAAACAGTGTTCTTGGGTGTTGCAGGCATCGATCGCGTCAACAAATTTAGGCATCCCCTGCCAACAAATTCAACTATCGGAACGCAGTTGAGTGTTTCTATTTGTGCGCGACGCAAGGGCTTGATTGTTAGCACTACACGAATTTTTTCATTTGAGAAAATATCAAGTGAGCGCTCGCAAGAGTATGTTCGCTTACTGAATGTTGAAGCTGCTCTTCTCGAACACACCCAATCAGGTAAATTGCTTTCGGATGCCTTCAAGGCGGGTGCAAGCGAATATGCAAATCAAGGCTTCGCTAGCAATGAATGGCATCACCATCATCAGGGCGGTACTACTGGATATCTACCTCGTGATTTAGTGGCGAATGCAGATACTCACATTGAGATCTTGGATAACCAGGCTTTTGCCTGGAATCCCACTGCATCAGGACTAAAAGCAGAGAGCACTTGGATTGCTAATAAGTTCGAAGTTAAGCAGTTGGGATCAGACTTAAATTGGCCACACATCTCAGTAGCTAACCGTTTGCGCCCAAACATCCTGGAGATCCTCTAATTCAAGGTTCCTAGCCTGATTTTGTGGCTAAAACCCAAGGCTGCAATCAGTATTGGGTCTTCTCGCAGGGCACCACTTGGGTTTGGTGCTTGTGAGCGTGGTCAGACCGCGAAACGGCACACGACCCTCGTTATTTGTTGACACCTACTCACTAATACTGCCAAACTCAACCCGCTAGAGGTCCGACCACTGGAGGCAGCAAGTGCGATGTGCGGTAGTGCCGGTTGCGAGGCCAACTTTTGACACCGCCAAAGCTGAGCAACTAACCAAACAAGCTTTTGCCTTGTTAACTGAAATCGGGTTTGAGACCCAGGGTTCTCAAAAGTTAGTGATGACACCTGAAGATCTGAGCATCGCTCAATCTGAGATTGTTAATGATGCAGATCTCTACATCTTGATGCAATCTTCCTTCTGTGACGCCTCTTCTGCAGTTGCTTTAATGAGTTCACGAAAGGCCCCTGTCTTGTTGTGGTCATTCAGAGAGCCAGGCAAAGTTGGTGAGAGGTTGTTGCTTAATTCCATGTGTGGGTCCAACTTGGCAGCACACGCCCTAGTGCACAATGGGGAAACTATTTACCATGTGCACGGAAATCCAAACGAAGAAGCAACCAAGTCGGCTTTAGAAGATTTGCTTGATGGCAATTTGCCTAAAGAAGTTGAGCCACCACTTAAACTAAATCAAGAACTTGCAGATGTTAAGCAAGTTTCTGAAATATTAGAATCAGTCAAAGGTACCAAAATTGGTGCGATCGGAGATGCGCCTGCTGGATTCACACCATGCGTATATGACTCCGAACAATTGATGCGCTTGTTTGGGATCACTATTGAGCCACTAACAGTTGAAGATATTTTTCAAAGAATTCAAGACCTTGATGAATCTGTAGTCGATGCTGAATATGCGGCTGCCTTGAGTGCCCAACCTTCATTGGCAAATGTCAACGTAGATGAAGCACGAAAAGTTTCTGCAACCACGCAGGTTTTAGATCAATGGCGAATAAATTCAAATCTAACCGCTGTAGCAGTGCGTTGTTGGCCAGAATTTCCAACTCAGCTTGGGGCCTGTCCTTGTGGAGCATTAAGCCGTATGGCAGATCGAGGAACCGCCACTGCTTGTGAGCGGGATGTCCTGGGCGCGGTAACTATGGTTTTGATGGAAGCACTAGGGGCTGGAACAACTTACTTGGTTGATGTTGTTGATCAAGTTCCTAGTGAGAATTTGATTCGCTTGTGGCATTGCGGTGCAGCTGCCACAAGTTTGGCTGCAAATCCCTCCGAGGCGACTCAGTTCACACACTGCAATCGCAAACTCGGTGTGGCTGGAAATTTCCCGCTCAAAACTGGTCCAGTAATAATGGCCAGGCTTGATCAGGATGTAGACCCGAGCAACCCCACGGGACTACGGTTGATAATCAGTAGCGGAGAGTCAATCCCTGCTGAGAATCAGTTTCAAGGGAACACAGCAACTGTCCGGATGCAAATTCCGCCAGCGGCTTTTGTTAACGGACTTATCACCCGTGGGTTCCCACACCACTTGGTGCTGGCTTGGTCAGATATCAGGCCACAGCTTCGCCAAATGGCAAAGCTCCAATCCATCCCACTAATTGAATGGTGACCGGTCATCATTCAGAAAATGAGGTAACCGAATGAACAACAGTTCATCCAGACTGCGTTCACGCTTGATGCGGATCAGTGTTTTAGTGCTATCTGCTTCTCTCGTGTTTGCATTCAACACACCTGCAACTAGTGCGACAAAACTCAGCGGTGAAATCGAGTTTTTCCACTGGCGAGGTGAAGATCGAGCAACTCTCGACACAATCATTGCTGCATTTGTCAAAAAGAATCCAGATGTGAAAATCACCCAAACTATCGTGACTTCTGCAGAACATCAGGCAACTGGCACGACAAAAGTCCTAGCTAACAAAGAGATCGCTCTATTCTCAGTGTGGCGTGATCGCTACGCTGCAAAGGAATATCTCAACGCTGGCATTTTGGAAGACTTGAGCAAAGAACCTTTCTTGAAAAACTTCAACAAGGCCTCTTTGCTTAGCGCCCAGATTGATGGCAAGAGTTATGCACCGTTCTTGCATGCTTTGTTTAACATGCCTTTGTATAACACTGACATCTTTGCCAAGGAAGGATTAACTCCTCCTCGCACCTGGCCTGGATTGCTGCGATTGTGCAAGGACCTCAAAGCTAAAGGTTACGTACCTATGGCCTGGGAAGGATCTGTTCGCGGTCAAGCCATGCAGATGATCAATGCCATGTTAGCTAACTCAATGCCAGACCCAAATACCTCTTATGGAACCTTGGCTGCTTCTGGTCAAGTGACTGAACAATGGTTTATGGATGGCGTAGCTAAGAAGTTTGAGCAGATGAATAAGGCTGGTTGTTTCCCAGACAATGGTCTTGGTGTAACTGAAGCTGCTGCAAATGCTCTGTTTGCTTCTGGTAGAGCAGCAATCAGGCCAACAGGCTCATTCAGCATGGGTGCTATAAAAGCACTTAACCCTGCGATGTCTGGCAAGATGAGGATGATGATGATTAATTCTCAAGATTCCAGCTCTAAGGCAAAGGTAGAAGGTATTCATAATGTGCAGTTCGGACTAGCTGTTAACAAGATGGCTAGCCCTGGCGACAAGGCAATTGCAAAAGCATTCATTGCACACCTTTCAACACCTGCAATGGGCTACACATATGCAAATGGGTCTTCTCAGCACGTAACCGTTAATAAGGTCAACTACTCAGGAAACCTTGATCTAAAGAACCTTGAAGTATGGTTGAACAAAAAGACCTTACTTGCTCCTAGGTTCCAACCACCAACACCAAAAGCTATTGCTGCTGGTGTGGCTATCGAAAATATGTTGATCCAGATTGCAGGTGGCGCAAAAACGCCAGCCCAAGCTGCAGCTGAGTTCCAACCAATTATCGATCAGGCTCGCAAGTAATACCTATGTCTGCCACTCAAGTCGACAACACCCTCAGCCGCAAGGCTGAGGGTGTTGTCGATCCTAAAAACTTGAAGGCAAATAAAGCGCTTAAGCGCAAACAGAATCTCCCACTACTTATTTTTGCAGGCCCTGCCGTTTTTTTGTATGCAGTATTTTTCTTATTCCCGGGAGTCAATTCACTTAGACTCTCGGTCTTTGACTGGAATTTGTTCGAATATGTACCTAGACAGTTTAATGGAATTGATAACTACGTAAGACTGGCAACAGATGACATTGTTTTCAAGACTGCACTTGGAAACAATTTAGAGTTGATGCTTTGGGTAGTAATTTTCCAAGGTGGCTTAAGTTTGCTTCTGGCTCTTATGCTAGTTAAGAACACTAAAACTAATGTGCTACTTCGAGCAATTTACTTCTTCCCAACGATTTTATCTTCTGTTTCTGTTGGTCTTATTTGGTCGTTCATGTTTGAGTCAAATCTAGGAGTCATAAACACGGCTTTGAATAAAGCTGGTTTATCTCAATTCACGGCCAACTGGCTAGGTGATGAAAATATCGCTCTTTACTCCATTGTTATAACCCAGGTCTGGTTCCACACAGGCCAGATGATGGTTATCTATGTGGCTGGTTTACAACAAATACCCGCTGAATTGTATGAATCAGCCAAAATAGATGGTGCTAACTCGTTTCAAATTTTCAGAAAAGTAACTTGGCCGCTGATTATTCCAACAGGATTTGTGGTAATCGCCTACACCACCATCCAGTCTTTCCGTGCATTTGACTTGATTTACACGATGACAGGTGGTGGTCCCAATTATTCAACTGAAATTTTGGCCACTCGCATTTACACGTTGGGCTTATTAGAGGGTAGATACGGATACGCAGCAGCTCAAAGTGTCTTTTTTATGTTCACAATTGCTTTAATCACGATTCTGCAACGTCGACTTCTTCGGACAAGGACGTGATCTGCAGATGATTGCCAAAATTGCCAAGAGCTTCATTCACATTTTTGTGGTCGCAATAGTTCTAATTCCCGTATTGATCATTTTCTTAGCCACCCTAAAGCCAGATTTGGAAATTTTGCTAGACCCACTTGGTTGGCCAGATGCATTGTCTTTTAGTAATTACAGTCAACTGGTTTCAACAAGTGGCATTACTCAAAGTTTCCTCAATTCTGTAAAAATCACAAGTATCTCAGTGCTTGCAACGCTAGCTCTTGCCAGTATGACCTCATATGCCATATCTAGACTCGCTCGCATATCTGCAACTATGTTATTTGGCTTGTTTGTATTGGGTCTTACCATTCCAGCTCAAGTCAACATCTTGCCAATCTTCATTTTGTTTAATGATCTTGGACTAACCAATTCACATTTTGGATTGATTCTTGCGAATGTTGTTTCTGCGCTACCAATCTCAGTGTTCATCATTGCTGCATTTTTCCGTGAACTGCCTAAGGAGATGATCGAGGCTGCTGAGATAGATGGAGCAAATCACCTACGTGTCTTCTGGCAAATTGTGCTACCGCTTGCAAAGCCAGCAATCGGTGCGACAGCCATCTTCTTATTTGTAATTTTCTGGAATGACTTACTATTCCCATTACTTCTCATCTCTGAAAAAGAATTAGAAACTTTGCCGCTCACTCTCTTATCATTTAAGGGCGAATATTCATTGAGTTATGGCCTGCTGTTCACAGGGGTGGCTATCGCATCTATTCCATTGGTAATTATGTATCTGCTGATGCAGCGCACATTCGTTGCAGGTTTAACTAGCGGAGCCGTGAAGGGTTAGTTCTATGAAAGCTATTGACCTGCTCGCCACTGACCTCATGTTCTCTCATGGTGATCAACGCTCCGAACGTATTGCGCAGCAAGTTGTTGACTACATTGATTTGAATAAGTTACATGCAGGTGACCGACTTCCACCAGAGCGCGATCTAGCCCGAAACCTCCAAGTCAGTCGGCCTTCAATGCGAGAAGCTCTTCGCATTCTGCAGGCTCAAGGAAAAGTTGAGATCCGCCATGGTCAGGGGACTTTTGTAGCTCAACCCCAAACAGCTAAGAAATTGCAAGCCGCTCTCTTGACTGCAGATATTGATATTGAAGAACTGTTCGAGATGAGGCAGGTATTTGAAATTCCAGCTGCAGGCTGGGCCGCAAATAGAAGGACCAAGGAGCAGCTTCGCTTAATGCGATCTACCTTGAATCAGTTAAACCTACTTGGACAAGAAGCATTACCTGACTATGACGTTTTGCAGAAACTGGATGCAGAATTTCACTTGAGAATTGTCGAAGCGGCTTCTAATCGCTTTCTAAATCAGTCTGTTGGAGTTTTACAAACTATGCTCAATAAATCCATGGAAACTACATTGCGTCTGCCTGGCCGAATTGAAGAGTCCCGACATAACCATGAAGATATTTTTGCTGCTATTGAAGCCGGGGATGCAGAAGCTGCCGAACGAGCAGCTGCCATGCACATCATGGGTGCTTACCATGCATCAGGCAGTGCCAAGAAGCAATGACCTCAACACAGTTTGATGCAGTATTTGTAGGTATTGCAACTATAGACACAATTGCGTTAGTTGATAAATACCCAGAATCTGACTCTAGAACTGTGACAACAAATCTGGAGCGCGCTGGAGGTGGTGTCGCTGCCACCGCCGCTGTTACTGCAGCCCGACTTGGTGCCAAAGTTGCTTTCGCTGGAGTAGTGGGAGCAGATGCTGTTGGGGCCGAGATTATTGATGGCCTGAAGGCTGAGGGTGTAAACACAGACTTGATCGTGGTGGATTCAAAATCAATAACTGCCACCAGTGCAGTTATTGTCAGTAAGTCGCAATCGACTCGAGCAATCATTACTAGGCAAGATTTGAATCACAATGTCTGCGTAACTGAGAATTTAAAGCGGGCTGTTGGGCGTGCTCGGATCCTGCATGTAGATCACATCGGTTATCACCTATTAGCCTTAATGGAAATTGATCGGAATTCGGATCTCAAGATTAGTTTGGACCATGGAAATAAAATTGCAGGACTTGATCCATCTTGGATAGACATATACGCACCTGCCGATGTCCAGTTGACAGAATTGCATCCAGATTTAACAATTCCCCAGGCAATCCTTGTTCAATCTGAAAGATTTGAACAAGATGTGATCGTAACTTCTGGTTCAAAGGGAAGCTTTGCTGCTATAGGGAAACAGTCTGTGCACTCCCCTGCCATTAGAACAGAAGTAATAAGTACTTTAGGTGCAGGTGACGTGTTTCATGGTGCATTGGTTGTGCAATATTTAGAAGGTAGATCTGCCCAAGAAATTTTGGACAGAGCCAATGCGGTCGCTGGTTTGTCCTGTCGTGGGTTAGACGGTAGATCTGCCATACCTTCTGCTGCTGAGCTTGATGCATATCTGAAATCAAAATAGGAGCACTATGAGTAACTCAGGATTGTCCAAGATCGCACGTAGTAGTGGCACATTTGCCATGGTGGCCGTTGATCAACGAGAAGCTCTGCGTGGAATGTTTGCTGCTCATCAAGGTGAACCTGTTCCAGACTCCGTTTTGGCACAATTCAAGGTTGATGTGGCTGAAGTTCTGTCTCCTTTTGGATCTGCCCTATTAGTTGATGAGCAATTTGGCTTGAAACCAATAATCGATGCTGGTGTCTTGAACCAAAACTGTGGACTGATAGTTGCGATGGATGAGTTAATCGGTCCACCTGGTGGTGCGGCTACAGATACTGCGATAGATCATTCAGTGGATCCAGCGAGAGTGAAGGATATTGGTGGAGCAGCCCTTAAATTGTTGATCTTTTATCGTCCAGATGACAATCCAGAAGTTAGAGCTCAATTAGCTCATGAATTCATCACAAAATGTTCAGCTGTAGGTCTGCCTTCTGTTCTAGAAATTATCTGTCGACCAGGTAAAGATCCTTCTGTATTTAATCGGGAGCAAGCACTAATTGATGCTGCATTGGAAGCGTCCAATTGGAGCCCATCTCTCTACAAGGCTGAAGTTCCATATTTTGGAAAGGGTGATCCCCAACTAATTCTTGAGCAAAGTAGAAAAATCACTGATGCAATCCAGGGGCCATGGGTTGTGCTTTCAAATGGTGTTGCTGCCCAAGATTTTGCGGCTGCGGTGAAGGCCAGTTGCCAAGGCGGTGCCAGCGGCTTCCTAGCTGGTCGTGCTATCTGGGCTGATGTCATTGGTGAGCCAGATTACAAAGGGGCACTAAAGGCAAGGTCTGTAAGCCGACTAACTCATCTATGCGAAATCGTCGATGAGTTTGGAGTTACTTTCACCAACCGCTAGGCAGAACTTCACTCATATCTACAGGTCTGCCTTCATCAATACTCTTATGTGCAGCTAATCCAACTGCTACTGATCTCAGTCCTTCTTCAACTGTGATTTCTGGTGCAGAGCCAGACTGGACAGCATTAAAGAATTTAACATGCTCGATGTAAGAAGCACCGTAATGATGTCCCGGGTACTTGATGCTGTAATCCCAGACGCGTTTGTTTATTACTCCAGGTACAGCTTTAGTTCCCCAGGTTGTGGTGTTTCCACCACGACGACCTTCACGATAAGTAAGACTTGGTAGCAGGGATTCAACCTTGCCTTCACTACCTACAACGGTTAAGTGCTCATTGTCCATTGAATTTTCAGCAAACATGCAAAGGTCTAGTAATCCACGCGCTCCACTTGGGTACTCAACAATCACATATGCAGAATCGAGCATATCTGCTTTTTTCCCATCATAGACTTCATCTAGATGATTGACTCTTTGTGATCCAGAAGCAAATACTCTTGTCGGATGTTCGCCAGTGATTAAATCCATTAAATTGAAATAGTGACAGCATTTCTCAACCAAAGTGCCGCCAGTCTTTGAACGGAATCGGTTCCAGTTACCAACTTTTGGGTAAAAAGGCTCACGATGCTCTCGAATTGATACCTGCGCAATTTGCCCTACTACACCCTCTTTTACACGCTTGATGGCTTCAGCCACAGGTGGCATGTATCGATACTCCAAGCCGACCCAAGTAATCGCTTTTCGATTTTGGCTCCAGTTGTAAACCTGTTCGGCATCTTCAATAGTTGTACAAAGCGGCTTTTCTACAAACACAGCTAAATCAGTTGCTAATGCATCTTTCAAGATATCTACATGGGTGTAATTAGGGGTTGCAATAACTACAGCGTCTATGTTGCCAGAACTCAATAAGTCAGTGTGGTCCTGAAAAACTTGTAAATTGTCTCCAAGCAAGGCGGCTGCTTGATTTCTGGAATCAGCAACTGGATCGCTGATGGCTGTGACTTCGGCTCCATCAATAGTCTTGATGTTTTCTATGTGTTCGCGACCCATCGCGCCTACGCCGATAACCCCATAACGCAATTTGGTTGCTGGCATCTGCTCCCTCTTACCTGATCTGGGCAAAGGTTAGACCACTTTGAGGGGCTAAGGCTCGACAAGTTCCTTATTCGAGTGGATTTCCAAGGAACTGCCCTAGTAGGGTTAGGGCAGAGGTCAGACCACGGGAGTTATTAATGTCCGAAAAGCCACAGTTTTTATTGCATGCAGATGATGACAATGTTGCAGTAGCAGTAGCTGATCTAAAGCCTGGGAAGGTTCGAGGAGCCTGCATAAAGAGTAGAAAGACCTACTCGTTTGATTTACTTCATGAAGTGCCGCTTGGCCACAAATTTGCCCTAAAGAATTTAAAGCAAGGTGACGCTGCCATTAAGTATGGAATTGAAGTTGGAGAAATAACCCAAGATGTTAACGCAGGCGAATATGTACATATTCATAACTTGAGGAGCAAGCGATGGCAAGCAAGTCGGGCTTAACCGGTTACCGCAGACCAGATGGTCAAGTTGGAATTCGAAATCACGTTGTAATTCTGCCGGTAGATGATCTTTCGAATGCTGCAGCTGAAGCCGTGGCAAAGGTTGTTCCGCACACACTTGCCTTGCCACATGCTTATGGCCGATTGCAATTTGGTGCAGACTTAGAGCTTACATTTCAGACGCTAATTGGAACTGGCAAGAATCCTAATGTGGCTGCTGTGGTTGTTATTGGAATTGAACCAAAATGGACCGAAGCAGTTGTTGCTGGTATTAGAGAATCTGGCAAGCCAGTAGTTGGCTTCTCAATTGAAGGCAAAGGTGATTTAACAACTATTGCTGATGCAGCTCGTGCAGCTCAAGAACTGGTGCGCAATGCTAGTGAGATTCGTCGTGAGCCAGTGGAGATGAAGGACATTGTGATGGGAATAAAGTGCGGCGAGTCAGATACCACCAGTGGCCTTGGCTCATGCCCGACGACATCCGAAGCAGTAGATCGCTGGGTGGCTGCAGGAGGTTCAGTCTTTTTCGGTGAGACCAGTGAATTAACCGGTGGCGAACATTTGATTGCAAACCGTTGCCTAACGCCAGAAGTTAGAAAAGCTTTTCAAGAAACTTACGACAATTACATCAAGGTAATTGAAGACACCGGTGCAAATTTACTTGGTTCTCAGCCAACTCAAGGCAATATTGCCGGTGGGCTAACTACGATTGAAGAAAAAGCTTTGGGCAATATCGCAAAGACAGGCAGTGTTCCAGTCATTGGAGTCTTAAAACCTGCCGAAATTCCAGATGCTGCCAAGCGAGGTTTGTATTTTATGGACACCTCATCAGCCGCAGCTGAGTGCATTACATTGATGGCAGCTGGCGGTATTGCGATACATCTATTCCCTACCGGGCAAGGGAACGTAATCGGTAATCCAATTGTTCCAGTGATCAAGATTAGTGCTAATCCAAAAACGTGTGCATCTATGACTGAGCACATTGATGTTGATGTTTCTGGTTTACTGACTTTCGATTACTCGCTGGAAAAGGCTGGCGATAATTTGATGGCTGAGATTGAAAGAACTGTGAACGGTCGCTTGACTGCTGCAGAGTCTTTGGGTCATCGTGAATTCACCTTCACCAAGTTGTATATCAGCGCGTAACTTCAGTGTCCATACTCATAATTGAAGATGTATTTGGACCAGCATTTGCAGCATTGACTGACGTGGTTTACGAACCAACCGCATTCAATGACCAAGAATTACTGGAAAAGTTATTGCCCAATGCAACTGCGTTGGTTGTTAGAAATAGAACCCAAGTTACTTCAAGTCTTCTGAATAAGGCGCCCAATCTAAAAATTGTTGCGAGAGCAGGTGTTGGCTTAGATAACATCGACATAGATGCTTGCAACCAAGCAAATGTAGCTGTCGTGGCGGGCCTTGGTGCAAATGCCATCAGTGTTGGGGAATTAACTTTGGGTCTGGCTCTGACAGTCGCCAGGAACATCTCTATGCATCATCAGGGAATGACTTCTGGAAAATGGGATCGACTTGCTGGAACTGAAATTTCTGGAAAAACTTGGGGATTAATTGGATGCGGTGCTACCGCCAAAGCCACAGCAAAGCTGCTCCAAGGTTTTGATCTAGATATCTTGGGCTTTGATCCCTTTGTTAAAGCTGATGATCCAAAACTAAAGGCACTCAATATTCAAGTCACAGACTTAAATAGCGTTTTGACTCGTTCGGACTTTGTAAGTATTCATGTCCCGGCATCCAAAGAAACAACTCACTTAATCAACGAGCAGGCTTTAGATTCCATGAAGTCTAGTTCCATCATCATTAATGTGGGTCGAGGAGAAGTTATTGACGAAGCAGCCCTGGCTAAGGCTTTGGCAACAAAGAAAATAGCTGGTGCCGGTCTTGATGTGCGAGAGCAGGAACCTAGCGACTCTAGTTTGTTCAAGGATCTAACTAATGTTGTCTTGACTCCTCATGTTGCTGGCATCACCAAAGAAAGTCAATCACGAATAAATCAGATTTTAGCTGATGAAATAGTTCGAAAGTTTGCTAATCAACCTTTGCAATATGCGGTTGGAAAAATCAAGCAATGAAGTTTGAAAATGCTGTAGAGACTGGAACAAAACTACTTGTTGCTGCTGGAGTAACTCAAGAAAATGCTCAAATAACAAGCCAGCTAATTTGTGCTGCGGACGCTTGGGGTGTTGGCAGCCATGGATTGATTCGCCTTCCCTATTACTTACAACGTCTAAGTAAGGGTGGAATAAATCCCAACGCAAAACTAGAAGTCAAACGGCAGTTAACAACTTTGGTAGTACTTGATGGCAATGATGGTTTAGGGCATTGGCAGTTGTGGCAAGCAGCAAACCAAGCGGCCGATATCGCGGCAGAACATGGCACAGCTGCTGTCGCAATTGAGAGCAGTGCGCACGCAGGTGCGCTAGGCCTGTTTACCTGGCCCGCGATTGACCGAGATTGTCTAACATTTGTATTTAGTAACGGACCAGCCGTGATGCCTGCTTGGGGCGGTTCAACAGCCCTGCTTTCAACATCTCCGTTAGCTATCGCAGTTCCTGGAAAGCCAAATAATCTCATTATCGATCTTGCCACCAGCACAGTAGCTCGCGGCAAGATTGCAGCTAAGGCAAAATCCGGCGAGCCGGTTCCTGAAGGGTGGGCCCTAGATAAGGATGGGAAACCAACCACCGACGCTCAAGAGGCTTTAATGGGAATGTTGGCCCCATTAGGTGGCGCCAAAGGTTTTGCATTGGCCATGGCAGTTGAATCCCTAACTGGCGGCTTAGTAGGTCCGCAGTTAGCCAAAGGCATGCCAGACATGTTTAACCCAAATGATGACTCTGCCCCGCAAAAAATCAGCCATTTGGTTGTAAGTGTTAATGCTGAATTTATTGATGACACGCATTATGAAAGAATCGCAAAACTGCAAAACAATGTAACACAATCAGGTAGCCGAGTTCCTGGAGCGAATAAATTGCATCCAATGAAGTTGCCCGGAAATATTGAGTTAAGTCTTGCTCCCGAAGTTACTGCAGAGCTGAACCACTGGAGCGACAAATTAGGAATTTAAGAGGTGCTCACATTACCGGCTTGCTTTTAGTTACAGCCATAACTGCTATCGCCTATTTCAGTTCCAATTCAATTGGATTCATAAGCCCGCTCACTATTGGTTTACTCATGGCATTGATTTTGAGTAATCTCACAAATCTTCCAACTAAGTTCGATCTAGGTGCACAATTTGCGAGTAAGACCCTAATGAGAATTGGCATAGTCCTACTTGGATTAAGAATTAGTTTTGAACAGATTAGCAAGATCGGATTACCAGGCCTTGTTTTGGTCTTAATAATCGTAGTAACTACCTTTTTTGGTGCTATCGCACTTGGTAAAGTTCTCAATGTCTCGAAGAACACTTCAATTCTGATTGGTGCAGGCTTTGCCATCTGCGGAAATTCTGCCATTGCAGCAATCTCTCCAGCCATAAATGCCAAACGGGAAGAAACTGCATATGCAGTTGGATTGGTAACGGCCTTTGGCACTTTATCCATTGCGGTGCTGCCAGTCTTGGCCCAGATACTTGAACTCACGGACGAACAGGCTGGAGCTTGGTCAGGTGCTGCCGTTCATGATGTTGGTCAAGTTATTGCAGCCGCAGAGGTAATTGGTGGTGCTGCACTTACTGTGGCCATCATTATCAAGTTAACTCGAATGCTGATGTTGGTGCCAATGCTGATCGGTTTAAGTCTGCGGTTTCCAAGCACTGATAAACCTGGGGTCAGGAATGCAGTTCCAGGTTTCATAGTTTTTTTTGCATTCGTAGTATCCCTGAACAGTTTTTTGACAATACCTGTTGGGATTCAAGATGCTGGCAAAACGATCTCCACATTGCTACTAACTGCTGGAATCGCTGGCATGGGTCTCGGGGTTAAGTGGCGCAACCTTAAGAACATTGGAGGGAAACCACTTTTATTGGCCATTCTTGCTTGGATAATTATTGGGATTAGCAGCTTGCTACTGATTAAATTACTAAATGTTGCCTGAAGCTCATCTTTGTTAGTTTAATACTTCCATGTCAATAAATGATTTTGATCTTGCCAACCGAAATTTTGTAGTTAATCCCTATCCAGTAATGTCCAAATTGAGAGAGATTGGCGAACCTGTCTGGCATGAGTCAATGAAAATGTGGCTAGCCCCAGGACATGCGGATGCAAGTGCTGTCCTTCGTTCCAAAACATTAGGCCGTATTTACACCGAAAAACAACCAAACCAACTATGGGAAACATTTAATTGGCTGCATGCAGATTCTATTTTGGATAGCGAACCTCCAAAGCACACAAGATTACGTTCGCTAGTAGCCAAAGCTTTTAATCGCGGCCAAATTGACCGGTTGGCGCCTCGAATTGATTTGCTAATTGATGATCTCTTGGCTAACTGTGCCAAGAAATTGAGGGATCAAGGCACTTTCGATGTGATTGCAGACTATGCAGAGCCTTTACCAGTTTTGGTAATTGCAGAGTTGTTAGGTGTGGACAAAGAGAATTCTCATTTTCTCCGTCCATGGTCTCAGGCGATAGTAAAAATGTATGAATACAACCCAACAGAGCAGCAAAAAACTGAAGCTCGGCAGGCTAGTGACAATTTTGCACAGCTTGTAACCCAGATGGTGACCCAACGAAAACAGAATCCAACACCTGATTTGGTAACTGAACTGGTTCAAGTCGAGGAGTCTGGAGAAAAACTCACTCTGCACGAACTAATTGCAACTTGTGTTTTACTTCTAAACGCAGGGCATGAGGCATCAGTAAATGGATTTGGTAATGGTTTTGTGGCTGCAATGAATACGCCATCTGAAAAAGCAAAGCTGATAACGAAACCTAGGGAGATAGCAAATTCGACTGTTGAAGAATTCTTACGGTTTGATGCCCCACTTCAGCTATTTGAGCGCACTGCCACCGCTACTACCAAGATTGGTGAAATAGTGGTTGAAGAAGGGCAAAAGATTGCAGCCTTGCTTGGATCAGCTAATCGCGATGAGTCAGTATTTTCTAATGCAGCGCAAATGGATTTAACTCGAGATCCAAACCCACACATAGGCTTTGGTGGCGGAATTCACTTCTGCCTTGGTGCGCCATTAGCGCGACTTGAAATGGTTAAATCCATCCCTGCACTGTTTGAAAGATTTCCAGGCATTGAGTTGGCGGACACACCAAGAATGCGGTCTACCTTTGTATTGCGTGGTTATGAAGAAATATCCGTATCAGCCTAGAATGTGGGAGTGAGCGAGCTTAAAACAGATATTCTGATAATTGGCGCAGGTCCTGCGGGCCTTTATGGTTCCTATTACGCAGGCTACCGCGGAATGACGGTCGTGGTGATGGACTCTCTTCCTGAAGTTGGCGGACAAATCTCGGCCATGTATCCAGAGAAGGCCATTTACGATGTTGCGGGGCATCCAGGCATAAAAGGAAGAGAACTTATCTCAAATCTAGTCACGCAAGCTGGACAATTCAACCCAACTTATCTCTTGGGTCATCAAGCGCAAGATTTAACTTTAAACACAGATTCGGTAACGGTGACATCTCATCAAGGCACTGAAGTTGAAGCAAAAGCAGTAATCATTACTGGTGGAATCGGCACATTTCAACCTAGAGCATTACCTGTTGGTGAAGATTATCTAGGAAAAGGTTTAGTTTATTTCTTGCCCAGCTTGGAAGAGCACCGAGATAAAGATGTGGTCATCGTTGGAGGTGGTGACTCTGCTTTTGATTGGGCACTTAACTTACATTCAATCGCTAAATCGATCACGATTGTGCACCGCCGTGAAGAATTTAGAGCACATGCAACAACAGTTTCGCAAGTAAAAGGCCTTGGAGTTTCGATACTTACCTCGAGTGAGGTAACTCAGATACAAGGCAGTCCTAATGTGGAATCTGTTGAAGTTACTCATAAGACTTCGAAAGAGGTAACAAGACTCACTGCTCAAACAGTGGTAGCAGCTCTTGGTTTTATCGCAAATCTTGGTCCATTTGCGAAATGGGGTCTAGACGTTCAAGGACGAAAGATAAATGTAGATACCAAAATGGCCACTGCAGTGGATCGAATCTACGCAGCTGGCGATATCACAACCTATGACGGGAAAGTTCCACTAATTGCAGTTGGATTTGGCGAGGCTGCTACTGCCGTCAATAATGCTTTTGTACGAATCAACCCTGATGCTCATTTGAACCCGCCACACAGCTCTGGAGAAGCATCATAATTACAAAATTCCTATCTTTGTTCATAGCAATTTCTTTCTTGGCCGCCTGTTCGAGCAAGCAAATAGTTGATCAAATTGATCAAGCCCAGCCCAATACATCAGTTTCAGCACCTTTGATCTTGGATGCCTTCATGCCCGCAGGGCAGATATCCGTGGGAGAAATAGCAGTAATTTCAATTGATGATCCCCTGAATTGGAAAGTTAGAAACAACAATCCAGATGTAGTTGAGTTAATCAAGGCAACAGATGACGGCACTATGCAAACAAACTTTTCAGTGAGAGCTCTCAAAGATGGAATTGCCAATATTTACGCTGAAAAAGAAGGCTTAGGAATTAGCTACACAATTGTTGTAGGATCTGAAAAGGAAATGGTTGATGTGCGAATTGGCGATTCTCCATTTCAAGTATCAATACCTAAGTTCTTGGCTGATCGAGTTGAGACATCCTTATTTATGGATGACTTAGCAAAAGACTTAGAAGCTAAGCATGCAGTTTTTATCTATTACAAAGTTCCTAATGAGGCCCAGCCGCTCTTCGCATCTTTCCTGTGGGTTTTACCAAAGAGCAAATGGGAAGAAATTCAGAATCCCAATGAACCACCATTGGGTACATTGATGCGTGAATTCAATGAGGATGTGTTAGTAGTTGCGGGCCCACAAGATCTGCCATTCGTGGATAGATACAGCAACGATGCGAACTATTACATGACGTTAACTACTCTGCTATCAAAGGACGCTACGTACATCTATACCGATTAATAGTGAGGATTTCTGTGGGCCGCGAGGGACTCGAACCCCCGACACCCGCCTTGTAAGGGCGGTGCTCTAACCAACTGAGCTAGCGGCCCCAACCACTTGGAGCGGGGCAAACCTTATCGGTAGCCCATTAGGGCGCTTACAAAGCGGCTAAAGCCTCTTGGTACTGGGTAACATCGCGAGCTTCACCAGGGCCGTTGATAACCATCCAGCGAATAACGCCCTCTTTGTCAATGATGAATGATCCTCGAGTAGCCATACCGCGTTCTTCTAAGAAAACCCCATAACTTTTTGCAACTTCACCATGCGGCCAAAAATCACTAAGTAACAAATAATCCACATTCTCTTGCTTAGCAAAAACTGCTAACGAGTAAACAGGATCACAAGAAATCGCCAAGATAACTGTGTCAGGATTGCTCGATGCTGGCATAGCATCTCTCACTGCACAGACCTCCCCTGTACAAGTTCCAGTAAATGCGAATGGATAGAAAAAAACCAAGACGTTCTTCTTACCTCGATAATCAGATAAGTTAACTTTTTGACCATCATGGGAGGTAAGCGAAAATTCTGGAGCAACGGTTCCAACTGACAAACTCATCTAAATTCCTATCGGCGTGATCTTGGAGCAACAAGGCGAGTTCCTTGCCACAACTGGCTTGCACTAATGGTGCTGGTCACCTGTAGCCCAGCAGAAGGAGCTGACTCAGCAATCTCTTCTGGCTCTACGTGTCCAACCCTTCCAGGTTTGGGCGTGAATAACCAAATTACACCATGGTCAGTTAGCGGATGAATTGCATCCATGAGTGCTTCGACTAAATCATCGTCACCAGATCTAAACCAGAAGATCACAACGTCTACTACGTCATCAAAATCTTCATCTACTAAATCACTATCAATGATGTCTTCAATCGCTTCGCGCAGAGATTGATCAACATCTTCACCCCAACCAAGCTCTTGTACAACCTGGCCTGGTCCTACCCCGAGGCGTACAGCCATAGCTGTAGCGCTCTCAGCGCTAGCGGTCACCCGCATCTCCTTCGTTAACTGACCACCTAAATGTGGCCGAGTGAGAGAAGTCAAGACAACATAAGGCTTGCTGGCAAGTCAGACACGGGGGCCAGGCCAATGGGCAGCAAATGAGGGAGAATAAGCGCATCAAACTTGAGAGGGATCTATGAGCACTGAAGCAGATCACGAGTCAATGCTTCCTGGCGGCATACCAACCCAATATGTCGACAACGACCCAGACGAGACCAGCGAATGGCTGGATTCGCTGGATGCGGTCATTGAAAACAAGGGTAAGGCCCGTGCCCATGCCCTTATGTTGTCCTTGATGCGCCGCGCTGGTGAGCGACAAGTTGGAATTCCCTTAGTTCGATCTACTGATTACATAAATTCGATCTCTCCAGAAAAGGAACCAGACTTCCCTGGCAATGAAGTAATTGAGAAAAAACTTCGCAGAGTTATTCGATGGAACGCAGCCATGTTGGTGCACAGGGCACAACGTCCAGGAATATCTGTTGGTGGACACATATCAACCTACGCATCTAGCGCTTCTTTGTATGAAGTTGGTTTTAATCACTTTTTTAGAGGCAAGGATCACCCAGGAGGTGGCGATCAGATCTTTTACCAAGGTCATGCCTCCCCTGGTATGTATGCCAGAGCCTTTCTTGAAGGCAGATTGACATCAGAACAACTTGATGGCTTCCGTCAAGAATTATCGCAATCACCCAATGGACTTTCTTCTTATCCGCACCCACGCTTAATGCCAAACTTTTGGGAGTTTCCAACTGTTTCTATGGGTCTAGGCCCTTTACACAGTATTTATCAAGCTCGATTTAATAGATACCTACATCATCGCGGCATTAAAGACACAAGCAAGCAACATGTTTGGGCATTTCTTGGTGATGGCGAAATGGATGAGCCAGAATCAACTGGAGCAATTCGACTCGCAGCACGTGAAGACTTAGACAATTTAACTTTCGTTGTTAACTGTAATTTGCAAAGACTAGATGGGCCAGTTCGAGGTAACGGAAAGATTATTCAAGAGCTCGAATCATTATTTAGAGGTGCTGGTTGGAATGTAATTAAAGTTATTTGGGGTCGTGAATGGGATGAGCTACTGGCACAAGACACCGATGGTGCACTAGTTGACTTAATGAATGTAACGCCAGATGGAGACTTCCAGACTTATAAGGCTGAAAATGGCGCTTACGTTAAAGAACATTTTTTTGGCAGAAACCCAATAACCAAGGGTATGGTTCAAGATTGGTCTGATGAAAAGGTTTGGAATTTGAAGCGTGGTGGTCACGACTATCGAAAACTTTATGCTGCATACAAAGCTGCTACCGAGCACAAAGGTCAACCAACAGTTATTTTGGTTAAGACCATCAAGGGATACACCCTGGGTTCACATTTTGAGGGTCGAAATGCAACTCATCAAATGAAAAAACTTACGCACGAAGACTTGTTAGGTTTCCGAGATCGTTTACAACTACCAATTCCTGATTCAGCTATTGATAAGTACCTTCCTCCTTACTATGTGCCAGACCAAGATTCTGAAGAAATGCAATATCTGCATGAACGTAGACGCGCTCTTGGTGGTTACTTACCAGAACGCCGAGGAAAATCAAAAGCGCTGGCTCAACCACCAGAAGCAAGTTATGAGATATTAAAGAAGGGTTCAGGTAACCAGCAAGTTGCCACCACTATGGCATTTGTGCGATTACTAAAGGAACTACTCAAAGTTGAGGGAACGGGAGCAAGGTTTGTTCCAATCGTTCCCGATGAGGCACGCACGTTTGGAATGGATTCCTTGTTCTCCACGCATAAGGTTTATTCGCCTCATGGTCAACAATATGTTCCAGTAGACCGAGAGCAATTCTTGTCTTATAAAGAAAGCACTGATGGCCAAGTTTTAGAAGAGGGAATTACCGAGGCTGGAGCAGTTTCATCATGGCTTGCAGCTGGCACTGCATATGCCACACACGATGAACCAATGATTCCAGTTTATGTTTTTTACTCAATGTTCGGCTTTCAAAGAACTGGCGATCAATTCTGGGCTGCCATGGACCAGATGTCCAGAGGTTTCGTTCTCGGTGCTACTGCTGGGCGCACAACTTTGAATGGTGAAGGCTTACAACATGAAGATGGTCATTCACCTTTATTAGCATCAACAAATCCGGCTGCTGTAATTTATGACCCTGCTTTTTCTTTTGAAATTGCGCACCTTGTTAAAGATGGCTTGATGCGCATGTATGGCGAGCACCCAGAAGATATCTTTTATTACTTCACTGTTTACAACGAACCCATCTCCCAACCTGCAGAACCTGAAAACTTAGACGTTGCTGGCTTACTAAAAGGTATTTACAAATATGCAAAAACTTTAGATGGGTCACCGGCACAAATCTCAATTCTGGCTTCAGGTATTTCTCTACCATGGGCATTGGAGGCCCAGCAGATGCTGGCCAATGATTGGAAAATTTCTGCAGACATTTATTCAGTCACTTCATGGAGCGAACTTCGCCGCGATGCCCTTGAGGTTGATCGTGAAAAATTGTTGAATCCATCAAAGTCGATTCGAGCACCGTACTTGACTGAAAAACTAAAAGATGTAACAAACCCAATAGTTGCGGTTTCCGACTTTATGAGGGCCGTGCCAGACTCAATTAGGCAGTGGCTACCAAATGACTTCTATTCATTGGGAACTGATGGCTGGGGTCTAAGCGACACCAGAGGTGCATTACGTCGTCATTTCCTGGTCGATGCAGCTTCTATTACGGTTCAATCTCTTGCCGCCTTAGTGGTTAAGGGGGCCCTGGAGGCTTCGGTGCTGCAATCAGCAGTCGATCGCTATCAGTTAGCCGACCCAAAGGCTGCCGATGCCGGAAATACTGAAGGTTCGGGCTGATTCTTCGCTTTTTTGTCTATGGATGGGGCTGACTGACCGGTAATGAAGTACCGTCGGACAAATGCTGTGCGTAGTTGCTCCCGGTCAAGGTGCCCAAACCCCTGGAATGCTGGATTCGTGGCTTGGGCTACCTAATATCCAATCCAAAATCAACGATTGGAGTGCAGCCAGCAAAGTAGATCTTGTGCTTCACGGGACCAAGTCTGATGCAGACACAATTCGAGATACCCAGATCGCACAAGCGCTGTTGGTGGCTAATTCGCTGCTGTCTATTAGACAACTATTCCCAGATACTAAAGACATATTTCGCCATGTTCATGTGGTTGCTGGCCATTCAGTCGGAGAGTTAGTTGCAGCCGCTATTTCGGGAGTGATTACAGATCTAGAAGCAATGCAGTTGGTTGGAGTCAGAGGTAGAGCTATGGCAATTGCCGCTAATAACCATGCAACAGGAATGACGGCAGTGCTTGGCGGAGATTTGGATCTAGTCATTGAGCATTTGCAGAAGTTGAACCTAACTGCTGCAAACGTCAATGGTGCAGGTCAAGTAATTGCGGCTGGCACTCTCGAAGAGTTAGCACAGCTAGCTGAACATCCATTGCCTGGAACAAAACTTAGGCCTCTTTCGGTTGCTGGCGCATTTCATACCAAGTTCATGGACTCAGCCGTAGAAGCTTTGCGTGGTGCAACAGTCGAGTTATCTGCTAAAGACCCTCAACTTACATTGCTAAGTAACCGTGATGGTGCAATTGTTGATACAGGTGTAGATGTATTAGCTCGAATCGTAGGTCAAGTTAGTAATCCAGTTCGTTGGGATCTATGTCAAAAAAGTATGAGTCGAATTAATGTCACAGGAATGTTGGAGTTAGCTCCTGCTGGTACTTTGTCAGCAATAGCCAAACGTGAACTTAAAGAGATACAAACCTTTCCACTTAAGACTCCTACAGATTTAGTAGACGCCAAAGAATTTGCGTTAAGCCATCAAAGGCGCGCTGCATGATTAAAATCAAAAGTGCACCCGCTAGAGCTGGTGCTCGAATCCTAGGTATTGGTGCATATCGTCCAGATCGAATCGTAAGTAATGATGAAATAGCACCTGCAATTGATTCTTCAGATGAATGGATTCAACAACGAACCGGCATCACTGAACGTAGGTTTGCTGGTGAGCATGAAACTTTGGTTGGAATGGCAGTATCTGCGTCTGTCGAGGCATTAGCAGAGGCAGGGATTAAACCTGAACAGGTTGGAATAGTTCTAATGGCGACTCTTACTAACCCTGTTCAATTTCCAGCAGTTGCACCGCAAGTTGCATCTGAACTTGGAATTCCAAACCCTGGCGCGTACGACGTAGGCGCAGCATGCGCTGGATTTGTTTATGCACTCGCAACTGCAGCTGACATGGTTAAGTCTGGAAGCATCGAATATGCACTAGTAATTGGTGCTGAGCGAATGACAGATGTTTTGGATCTAACAGACAGAGGCAGCGCATTTATATTTGGTGATGGTGCTGGTGCGATGGTGGTTGGACCAGCAGATTTTAATGGTTTTGGTCCCGTTGTTTGGGGCTCAGATGGTTCGCAGTCAGAAGCTATCTCAATGACTTCGTCTTGGTTTGACTTTCGATCAGGAAAAGTTAAAGAGCCGCCTACGTTGCGTATGCAAGGGCCAGTAGTTTTTAGATGGGCTGTATCCGAGATGGTTGGTGTAGTGCAAAAGGCACTCGTTGCCGCTGGAATTGAAGCCAAAGACCTAGGGGCCTTTGTCCCCCATCAAGCCAACAATCGGATCACAGATGCGATTGTGAAGGCCTTAGATTTTCCAGATTCCGTAGCGGTTGCTAGGGATATCCGGAATAGCGGTAACACCACAGCTGCGACTGTTCCCCTCGCCTTACACGCCTTAAGAGCGGAGGGGCGTGCAATTTCTGGCTCCCCGGCCCTACTCTTGGGCTTTGGCGCAGGACTGACGTACGCCGCACAAGTGGTGGTAATGCCATAAATCGCCTAACTTGTTAGGCCCGAGAGATAGAAGAGAAATGACTACAGAAGAAGTAATGAAAGAAATGGCAGCTATTTTGGATGAAGTTGCTGGAGTATCAGCCGACCAGGTAGCTATGGGCAAGTCTTTTGTTGACGACTTGGATGTTGACTCACTTTCTATGGTTGAAGTTGTAATGGCAGCTGAAGACAAGTTTGGGGTAAAGATCCCAGATGAGGAAGTTAAAAACTTACGCACTGTCGGTGATGCTGTCAATTTCATAATCAAGTCTTCCTAACTGGGATTGGACTTGTGGGAGCACAGCCAAAAGTTGTAATAACTGGAGTGGGTTTAGTCACCCCGCTCGGTCATGACGTGCCAACAACTTGGCAAGCTGTATTAGATGGAAAGTCTGGTGTGAAAGCCCTTACTCAAGATTGGGCTGACGATTTAAGTTCAAAGGTAGCCGGACAGATAAATTTGGAGATAACTTCCGTTTTGGATAAGACTGCTGCTCGCCGTATGGATAGATCGACTCAACTGGCCATGATTGCCGCTAAGCAGGCAGTATCAGATGCTGATGTTGCAAATAACGTAGATCCTGAGCGTTTAGGTGTTGCATTTGGAACCGGAATTGGCGGATTAAGCACTGTTATGGAGCAGATGCAAATTCTGAATGAACGCGGTCCTGATCGAGTTAATCCTTTAACCGTTCCCATGATTATGCCAAATGCTGCTGCCGCCATGATTGAATTGGAAATCGGCGCGAAAGCAGGCGCACATGCCCCAGTTTCTGCATGTGCAACATCTGCTGAAGCAATTGCTTGGGGAACTTCAATGATTAGAGATGGCCGAGCCGATGTGGTTGTAGTTGGTGGAACAGAAGCTGTAATTAACAGACTAGCAATGGCAGCATTTTCTGCAATGCGAGCAATGAGCACTAGAAATGATGATCCTCAAACTGCGTCCAGACCATATGATCTTGGTCGCGATGGATTTGTAATGTCTGAAGGCGCTGGAGCGTTGGTTTTGGAGAGATATGAACATGCGCTTGCTCGTAAGGCCCATATTTATGCCGAAGTTGCGGGATTTGGGATGACGTCAGACGCCCATCACATTGCTGCTCCAGATCCTGAAGGAGCAGGTGCTGCTAGAGCTATGTTGGCTGCCGTTAAAGATGCTGATGCTAACTTGACTGATGTAATGCACTTGAATGCTCATGCAACCTCAACTCCACTAGGTGACATCGCAGAAGGTGCAGCTGTAAGAAGGGCCTTTGGTTCTCATACTGATTCAATAGCCGTTACAGCACCTAAATCTTCAATTGGGCACACGCTTGGAGGTGCTGGCGCAATTGAATCAATCCTCACTGTCTTGTCGATGGTTAATAAGATAATTCCAGCCACTATTAATGTAATTGATTTAGACCCAAAAGTGAATTTAGATGTGGTTCATGGAGATCATCGCTCGTTGACCAAAGGCTCTATCTTGGCACTGAATAACTCATTTGGATTTGGGGGCCACAATGTTTGTGTGGCCCTTCGTACTATTTAAACTCCAAAAGCTTCTTTAAATTCCTTTAATTGTTCTTGTGACCAAGTCTTGAACTCAAGGTCTGTGGTGTCGATTCCTTGATCAGCCGAAATTACATATCTAATCTGGCCTAGGAAGTTTCGCCTAGCTGAGATCCATACCTTCAATGAGTCTTGATATTCAATGGTGTTTTGAGCAACGATCGCATTTGTTACTCGCTCTCGAATTGCAGTGGGCAACTCGTTTTGATCTTTAACACCTGCAGGATTCAACACAAACTTATGCACAGCTCCACCAATACTTAGGGATAAAACTGGTGGATCAAAACTTGCACTACTGATCAAATCCCATTGATAAGTTTCTGCTTCAATCACTAAACATGAATCACAAACTAGTAAAAGCCCCGATTCAGTAGCCTGCCAAGCCATTACTTTTGAATTTGGCGGAACAAGTTTAAGCACATCATCTGGGAGACTTCCTTTCCCAAATTTACTCACTGAACTCCCATGGCTTGCTCACGTAAAGTGCGTCGATGTTGCTCCAGAGCTACTAAGTCAGCAAACAAATCATCATATGTTGCCTGGTCATCAAGCGGATTAATTCTTTGTAGTTCTCGTTTGAGTTCAGCAATTCTTCTAGTTGCATCCAATTCCATCACTCTGGCATAAAGAGCTTGTGCGTATTTATCTATTTGTGTTTCCGAAGTTTGTAATGGCTCTACTGCTAGCGCCCGCACTTGCTGAGACACAATTTCATCTGCACAATTCTTTAAGATTTTGTCAAATCTTTCCTGTTCAGTCAACGCAGTATCGACAGCTGAAACAGCCTCAAAAATAGACTTATGAATTTGAGCGGAAAAAGAGCTTACCTCCAGTGCACTAAACCAGTCTGGCAAGATTTCTGGGTGCTGAATAGCGACTTTAAGCGCTTCCCGCTCCACTCGAATTACTGGATCATTTAGATCAAGTTCATTTTGTTGTGCTGGCTCAGGTGAAAAGTTCTCTGTTGCTGAATTTCGTTTGTTCGACGATTGAAGCGCTGATTTAACTTGAGCCGGTTCCACGCCAATCCACCCTGATACCAACCGTAGATATTCTGGGCGCAGGGCCGCATCCCTAATCCCAAGAAGTAGCGGGGCCACTGATCGTGTTGCTGCAATTCGCCCCTCTGGAGTAGTTAGTGGATGAGTTGCTATCTCAGCTCTGATCGCAAATTCAAAAAGCGGAACACGTCTAGCAACTAATTCTCGAACTGCCTCTGGCCCACTTTGTAACCTCAAGTCACATGGATCTAGTCCTGATGGTTCTATGGCCACAAATGTTTGACTGGTGAACTTAGAATCTAAGCTAAATGCCTTCAAGGCCGCTTTTTGCCCAGCAGCGTCTCCGTCAAATGTAAAGATAACTTCGCCACGCATTTCTTCTTGATCCATCAATAATCTACGCAAAATACGAACATGCTCTTCACCAAAGGCTGTGCCGCAGGTAGCCACTGCTGTTTCAACTCCTGATAAATAAGCCGCCATCACATCGGTATAGCCCTCAACAATTACTGCTTGTCTGCGCTTAGCAATCTCTTTGCGAGCTAGGTCAATGCCATAAAGAACCTGACTCTTCTTGTAAATTGGAGTTTCTGGGGTATTTAAATACTTTGGACCCTCATCATCCTCTCTAAGTTTTCGAGCACCAAATCCAATTGTGTCTGAGGAACTGTCTCGAATTGGCCAAACAAGTCTTCCTCGAAACCGGTCATAAATCCCCCGCGAACCTTCTGCGGCTAAGCCAGCAGTTTTTAACTCTGTTTCAGTAAATCCAATTCCTTTTAGATGGTTAGTTAATGCATGCCAATCATTTGGGGCATAACCAACACCAAACATCTTCGCAGCATCTTGATCAAATCCTCGAGACTTCAAAAAATTTCTGCCAATTTCTGCTTCAGCACTATTTAGCTGCTCTTGATAGAACTTCTCGGCTTGCTTGTGGGCTTCTACTAACCGGGTTCGTTGCCCTGGTTGCGAAGTTCTAACAGATCCAGATTCAACATACCTAAGCTGGACTCCCACTTTTGAAGCTAGCTTCTCAATAGCTTCAGTAAAAGACAAGTGATCAACTTTAGATAGGAAGTTGACTACATCTCCACCTTCATTACAACCGAAGCAAAACCATAACCCTTTACTTGGTGTTACATGGAAAGACGGAGTCTTTTCATCATGAAATGGGCAGATTCCTTTTAGGCTACCCCCACCAGAGTTCTTGAGCGTTACATAATCTCTAACAACGTCATCAATTCGAGCACGTTCTCTAACAGCAGCAACGTCTTCATCTCGAATTCGGCCGGCCATGGGGCTAGTGTAGATCTAGCACAATCTTTGGTGCCATTCCACGGCTGTTATATCGGTTAGGTCTGCTACTTGATCAATTACTGCGCGCTTACGTTCCATCTCACTTGTCGCTTGTACCCAAGCGTCTAGGTGCAGTGGGTCGAGTTCTTGCTCAGCACACTCAAACAACTTTGAAACTAGTTCCTTTAGGAGTTTTTGTTGGACTGCATATTGGGCCGACATTACTGATCGTTGCATGACGTAAGCAACAGCTAACGTCTTTAGAACCGCTACTTCTGTTTGAGTCTGCCTTGGAACAATTAGATCTGCGTTGTATCTAGTCAGCCTAGCTTTGCCAAACTTTTCTTGAGTGGCGTCTTGGGCGCTTCCAGCAAATCTGCCAATCAATTTCGAGGTTGCTGCCTTCACTTGGGATAAAGCAGTTCGAGATCCATCAAATTTCTTTGGCCATTCTGGCAAATCTAGAATGCGATTTAACGCCACAATTAGTTCTTCTTCGGTTGCGTCTGGAAGATATCGCGAGATGCACAAAGAGGCGACTAACTCTTGCTCTTCTTTTTTTCTCAATAATTCAAACTCAATCTGGCTTGATTGAATTGCATCTTCTACGTCATGAACAGAGTAGGCAACATCGTCAGCAAAATCCATAATCTGAGCCTCAAAAGAAACTCTTTGATTAATCACACCCGTCCTAATCCAGTCAAAAATCTCTTGATCATCTTGATATGCACCAAACTTAATTCGAGAATCTTGTTTAAACCATGGATACTTGATGGAGGAATCTAGGCTGGCACGAGTTAGATTCAACCCAAAACTTTTCCCGTTATGTTCAACTTTTGTTTCTAGTCTGGTTAAAACTCTTAGGGTTTGAGCATTACCTTCAAAGCCTCCAATTTCAAAAGCTACTTCATTTAGAGCATCCTCGCCATTGTGGCCAAATGGCGGGTGTCCCAGATCATGAGTTAAAGCCGCAGTCTCAACCAGATCTGGATCTGCTCCAAGTGCTGAGCCCATCTCGCGAGCAATTTGAGCCACTTCTAGTGAATGCGTAAGACGAGATCTCGGAAAATCATGCAATGTTGCTGGCAGAACTTGTGTTTTATTCGCTAATCTTCTAAATGACAGTGAATGCAAAACTCGAGCCCGGTCTCTTGCAAACTCCGAACGATTTGATTTTTTGCCAGTCTCAGCGATGAATCGTGCCGAGTCGAATTCATTGTAGGAACTCATCCAGAAATCTCAGATCTTTGTAAGAACAAATAACGTATGACTGCAGCCGTCTCTCTTGTTACATAGCTAAATGTCATCTTAGATCCAGCACCTGATCGAGTTGGTGCGCCAAATACTTCATAGCCTAAGTTTCTCATGATAAGTAGACAGCGCACCATGTGTGCAGGATCCGTTACAACTGTAACTCTTTCTGCCTTCAAAATTCTTAAGTGTTTGTCCACAGCGATCAAACTATCAAGGGTATTTGTTCCTTTTGGAACAGGAATAACTGCAGCTCTTGGTAGGCCAAGGTCTAGCAAGTACTGCCTAGCTGATGCGGCTTCAGTAGTTCGATCACCAGGCTGATTTGAGCCAGTTGTTATAACTTTTCGAGCAGTTCGGGCCTTCCACAATTCGAATGCACGATCTAATCTTGACTGCAAAACATCTGATGGGGTGCCATCAAATTGTGCTGCACCTAAAACCACAATTGCATCTGATCGATAAAGCACATCTTTAGTTCCAATGTTGACAACCCAGCCAGCGACTCCAAGCACAAATAGCATGCCAGCAGCCAGACTTACGGCTATAAATGTTTTGACTAAATGCATCAGCCGCCACTTACATCAAGTTCAGCTGCAGCAAGTTCTGCTGCAAAGGTGCCTAGTTCATCTTGGGAGTTAAGCCAACCTTCTGGCAGGCTAACTGGGCGCTCCCCTGAAGTTCTGCCTCGCGGGCCATCTGCTGCCACAGGAAAGTCCTGATTGGAATCAATTCTGGCTATTAAGGAGTCCATTTCAGAAAGTGTTGAAACCATTGCCAGACTTGATCTCAATTCTGATCCAACTTTAAAACCTTTCAGATACCAAGAGACATGTTTTCGAAAGTCACGACATCCCTTCAACTCACCATAAAGCTCTATCAGGAGTTCGCAATGTCGTCGCATAACTTGAAGCACTTCACCTAGGTTCGGGTTCGCAGGAATATCCTTTCCACGGAAAGCAGCAGCAAGTTGGCTAAAAAGCCAAGGTCTGCCTAAACAACCTCTTCCAACAACCACGCCAGCACACCCGGTTTCATTTACCATTTTGATAGCGTCGGCAGCACTCCAGATATCACCATTACCTAATACTGGAACTCCAAACTGCGCAAGATCATCAACTAGTACTTTGATTTGTTCCCAATTCGCAGAAGGTGCATACATTTGCGCAGCTGTGCGAGCGTGCAAGGCAACCCAAGCTACTCCTTCTTCTGCTGCAGCGCGCCCAGCCTCTCGAAAAGTTAAGTGATCTTGATCAATTCCCAGCCGCATCTTGACCGTAACTGGGACAGGGTCAACTCCTAGCCTCTTTGTCTCACTATTTGAGGTTTGAACGGCTGCTCGAACTATCTCTCTAAACAAATTGCGCTTAAACGGAAGGGCCGCACCTCCACCTTTTCTGGTGACTTTTGGAACTGGACATCCCATATTCAAATCAATGTGATCGGCTCGATCTTCTTGAATGAGAATCTTGACAGCAGCAGCCATCACGTTGGGTGAAACTCCATACAACTGAACAGACCTTGGTTTTTCATCTGCTGCAAATGTAACCATCTGCATGGTGTCTTCATTGCGCTCTACTAAAGCCCTGGATGTAACCATCTCAGACACGTACAGCCCAGCCCCTTGCTCGCGACATAAGCGCCTAAAGGCTGAGTTTGTAATGCCAGCCATCGGGGCCAACACCACTGGGGGATCAACTTGAAATCTAGATGTTGTTAGTGGAGCAAATGAAGCGCTAATACTCATTAAAAGGATCTACGCGATCGGTAATCTCTTGGTGAGCCAATCAACAAGTTGATCCATCCCAATACGCTCTTGCGCCATTGAATCTCGTTCACGCACCGTAACAGCTTGATCTTCTAAAGTATCAAAATCAACAGTTACACAATATGGAGTGCCGATTTCATCTTGCCTACGGTATCTGCGACCAATCGCACCAGCATCGTCAAATTCCACGTTGTAGTACTTACGTAGATTGGCGGATAAGTCCTTTGCTTTTGGTGATAAGTCTGCGTTTCGTGAAAGTGGTAATACTGCAACTTTTACTGGGGAAAGTCGTGGGTCCAATCTCAAGACAGTGCGAACATCTTCGCCGCCTTTGCTGTTTGGGGCCTTGTCTTCGTCATATGCATCCAATAGGAATGCCAAAACACACCTCGTTAAGCCAGCTGCAGGCTCAATCACATAAGGCACCCAGCGCTCTCCAGCCTCTTGATCAAAATAGGAAAGATCTGTGCCAGAGTGTTCACTATGAGTTTTCAAGTCAAAATCAGTTCTATTCGCAACCCCCTCTAATTCAGCCCATTCTGAACCTGCAAACATGAACCTATATTCAATATCTACAGTTCTTTTCGAGTAATGAGAGAGTTTTTCTTTAGGGTGTTCATATTTTCTGAGATTTTCTGGTTTCATTCCTAAACCGGTGTACCAATTCCAACGTGTCTCTAACCAGTAATCATGCCAAGTTTCATCCTCACCAGGCTTAACGAAAAATTCCATCTCCATTTGCTCAAATTCACGCGTACGAAAGATGAAATTTCCAGGCGTGATCTCATTTCGAAAAGACTTACCTGTTTGTGCAATACCAAATGGAGGTTTCTTGCGTGAAGTTCCAACTACGTTGGCAAAATTAACAAATATTCCTTGGGCAGTTTCTGGTCTTAAATAATGTAATGAGCCTTCGTCTTCAACAACTCCAACCGTAGTTCGCAGCATCCCATTGAAGTCTTTGGGTTCAGTAAATTGCCCTTTGGTTCCGCAATTGGCGCACCCTATTGAAGCTAATCCACCTTCGGGTGACTTCCCATGCTTTTCTTCATATTGCTCAATCAACTGATCTGCTCGGTAGCGCTTATGACAATTTTTACATTCTGTTAACGGGTCCGCAAAAGCACCTACATGTCCAGAGGCTTCCCAAACTTGCGGAGCCAGAATTACGGATGAATCCAAGCCAACTATGTCATCGCGTTCGCGCACCATGGAATTCCACCATTGACGGCGAATATTCTCTTTGAGTTCTACGCCAAGTGGGCCGTAGTCCCAGGCAGATCTGGTGCCTCCATAGATCTCACTTGAAGCATAAACAAAACCTCTGCGTTTTGAGAGATTTACAACGGCATCAACGTTTGATGATTTCTTATCGGCCACGGGAGATCCTTTCGGCTGGCTGTCGAAGGTTGGGTGAGCCTACCGCTCGAGGCCAAGCAATTCTGTTGCTGCCTCTAATGTCAGTGGAGAAAAGTCGCGATATTCCCATTTGAGGGCTCTTCTCGCTATTGGACGACTGGCAGAAATTAACTGCTTATATGAGCCCAGCAACCGTGGCTCTATTTCACGCGGTATGACTGGAGCTATCAAAACTAAATGTTTAGCACCCATTGACTCAAGCTTCTTAGCTATACCAAGTGCTGCAGTACCTGTTTCAACTCCATCATCACAAACAATTATGTGATTTGTTGAGATTAGATCTGGTATTGAGATATTGAGTGATTCAATTAAGCCCATATCATTAAGTTTTTTATCTATTCGAATAGCTTTGGGCTTTTTCATTAACAGTTTGGCCATTTCTGCTCCTACGGGAGCGCCATTAGGTATCACTACTAACAATTCCCAGTTAATTTCTTTAGGCAACTCACTCTTGGCATTTGCCACTACCGCCAAAGCGCCGTCAAAAAGATCAGCGAACATTTTCACCTAAGATTTCGGGTCCAGCAGCATTACCTAAAGCGATTGTAAAAGCATCCTTTGCCAAAATGGTTTGTGGATTAGTGAATACTGCACCCTCTGCAATGATTAAAGGTTCAAAAGTACTTATATTTGAAGATGCTGATAAAGCTAATTTATAAGCTAATGCTCTTAAACCTAAATTTGAAAGACCCCGTCGACAACTTCCAACATCTGACCACTGTTGATAAATCAGCCAATTTGTTGGTTCGTCAGGTGATCGAGATATGGAACCTCGAATCCAACCTGGCAAAGTAGAGAGTCCAGTAAGCCAAGATTCAGCTGTATCTACGAAATTTTCAATTTGATCAGAACTCACTTCATGGATTGTTGCCACAATCATTTGGCATTTCCAAATCTACGGTCCCGGTTGGCATAAATTTCAATTGCCTTCCAAAGAGTTTGTCGATCGCAATCTGGCCAATATTCATCTAAAAACACTAGTTCTGCATATGCAGATTGCCACAATAAAAAGTTAGAAGTTCGCTGCTCACCTGAGGAGCGAATGAAAAGGTCTACATCAGGCATATTTGGTTCATACAATCTTGAAGCAATAGTCCGCTCAGTTATGCGATCAGGATCTAGTTTTTTGGCCTTGACCTCGTGTGCAATTAACTTAGCTGCGTCAACCAATTCAGCTCTACCACCATAATTCACACACATAGTTAAAGTTAACTTACTGTTCTTAGCTGTGAGTTTCTCTGCAGTTTCTAGTTCTTCTATGACACTTTTCCATAACTTCTTTGCTTGGCCAGCCCATCGAACTCGCACTCCTAAGTCCATGAACTCATCACGTCGACGACGTAACACATCTTTATTGAAGTTCATTAAGAATTTAACTTCTTCTGGGCTTCGCTTCCAATTCTCAGTGCTAAAAGCATATGCTGATAAATACTTGACTCCTAATTGCAATGACCCATAAACCATTTCGGCTAGGGATGTTTCGCCTGCTTCATGTCCTGCGGTTCTGGGTAATCCTTTTGACTTGGCCCATCGACCATTGCCGTCCATCACCACAGCCACATGGTTAGGGATTAAATGTTTGGCTAATTTAGGAGGCTTTAACCCCAATGGGTTTGGTGGTTGCGAGATAGGCACGGCTTAATTCTGTCAGGTGCGTTCAACGAGTCGAAGTGACCTAAGTTGTCGATCAAGATGCCAGGACAAATAGGCAGCTGTAAGAGATCTGCTCTCGGTTCGCTCTGGTTTATTTGCTTGGTCAGCAACTTCCCAATCTCCAGTTAGCAATGCGCTCATTAATTCAACAGTATTTGCCCGAGGAGCTGCCGCACCTGGTGGCCGACAACTACTACAAACCATCCCACCGGCACTTGGCGAAAAAGCGCGGTGTGGTCCGTCAGTTCCACAGCGAGCACAATTGGCAAAACTTGGTGCATATCCAGCAACTGACAGAGACCTCAAAATGAATGCATCCAGAATTAATCCTGGATCATGATCATCTGTAACTAATGACTTCAAGCCACCAATTAACAATAAAAATTGTTGAAGCGCTGGCTCATGTTCCTCAATTGTTAATCTCTGGGCAGTTTCTAACATTGCCTGGCCAGCAGTCCATTTGGGATAGTTGTCTGAAATTTGTGATCCAAAAGAATTTATAGATTCCACTTGAGAGATTATGTGCAAGCTCTTACCTGTTGCAAACATCACATCAACATAACTAAATGGCTCAACTCGAGCACCTAGTCTCGAAGTGGTCTTCCGCACACCTTTTGCCACAGCCCTAACTTGGCCATGATTTCGAGTTAGTAAGGTGACAATTCGATCTGCTTCCCCCAATTTATGGGTTCGAAGCACCACCGCTTCATCACGAAAAACAGGCATGTGCCGATTCTCTACTGTTACTGACGAAATAGCCCTCTAAACACCAGGGTTTGGCCAGGTAGGGGGTGCATTCTTGAGTCAAACACTGATGCGGTTGGCTTGGGCAATGCCTAAGTTTGAGCTCCCTCCCAAGCCCTCTGGGAAGCAGATTCGTGAACAAGCTTCCAAGATAGGTGGTCGGGCTAGGTCACTGGCCGAACGTGCCTTAAACGCAGCAGATCAAAGGGTTGTCCACCCGAGGGTCCCACTCTTTTATTTGGCTCCTGAGGTTGTACCTGCGGAGCCTGGCGTAATCATTAGAAAACAGGCAGTAGATACAGTGCTAGAAGCTCGCAGTTGGCGAATCTTGTATACGACTTTAGATGCTGCTGGACAGATAACTACTGCTTCGGCTCTGTTGTGCTTACCAAAAAACACTCAAGAAAGTTATGACCTAATTGTTTACTGCCATCAAGCAACTGGAGTCGAGCAACGATGCGCACCATCTCTTCACGAAAAACCTGCTTTAGCACTAGCTGGTGTTAGACAAGCACTAAGTAAGGGTTGGGCATACCTAGCTCCTGACTACCCAGGACTTGGTGCGGAAGGCGTGCATCCATTCTTAATCGGGGAACCAACAGCACACTCAGTATTAGATGCAATCAAGGCTGTCCAAACAGCCACAGTTGCCAAGATAAACAACAAAACAATTTTATGGGGGTATTCACAAGGAGGGCATGCCGCAGCATGGGCTGCTGGAATGGCTCAAAATTATGCGCCAGAAGTTAAATTAGAGGGAATGGTTCTTGGATCTCCTGCACTAGATCCAGGGCAATTGTTTCAAGCAAGCATGGATTCACCAATAAGTCGAGTCATCTGGGCGCTATCTGCAGTGTCCTGGTCGCGACTCACAGGTATGCCGCTTAGTTCAGCTATCAAACCAGAGGCGATTGCCTCGGTGCGAGAAACTGCCAAACACTGCTTTATTGGTGCAGAAGCAATTGTGGGATTGTCCGCAACAGATTCAATGCAGGGCCGACCTCACTCAATCAATCCACTCCAAACAGAGCCGTTTGCGACCATGCTTCAAGACAATAGGGCGCCTATCGAACTTGAGTTACCAATTCTGTTCGTGCAGGGCGGTAAAGATTTAACTGTTCCGCCAACTCAGAGCAGAGAAGTTGTAAGGCAGATGAAGGCTTCTGGGGTCCAAGTGGATTACATCGAGCATGAAAGGTTTGATCACCTAACTGGGGAGCGTGCAGTTGTTAGAGACGCTATCTCCCAAATTGAAAAATGGTGGAGTTAACGAACTCGATTTAAGAGTTTAGTTAGGTGTGTATCAAACAAGTGTGCAACTTCTCTTGATCCAGCACTTCCATACTTTTGGATTGCAATTGCCGAACCTTCTGCTTGTTGGATAGCAATTCGTTCAGGGATAATAGGTTTGATAACTAGTTTTCCAAATTCACGTGCTAACTCACGAGCTCGGTAATCATGCTCTTCAGCTGTTGACTTTGAGCGATTTACAATCACTCCAAGATCTTTTAATTTTCTATTTAAATACTTCTTGACTTCTTCATAAGTATCTGCCGCACGCAAGGCGCCTTGAACGCCAAAGTAAGTAGGCTCGGTAACAATTAGTGCACCGTGTGATGCTGCTAATGCCTCAACTGCAAGTGTTCCTAAGGATGGTGGGCAATCAATCAAAACTAAGTCATAACCTGCGGAGTGTTCCAAACTCTTTGCTAATCTCGGTGTTACCGACTTGATCTCTTTCCATGCGTCATATTTGATCAACATTGGATCACTCACCACTACATCTACTTCACCCGGACCTGATTCCCAAGAACATGCAGTGACAGCGTCATGCAGAGCCTTCGAACCAGGTCGAGCAAAAAGATCTAGAGCAGAAGCTGTTGGTGACTCTGGGCCCAAAATGCTGGATGCATTGCCTTGCGGATCTAGATCTACAACCAATGTGGCTAATCCTCGACTCATGGCAGCACCAGCCAACCCAAGCACTACTGAGGTTTTCCCAACCCCACCCTTGTGACTGCAAATGGAAACTATCGGCATGGGCGGAAGTCTGCCTTGCTGGCCGAATTATTGCGAACTGAGAGCCCCAAACCTGTGGGTAGCCAAAATCCATGCCACTCTTAAGCCCTAATGAATCAGCCTCTGGCCCATCGAAGAAAAATAGCCATCGGAACTTGGCGTGCCCCTCGGGAGTCGCGGATCCAAACCAACCTCCAGGTTGATTTGACGCCAATTACAGAATTTATTGCAAATACCAAGAGCCAAGCCATCACGATCACTCATATTGTTGGAGCTGCGCTCGCGCGAGCGATTGCTCTTAACCCCGAAACTAACGTTCGGGTTGTCTTTGGCAAAGTCAGATCTTTCCCAAGGGTAGACATAAGTTTTGCAGTTGACATTGGTGATGGTTCAGATCTGGCCCAGTGCATGGTTCGTAACGCAGATCAAAAGAATGTCATTGAGATAAGCCAGGAATTATCAACTAAAGCAGAGCGTCTAAGGCAGTATCAGGATGAGAACTATTCACGATCAGTGTCTTGGGCCAAAGCAGTGCCAACGCCTTTAATGAAACCTTTGATGATGTTTTTATCTTTTTGGAACGGAGGCCTTGGCAAACGAGCCTTTGGTCAAGCAGGGCATCCATTGGGCAGTGCATTTGTTAGCAACGTTGGAAGATTTAAAATGCGCGAGGCCTATCTAGCCCCACTTCCTTTTGCAAGAACTCCTATCTACATGGCAATCGGTGAAGCGCATGATGCTGCTGTAGTGATAGATGGAAAAGTGGAACCCCGATTAGTAGTAATCGTTACTGTGACTGCAGATCATCGCTTAATTGATGGCGCTCATGCGGGCAAGCTAATAGCAGCTTTTAAGCAGTTTATGGAAAAGCCAGCACTGCTTTTAGTTTAAGAGTGTGACTGGCCCCATCCAGTTATCCATGCCAGGTTCTACATCTCCTTGAACACCATTTGACAACATCATTCTAAAAAGTGGAGTCTTCGCTCCCGTAAAACACTCTTTGGTAAACCAAACTTGTGGGCCACTTGGTACATCGCGCATGGTGGCGGTGCACTTATCAAACGTATCTGGAAGTGGCGCGATTTGAGGCATCAAGCCACCATCTAATAAACAACCTTTGTCTAATGACTGAAAACGCCACAATCGATCTGTTCCTATTTTGTCATCAATGTCGATGCGAACTTCTAAATAACCTTGTTTGGTGATAGCGCATGGGCTGAATGGACTCACATTGATTGCAGTTAATGAAACGCTTCCTAAAGGCTGCGGTGTTGCATATGAAGCTACTGATAATTTAGAAATATCAATAGCGGTATCAGTCAAGTCTCCAGTTACTAGTTGAACAGTGGTAGTTACTACTGCAGATCCAGCGCTATCAATACTATTGATACTTGGTAGGAACTTGCCATTGGTTAAGAAAAATGGATCGGTGGAGATGATTATTTCCTCTGAGTGGCTTATTCGTGCAGCCGTTTGGGTGGACTTTATCCAATCCCTAAATACTGAAACCTTGGTGTAAACAGTTGGGGCTTTACTGTTGCAACCTCGAGAACCATACGAAACAACGCCAGTTAAGTAAATATTCTTAGATACAGTTTTAACCAGCGGACCACCTGAATCGCCTGCACATGCACCTGCATATTTGCCACTTTTTTTATCAAACCAATTTGCACCTATCTGAGTTTTTGGTTCAAAGTATTTGTAATCAACTGCGGCTTTAGCAGAGGCATCTCGCTGCAAAGCTCGTCGAAGTTCGGTAGTACCTCTTTCATACTGATTGTCTCCCCAGCCATATAGAAATAGGTCACCCTTTAAGTACTTACTGTTAGCAGATGGAATTGTCAGATAGCGTGGTGAATATGCTGGGTAATACAAGTAAACCACTGCAATGTCATTGCGAGTAAGTGTTGGGTCGTAGTCGGGATGGACTTCAACTTTAAATGGAGTAAGAATTCGACCCCGATCGGTTATTGAGTTTCTCCCCTGCAACATCACCCAATCACCTGCGCCAACAGCTGGGATGCAATGTGCGGCCGTAATTACCGTGTAGGCATCAATTAATGATCCTGTGCAAACATGTGCATCACGATCTCCGTTAGTAACAGATGTGAAGGACACTACCCAAGGAAAATCAGTTCCCTTTACTGGCTTTGACGCTTCAAGCACAACTGCAGCAGCAGGCAGCACTGCAACTAGTAAGCTCGAAATGAAAACTAGAACCAATAATTTGAACTTCATGATGGTCTCACTTTAGACCAAACCGCGATAGTGCGCTTGCACTCACAGAAATGACCAAACTTTGCCTAGACTAAACTTAAACTATGTCATTCCAGCAGACCAACTCTTTGGATGGACACCTTGGACGAGTTGGCACCATCACTACCCCACATGGAGTCATTCAAACTCCAGCATTTATCCCCGTAGGTACTAAGGCCACAGTTAAGGCAGTGCTTCCAGAAAGCTTGATTCAAATTGGGGCACAGGCCGTTCTGGCAAATGCTTATCACCTCTATTTGCAGCCTGGACCTATAACACTTGATCAAGCAGGTGGAGTTGGCAAATTTATGAATTGGCATGGTCCAACTTTCACTGACTCTGGAGGATTCCAAGTCTTATCCCTCGGAGTCGGATTTAAAAAGGTCCTGGCTATGGATGCCGATACTGTTCAAGCTGACGACGTTATTGCAGATAATAAGGATCGGCTCGCATTAGTCGATGATGATGGAGTTACCTTTAAATCTCATCTAGACGGCAGTATGCATCGCTTTACTCCTGAAGTGTCCATGCAAGTACAGCACCAAATTGGTGCCGATATTATTTTTGCTTTCGACGAATGCACAACTTTGCTAAATACTCGGGAATATCAAGAAAAGTCCCTTGATCGAACTTTCGCCTGGGCTAAAAGGTGTATTGCTGAACATCAGAAGCTCACTTTAGAAAGAGTTGGTAAGCCCTATCAAATGTTGTTTGGAGTAATTCAAGGTGCCCAATACGAAGACTTGCGCCGCAAGGCTGCTCGTGATCTTGCACAGTTGGAGTTTGATGGTTTTGGGCTGGGGGGTGCGCTTGATAAGAATAATCTTGGAACGATCGTCAGTTGGATGAATGAAGAGCTGCCAATAGACAAGCCACGGCACTTGCTTGGCATTGGAGAGCCAGATGATCTGTTTGTTGGAGTCCAAAATGGCGTAGATACTTTTGATTGTGTTGCAGCATCTAGAACTGCGCGCACCGGTGCGATTTACACAAAAGATGGAAGAGTCAATGTAACTTTAGCTTCCTATAAGAATGACTTTAGTCCTCTTGAAATAGATTGCCCTTGCTACACATGCACTCACTACACGAAAGCATATGTAAGTCACTTATTTAGAGCGAAAGAGATGCTTGGCTCTACGTTGGCAACGATCCATAATGAACATTTCATTGTAAATCTTGTAGATCAAATGCGAAAGTCAATTATTGATGGCACATTCTTCGAGCTTAAAGAAGTATTCATGACCCGGTACTACAAATAGGTTGGCTCTAATCTCTTAAATAGGGATATAACTCTATAAGTTATTGGCAACAAGATAACTTCTAGAAGTGTTTTATAGAAGTATCCAACGATTACATAACTCCAAAATTCAGATCCAGTAATTACCCCATAAAAAGCAATTGTGCAGAAAACTAGAGTGTCTGCCAATTCCCCCACGGCAGTCGAGCCAATTAATCTCAGCCAGAGTGCTTTCTCTTTGGTTCGCTCTTTGATCTTAACTAGTACAAGTGAATTCAAAAGCTGCCCAACAAGAAAACCCAGCATGCTTGCCAAGACTATGCGTGGCACAAAACCTAGAACTGCTTCAAATGCCTCTTGATTCCCCCAGGCAGATGCAGCCGGTGCGATCTGCACCAGATAAAAAGTCAAAGAAGCTAAAGCAGCCAGAGCAAAACCTATAAAAATAGCTCGGCGTGCCGCCCGTAATCCATAAACCTCAGAGAGCACATCTCCTGCGATGTATACCAATGGGAACAAAAACGCTCCACCATCGGTAATTATTGGCCCAAACTCAATTAGTTTTACGGCGCCGATATTTGAGATCAATAACAACCCTGCAAAAACCGCAACTAAGAAGGCATAGATTTCCGAAGACCCTTTGGCAAACTTCAAATCTGTTGAACTCATTTGCTACTTTGCTGACTTCTTATATTTATTTACACTCAATGGAATGAATACCAACATTATTACGCAGATATAAATTAAAGACATTGGCACTGGGTTTTCACTTGGCCAAGATCCTGCAGTTGCACCAAAGAAATTCTCTAAACCAAAAAGCTCCCTGCATGAGGCCACCATGGTTGAAACTGGATTCCATTCAGCTACATACTGCAGCGGTTTAGGCATTCCTGTTGTTGGTGCAAATGCATTCGATAAAAAAGTTAAAGGGAAAACGATCAAAAATACAAGATTATTTGCAGCTCTGGAATCTCTAACCGAAAGACCTACCAAAACACCAATCCAAGACATGGCATATCCAAATACCAACAGCAACACAAACCCAAAAGTAACCGAAATAACCCCAGAATCTGGACGCCAACCAACAGCAATACCAGTTAGAGCCATCACGACCAAAACCACGATATTGAGGGTTGCATCTCCCAAGGTTCTACCTAGCACCACTGCAGACCTTGAAATTGGCAAAGACCGGAAGCGATCAATTAGGCCTTTGGTCATGTCTTCAGACAATCCAACCGCGGTTCCAGCCAAAGTGAATGCAACTGTTTGCACAAAGATCCCAGGCATGAGTAATTGCACATAGTCTGTCCCGGGAGTATTAATAGAACCCCCAAATACATATCTAAACAGCAACACAAACATCACTGGCTGAATTGTTGAGAAGATCAAAACCTCAGGAACTCGGGAAAGTTGGAGAAGCTGCCTCTTGGTAATAATTATTCCGTCGTGGATTGCACTCATTTACGGCCCCTTCCCTTTTTGGTTGCTGTTTCTAAGTTCTCTTCCTCTGCAACGTGTCCAGTAAGGGACATGAACACATCATCCAATGAAGGGCGCTTCAGCGCTAAATCTAGGATTTGAACGTTTGCAGAATCTAATGCTCGAACTATTTCGGTAAGAACCGATGATCCACCAGAGGCGGCAACTGACACCTTGCGAAGTTGAGCATCAACTAATGGTTCATTGCCACTAATCTGCTTTAACACAGAAGTTGCTGCAGATAGATTGATTGAATCTACCGTCACCTCTAGCCGCTCTCCCCCTACTTGTGTTTTTAACTGATCGGAAGTACCGCGCGCAATTACTTTGCCATGGTCTATTACCGCTATCTCATCAGCCAACTGATCTGCTTCTTCTAAGTACTGAGTTGTCAGAAGCAAAGTGACCCCACCTTGGACTAGTTCTTCAATAACAACCCACATATCCTGCCTACCTCTTGGATCTAAGCCGGTAGTTGGTTCGTCAAGGAATAGCACTTTTGGTTTAACAATCAATGAAGCAGCTAAATCTAAGCGTCGACGCATTCCGCCTGAGTAGGTTTTGATTGGCCGGCGAGCACTTTCAGTTAATGAGAATTGATCTAGTAGTTCTTCGGCTCTTACTTTGGCTTGCTTCGCACCTAAGTGATACAAGCGACCAAACATGACCAAGTTATCCCAGCCAGTGAGGGTTTCATCAACGGCTGCGTATTGCCCAGAAAGTCCAATTATTTTTCGAACCTCGTCAGGATGTTTGGCTACATCAATTCCAGCAACGGTGGCTGAGCCTGAGTCCGGCTGTAGCAAAGTTGCCAAAATTCGAACACAAGTTGTTTTGCCTGCGCCGTTGGGGCCAAGTACTCCCAAAACCGTTCCTTCAGGAACGTCTAGCGATAGCCCATCTAATGCACGGACCTCACCCTTTCGATAGGTCTTTACTAGGTCTTTGGCCATAACTGCATAATTCATAGCAATTCCTTTATTTGAGAGGGGGAGTTTACCCTCTGATCGACTCATCCAGGACCAGCCAGCGCTCCTCGAGGAGCTCCTTTTCAGACAACAGTTCTTGAAGATTCCCTTCAAGGGTAGTAAGCCTTTGGTAGTCGTCAACAATTCCGGAAATCAAGGCGTTTTGTTCAGATATCAATTGATCGACTTTTTGCAGCCGCTTTTCGATTTTGCTTAACTCTTTTTGGTCTGATCGAGAATCGCCCTTGACTTTCAATTTAGAGCTTCCTGATGCAAAATTCATACTTTCACGAAGCTCAAGGTATTGATCGATTCCTCTTGGGAGATCTCGCACATTACCATCCCCCATTAAGGCAATCATGTTGTCACAAACTCTCTCTAAGAAGTATCGATCATGGGAAACAACCATGATTGTGCCAGCAAAGCCATCTAGTAAATCTTCTAATGACGCTAAGGTTTCAACATCAAAATCATTTGTTGGCTCATCTAAGAAAAGAACATTCGGGCCAGCCATCAAAATTCGAGTGAGTTGAAGTCGATGTCGCTCCCCACCAGACAAATCCCCTACTGGAGTCCATTGTGTATCAGCACCAAATCCGAGTCGCTCACACAATTGAGAAGCAGATAAGTCTCTACCTTTCCCAAGGTCTACTCGCATTGAAATGTCTTCGACCGCTTCAAGCACTCTCATCTTCGGATCCAACTCATCAAGATGTTGAGATAAGAAACCAAGCTTTACTGTGGATCCCGTTTGGATTGAGCCCGCAACTGGTTTTATTTTGCCAGCAAGCAGTCGGAGTAAGGATGTCTTACCTGCACCATTTGGTCCAACTAGTCCGTAGCGACCACCTGGAGCTATGTTTAAATTCAGATGCTCAGTCAATATTTTGGGTGCTGCTGGATCGCCAACAGCTAGTGTCACATCATGCAGTTCGAATACCCGTTTACCTAATCTCGCACCTGCAAACGAGAGCAGTTCAACTGTGTTTCTCGGCTCTGGCTCGGTATAAATCAAGTCATTTGCAGCATCAACTCGAAACTTAGATTTTGATGTTCTTGCTGGAGCTCCGCGCCTTAACCAAGCTAGCTCCTTGCGAATTAATTGCTTTTTTCGAACATCTTCGGCTGCCGCTTGGCGCATTCGCTCAGCTTTAGCCAAAACATAAGCGGAATATCCACCTTCATATTCTTCAACTTGGGAATTAACCACCTCCCAAGTAACTTCGCTGACCTCATCTAGGAACCAGCGATCGTGCGTTACTACCGCAATTGCCAGGTTTTTTCTCCGTTTGAGATGATCGGCAAGCCACTTAACCCCTTCCACATCTAGGTGGTTGGTTGGTTCATCGAGTAATAGCAGATCCAAATCAGTGGTTAGAAGTTTAGCCAGTGAAGTTCGGCGAAGCTCACCACCAGAGAGACCCTTAATTTTGCGATCCAGCACCTCTTCCCCATGAGAATCAAATAACCCATTAAGAACATCTCTGATAGAGGCATCACTGGCCCATGAATGAACTGATTCATTGCCAAATAGAACTTGCTTAATTGTTAAATCAGGATCATGTTTATCTACTTGCTTGAGATACCCAACACGCAAACCTGAGTTATGCGTAACTCGCCCCGAGTCAGGTATTTCTATCTCAGACATCAAGCGCATTAAAGTGCTCTTGCCGCCACCATTAACGCCTACAATTCCAATTTTTTGGCCAATATTTATGCCTAGAGAAACTCCATTGATCACATGGCCTTTGCCATATGACTTTGAAATGTTTTCGACATTCAATAAATTACTCATGAAGGCACAATCTTAGAGTCGATCCTTCCAGGATCCTTCAAAGGTGCTTACTTTGAAGCAGTCGCTAATTTGGACTGGGCCACATACTCTCTAACTGCTGGAGCTACTACGTTTCCATATAACTCAATGGCTTGCATCATGTCCTTGTGTGGTAGGTGACCAACACTAAGTTGAACCATGAATCGATCCATTTTGAAAATGTCATAAAGTCTTTGTATTTTGGCAATTACATCCTCTGGGGATCCAACTGCAATTGCACCTGTTAATGAGCATTCCTGTTCAAAAGCTGCTCTAGTTTGCGGAGGCCATCCCCGCTCTCGACCAATTTGATTCATTGCCTGTTCGTGTCCTGGCCAAAAGAGCTCCTTTGCACCTTGAGTAGTTGGAGCAATAAATCCATGCATGTTTATGCCAAGAGGGAGAGTTCCATGACCGTGTGCTTGAGCAGTTCTTCGATGCAGCTGCGCAAACGGCTCAAAGCGTGCAGGGTCACCTCCCAGGATTGCGATTGCTAGCGGTAACCCAAGGGTGCCAGCACGAACTACCGATTGAGGAGTGCCACCAACGGCAATCCAAATTGGCAGCTTTTCTTGTAACGGTCTTGGGTATACGCCACGGCTATCAATTGGTGCTCTGTGTCTTCCTCTATTCCAAGTTACAACTTCTTTTGCTCTAATCTCTAATAGCAAATCTAAGTTTTCTACGAATAATTCTTCATAGTCATGCAAGTCCAAACCAAATAGTGGGAAAGATTCAATGAATGACCCTCGGCCAGCCATGATCTCGGCTCGACCATCTGAAATTAGATCTAAGGTAGAAAATTGTTGAAACACCCGAACTGGGTCCTCCGAAGAAAGCACAGTCACACTAGAACTTAATTTGATTCTCTTGGTCTTTGCAGCACCTGCTGCAAGTAATATTACAGGAGCAGACACAAGAAAATCTGGTCGATGATGTTCGCCAATTGCAAAGACATCAAGTCCTACTTGATCGGCTAGTTCTACTTCATCAACTAGATCCTTCATTCGTTGATGTTGAGTGATTCCGCCTTTTGCTGGCATATCACCAAAAGAGAAAATTCCTAATTCCATGTACAAATTCTATGTCGTGCGTAAATATCCGCACCCTTAATACAATGTTAAGAGACGAGTTGGTCTATAAGCCGGATTCTGTTTAGATGATCATCCATCTGGGGCAAGTATTACTACTTACCTCAATGCGACCTACCCGTAAACATCAGCGAGCAGCTTCAACGTTTACGAACCAATTTTCATCAGTTTTGGTCTTGCTCCGAGTGGGGTTTACCTAGCTACTTGAATCGCT
>SXGQ01288318.1_pt1 | contig 51981 bp, 82 predicted proteins | sample 3178371 | NCBI WGS metagenome assembly SXGQ01 (sample SAMN11356859, study PRJNA531348) | freshwater metagenome | isolation source: freshwater sample F1-20 | place: China: Fuxian Lake, Yuxi | collected 2017-12-25 | reverse complement strand
CTATCTCAGTTTCTTTGCGAAACGTCTACTATATACCCCGTCTTTCTAAATTCTACCGAGAAATTGATGATTATCGACTCATTTTGGAGAGATCTTGTGCTTCTTCATCACTAAACACAGGCACAGCGTTGCTCTTGTGCATTGTAGCGATGCCTTTGACTTTGGTTCCCGTATAGACTTTGGCAGGCGCCAGCGTGGCATTGCCTGTAAAATCACCCTTGCTCTTAATATGAGCAGTACTGCGATCTGCAGGAATAGCAAGACTGTAATTGCCCTTGAGGGGTTCTGCAGACAATGCTCGCTTGCGCTTCTTATCCTCAATTTCAACAGCCCATTTTTTCTGTAGTTCTTTCCACGATTCGTCCAATTCTCTGGCCTTTCTAGCGTGTTCAGCTGATGCAAACTTTTGCTTGCCTTTGCGTTTGCCTGTGGTACTGAGCCACGGACCTTCTAGGTGCATTGTCAAAAGAAACCTCCAAACTTGTTAAACAATGCTACTAGTATAACAGAAAGTTTAGAGGATGTCAAGTTCAAATCAATTGTCTACTATACCAACTAAATGCAATCTTGAATAATCTGAGCAATTTAAAAATGTATGATGTAGCTTGGTATTCACCCACCAAACTGATCCAGCTGTTAAATGATGTAGCAAACCCGGTTTGAATAAAAAATAACATTCTGGATTAGTAATCAACGGAATATGGATTCTAGAAGTTTCATCAGAGTGCAGGCTATAACAAGATTTCGAGTTTACCCACATCAATCGTGTTCTTTTTAAATTGTATTTTTCAATTACCGTTTCAAAAATAGTGTTTTTAAAAAAAGGATTTAGTTCTGTATATTGCGTTTCTCTTCCCTGGCTTTTTCCTACACCGCTCGTCCATGGGTCTTCTCCCAATTTATATTGTAGCCCAGTTTGTCTGCCTTGTGTAAAATCAGTCCATACAATATTGTCAAGAGTATTCAGTTCATTGAGAATAGTATCAACATCGATTGTATCTAAATTTTTTATCATCTTTGTCCAAAAGTCATAGTATGAATTTTACAACGACTATTTTCATAATATTGAAAACCTTATTAAATCAACTGTTCAAAACTCATCTTGTTTGTTCGCCTAAAATTTGATAACCTCGGCCTGTGGGATGAATGCCATCTGTGCTCATATGATCCTTGGGCCTAGGCAATATGGTATCGCCGTATTCTTTTGCAATACGCACAACAGCATCGTGTGCTACAGGTTTGCGATCTTGTCCAGGATCAATCCAAAACACACGTTCGCCTTTGACAGCTTCACGCATCTTACGCAATTCAAACTCAGTCTTTACACTTTTGTGATCGTTGGCACCCAGACTGACAATAATTGTTTTGGCAGGTCGATTAGCAGCTAGGGCCAGATAGTCTTTGTTCCACTGCCACGTGTTCCAGCCGCCTCTAGCATAACTCACACACTCTTTGCGAGCCATCGCAGTGCCAACAGCAATACTATCGCCGATAATCAAACAATCTAACATTTTAAACTCCTGATGCTAAAACTATTTTACAGATATGTTCTAGGCGTTCAATGTGTTCAAATGCACGCCACGGACTGGTATCAATGGCCACAACGCCGTGGCCTTTGATACCCACGATGTCGTAGGCAATGTTGCCACGGTCGTCAAGCTGGAGATTTTTATGACAACGATCTGCTAACTCTTGACTGATGGGTTTCACATCACCTACATTGGGTGCTACCTTGGTGTATCGACTGAGTTCCGGAAAGTCATTGACTATACCACTGAGATCAATGCCACGGTGCATAGCAGCCACACAGTAGGTGGGATGTAGGTGAACTACCACCCTGACGTCATTGCTGTGTTGACCCATGGCTCGTTGAAGACCGAAGTGTAAAGGAATTTCTCCACTAGGTCTAAGATTACTGCTGATGTCACTATATTCATCTTCCTGCCACGATTGAGTGAAAAATGGAGGCACTGGATTAATTTGATCAATCAGTTTAATTTTCTTGAACTGATCCGGTTGCAGTGTCTGCTTACGAACACCACTAGGCGTAATATAAAAATGATCACGGTCGTGATGACGTATGCTGACATTACCATCGCGACTGGTAATCCAATTGCGGTTGTAGGCTTCTACCAGTGTTTCGCAGATTGTTTCTAACATTATGTTTAGTTATTGACCTTCTTTGTGTGCTGCTAATGCTTTGGTAAAGCGATTAGCGTGGCTGCGTTCTGCTTTGGCCAATGTTTCAAACCAATCTGCGATTTCGTCAAGGCCTTCATCGCGGGCAGTTTTAGCCATGCCGGGATACATATCTGTGTATTCATGTGTTTCGCCATGGATGGCACTTTCCAATGCTTCCGTAGTCGATTTAGCACTCATGCCTGTGGCAGGATCACCTGCTCCACCGTTGATCAAATATTCCATGTGACCGTGTGCGTGTCCGGTTTCGCCTTCTGCTGTACTGCGAAACAGTGCGGCAATGTCATTGTCGCCAGCCACGTCAGCCATGTTTGCAAAATATAGATATCTGCGATTGGCCTGTGATTCGCCAGCGAAGGCAGCTTTGAGATTTTCTTCGGTACGTGTACCTTTTACTTTTGTAGACATAGGTTATCCTTGTTTGTTAATATATGTGTATATTATATAGTCTAAACAGATGAGATCAATATTTTTTTATATCAAAAAGAAACCCGCCAAAGCGGGTTCTGCTATTTTACTTGACTCAATAGCAATTATTTAGAACAAGTGGTTGATGCCAAGTCCTATTGACCTAGTGTCTAGTCCTGCGGACGCAGGTGCTGTACCATTAAAGACCCGCATAGAACTATTAGATTGGTTGCGAACATCTGTATATGCTGTATACAAAGTAGTACGCTTGCTCAACGACTTAGTAGCCATTAATGTATATGACTCACCGTTATTGTTAGCAGACCTAGCACCGTCTACAGTCTTGCCATATATACCACTAACTGCATAACCATTTGCTAGTGGTACTTTGACTACATAGTTTGTTGATTTACTTGTAACAGAAGCTGTTGCAGAATTGTCACCTTGTGCGTGTGCAAAAGCAACGGTTACAGGACCAAAGTTATATGATGCACCAATTGTAGTTGCGTGTCTCTGACCCACTGCTGTGGCAGCATTATTCTTTTGGTAGCCAACAGCGCCCTTAAATGCCCCACGTGTATAGACCACAGTTATACCATTCTGATCAGAATTGGCATCTGTTGTCGCACCATTTGCATTAGTTGCGGTGCCTACTATAATCTGTACTCCGCCAATTTCTGGACTTAGGTATGTAAGAACATTCTTTTGATCTGTACCAAGTTCTACAGTAGAACCGTTCACTGCCATCAAACCGTAGTTACCAACAATTGGTACTAATAGTGCGGCATCAACTTCACCGGCCCTGGCCACGTCTGTGCGACCCAATCGAAATTCACCAAAAGCTCCACTTAGTCCAACATATGAATCTCTATTAAAAATTTCGTTTGTTGCAACGGTAGTAGAACCCATTGAACCGGCTGATGGATTTAATTGTCCTTCTAGTTGGAAGTTGGCTTTTAGACCGTTACCTAAATCTTCAGTTCCTTTGAATCCCAAACGGCTGGTTCCTAATTGACTATCTGCCATTCGATTATATTGAGATGTTCCATTGTTATAAGTCTGAAAACTTGTGTCAATCACACCATATATTGTTTTCTGCTGAGCCTGTGCTACTAATGTGCCGGCTGTTAAAATTGTTACTAATAATAATTTTTTCATGTGCAAATGTTTCCTTTCAAAAGACGTTAAGACGTTGCATTATTATATAGTCTATAAGGCTGAGGTCAATAGTTTTTTTTGAAAATTTTTGTTAACCCTATAGGTTTTTATGCCAAAAAGAAAAGCACCCGAAGGTGCTTTCTTGATTTTCTGTTACGAGGTATGTCTTACCCTAAGCGGCGTTTAGGCTGCTAATGCGAACTTTAAGTCGTTTGCGTTTACTTTTTTTGCTTGATTTAGGGTCATCGCCTACCCTGCTGTCCACTTCAATACTCATTGCCCTGTCGATACTAGTTCAGGCCCATCATAAAGAGATTTTGATCCCACCAAACCAAAGAGCGATTAGCCCTCCGATTAGGATTATGTCAGCAATAATGCTCCAGACAATGTATGCCTTGAACAAGTAACTGCTGACCTTTTGTACTAAGGGGTTCTTCATTGCCGCTCCCTATCAAAATCACAATCATTCAAATCTCCTTATGGTGGACCTGGCCGGTACTGCCCCGGCGTCCAGAACACCTTTTTCGTTGCTTCATACAGCAATAACTAGTATTTAACTATATTTTAATAGTTAAGTCAATGTCTTGTTGATGTTTTTGGACTTCTTTGTTGGGATGAATAGGTTCTAACCAAGTATCTGGAATATAGGCCTTTGGAGTATCTCCGTACATATTAATTAATCCAAAGTCTGTGGCTATCCACCAGTAGTGATCTGTAATAGCAGCCTTGCAGGCAATTCCTTTGAACTGAAATTCTTCGCCTTGCGTAAAATGTCCCACATATTCATCCACCAACACAGTTTTACCTATGTTTGTAGGACGTATGCTCATGATAATCTTGGCAAGATCTCCTTGTTCACATTTCATTTTGTTTCATCAACTTGGTGTGCAAGATCATATTTTCAGTTAAAAGTTTAGTGATGGTAGCCAACATGATCAATCTATCTGCATCTGTGATAGTTTCTTTATCAAATTGTTCTAGCACACTGGCCCCTATCATTTTCATGGTCTGTTCTTGTCCTTTAGAAAATACTCCCCAATCAAACGGATCCCCCTGTTCGTGGGCAAAGGCAATGTCTACAAGTTCATCAAGAGTTATTTGAGCCATGCTATTTTTTCCCCGGCATCTTTTCTTCGATCATATTCTTCTGGAGTACTAGGATATCTCCAAGCCCATACAGCCACAAGGACCATAAAGATACCAGTGTATATCACTCCACGCATAGGAACTGGTCCGATGCTCATTAGTACCAGACTCAGGGTCATCATTGCCAACATCAAATATTTCATTTTCTGAGGAAATACTCTCTTCTCTGACCAGTTGCGTAAGAAAGGACCAAACAGTTTGTTATTCATAATCCAATTGTGCATACGTTCTGAACTTCTTGCAAAACAAAAAGCAGATGCTACTACAAAGGGACTGTAGGGAATACCAGGAGTAACTACTCCAATGTATGCCATTACAAGGCAAAGACAACCTAGAACAAAAAAGAATGCTTTCTTAAACTGTGTCATTTTAACGCGATACCAGTAGTGCCTTGTAGGTACTGATCTGCAAATTGTTTGTCACTGGATTCAATCACTGTCACGGTACTTTTTAACAATTTAATTTCTTTGTCTGGGTGTACGGTAAACAGATATGGCATCATACCAATTCCTTGAGGAGTCATACTCAATACCATAATCTTGCTCAATCGATAGTGTAGTACTCCATCTTCAACTAATTTCGCAACTAGTTCTTCTCCACTGGTTAACTTTAATGTTACAACTTCACCTACGCTTACGCCTTTGTCAATTAACATCTTGTACCTTTTCTAAATGTGCTTTAAGTTCTGTAAATCCACCAATCAGTTCTTCGCCGATAAAAATCTGCGGAACTGTTCGCGCTGTTGGAACAGCTTCCAATAGTTCTTCTCGAGTATAACCGTCTCCGATTTTCTTTTCTTCAAACGCTATGCCTCGTTGTGTTAACAATGCTTTTGCTTGATCGCAATAGGGGCAGTGATACTTTGACCATACTGTTGCTTTCATTTTATTTCCTTTAACTTGAATATATAACCCTGCCCTTTTTATCAAGAACTCTAACCAGTATGGCACCTTTGGCTTTTTTAGCTAGTGCCATGGAAATGGCCTGTGCTTCCGTTCCCCCACCACCTAGCGAATTCCAAGATTCAAAAGGACTTTTACTTTTAAATTGTACCTTGTACATATATATTCCTAGATGGCTGGTAGCTCATCGTAATCTAGGCTTTCGCCCATAACGCCAATGACATAGTTTGTGCTTTCACTTTCTTGTAGCGCAGTTTGTTTTTTACTGGTATCAGTATGTTTGTTAAACCAAGGGATTGGTGTTGATTTTGGAGCACTTGTTTGATATTTGATACCGATGTCTTTTAGTGCGCCCACAGCAGTATAATCTACAAAGTCACGCAGAATATTGGCGTTTAATCCAATCACCGGACCCATCTTAAACAGGTATGTAGCCCAATCCTTTTCTTCACGAATAACATCCATATACAATGCATATACCTCTGCTTCACATTCCTGTTTGGCTTCAGCGAAACGAGTATCTTCTTTAACCACCTGATTGATTATGTAAGCTGTCCAACCTTTATGTAAAAGTTCATCTTGTAGAATTAGGCCAATGATATTGCCATTACCAATGAAGATTTTATTTTCTACCATTGCTAGACTTGTGGCAAATGATACCATAAAACGGAATGCCTCTAGAGCATAACTGGCGTGTAAGGCCATATAGATTGCGCGGATATGTTCTTTCTCTGTGACTTCTAGGCCAAGTTCTTTGCGGCAGTTGATATGGTGTAGTTTGTCGTAGTAGTTGCCCACACTTGATGCCATATCTACGATTTCTGCAGTGTCGTGAATAGTATTGAATACATCCTTAGGCACATTGTATATGTTACGGATGATATGGCTATAGCTCTTGCTGTGAATGTTAGTTTCAAAGAATCCCCAGTTATACATCAGTGCTTCAACTTCAGGTAATGAACACACTGGAGTGAATACCTGTGTTGGGCCACGGCCTTGCAGACTGTCTAGTGCTGTTTGGCGTAATAGATTACTGGTAAAGATATGCTTGACAGCATCGCTGGCTTCTTTGAAGTCGTTAGCATCTTTAGTAAGACTAATCTCTTCCGGTTGCCAAAAGAATCCTCTTGCGGTACTGTCATAGTCTGCAATCTTTTTGTATTTGACTTCTTCGAATCGCTGGATAGTAACTGGTCCGGCTGGGTCTAGAAACATCTTGCGATTTAGATAATCTGTTTTCGTGTTTAGGTTGTATTGTTGTTTGCTCATATATTCTCTGTTAATGTGTCTGTATTCCTGCCAGTAACCAACCACTGTCAGTGACCTTTGATTTAGTCATGTTCCAAACTTCTTTAAATGGCTCAGCAAGGGCGTCGGCTGTGTCTCGTATCATTCCTGTGAATTCTATGCTGGCTAGATATTGTATTTCTGTTTCTTCTATGCCTAACAGCCAGGCTTGTAGTGCAGTAACATCCGTTTTCTGTGGCTCTGTTGTATCGCGGTCAGCTAGTTGTTGTCTTATCTCTTTCAGCATGTCGTCTGTCATCATATTGCCAAGTGTGGCAATGTCGGCACGGTCCCATGCGGCCTGCAAGGATACAAAGTTAGACTTGGCAGCTGACTCAAATCCTACTACATCAAAGTCTGTGGGTATGTTCCAGGTGGTTACGGGCGCCAGTGCTGACCCAATCATACTGCCACCTTGAAAGCGTGTGGGCTGGGTGGCCGCGGGTGTGGCATCAGCACCTTGATAGGCAAGATTATCACTGCTGGTCATCATTCGCTTACGCATGAACCAACCTATCACTGCCAACACTACCATACCAATCAACAGAGCCATCATGATGTTGCCAAACGCTTCGCCAAAGCCTAGACTACTGGCCAACCATGCCAGTCCCAATCCTGCTGCCAGGCCACCCAACATTGCGCCCCAAGGACGACTTGGTTGTGGTGCAGGTGCGGCCATTGGGGGTGTCGGCTGTGCTGGGGGCGCGGCTTGTTTCTTGGTGACATTGCTGCTCTGCTGTCCTACACTTTTGCCGCCACCAAGGCGTTTGGCAGCTTCTGCACTCACGCTCGCAAATGCCATCATGCTGACTAACAGTATTGTAAGTAATTTTTTCATATTGTCTCCTAATATTATACCATTCCTAATTTGTTATACTGAGACAACAACTGTGTGTTGTCATGTTGACTGGGATGAAATCCTTGGCGCATAAAGTTTAACCATGGTCCAACCAGTTTAGTAACCAATCCATTCTTTGTGTTGAACAGCAAGGCGCAGGCATCGGCCAGTGTGCGCCACTTGTAAAGTTGCTTGTCTGCTTTCAACAACACAATCAAATTTCTACTGATGTCCCATATAAAATTCATGGTAGTCAACAACATACTCAAACGCAATTTGCCACCACCAACGGAATTTATTGTGTCCATGGCGACATTTTTGTGTTCAATTTCTTCTATGGCATGCCAGGTCCATAATTGTCTAAAGTGCGGATGCATCTTGTGCAACAGTTCTGGATGTGTCAGCAGGTGTTCAGCAAAGATAGCAGTGATATGTTCCAGACTCACTGTGCTGGCCAGTTGACCCCTGCGACTGATTTTGGTCTTTATGTATTGCACTTTACGCAAAGTCATCTCCTCCAGCTGTTCCGCAGGCAGGCCTTGATTGGTCAACCAAAGATTGTATTGTTGGTGAGCATATCTGTGCCAGTTTTCTTGTTTGATGAATGTGGATATTGCTTCTTGCTGTTCTGCATTAGCAATCCTGTCCTTGTAGTTTTTAACACTGTCAATAAAAAATCGTTCGCCGTGTGGAAAGGTAATGCTGAGAGCATTCAAGAAATGTGTTTTACAGGGACTATTGTCAAAATAATATTTTGGCAACTGTTGTGTCCAGTCTTGCTTTAGTTGTTGTTCTTTAAACATTATAATTTACACGCTTCACAATCTTCATCATCATAAACATCTTGTGCCATTGCTGACAACGGAAAGGCTAAAAGTATTGTAATTATTTTTTTCATACGTTTTTTACCTTAAGTAATCTACGTGTGCTACGGCTCTCCAGAGATCTAGTCTTGGAGGTTCTCCGTTGTTGGGTTCTTTGTAGTTAATTCTTATTTCAACATTGTTGTTGTGAAGTTCAGTCATTAAAGAATTTATTGTTTCCAAAGCTTCTTTAATGTTTTCTATTTGTTGTCCGATATTGTCTATTGTCATAATTTACAGGCCTCGCAGTCCTCTTCTATTTCATATCCATTTACAGAATTTGTGTGTCCGTTCACTTGTACCACTAATTGTTCTTCTTGCATTTTACTTCCTGCCTTGTTGATCAAACTGTAATAAAAAGTTTTCAATCCCCAAACATGGGCCTGCATTAGATTTTTGGCAATCAGGGTTGTTGGAACTTTTCGTTCTGTAAAATGTGCAGGATTATAAAAAGTATTAGTTGAAATTGATTGATCAACATAGGCAGCAATAACTGCCGCAGTTTTTAAATACCCATCACAGTCCTTTTGTTCCCACATCAACTGATATTTATTCTTTAATCTGTTGTATTCTGGAACAACCTGTGTAAACGATCCCGCCTTTGATTCTTTGGTACTGATCAAACTCATTGGCATTTCGATGCCGTTGGTAGAATTAATCACCACTGAACTAGATTCAACAGGAGCAACAGCCATCAGTGTGGCGTTGCGAACACCATGTTGTTTCATATTCGTGCGCAGTGTTTCCCAGTCTAGTTCTGGAGCAAAGTCTGCAAGTTCATTCACACCCTTGGCTCGTAGTTCCCAGGGAAACACACCTTGTCCATAGCGTGTTTTATCACTCTCGATACAAGCGCCGCGTTCCTTGGCCAGTTCAACTGTGGCTTCTGTTAGGTAGTATGCTTGATGTTCCATCCAGGTCTTGACTTCTGCCAATGCATCTCGCTCTCCGTACCGGAAGCTTCGTTTGGCGTGCCAATAGGCCAGATTAGTAATGCCAATGCCTAGAGGTTGTATCTCATCGTTAGACAGTTTACTTTGTATCGACAAGAAATCTTGGTAGTCAAGAATGTTACACAGGCTACGTTGTAGAATCCTACAGGCTCTACGCATATCCTCTGGGTTCCGGAACGCTCCCCAGTTGATAGATCCCAGTGTACATAACGCTATGCGTCCACTCTCGTCGTCTAATCTCTTAAATGAACGGGTGGGTAATAGGATCTCACAACACAGATTACTTTGATAAATCGTATGATACTCGGGATCAAATGGTCCTTGGTTCATTACATTATCAATGAATACAAGATATATTCGGCCTGTGTCTGTGCGTTCTTTCAGTATACCACTCTTGAAAACTTCTTCGGCGCTCATTGTTTTGGTGCGTAAGTCTTTGCGCTTTTCGTACTTGACATACAGCTCTTCGAATCGTTCTGTGTTTTGATAGAACGCTTCGTATAAGTCTGGTACTTCATTGGGATCAAAGAAGGTTATGTTTTCTTTGTTTCTAAATCGTCTCCAGAAGAAACTACTAAGCACAACCCCATAATCCATATGACGGACTCGGGTTTCTTCGGTTCCTTGATTGTTTTTAAGTACAATAAGATCATCAAACTGATGATGCCAAATAGGATAGAATACAGTAGCACTTGCATTGCGGATACCTCCTTGTGAACATGATCGCAAATCTCCAAACCATTTTTTCAGGAATGGTATCATACCTGTGTGCATGATCTCACCACCTCTGATGGGACTACCTAATGGGCGTAGGCGTCCAATCTCCAAACCTATGCCAGCTCTCTTGCTAGCATACTTGGCCATCATTTCCCCAGAGGCAAAAATAGAGTCGAGATCGTCATCGCTACGAATAAGAACACAGGAACTAAACTGTTTGGTAGGAGTACCAAGGCCAGCAAGTACAGGAGTAGCAAGAGTAAAAAGACCATCACTGGCGCAGTTGTAATATTCTTTGATGTAGCGCATTCTCGCTGTGTTCGGTTCTTCTGAGTGAAATACAGTAGCGGCCGCGACCATGTATCTAATCTGTGGAGTTTCATAAGTTTCCTTTGTAGCGCGATTCTTAACCAAATATTTTTCAATCAGCTGCTCAATGGCAGCATAGCCGTATTCTTCATCTTTAGAATGATCCAGCATGTCGTTCATCTTGTTCCAATCTTCTTCAGTGTACCACTCAAGAAGTTCTGTTGTATACAAACCGATAGCCACATTGGTCTTCACGATCTCATAGAGGTGGGGAGGTTCATAGGAGCCGTAAACATCCTTACGTAACATACTTAGACGTTGCTTGCCTGCTACATATTGATAATTGACATGGCCTAAATCTGGATTAGATTCTACATCAATCAGATCTACAATAGCTCTAAGTGTGATACCATCTATTTCTTTGGTGGTGATACCATCGTAAAAATGTGGCTGGGCTTTGATCTCGATCATGCTCTGACTGACATCGGCTATTCCTCTACATACTTTTGCAATCTGTGTCTGCCATTTTTCTAGTGTCAGCTGTTCTTTTTGCCCATTACGTTTAATCACCGTTATTGTCATTGTGTTTCTCTAATTTCGTCTTTGCGATCTGATATTTATTTGTTGGTGCTATTTGTCCAAATGATGCTGGTTTCAACTCCGTTTAATGCATCACCTGACAAAACACACCCATATTCAAGGTTTAAAACGTGATTGTCTACTACCAAAAAGTATCTATTGTACCTGCTGGCTTCTATCAAAGACATATGTATCTCAAATTGACTTGTCATAAACCGCTGTGTTAACTTCAAAGTATACAGCATTCCTAGAACAATAGCAAGCTCATCCAGCTTGGAATTTAGTACTAGATGCCAGGGGTCCGGCCATTCGTCCGGAGTGTGGGGATTGAGATAGTTATTGACAAATGGTGCTTGACTCCAAAGATGAACAACATCTTCTAGTGGAGTTAAACTGGTTTCTATAGTGTCACGAAACTGTCGCCATTTTATCAGTCTATCATTGTCATAAAGATCAAACACCGTAGGTAATGCTGTATTCGATTGAACCAGTAGAACCAGAAATTAATGGGTTTTGATATTTAAGAAGTAACGTGTCATTATTCGGTCCAGTTGAATCATCATAGTTGCTGTTGTTTTTTAGTTCTGCAAAAAATTCGAATCCTGTCATAACAATTCCTCCTCCCGAATAGGTATATGTCTCTGAAATCTCTATATCAGTGTTGAGTGTGTTGATTACAATAACAATTTGTCCGGTTCTCACGTGCTGGCCCAATCTCAGTGTATAATCAATGTAAATGTAGTTGTTGTATGCGCTGAACACAGCCAGTGGTCTAGGTGCATCACTGAGATATATTTCACTGTAGTTTCTGTCCACTAGGCTGGCTGAACTGGCATTTTCAAATTCAACTCTAGTATCTGCAGTGGTCACACTGACGATTCCAGATTCTTGATGTCGATTACTGGAACAGTTTACCAATGTGTTGCCAAAGGATTCACCAAATGACACTATGCTGGTGTAGGGCGAAGACGCACTATTGGTGTTGTTGCCGCAGTTGATAAATCTAGACCTCTGAAACTGAGTACCTCTACCTTGGGTGCTGATAAATGCTTGATTAGCCACTTCTTCAAAATGACAGTCGTCGATATGCCAAAGGTTGCCCTGGCCACTGACACCGCCAATATATATTCCTGTGTCGCAGACGAAAAATTCACAGCGTTGGAAATCCACCACTGAATCAAATATCTCTGTCTGCTGGCATTCCACTGCCAATGGCGTTGAATACCATTGACAGCCTTCGAACACCAGCTTGTTGACTCTGGTGCCAAATAAGTTATTTTCCCAAAACACTGATGCATTAACATTCTCGGATCCATCTGTGAATTCCGCCAGCGTAGGAGTCACGGTCACAGTGCTGCCGCTGCCTGAGGATAAACTAGTCACCGTGAAATTTGATTGAACTGTAGCGGCCAACGTGGCCTCTGACTTGGAACTAATTTTAATGCTGCCGCCTACTACAACAGCTTGGAAGTTTGCAGTAAATGTAGCATCAGCGTTGAGTGTACCCACTGCTATGCCCAGGGTGTTAGCAAAAGTGCTGGTAAAGCCAGTGTTAATAGTGACGCTTACCCCACTGCCTGATACTATTATATTACCACCTGCGCTAACTGTGGGTATGTTGTACACGCAACTGGCATTCTCTTGCACAAACACAGCATCTCCCAACACATATCCAGATCGCCATCTCACATCTTTAAATTTACAGGCTTCTGAATTAGTGACAACTGTCTGTCCATCGTTATGATCAATAGTCAAATTTTCTATCACGATGCTCTGCGGTCTTCCAGAAATATCTTGAAAGATAATATTGTTATCTCCAATTTCTAGCACAGTTTCTTGTGAATTTTCTCCCTTGATTAATACATCACTTGGTATGATTAGATCATCAAGAAAAAGATACACACCATTTGGCACAGCTAATATTTTTTTAAATTTGTCGTTGGAGTTTTTAAACAGTTCATCAATGGCAGTGGTAAATGCCAGGGTGCTGTCAGTTGATCCGTCGGGTACTGCACCAAAATCTACCACACTGACCTGTATCTCATCTATTTTTGACTGTAATCCTCGAGCGATACTGAGAGTGATTGATGTATCATCGGCAGCAAATCTATAACTGGCTGCTAATTCAAGAATATTATCGTGCTCTGTAAGGATTTTAGTATTTCCAACAGCTGGAGCACCTTCAGCCACACTGCCATTGCCTATGTACAATTCCTGACTGTCAACAGCCCAGGCAAATTCTGCTGAACTCAACTGGGGTACACCTATTCCTGAATTTTTTTGGCCTCTTCTGACCTGTATTTTGGAGATTTGAATTACAGCCACGTTGATATCCTCTATGCGTTATAGAGTATTTATCTACCTAGCTTGTAGTATTCCTCTACCTTTTTTAGCCAAGCATCCTGCCACTTGTTGAAGTCTGCAGGTTCTAGTGTAAACTGCTGATATTGAAAGTCTCGTGAACACATAAAGATAACACCCTTCTTGATATCTGTGCCATAGACTTCATTATGTGCTAGTATATAGGCCATCAGTTGTAGATAGTAATCTTCTACCCATTCTGCTTTCTTGGGCTTGTTGGTCTGCTTGTAATCGCACACTGCAGGCTCACCATCGTGTACAGCAACCAGATCAGTTGTGCCCGAAAACAATCCCGGATAGTATAGACTCTGCTCCATGGCCCATACTTCAGATACTTTTGATAATCCTTTTTCAATAATAACATCTGCCATTTTATTGGCCTGTACGTGAACAGGGTTGTTACCGGGTTGTCGTTGTATACCAGCAATGAATCTTTCTAAATTGCTGTGCATGGCTGTGCCTACTCCGGCAGCTTCAGTGGTAATCTGTTGTGCTTTTTCAACTCCGACTCTTTTCTTCCATTCGTTTAAATGAGTCATGTCCTTGGTGGCACTGAGAATTGTAGTAACGCTAGGTAGACTTTCTCCGTCTGGAGTTTGGTAGACACGTTTACGTGTTACAGGATCATTGATTTGAATACAATTTTTATATTGGAAACGTTCTACAAATGGCGGAGGTGTGATAATCATATACTGTATATATTACAGTAAAGAAATTGTCTTGTCAAGCCTGGGTGGCTAATTGTTGAGGAGCAGCACCTGCCGCAATCTTATCTACTTCTGCCTGACTGTCTTTGGTGCCATCTGGTTTTTGTTGTTCGCTGCCAGCGCCGGGCACTTTGAGCTCGATGCCGTCATCATTGAAATTAGAAATCATTGCCTGTACCGTTGGACTAGAGTCATACATGGCCTTGAAAGTTTCATAATCAGCCGTGAGTTCAAATCCGTTGGTCGCTAAAACTTTGTTTAGTCCGTTCCAATTTAATTTCGAAGGAGCTTTTTGACTGGCAGCGCGACCAATGTAGTTTCTAAGAACCATTATGAATCGGTCAATTTCTATACCGGAGTTTCCGCCAAATTCAAAAAATCTCATTTCAGTGTACTCAACTCTTTGGTAAGTTCTTGAATCTGTTTTTGCATTTCTTTGATCTGTTCTTGAATGGCTTTCTTTCGATCAGCCATCTGTTTCACTTGTGCAGCCTGTTGTTTGGCCATTGCCTGAGGATCCATTGCGGGTGCTGGTTGTCCAGCGGCTGGTGGTTTCGCACCTGCGGCGCCTGCGGCAAATGTCCCCAATGGAGACGGTTTAGCACCTGGAGCTGCTGCACCAGGCATGGGAGGTGTTAATTCCCTTAGTCGTAATCCACTGGTGAATTCTTCGAGCTTCATCCTGCTAATGCTCTCATTAAACGATTTTGATGGTTGATGCTTTCGCGCATCTCACGACCTGCTTCTTCTGCACCTCCTGCAGCTGGTTCGGCAGCGGCAAATTCGTCACCACCTAATTCAGCATCAGTGTTCATAGCATCGGGCTCAGCGGCCATGTCGGCTGCTGGATCACCGCCTAGCATATTGGCTGGCTGTTCTTCACCTGTTAGTGTACGAACACCACTGGCTAATGCTTCACGTGTGGTCTTGAGATTTTCCAAAGCTGATTGAATTGCTGGAGCCACTGCTTCAATGAATCCCTTGGCCTGCTCTTGTCCCATTTCATCACGGATGCTATCACCAAGCTGTAATAGAGTATCATTCTCCATACCGGAAAGTTCTTCGATCCAACGGCCAACTCTGTCAACCATAGTTTTTGCTGTGACAATCGCAGAAGCTTGCTGGATTTCACCTTCTTGTAGTCTAGTCATATCATCTCCTGTATTGACTGATTCAGTTTCAATTGATTCTTTCATATTGGCTTCGATCCATTGCATGACATCCCAAAGGTCATTGACCAATTGATTAGGACGGACTGGTTCACCGCCGCCACGTTCTGCTATCTTAGATTGTTTTCTAATGTCTGCTAAAAGATTTATAGCATCTTCTGCACTGTTGATGTAAGCTTCGTTCTGCACAGCTTCACCTTGATCAAATGTTTCATAGTCTTCGGCATCGCCTTCGGCTACATTTTTTTCATCATTTAATGCAGCTCTTAGTTCATCTTCGGTCATGTCAAATTCGTCGGCGACAATTTTATACACATTGTCGGGATCTTTGTCTCCAACTTGTCGTAATCTAGCACGAACTTTGGCTTCTTGTTCTGAACTGGCAAAGCCTTCTGCCACACCTTCGTCTTCATCACCGCCTTGAGCCAAGTCTTGGAATTCTGCCTCTAGATCCTCTAGGTAATTGTCATAGTCGTTGCTGCGAATCTCACCACCATCTTGATCAGAATAGGACCCATATACCTCGTCTAGTGCGCCTTCCACATCACCTTGTTTTAACATTGCAACAATCTTATCAACGTCGGGCTCGCCATAGCCGCCGATTTCATTCATATTCTCATCAAACTGTTTCATTATCCTAGCCAGTTGTTCTTCCATTGACCCAAACCCTTCTAGTTGTGTATTGTCCACAATAGGTTCATCACGTTCTGATAATTCAGCTACAATAGCATCGTGCATGAATTGTGCCTGTGACAGTGCATCATTTTCCACAGTTTCATTGAAGCTGGAACTGCTACGTGCTGTGTAGATCTGTGTGCGTAGTTTATTACGTGCATCTTCCAGCTGTTCAACATTGAATGTTTCTAGATTCAGTTTGCGACCAAAAGTCTTAAACATACTTTCATTCAGTCTTTTACTGGTTCTATTAAATTTAAAGAGATCTGTGGTTTTCATATTGGTTGATCCATAGTGATGTATTATTTATTCAGAAATAAGTCAAAGCGGTTACAGTTTCTTTTGCGGCTAGAGTTTTATCTCTGCTTTGGCAATATCTAGCCCAAAGAGTATCAGCTTTTTCAAAATTTTTAGCGATAACAGCCTTTTGATACTGTGTTCTAAGAACCTGGCTGTCAGTGAACCATTTACCATATTCTTGGTCTAATCTGTAGATTTTATCTATCACAGCAGGATTGATATTTTTTGCCAGTAAATTGGCCATTCTAATCGCTGTGGCATTTAGATTGATATTAGCGTAGCTGACACGGTTGTGCCTATAAAGATGTTTTATGGTTCCTTCACTGACAATCAACACATCACCTACAAGAATGCCGCCGGCAACTTTTTGTGGCAGAATGTTATTACTAGTGATGAGTTTGTGCTGTGCGTTGGCTACTAGATGCTCTAAACGCCGCTGTATGTTTGTCATAAAAAAAGGACCTATGGTCCTTATTTAAGTGTGATCAAATCAAATTCCAAAGAATTTGATAATAGTCATAATGTTCAATTCACCGGTAAATCCCAGTCCTGCAATAAACGCCAGCCCCAGCATGCCATATAACATTAATTTGTCTTTGGCCTTTTCCATTTCTAGGATCTTGGCAGACAGCTGTAAATGCTGAACACAACTTTCGTCATGCATTTTGCAGAGCTGTGTTTTGAGTTCTGCGCCTGTGCGATCTAAACAGTCATGCACGTCCCTGACGCTGACTTTGAGATCATCAATTTTTTCATCTAAGTTCGCTACCTTGGTTTCTACTACACCAAGTCGTTCTACTGTTGTGGCCATTAGGCTATTATCCTTTGTATATAAGTCAAGTGCTCGCTCCGAGCCATGTGCCTAAGTGTAAGACTGCCTAATTGTTTTGCCTGTTAATTTGTATTTAGCCTGTTTGTGTGATTTCGTAAATCCAAATGTTTGCACGATCACCTTTGGTTTGAAATATTGCAGGTGTAATATCCACTGAATTATTTAACTGATTTATCACAGGAACACCCTGTAGATCATCCAACAACAGACCCACTGGATCGTCATCAAGTCGAAAAACATAATCTCTTTCTACAGAAAATTGCCATATCCAATGTCTAGCAGCCCCTTCAATAGGATTAGGTAGTCTTCCCGAGAGCTGTTCTGGGTCTTGGTCCCATTCCACATTTGATCTAATACCTATGGCCTGTATGAGGCTGTTGAAATTGGCCTGTTGCCCTAATTTCAAATGATCTGTTTCTGATCTAGATGGACAAGAACGTGTGATATCGACCACACTGACAAGTTTGAATAGTTGCATAATTATATGCTACTATTTACACCAACGATTCGCCAGCCAACAAAAAAGCACCCGAAGGTGCTTTGATGCTTCCCATCCCTGAGAAAAATATTTTACATACCTTCTAGGTCTGTTGGCTCTGTTACTGTTACAGTGTTTGAATCGCTTAGAGTTGCTACGCCACCACTTAATGTGAAGCCTGCTGCACCTGTGTCTAGCACTTGTGCTACAAGAGCTGCTACCGCACCAATGCTGGAGTTGTGACGATCCGCTACCATGAAGATTTCTAGGCCATTGGATTTGAACTGTATGATAGAACAAAGTGATCCCAAAGCGTCAGAAATCTTTGCCGCTGCCGCATCGCTTGCTGCAACCGCTAGTCCTGATCCATTTAGCACTGTTTTGTAAACGGTCTGATGATTTAAATACTGAATTGTACCACGAGCTGTTGCTGTGGGATTGGTTCTTGTTACTGATGCCATGATGTTTTCTCCTTATCAATGATCCCGCTCCGGGACCGGCATTATAAGAATCATCCTGATTCCTACCAAAGTATTTATGACAGATTGGAAAAATCACAGCTTTTGAGCTGTTAATCGGTTCGAAATGGTGTCCAGCGATCACGTGGTACTAGTTTTGAACCACCTGCAACATAGCCTTCGCCACCTGGTTTGCCACCTGTGGTTTGTTCTATGTCGCCACCCGATGCATCTAGTTCGCGAATCACTTCGTCTTTGGCAGCCATAATCTCACGAACCAGTTCAAACATCACATCCATGACTCCGGGATGTCGTTCACTGTGTGCTGCAATTTTGGCAGCTTTGGCAGGAGTCTTTTGCACAAAGCCCATAAAGGCTTCTGTGTTGATATTATCCAGTTGCTTGGCTTTTGATTGGTTGTTAACAAATGTGTAGATTTCTGTTTGTAAATAACCCATTCCAGCAACTGGTGCCAACAATTTATCAATGGCCTGTTGATTTTTAGCCAGTGCTTCTATAGCAGCAAGATTGTCTGCTCCCACTGCTGGTCTATAACTAACACTGGTCAAGCCGAATACTTTGAGTTCTGGGTTACCTGAGAACTGATCAGGATTGTCAAAGTCCTCACCGCTCTTGTCTCCAAAGTAACCGAATACCTTGTGAGCCGCTACAGCTGCCTTGGCCTTGGCCAATGTTCGACCAATTTCGCTGGTACCTGTGACAGAGTAAGTGGTTTGATTAGGAGTAAAGGTTATTTTGCCGTCGGCGCCGGTATATGGTTTGCCAGGGTGAAATAATATATCTCCGTAGACATAACCACGGAATTCTGCAGGAGTTGCACGTTCAAAAATAGGCCATAATGCTGCCATATCCCCGGCAAATTTTTCACGCCAATCTTCGCCTTTGCCGCGACTCATAATAAACTGTTTAAGTGCTTCTGGGCTGGAACTTTTGCCTTCTTCACGTCCCCAGTTGTTTTTCCCCACCAGTCGGAAACTGCCGTCATCCTCACGTCCCCAGTACACAGTGGGATTACCGTCCCACTTGATTGTGATGCTGGTTTCAGGGCTAGCTAGATCCTTTAAAATTTTAATAGCCTTGTTTGCACCATTGGCTTCTGTGAACACAAGATCTTCTAGGTGGTTGAACTCACGGCCTACTTTCTTAGGAGTGGGAGCAGCTTCGGCTTCTGGTAAAAATTCAAATGCTCTCATTTAATCAATTCCATCATTTTGCGGAACCAAGATGGTGTTCCTGTTTGCGCACTTTCAAACGAGATTACGTTTTCCGGCAGAGCAATACCCTGCTTGCCCAGTGTTTCTCTCGCGCTGGCAACTAGTTCTTCATAATTAGGCAATTTTTTAATGAAATTCAAAATAGTGTCCACTGACTTGATATCTTTTACTGTGGCAGTTTGCCCCAGCAATACCTTGGCAATTTGATTCCAGTCGTTGCCGTTGGGTAGTAGTTCATCTGTGGTGGCATTAAGAATTCCGTGTTTTGGACTGTACTTGATACCACGGGCACGAGCAATTGAGCTTAATAGGATATGACGATGCTCACCTCGATACTCACCCTGTCCACCAATCATTGATCCCTGTTGGAATTTAGGGTTAGCTGAAAACATAAAATCTGCCTGTACAAATCCATTGTCCGGGTTGCCTTTGATTGGCACCTTCCAGTGTACATTGTCTCCGCTGAGTTTGATGTTTTCTTTGCCAAATTGTGCAATAAGTTTTTCAGCAAATGATTTTTTATCTACTTCGTTAGCATCCACTGATAGGTCTAGGTCACCTGAACTGTTCTTTTCAAAGGTACCATCCGGATCTTCTTTGCGTCCGGTAGTGCCCAACCACTTCACAGGTTTTTTATCGTCTAGATCTTTTTCTTTGGTGAAATCTAGACCGGTGATTTTTTCAATGTAGTCTATGGTTTCTTCTACGTCGCCCGTAGCAATACGCTGTGTTAATGATTGTTTATCGGGCCCTTTAAATACATTGCCCCCTTCAGATAGATTAGTTTTCATTGTTTTCGTTCAATTTTCTGTGTTGTTTGCGAGTTTCAGCAATCCGACGAACTCCACGGGTGAATTTACTAGGATCCTGTCCTTTGATAGCATTGATCAGGCGGCGTTCTAGCTCGTCTGCACTTTCAGCATCATAGTGCTTGTGTATGCTTTCTAACAGATTAATAGCTGAATTGATGATATTAGTGGCACGACTTTCAATGAGGCTGTCTGTGCTGCGTACTTCAGCAATACTATTAAGTTCCTGCAGAATTGATCTGGTGCGAAGTTTCATAAACGTTTCCTATTATGTATTTAACCCGTTTGTATCAAATGATATTATTGTACTGAATTTTGTGCGGTCGCACAATGGCCAAGATAAATATCAGTAGAAACACTGAGTCACAGTGAAATAAAAAGGAAATAAATTTATGAAAACAGTAATTGACTACGTCTGGTCCGTGTTGGACTCGTTAGGCCGAGCTCGTGCTGCCACGCATCTGGCTCGCATTGGCCAATATGAAGCAGCAAAACGGGTGATGACAGAATAATAGTAAATAACTCATGCAGTTAGTTTACATACACGGAGCCAATGCTACTGGTGAAAGCTTCAATCACATTCGCAGCAGGTTAGGCATAGGTCTGGATCTAAACTATGACAGTCGTGATGGTTTTGAACACAATCTGGCTGTTATGAAACAAACACTGTCCAGTGTCAAGGACTGTTTTTTCATTGCACACAGCCTGGGCGGTATCTATGCACTGCACCTCAGCCATCACTTGCCCAAGAACATCCTGGGCGCAGTCACTCTCAGCACACCCTATGGCGGAGCAGAAGTAGCGGATTATGCACAGTATTTCCTGCCATTCAGCAGGCTGATGCGAGATATTGGTCCCAGCAGTTGGGCCATGCGTGAAGCTGCCAAGATCAAAGTGCAGCATCCCTGGACCAATGTAGTGACACTGACAGGTCGCAGTCCTTTTATAGTAGTTCCCAATGATGGAGTAGTCAGCATACAGAGCCAGCGCCACCACGACGACATGGAGTTGATCGATGTAGACTATAACCACTATGAAGTGGTATTGGCAGAACCGGTTATTGCAATCATACGTGAACGGATAAAAACAGTCACAAAATAGTTGCTTTTCGTCCGCAAGGCATATATAATAAACTATCAGCGAAAAAGAAGTAGTTGATAGATACAGACATTACACACAGGAGATTTAAAATGTCAGATTTTTTTACAGCACCAAAACTACCAGAAGTTAAATTCAACAAGAACGGCTACGAAATCCGCACAGACATCTTGGCCATGGCCAAAGATATGCTGCAATCTGAACACAGCACCAAGTTTCACGGTTGGGAAATGAGTGCCAAGCGTGACGAAAAGACTGGTCAGATCGTTACCACAGTTGGTATGCCAGAGTTCCCAGGACTTGACAAGGTTCTAGAGACAGCTGAAAAGATGTACGCTTTTGTAAATAGCGGTGCAAAGAAGTAAGTTATTGACCGCATAGCGGCTTAAATTAAAAAGTAGTAAAAAGAAAGGGCTCTTCGGAGCCCTTTCCTATTGAGTCAATTGCTGTTTCAGGCTCTTGTAGGTTTTGACTATTTCTAATCTTGTGGGATCACTGTGCTTGTCATTAGGCAGCGGTAGATCCTGCCATTCATCTTCCGATACATCACTGACTATCATAACCGTGTAGGCATGGCCATCAGAACCATGCATGGTGATAGTTTCTAAACCTACTGCACTGTCGGCGGCCTGTGTGAGTTTCTTGGCCAGATCTCTCAGCCCTTTGCGATCCGCTACAATGTAAGCAGTGTCGTTGGGTTCCTTGTGGGGATACAGATGCAGGCGACTCATTGATTTCATAACATTCTCTCCTTGACCACTGTTCGTAAGCGTGACTTAGGTACGTCGATGTCTCGCTTATCGCACACTGATTCTAATGCACAGGCACCACAGTTGGGTGATCTACTGCGGCACACAGTTTTGGCATGCACTATCAGCTGCATATGTGCGGCACGTTTATATTGATCAGGAGTGGTGTCATTTACGATCACGCTTGACTTGCCTTCATCCAGAGTATCGGTCCAACCTAATCTCCACAGCAACCTAAACACATGAGTGTCCACGGCTATGAAAGGTTGATCAAACACAAAACGTGTCACGATGTCTGCGGACTTTTTTCCCACGCCAGGCAGGCGCATGAGTTCTTTGTGTGTGCTGGGCACCACACCGCCAAATTCTTCCAACAGCATTTTACTGGCGCCCAAGATAGCTCGGCTCTTGGCATTGTGCAGGCCTGCTGGACGAATGGCTTCTATGATCTCTTCCTGCGTGAGTTTAATCATGTCTTCAGGAGTGCGGGCTAGGGCAAACAACTGTTCACAGGCCACTGCGGTTCTAGCGTCTTGACTCTGCGCACTCAGCATCACACCTATGAGGCTGGTATAGGCACGAGTGTGTATCTTGGCATCAGGTTTGGATTCTCTGTACTTACTGAGAGTGCGACTGAGAGTGGAGTATATAAAATCAATTTCTTCTGTGGTTTTCATATTCTTAAACGTGTTTCACTTCGGCTAGATTAAACTTCTTGTGTTTGTACACTGTAACATATTCTGAATTGTTTTTATACCCCAATTTGCCCGTTCCCCAAAGTATTGGATGCTCGTGGAACGATATGGCGTGTGGTACCACCACATCTAGATATCTGCCATTGCCTGTGCCCAGCGTCACAAAGGTGATGTATTCTTTGGGCTTGCTTTTGAACACACGATAGTTGGCCACCAATCCACAGAACTCCACTGAGCCTGGCCTGCGTATCTCTTGGCACACAGGAATAAAGTTAGGTGAGCGCCAGTGTCCGTTGCGCATTAGGTCCTCTACTTCACCACCTTCACCTATAGCAGGCACAGCACCAGCCAGTTTGGCTTCTTGATGATAGACCCAACGAGCATATGATCCCTGGCAGTGCTTCAGTGCAGCCTGCCAAAACTTCTCTGGATTGTGTGCTTTCTGATAGGCCAAGGCCCAGATCAGCCTGCCCAAATTGATGGCATGTGCCCTGCACAGGCCAAAGTGACTGAGTTCTTTGAGCGCCAGAAACACATCATCCTTGCGCGGATGATTGCCTACCAACTCCATGAACTCAAACATCTTTTCCTCATTCTTCTTGGCAAAGGCCCTGCGCCACATATCTGCGGTGTATTGATCGCAGCCCAATATCTCTGATATCAGGTGTATGGCATCATCCTCAAACACTATTGTGTCATCAAAGTTGTCTTTGGTCCAATCCTGGAAGGCAGATGCGCGGCGTCGTCCCATAGTAGCCACTGGCCGTATCAGCGCCGTGCCCAACACACAGTCAGCGCGACTTCTGGGACGGATAGCACGGAACAGTCGCTTCATGGCCGGGCTTTCTGCCTGCGTGACTCCTAAGACATCTCCTCGACTCAGCAGTTCAGAAGTCATTTCGTCCTCTTCTGGATAGTCTAGGAGATCACGCTGTTCTATTTCCCACAGCTGGCTGAGACCTCTGTTAGACAAGATGTCGATCTTGAAGTGTTCTAGATCTTCAATCTCATACTTGTCTAACAGTATCTGGTTATCACCGTTGATCAGGCTCTTGGGCACTGACCGATCAAAGATCAGAATGCCGCCACAGTGTTTAGATATGCAGCGTTTCTTGCCCAGCAGTTTATTGGCCAGCCTTTCTGCTTCTGGCACGAAGTCTTTGTCAATGACTTCTGTGAGTTTGAAGTTGCGTTTGAGAGTGCCTTTGGCGCCGTATCGTTTAGCAGCTTCACGCAGTGCAGACTTTTCTTTGTAGGTGACATAGTTAGAGACTCTAGCACTTTGTCCTGGCCATCGTTTAAATATGCGATTCATCACAGTTTCCTGTTGCCAATGTGGAAAGTCCAGGTCAATGTCTGGCAGGTCATCACGTTTGGGATTCATGAATCTACTGAGAGGTATGTGTTCTCGTATGGGGTCCACTGATGATATACCCAACAGCCAACAGATCAAACTTGATCCTGCTGATCCTCTAGTGATGTGGGGGATGTCCTGCGTGAGATGCAGTATCTCAACTACTCTAAGAAAGTGTTTGGCGAATCCCAAACGTGCTATGATGTCCAGCTCTTCTGCCAGTCTGTCTGCGTATGCTTGGCCTGGGGGTAGTTCTTTGACAAATTTGCCTACCAGTGTTTCTAGTTCTTTGTATCTTGTTTCCATATCTGCCTTTGGTTGCCTTAGACAGATATTTATGATTGAAGACTAGGCGGTTGAACGTATTTTGGCTAGATTGAAAGTCTCAAAGATCTTGAACCACATCCAGCCAACGTCAAACTCGAACCAGCGCCTGCTAAGTTTAGGGTTAGCTGCTTCTAGGTGATGATTGTTGTGCAGCTCTTCACCACCAATCCAAATGCCCCACGGACTAATGTTACGGCTTTGATCCTTAGTCTCACCGTTACGATAGCCCCACCAGTGTCCAACACCATTGATTACTCCTGCCGCCCAGAATGGAATCCAAAGCATTTGTATACCCCACACTACTATACCTATAGGGCCAAAAACAACAAGGTCTATGACCAACATGATCAGAATCCCTAAACGGCTGTGTGGGGTATACAACTTGCGTTCAATCCAATCGTTCGGGGTGCCTTTACCGTATTGTACTAACATTTTGGCATCTTTGGCAGCTAGATAATAGTAGTATACTCCTCTAAGAAATATATTTTTAATTCCATAGACTTGAGGACTATGTGGGTCACCTTCTTGATCACTATATCCGTGGTGTTTGCGATGTATAGCTACCCATTGTTTTGTCACCATACCTGTAGTCATCCAAAGCCAAGCTCTCATAAAATGGCTTAAGATTGGATGAAATTCTATTCCTTTGTGTGCCTGTCCTCTATGTAAAAAGAGGGTAACACAGATGATAGTTATGTGAGTCATAACCAAAGTGGCGATTATTATAGTCATATTTTACTTATCCTGTTGACGGCTTACCAAAATAATGCTATAGTATGCTATGAACAATAAACTTATACTCACAGACGCTGATGGTGTCTTACTTTCCTGGGAATGGGCATTTTCAGTTTGGATGCAAGAACGTGGTTATACACTAACAGCAGACAACAAGAAAAGCTATGACTTGTATCATCAATACAAAGAACTAGAACAAAAGGACTACAAGAAAGTTGTTAAAACTTTCAACGAGTCAGCAGCCATTGGATTTCTTCCTGCACTACGTGATAGTGCATACTATGTCAAAAGACTACACGAAGAACACGGCTATGAATTCCGTGTTATCACAAGTCTAAGTCTAGACAAGAACGCAGGCCGACTGCGTGAAATGAATCTGCGTAAACTGTTTGGCAATGCCATTGAATCAGTTATTTGCCTGGACACAGGTGCAGACAAAGATTCAGCATTGGCTCCGTACAAAGATTCAGGCTTGTGGTGGATCGAAGACAAGCCGGCTAATGCCGATGTTGGCTATGCGTTAGGACTGAGGTCAATACTGATCGAACACGGGCACAATATGCATCACAAATGCGATTATCCTGTGGTCAAGAACTGGAAAGAAATCTACGACAAGATTGTAGGCTAAATATTCCGGGGAGTAACTAACCAACAGGTGTTGGTTTTATAGGTCGTCAACACGGTATACATATACCCGGTCTATAGACAAAGCTGTGAGACCATAACTTTTTCAAGGAAGCACATGGAACTCTTCACGCTACAAGCCCTTTGGGCATTTTTCGCTATTATTTTGATAGATATCGTATTAGCTGGTGATAACGCACTGGTTATCGGAATGGCAGCTAACAAATTACCAGACCACTTACGCAAGAAGGCAATCTTTTGGGGTACCTTTGGTGCCATTGCTATAAGATTTGTGTCAGTTGCGGCATTGACATACCTACTGATGATTCCAGGCCTACGTGCCATTGGTGCGGCGGCACTGATATGGATTGGGTGGAAGCTAGTATTTGATCACGGCGAACATAATGTCGAAGCCAAAGATACATTCTGGGGTGCTATCAGCACTATCGTAGTTGCTGATGCTGTTATGGGCATTGATAACGCACTAGGTATTGCCGCGGCCGCTAATGGAAATTTTGTTCTAGTTATTGCCGGATTACTAATCAGCGTACCAATCATCCTGTTTGGTGCTACTATGGTCAGCAAGATACTACAACGTTGGCCTGATACAGTATTTGTAGGGTCATTTGTACTGTTTGCTGTAGCAATGTTGATGCTGATGAAAGAACCATTGATGGCTAGTTGGTGGGTAGGTCTAGTTCCATGGGCAGCCGCAATTGTACCTTGGGCAGTTGCTCTAGTTATTACTGCTATTCAGTATAACAAGGCAAGACTACATTTACATAAACGATATTTGTTTAACAAATAAAAAAGCCCCAACAGGGGCTTTCTTGTATACGTGCTCACTTAAGGATGCCCTCGGGCACGACTCCTACTATCATCCTCGCCCAGCAGCCGGGCCACACTTGTAACGCAAAGCGTTCCTAAGGTAGTGTGATCAGTTGCACCAGCTTTGTTTAGCTTCGCCATAGTATTCACGGGCAAAACCATTAGCGATCAGGGCAGCACGTAGGCTCTGTCCGTTGACTAGAATGTCACCGAGAACACGACCACCAAACTTGTCCCACCCATATAGAGTTGCCTGGAACTTTCCGCCTTGAGCGGCTGCGGTGGCAATCGCATTTTTAGTGAAAGCACTGGCAGCTTCACCTCTTTGGGCTTCACTAGGGCACTGTGCTCTGTGTCCTTTTTCTGGTGTGTCAACGCCAAAGATTCTGACAGCCAATTCTGGCTTAAGCGGTTTAGGTAGAAAGGGCGCAGCGATCACAACTGTGTCGCCATCGCTCACTCTTAGGATCTGTGCATCATATGTGACACCTTGTGGTGTTTTCTGTGCCAACGCTAGCACAGGCACAGCCAACAATAATAGCAGTAGTTTTTTCATGGTGATTCCTAATAACTGTATTTATTCGTATGTCACTGTATCAGAATCCCCCAGCCGCCACTTGGGATTGGTTTCTACCACCCACTTTTTGGTAGCTACCTTAAAGTCTGGGTGCAGCATTTCCTTGGGATTAGAAGCTGCATCGAAGAATCTACAACGATTATTAGGTTGTGCTGCATATTGACCATTGTTCAGCTGTATGAAATTAAAACTCTTGTGATCTTCAGGCCACTCTGAATAGCTGGTGTCCAGCACATTGAGATCCGGACTGGCATTATCCACTGTGAACATGTAATCGCCCTTGTGCAGCTGTCGGTCTTTGGCATAGAATTCACATGAAAGATTACGCAGGAATGCTTTTTGTATCACTGCGATATCGTAGCTGAAACAGTCCCAGATCTGCAGTGTGTCTAGGCTGAGTAGTTTATCTACGTCTATATCATCCGTTCTACTGACATAGGCATGCAAGGGCAGCTTGTCGTAGAGTGCGCCATACCTAGGCAGATAACTTTCTATGCGAAAGGCCTGGCTGCGTAAGCTCTTGATCGAGACCCATATACATGGTTCGTATTCGCCATTCCCGGATTTAAAATCATATAGGAATTCACGGCGCACCCAACAATGCACTGGTGGCAAATTTGCTACTAAAAAACTCAATTACGCACTTCTCCAGTGATGTCTGGCCACCAGTCTGGATCTGGATCCAACTTGTTCTTGTACAGACGTTTTATGCGACTTTCGTATTCTTCTTTTGAACCTTTGACCCGTTCTGAAACCACGTCAAGCACGTAATTAAGAGTCACAGCGTTAGCACTAAGTGTGGCACAGCGAGCTGATACTTCATTCTTCAGCAGATCTAACAGAATGCTTTCTGATGAGTCTGCTAACACACGCACGAATTTTTTTGGCACATGTAGATCTATGGTGCTGTAGACAAAATCATAGTGCGGAGCAGGGCAGCAGTGCAGAATATATTCATCTTTGACTTCGATGCGCTTGAAACCGTCCTTGTCATACCACACCGCACGATTGGCAGTAATTTCGTCAGGTGTTCCTAGTTTTTTATTTAACGCAGCCACGAACTTGCTGGGCTCTTCATTGCGCCAGTCAGCTGTAGTGTTTCTTGCTTCTAAGAGTAGTTCTTTTATACGCATGTTGTATTTACTCCTGGATCCAAAAACCCAATCTATCTCCGCCAGGACTATCGTACCAGCGTGTGTGCGGTGGTTGAGGTTTTGGTTCATCACGCCACACCGGATATATGGTATCACAGTGGTGATTGCTGAAATCGTCGTTCCAACGTAGATGCACTTCTATGATCTTATCGTCTACGTATTCTACATTGACCCAAGGAGTCAGGCGCCACAATTCTCCCAACACTTTGGGAAATTGATATTGATCTGTGATCTTGGTCCATTTTGAGAATCTATCAAGCCTGTCATTGTCTCTGTGTCCTTCTACTGCAAGGGTTTGTTCACCATAATGAAAATCCACTGATGTATGACGGCCTTCAAACCATTCTGCCCAAAATGATCCATCAGGCACCAGATCAGTGTCTAGAGGTGTTAGCCACAGTTTCTTAGCCCCTCTACTCATCATGCGTATATTAGTGATAGGACGGACTATGTACCAGTCTGGTTTAGGCACAGCAATACCTGCTGGTGCTGCTAGATATCCCAGTTTACGAGCCAATATCAGTTTGTCGTAGACCCAGAGATAATCTATGGGACATTGTCCCCAAACATCCTTGTCATCGATCAACATGCTATTTGGTTTTGACGTTGATGGCCTTGCCTGAACGATTGGCATCGGGATCTTCTCGGCGTTTGCGAGCACCTGCAGTGGCACGCCCTTTTTTGCCTAGTGCGTGTGCCTTGGCCTGTGGCAAACACTTGGGCTTACCTTCTTTTTCTGATCCACGGGCACACGGGCCGCGTATTTTGCCGTCAGGTCCAAAACGCACCCACTTTTGTTTGAACCATTTGCGTAGATCTTCTGTGATGGCTTCCGCTTGATCTTCAAGGCTTTCTGTTTTCTTGTTGGCATTGATGTAGCGTCTATACACAGCGGCTGCTTCTGCTTTGCCAGCGGCCCGGGCTCGCTGTTCAATGGCCACTGCGGCCTGGATCTTGTGTGCGTGACTGCGACCACTGTTTCTTATTTTTGACACACTGGCACGAGCATCATCTGCTGTGGCAAACTTGAGTCCTGTGATGGTACCTTTGGGATTTTCATCTGTGTAGAGATCTGAATGTTTCTTTGAGTCAGCTGGCTGTCCTGGCTTTCGAGCCACTCTGGCACCTTCCGCCACACCTTCCTTCTTGGGTTTTTTCTTAACGCAGTTGGGATAGCGTTTGCCGAACATGGTCTTCATGCCATCTTTGCGATAGCCTGGCCAGCAGGCTTCTTGCAAGGGCATAGCACCCACACCGTGTGATTCACATAGTCCGCAGTCGGGACACACTGCTTCTGTTTCTATACTTTCATTTGATTTCTTACGGCCAGCACAGTGCGCCTTTTGTGAGAAGCCTTTGGGGTGGCTGCAATTTATACTTTTCTTGTATTTGCCACTCCATTTTTCCGTGACGAATTCATGTGCTCGCATTAACTTTTATTCCCATAATTGGCAGCACCTTTTTTGCGACACTGTACCAGTCGACCGCTTGCATAGGCCGACGGCCATACCTTGGCAGAAGCTTTGATCTTGTAGTAGCAGGCATCTTTCTTGCCTTCCACGATGTCTGAAAACAATCGGATAGGACCGCCGCATTCAGGACAGCCCTGTTCTATCATGTCCAGTGTTTCTAGTATTTCTCTTATGTTCATGTCAGTCTCTCAATTATATCCACGCTGAATATCTCTGTCTATGCAATCAGCACAATGGCATTCATTGCAGTCGCAGTCATCTGTCCTGCAACTGAATCCGCAATGTGCGGTACACCAGCAGGTGCATTTGGGTTTTAATTTTTGGTATGTTGTGTCATCTAGTTCCATAGTCGGCTCCTGTTTCTATCAATCTATTTTTATCTATACATCTATGTCCATGGCCTACCTTCGACTAACCCACCACTGTTAGGATTATCGTCTGCATCAGTGGCGTAGGTATCCGGTAACAGAGTGATGTCAAAAATGTTGTTTACACGATAGTAAGTTTGACTAGTATCGCCAAATGCTTGTTTTTTTGCCTGTGCAATATATAATTTCCTTAGCTGCCTTTCTTGTTTAGATTCATTTTGTTGTGGAGTGCATAACACTGTATCTCCGTCTACAAGTCCCATAGCTGTTAAATTTGTAGAACTATCACCAAAGGTAAAACTGTTTATACTAGGATTACTTAACAGGCTCCAGGCATAATAATCTGCAGGGAGTCCTTCATCTGTGGCAATCGCTGTGATCAGTGTGTCAACAGTGGCTGTGGCCAATGTGATGCCAGTGACGCTACGTTTTGTTCCAGTCAATCCATAGTAGTTAATTGTTGCCATTATTGCTCCATAGTCAAATATTTAGCAGGTTAAATAACATTGTTATGATTAACAAATCGCCCTTTAATGCCTTATTGAAAAGCCTAAAAGACTCAGGGAAATATCGTGTGTTCAACGACATTTTACGTGAAAAGGGCAAGTTCCCTAACGCTATGTGGTACGGGCCTTATAACATCAAGACCATCACAAACTGGTGTTCAAACGATTATCTAGGTATGGGGCAGCACAAAGTTGTGCTAGATGCCATGCATACAGCACTAGATCACACAGGAGCAGGCAGCGGAGGCACTCGCAATATTGCAGGCACTAGTCACTATCATGTTGCCCTAGAACACGAGCTGGCCACACTGCATAACAAGGCCAAGGCTCTGCTGTTCTCCTCGGCCTATGTAGCCAATGAGTGGACTCTAATCGCGCTATCAAAGATAATTCCCAACATACATTTTATATCAGACAGCGAAAATCACAACAGTTTAGTTATTGGAATGGTGCATAGTAGAGCCCCAAAAACTGTGTTCCGCCACAACGATCTCAATCACCTAGAAGATATATTAACAAGTATACAACTTACAGGCAATGTGCCCTGCATAGTATTTGAATCAGTCTACTCGATGGATGGCGATGTTGGACGCATCAGAGAGATCTGCGATCTAGCAGATCGGTATGGTGCCATAACATATATCGATGAAGTGCATGCGGTAGGACTCTATGGTCCCCACGGTGGTGGGAAAGTTGAAGAGCTTGGGCTACAATCCCGTATTGACATAGTCAATGGTACATTAGGGAAAGCCTATGGAGTCCAAGGTGGCTATATTGCTGCCGATGCAGAAGTCATTGACGCCATCCGTTCTGTAGCTGCCGGCTTTATATTCACAACATCAATGAGTCCTGTCAGCTGTGCAGGTGCGTTGGCTGCTGTGAAATATCTAAAAGATCACAATGAAATCAGAGACAAACATCAAGAACGAGCTCGCAAACTAAAACATCGATTGGCTGTGGCAGGCTTACCAGCAATGGAATGCACCACCACACACATCGTACCTATACTTGTCGGTGAAGCTGTGCGTTGTAAGGCTATCAGCGATGAACTACTAAACGAACACAATATCTATCTCCAGCCAATCAACAGTCCCACAGTTGCCGTAGGCACGGAGAGGTTACGTATTGCTCCTACTCCGTTTCACGACGATGGTATGATCGAAGATTTAATTACAGCGCTGACTGCTTCGTTTGCGTGTCACCCGGCGCCAGTCTAAAACGATCTTCCGTATAGTCTCCAGTACCAACTTCAAATATCACACTGTTGTCCACTAGAGATTCTACTTGATGTGGCCCTAACTGTCCAAAGTCAGCAGTCTGGCCTTCTTCTAACACCGCTTCTTTTACTTCTCCTGTAGCAACATCAATAAATTTTACTTTAAACTTGCCTGCATTCACAAACCAACTCTTGGATTTTTCTTTGTGAAACACCAAACTGGTCTTGGCTCCTGCACGTTCAAATATCAATAGCTTGCCACAGTATTTGTCGTTGTTGGCCCATACCAGTTCAAAGCCCCAACCCTTGTTTATTTTACCCAATGTCTGTAAGTTCATTATCTCTCCGTTATAATTTTGTCGACGAGTCCGTAGTCCAGTGCTTCTTCTGAACTCATAAACTTATCACGTTCCATATCAGCAGTCATCTGTGCAAAAGTTTTGCCGCGACTGTTGTGCTTGACATAGATTTCAGTTAAAGTTTTTTTCATTTTTATGATCTCTTCAACTTGTATCTGCATATCTGTGGCCTGTCCGCGGGCTCCACCGCTGGGTTGGTGAATCATATGACGAGCATTAGGCAACATAAAACGTTTACCTTTGGCACCAGCAGTGGCCAACAATGATCCCATTGAACAGGCCTGTCCCATAACATAGGTGGATACATCGGGTTTGATAAACTGCATGGTATCATATATGCTCATACCTGCTGTGACTACTCCGCCGGGGCTGTTTATAAACAGGCTGATGTCTTTGTCCGGATTCTCACTTTCAAGAAACAGAAGTTGTGCTACAATGATATTGGCCATTTGGTCTTCAACGGGTCCGTTGAGCATAATAATTCTTTCTTTGAGCAGTCGGCTGTATATGTCGTAGGCTCGTTCGCCTTTACTAGATGATTCAATTACCATTGGTACTAACATTAGATGATCCTTTTGTTGTTATGTGTTGTTTATTTTATACTAATACTGCTTGCAGAGCAAGTAATCTGAGTGTATAATGAAGCTCTAGTTAAATACTTGGCTACGGAAATTTTCAGTTTGAACTAAAATGAGCACACTATTATTAAACGCAGATATGCAACCCGTCAGTCTTTTACCACTTAGCACGGTAGATTGGCAAGAGGCCATTCGCTATATGGTACTAGACAAAGTGGAAGTACTGGAATGGCACGACGATTGGATCGTACACTCAGAGAAGTGGCAGACTCGTGTGCCTGCTATCGTGATGCTCAAGGAATACCAAAAGCCTAAAAGTACAATGCGATTAAGCAAACGCAATATTTTCCTACGGGATGAATACACTTGCCAATACTGTGGTTGCGATGTCACGGAAAGTTCTGCAACACTGGATCATGTGCTGCCTGTTAGCAAGGGTGGCAAGACCTCTTGGGAAAACGCTGCTACTGCCTGTAAACCCTGTAACTATAGAAAGGCTGCTCACGTGGGCAAGTTCAAACCCAGTAAAGCTCCCTACAGGCCTCATTTTTGGGACCTTGTGGAAAAGCGACGAAAAAGAGGTTTCCACTATCAACATCCCAGTTGGGCCAGCTATTTGGGCTAAATATTAGTTATGAGATTTTTTGAAATAAACAAACCCAATGTCCAGCCTGCACCACAGACTAGTGTCCCACCTGTAGATGTAACCAAAGAACCGCATCCTGTTGACCAACAACCAGCCGACCAACCATCGGTTCCGAAGTACGCAGACTCTGGTCAAATTAACGGATTAGTTAAGAAACTAAGAGCCTACTATCCCGAAAGTGGCCAAGTTAAATTAAAGAACGAAGCAGCCGGCGGAACAAAAATGATTCGACATCTACGAATTACTGATGTATCCGGTGCCGAAGTTAGAAAAAATATGGCTGCACTAGGCGCTGTTGAGCAAGCTCCGGCGACATTGACTCCTGAACAGAGATCCACATCAACTAGTAAAACACGACTGGGCTTTGAACTAGACGGAATTACCTACACTGTGGTATTGGGTTCATCTAGGACCGGAACAGCTGAAGGCAATGTAATTATCCAAAAGAAAAAAACAAGTCCCACTGGCCTTGGCTTAGCCGGCAAAACACTCAGCAGAGAAGAATTGATTTCTGCTGCCACTGCGGCAGTTAAAACAGCGTTTAAATCAAACGAAACTATTCAAACAATGCTTATTGAGCTGATCAATATTGCAAAGGCCGGCGGCAAAGCAAAATTAACTCCCGAATCGCAGGCTGTTCTAGAAGATAATGTTAAAAACGTAAGTCAAGACTTTGGCGAAATACTTGCACCCATCCTAATGATGAATCAAAGTGATGTATGCGACTTTCCTAAATCAGGTAACGAACCATTAACGGACGTCACTGTTGGCGGTGTCAAATACAGTATTAAATCACTGTCCGGATCTGGCACTAGTTTTAAATCTATTTCCAAACTGATGGACAAATACGAAGCTTCAATTGATGCTGATGAAGAACGCAAAGCATTGTATGCACCATTGGCTGAGTTCAACCCTAAAAAGGGTGGTAACAATCTAGACAAGATAATTCGTGCATCGAACGTTGCAAGAAGACCAGAATTCGTTGAAATAATTAAAATTCTAGGAGCTCCTAAGCTAGAATCGTGGAACGAACTGCTAAGATATTTAGAAACCAAAATTTCTTCAATGGATTACTCCACTTTCTTAAAAACTTTTAAGTCTGCGGCCACTGCTGGTAATTGGCCTAAGCGTGGTGGTAAGGGAACCCAAATGTTAGGATTCCCAGCCGACGCAGAATTTGCTATGGGCATACCTGGTAAGAAGCCTGGCAAAGAAGACGGTGCCGCTGGTGCACCAAGTTACAATGCCAACAAAATATCAGCAGCAGGAAACATTCTTGTCTACGTAATGATGAAAGGCCTAGAATTTTATGTTCAAAAGATTGAAGGTGTATCCGGCAAATATAAACAAATGATGACCGACATTGTCAAACAGTCAGATGCTTCGTTGGGACATATAACAGTTAACTCAGACGGATCAATGGACATTGAAGTTGAACCATTTTCTGCATTAGAATTTATTTTCCAATATCACGCACCTAGCCATATTGCCGGTAACAATCTTCCTGGGTTTGCAATTGTTCGTTGACATCTAGCAGTTATTCCTGTATAATTACAGTATGACTACTCTTATTCACGGCGACTGCACCGAAATTGCAGATCAAATCAAAGATGCTTCTGTTGATTTCCTCTTAACAGATCCTCCTTACAACATATCTAATGATGGTGCCAAACCTGTTTGGATTGACAAAGAAACTGGTGAGAACAAAAACACCATCCACAGTCAAAAGTTCTCAGAGAGCTTTGATGAAGATTGGGATGCTGTCACGCACGAACAGTTTCTGTTTCAACTCACGCAGTGGAGCGAGATGTGGTATAAGAAAGTACGCAAGGGCGGCTCCTTTGCTGTGTTTATCAGCGACCAGTATGTGAGCTATCTGTGGAAGATTATGGCCGATGTAGGGTTTGAACCCAAACGTGTTTGGACCTGGAAGAAGCCGGCGGCAGTGCCTTTCAATCGTCACGTGAATCCTGTTAGTGGTTGCGAATACATCCTGTGGGGCATCAAGCCCGGAGGCAAGCGAACCTTCAACAGTGACACAGATCTAAACAGCATCGTTGATCGATATGCTGTGGCAGACAAAGTAAGCAGTATAGTTTATAGAGAAATAAAAGATGGGCTAGGCAATCGCAGTTTGGACACTATATTTGCAGATGCCTTAGTTGAAGCTAGGGCTATGATTAATAGTCGCAAGCAGGCAGCAGGCAAAGTACAGGCCATCATTCCCAACACCATTACCTACAGTGGCGGACTGGGCCACAAAATACATCCAACCCAAAAGCCCACAGAGATTCTGGAGTATTTTATTGAACTCTGCACCAATCCAGGCGACACTGTTTTGGATACATTTGCTGGTTCGGGCAGTACTGGTATCGCGGCCAAGAACACAGGACGGAACTGCGTTCTCGTAGAGCGGGATGCCAAAATGTTTAGCAAAATGAGCGATCGTTTCAATCCTCCGTCTACTCTAAGTCCAACCCTATTTATAGAATCTGATTGACAAATTGTTGGTTTGATTATATAATTAATCTATAATCACACACAGAAAGTTAGTATGGCACGTTCTAATAAATCTTTTGTTTTACAACAAAGACTTGATGCTTGTATTTTCAAATACAAGCATCCCTTTACCGCAACAAATACTATTGTTGACATTGAGGAAATGGGAGACAATTTCGAAGGCGGGCTTGTACCGTTGACTGCTCTTGCCGAGATAATAGAGATAATCATTTCAGATCAGATTCAAACACCCGTAGGTAGCAAATACTCTCATTACGATGTTGCCTGTCAATCAGGTGTTCCTGTACATAAGTCTAAAGTGTTAACACATTGGACATTTCAGCGAAACAGCTATTGTAATAATGTAGCTAAAATTTATAACCTTTGGTTTGAACCCTGCGCCCGTTCTGGTAAAGGTGTTCGTCTTCCAGAAAAGTACGGCGGTATTGTACTTCCTGCTGACAGCGGTCATACATCTGTTGCTCGAATCATTAAGGGAGAAGAATATCTTCCTTTCGAAATTACAGATGTACCTGATCAAGGCAACTACGAAGCCACACTTCAATTGTCTAAAGAAATTGCAGGAGAAATCTTCCTGAGCCTAAACAGTAAAAGCGTAAAAAAGCCTTCTGCGTTTGATATATACAGGATTGCTGTAGTACAAAAACAAGAGCCAGAATATTCCATTCATAACATTTTAGATCCCCTAGGATTTAAAGTAAAACAAGACTCAGCCAAGAGTATGACCATTCATAATCTTAATGATGTTATGGTTCTTTACAAATTAGGAACCAACAAAGGAAAATGGTTAAAAGTGGCAATGTCTTGGTGGAAAAAACATTTCTCCGACGAATCTGTGGATCCTTGTCTAACTGCGGCATTTGGTCTTCTGATGTCTAGAGAAGACGAACGCAAATCTAGTTGGAATGTCAAACAGCAGGAAGATCTTGCCAACTATATCAAAGGCCGCTGGAAAATTATTGAACACGTAGATGACATTATCAAAACTGCTTTTTCGGAAGTGACCTATGACCAAGAAAGCAAAATGAGCACCATTACCCTAGATCATAACCATCAAGTTATGCTAGGTCTGTCTTATATTGCCAACAAATATCTAGGACACAAGATTCCAATTCCACAGGGTGTAAATTTTGCCAAGGCAAAAACAAATGTCTTATAATCTTTATACTTTCGAAACAATTAAACCAGTACAAGACATTACAGGCAAGTGTTCTTCTAAGATCGGCATTGCTAAGAATTTGGACAGCCGGAATGGTGACTATCAACAAGCTCTAGGACCAGATTATCAGTTTCACTTTGATGCAACGTGGACTGGACCAGAAACTGAGATAAGATGGTTAGAACGAGAAGTTCTACGACAATTCAAAGTTAAAAGATGTGCTGAAATTAGATCTCTAAGCGAATGGATTAAAGATACCAGATCTCAAGAGATTATCGAATTTGTGGATAACATCATACAAATGAAAAACTTGTCAATATCTAAAGTAGATTGACAAATTTCTTCTTTGATGTTATACTAATAGCATAGTAAACGAAACAGGAGCCTTTGTGCGTACACAACCAGAATACCTTATTCGGCAATTGGAAATCCACAATAGCCGAATTAACAAAGAACAGATACTTGAATCTGCCGTTGAAGAAGGTCTAGAAGAATTCTTCGAAGGTCTTAGAATGTGTTTGGATAATCTTTACACGTTTGGAGTCAAGCAGGTTCCCATTAAAGAACAAGATCAAGGACAAGGTCTTAGTTGGACTAACTTTTTAGAACTTGCAGACAGTCTTTATCGTCGAAAACTCACCGGACACGATGCCCGCGATGCTATTCAACTAGCTATGGGGGTGGCTACAAAGGGCCAATGGAACGACTGGTATCGTCGCATACTGATCAAAGATCTGCGATGCGGTGTCAGCGAGAAAACAGTAAACAAGGTACTCAAAGGCAAGTCTATTGCATCTGTGCCTGTGTTTGAATGTATGCTGGCACACGACGGTGCCAATCACGAAAAGAAGATCACAGGCAAGAAACTGCTTGAACCAAAACTTGACGGAGTTCGTGCTATCACTGTGGTTGACTACGAATCCAAAACTGTTACCATGTACACACGCAATGGTAAAGTACTTGAAAACTTTGCACACATCACCAGCTACCTTGAAGGCTATATCGAAGAGATTGGTCGCAGTATGGTATTTGATGGTGAAGTTGTTAGTCATTCATTTCAGGACCTCATGAAACAGGTTCATCGTAAGAGTAATGTGCAGGCACAGGATGCTCGCTTGTGTTTGTTCGATGCTGTGCCACTTGTAGAGTTCAAAGCTGGCCGGAGTGTGATGGGGCAACGTAGACGTTCCAATCTATTAAAGAATTGGGCAAACATTTTTGCAGACAGTGGCTGTGTTGAGATCATTCCGCAGATTGAAGTCAACCTAGATGAGTTCTTGGGTGAGATTGAATACAAGGACTACAACAAGAAGATGGTTGCTGAAGGTTTTGAAGGCATTATGATTAAGGATCCAGAGGCCAAATATGAATGTAAGAGATCTGTTTCGTGGCTCAAACAAAAGCCGTTTATCGAAGTTAGTCTTTCGATCACCGCAGTGGAAGAAGGTACCGGAAGAAATGTGGGACGTCTTGGTGCATTGGTCTGCGAAGGTGTGGACGATGACAAATCAATTCTCGTTAATGTGGGCAGTGGTTTTAGTGATGCTGATCGTGACTCTTTTTGGAGTGAACGTGATACGTTGGTTGGCCAGGTAGTTGAAGTACGTGCTGATGCTGTGACACAGAACCAAGATGGTACCTACAGTTTGAGATTCCCCCGATTTCTACGCTTCCGTGGATTCAAAGCAGGAGAGAAAATTTAATGAAAGAGATTATAGAATTTATAAGTTGGCAATGGAGCAAATGGGAATTATGGCAAAAAAGTTATGTCATAGGTGCGTTCTTTGTGGGCGCAGGAGTGGTTGCTCCTAGACCTTATAACTTTTATCTGTTTGCTTTTCCTATGACAGTTCTGTTTGTTTGGTGTACCAAATGGTTGGTATGGGATAACTTGAAATCAAGTTGGAACAATTACCAAACAGAAAAACGTGAACTTTTTTCCACTATCAAGGACAGCCACAAATGAACATAACTGCCAAAGCAAGTTTAATATGCACGAACGAGAAGTTCTTATTTCAGGATTCACACGATGAGCAAATATAATTTTCAACCCTTGCAATATGTTGTGAATAATTGGGCTGTGGCATTACCTGATGAACCAAACTTGACATTTGATGTCAACACTGCGCCAAACAACATCACCATGATCACAGGCGGAACGGAGATGCTTCGTGTTGCTGAAGATGGCTTTTATGTTCGCGGAACCAAAGTCCCCGTCGATGATCGAGAAGCGGAGACAGTCTACAATGCTTTCAGAGAGTTCCTTGTTTGGAACAGGTTGAGTAGAGAATGAAACTCCTATTACTTGTGCTATTACTGTCTGGTTGTGCCATTGCACAGCACAATGCCGCTAGTCCCAATCACGCAATACAGCCTTTACAAGTTGATTGTAGATACGGACACATGATGTCAGCGGACCTAGAAGCGATAATTTCTAATCCGCAGGTTGAAAACGCCATTTGGCAGGGAACATTTGCCACGATATCCGGTAACCAAACTGCCATACAACGAACACAATCAGCAAAGGTAGTCTTATGGACCATAAGAACACAGTGTCAAGGCTTCTAATTGGTTTGGTGTTGCTCTCAGCCGCCACTGCGCAGGCAGAGTGTTATACTCGCTCGTCTACTGTGAGCAAATTAACTTCGTCAATCGAGCAGATTGCAGATGTCGATCGAAGAGTGCTTCCGGTAGCTAACGGCAAAAATCTCTGTAGAATAACATTTCGAGCCTATATAAATGGAAAATGGCACACGGCCCAGGGAGAAGAAACTGGCAGTGTTAACGACAGTTTGGATACAATCTGTGCCAAAGCATTGAATTCCGGACGTGTGAGTATTTTGGAATCTGTAAGTGGAACAAAGATAACTGGCAGTCAAGAATTAATTTGCACAGATGAACCCAAACCCAAACAAAAGTCCTCTGTGTCTATTGGTGATTTGGTTTGGGAAAGTGAAGTACAGATACATCCGGCATACAAAGATATATTTAGATACCGAGGTAGTTTTTGCAAATGGTTTATTGAATCTAAACCCGATATTGGAAAAGTTGATATGCATCAAGGAATCATATGTCGCAGTCCCGATCAAAAAGTTTGGCGAGTGGTTGACAAGTGGTAGTTTTCACAGTATAATATTAACATCACACACAGAAAGGTAGTTATGAGAAACTTTATAATAGGCACAGTCTTTGGACTCATCCTAGCAACGGTTGGATTTTCCGGCATCGCTCGAATGCTTGACAAAGGCGTAGACACAGTTAAAACACACTCACAGGAGATGGCAAAATGAAAAAGTCGTTAGCACTAACATTAATCGCTACTGCAATTCTTGCAGGATGCAGTACCACAAAACCCGCAGAGACAAAGATCTCAAGTCCAACGCCGCCAGTCAAAGAAACACAGGTGTTGCCGGCACCAGGTAAAATTGAAGCTCCGTTATCTATCGATGTACCGCCCTGGTATGTAAAGGCGCCTGCCAGCACAGATGAATATATGTTTATCACAGGTACTGGTCTTAGTTCGGACCTGTCTATGAGCCGGGCCAAGGCCTTATTAGATGCTCAACATCAATTGGCTTCTAAGCTAAACGGTGTTATCGATGCCGCGGTGCGTCAGCAACGAAAAGACACATCCGGTACTGTAAACAATGACTACACCAGTATGAACATTCGAAAGAATATTTTTGAAACTTCTATCACTGGTCATCATCTAGAAGACAGCAAGATTCAAGCCGAAAATCGGGGATATAGAACATTTGTTTTGATTCGATATCCTGTAGGAGATGCTAATAAACTTCTGCGTCAGCAAGAACAAAAAGATTCTAAAAAACAAGATGAAGATTCGAAGATTGATAAAGAGCTTGACAAGTCTCAATCAAAAGTTGTTTCAGTGGTTGTGCCAGAAGCAAAGGCACAGCCAGTAATTGAGCCCAAAGCTGTGCCAATCGGTGAACTGAAACTTTTGGAAGTTGATAACGAAGAATACAAGAAGCGTAGAGCAGAAGCATTACAAAAACCCGGTGCTGTAGTAGGTAATGCAACACTTCGATAATATCTAAAAAGAAAGTATAAAATGAAAAAACTATTTGTTTTGCTGTTTTCGATAGTATCATTTCAAGCATATGCTTCATTTATAAATCAAAAAGGTGATACGTTTCAATTTTCAATTCAGCCATATACCTTATCATCTCCTGCACCTAGTGTGATTGTATCCCATGGTGGTGCATGTTTGACTAGCTTTGAACATGGTTGGGCCAAGACGCTTAACAGCTGGGGATATAATGCTATCGTTATTGATCATTGTACTTCGCGTGGAATCGGAAGACACACTGGGATAGAGCCGGCTCCGTTGAATGTTCACGATAGAGTAAGTGATTATGCTGTTGTTACTGAGTGGTTACAATCTCAAGATTTTCATAAGGGGAAAATTGCATTGCTGGGCCAGAGTCGAGGAGGTGAAGGTGTTATACGAGCATCCGATCCAAGATTCAATCGAAATTACGGTGGTAGCCAAACGTTGTCTTTAATTTCTGCATTTATTGCATACTATCCTCCTTGTAATGCTCCTCTAGTATCATCACGTGCTCCTGTATTAATTCATCATGGTGATCAAGATAATCTTGCCATATTCACTTGGTGTTCATACGAGAATTGGACTAACGATGTAATTAGACTAAGTGTTTACAAAGGAGTGTCACACGCTTTCGATCAACCTGGAAATACTCTTACCGGAAGTAATAAATATCTAGGTAATTTTATTATACGAAAGTATGACCACGAAGCTGCCACTAAAAGCCAACAAGTTACAAGAGAATTTTTAAATGAGAATCTCAAAGGCATAAAATAAACAAAATTGTTGTTAAACATAAAGCCATTGACAGTTTTCTAATTCAATGTTATAATTGTAATACACAGACACACTAGGAGCAGATATGCGTTATTACATCGTCAGTTGGGATATGAATGGTGTAGAGTTCTTTGAAGAAATCACAGAACATCATCCGGACAATTGGGCCAAAGGTCATTTGTTTGACACTATCAAACAGAGCAAGAAGGTTGACAAGCCTATGAGTTTCAGCGTCCAATCACTGAAGCTTCGTGCCCAGGCTAACAGTCATCGCCATTACGAAATCTACGTGTTTACCAGCGAGCCAGATATCACCAAACAAGATATCCAATCCTGGTTCACTGAACATCCGCAGTCGTTTGCTGATTGGGTACGTGAGAATCACAGCTACACGATACACGATGATCGTGTGTCTCAAAGTCCGATAATTATATAGTTGAAAGAGAAAATTATGTTTAGTGTATTAAAATTCTTTTGGTTTGTGTTTAAAACTCTAAAACAATCTGGCCATGATCTGCTGAATCCTGATGTGAATCCCCTGCGGCACATGCCTGTATATATAAGATACTTTGCCAGTATACTGATTGCCTGTTTCTGGTGTTTGGCATTTGGTTTGTTTTTTGGAGAACTGTTGTTTATAGGCTACAACATGCTGGGACACATCGCTATCATTTCTATGGTGTTTGTGACCTGGGGTGCATTCAAGACCAGTGAACGGCTGTATGGACCAGGCCGTGGTGTCAACTATCTGCGACAACCTGACTATAGCAGTCGTTGCGATGAGCTCACAGAAGAACAGCGTAAAGAATTGGCTAAGAAAATATGATTCAAGTTATTAAAGGAGACTATATGAAATCATTTGTATTTGCAAGTATGGTGTTGGTGTCACTGTCGGCACAGGCACAAGATGTAGCACAGGGCAAGGCCAAGTATGCCACTTGTGCAGCCTGTCATGGTGCCCAAGGGCAAGGTGGAGTAGGAGCAAAATTACAGGGCCAAAAGGCCGCTGACATTGAGAAAAAACTCACCGCCTACAAGAACAAACAACAGATGGGACCACAGAGCCAACTGATGTGGGGCATCGCCGGCGGACTAACGCCTGCGGACATTAAAAATCTTGCAGCCTATACTGCCACTCTCAAGTAAAGTAACCCTATGAAAACATCGATTGAAAACTACTGGAAATTACTCCCAGACATAAGCCTCAGTCATTTGTTGCTACGCATACCATTAGCAGTGGTGTTTATCACTCAAGGGTTGAGTAAGTTTCCGTTTGATCCAGCCGCAGGTGCGGCGTTTGGCATCAATGCTCTGGTATGGTGGTTCGTGTGCTACGGTGAAGTGGCAGCAGGACTTGGACTGTTGGTGGGTGGCTTGGCCACTGTGCCCAAACTCAAAGACCTTGCCTTTGTATCTGTAGTGGGTGATATGCTCACAAGATTCAGTGGCATTGTCATGTGTTGCGTGGCCACAGGAGTGATTTGGACAGTGATCAAACCAGATGATCTATTGGCGTTTGTCATATCAGACTATCTCCACGTGAGCCTATGGGCGGGCGGACTTTATTTTGCTCTCAGAGGCAATTGGGCAGTGGCGGTGAGAAAACAATGACACAAGAATCACAGGACAAAGAGTCAGACCCTGTGGAAGATGTAGTGAAATATATTCACATCGTGATTCCTGTCGTGGGTGCAGTGTTGATTTTTATGTTGGCATTTATCGCTGTCACCATGGCCTAATTCCAATGAATGATTTAAAATTTACCACTGCTGGAGACTATATGAACGATACTAATGATAGAATTCAAGAACTTGAAAAACAATGCTGGAGTCATCGGGTGAACGGCACTCTAGTAGATGGACAATTACACTTTGATGCCAAAAAGTTCGCCGAGTTGATTGTGCAGGAATGCGTTGATCAAGTGGAGCTTTTTAATGTTTGGCCGGATGTAAGACCAAGGCATATTGTAGAAGCAATCAAAGAACATTTTGGAGTTGAAGAATGACCGAAGGTGAGAAGGCAGGTTGGTTCGCAGTTGTGTTTCTACTCTTAGTAGGTGCGGCTGCTTACTTCACGATCTTTATGGTTATTTTTAGTTTTATTAAAAAATTGATTTGGGGTTGAAGAATGAAAATAGATCACGACACATTTGACAATATTGGCAACAGCATGGTGCTGATATTCCACAAACTTGCTCTGTTTGGCATTGGTGCTGCCACTGTATGGGCGGCAGGTTGGACCTTTGTGGATATCTTTGCCAAGCATCATGCCAGCATCGCTGACCTCTTGATGCTGTTTATCTATTTGGAATTGGGTGCCATGGTTGGTATCTATTTCCGAACCAATCACATGCCAGTGAGGTTCCTGTTGTACATTGCCATCACTGCCCTGACCAGACACATGGTTGATGCTGTGAGCCATGTGCCCATGAACATATTGGAGGTAATCACTGTGGCAGCCGCCACTTTGATCATCAGCATCAGTGTGTTGATTGTGAGGTATACCAGTGCCAAATATGCTTCTGGTGCCAACTCAGACGAAACAGCTTAGGAGTAAACAATGAAAGATAAATTTGCGGAATGGTTTGGTCGTAACCGTAAAACGATTGGGTACACAGTGGGCGGCTTGAACCTGTTTGCTGGATTGAGCTATGCCATACAAGGTCAATACATATCTGGTTTGCTTTGGTTGGTTATAGGTAGCTTGATTGTGTTTGACACAAAGGAATACAAATGAGTACCATTGCAGCTGATCCCGTTATTCCCATTACCTATGATAGAACTAGGTATTCCGGGGTAATGGCCAGCCCTGCTATAGGCAAAGGTCGCATTCAAGTAGAAAACTTTACACAAACTGTGTACCCCAATGGTTTGACCGTGACTAGAATACACCACCACGAGATTGAAGTCTATGACAACAAAGCAGTGATTTCTCGCCACAACCAACCACAGCAATTGGATCAAATGGCATGAATTTGAATAACACAGGCCAGGGCATCACAGGTTTTCTTGAAATCTTTGAAGGTAGATTGGCCAAATTAAAATTACACCTCAAAGAAGAATTGAGCAAGGCCAAAAATGAAAGAGATCGCCAGGCCATACGTAGAATCACTGCGGATGCAAGAAAATTAAACAAAACTGTCAAAGACATGCGTAAATCTAATGTCAAAAAGTGCCCACATTGCGGAGAACAATTATGAACGAACGAACGAATAAACTTTATCAAGAGGCTAGTGAATTTGCCTACAAGATTTGTAAGGAACAAGGTCGAGAAGGTGGCACCAGCGATCATATTTGGAATGCCCTGTCTACAGGTCGGTTCGCAGAGTTGATTGTCAAGGAATGTGCAAGTATAGTAGATACTTATGGTCGATGGATTTTGTATGATAAACTTGCTGTGAAACTCAAAAAAGAGTTTGGAATTGAAGAATGACGTTGACAATAATTAAATTGAATGCTATAATTGTTGAACAACATTAAGGGACACACAATGACACTTACCGAAATATATATCAGCGTATGGTTTATGTCGTTGATATTTTTTACTATAACAACAGGTCTTGCCATGTATAAGACCGAGGGAGTATTGGCAACTAGTATATTCACTTCTATGATGGGTGTGGTATTTGTTGTTTCTTTATTTGCAACTGTGTTTTTAATTACCTAAAGGATATATGATGATTACTCTAAAAGAATGGATGGAAATCGCAGACTACAAGATCACTGAGGGCAGTGACTATCAATGGCAATGTTATGGACACGATGCCTATATGTTGGATTCATGGAATGGTGAACAAGATGGTCACAGCTTCACTGTGATCTTTGATACCAAGACCCAGACTGTGTATGAAGTTCAGGCACACGACTATATACACAATCGCGCCTATCGCATGATCAACGAGGATTTTCGCAAAAAGAACAAGAAAGAAGCTCGTAGGCGTGATGTTGATCGCGATGAGGCCTGGGACGACGTCAACTATGTAGATCTTGAAGTAGACGACGACTTTATACAAAAGTGTCTAGCAATCAAGGCAGGCGAAGACTATGATACCAAAGTCAGTGTTCCTATGGACTTTTCAGATGAAGAGTTGTTACAGTATATGAAATTAGCACACGATCTAGATATCACGTTTAATGAACTAGTTGAACGGGCACTACGTGAAGCGTTTGAGAGAGAAGGCATCACTGTTTAGTAGCGTGAATATCAAAGCCGTTGCCACAAGCCTCGGCTTTGCAAACTACAGGACTTTGAACTCCTGCAAATTCTATTCCTAGTTTTCCAACAAGGCCACCTTGACCACAGTGGCCTCTTTTTATGCGTCCCCAGGCATCAATTATGAGTTGTTCAATACCTGCCTGACAAATCTGATTTTGAAACTTGTTCTTGCCTTCTAAGAGTAAAGTTTGATAATTTGTAAATTCTTCTTCGCTATCATAATTATAAATTAAATCTCCGTGCTGGCTTTTTAATTTTAATTGTTGTGCTGGCTGATATACCATTGGTTGTTTGTTAATCGCAGGATCTTCAAACAACATCTTTCTATGAACGGATTGATCCGGCCATATTTTCTGTATTTTTGTAATAACATCTTCTAGTTCTTGCCAACGATCAGGTAGCATACTCATTGTAATGTTTACATCAACATTTTTCTTTTTCGCAGCGTGAAGGCAAAGTATAAAATGGCTTACAGATGTGTGCTCCGAATGAACTTCAATATTGATACTGTCTACTAACGATATTAATTGTTGCCATTCTGTTATGGGCATACTGGCATTTGTTCGCATCCGCACATAGTTGTTCTTTTGTTTTATATGCTCTACTAAATCAATCAGCCACGGCCATTGTGTTACTTCACCACCTGTAAAATAGTAATGACACAGCTTGCCTTGTGTTTTGGCAAAAGAATTGATTTGATCAACCGCAGCTTTGCAATCTATTATGTTTGGTAAGTCAATGCTTCCGTTCTTTAATATATCAGGACAATAACTGCAATTGTAATTGCAATGATTCATCAGCCACCAATCAATATATAGATAATTGCTATCCCTGGTGCTACGAAGTTTCATCTAGGCCATCCATCTATCGGTGGCCTGTTCTCCGCAAAGTTGTGTAGATTCGATCCACATGTCTTTGAGATTAGTTTCAAAAAGCCAAACTGGATCTGGTGTCTTTAATGTTAGCCAACTGTGCCGTTTGTTCCAAGGCGGATCTCCTAGTAATTCGCCTTCTAACTGGCCAGGTCCCCAACTGCTTTGACCAAAGAATACTCTAAAACGTTTGGGATAATTATAGTCTGCTAGATGATGGAACATACCAACATTACTGGTCACTGACCAATCGGCATTGACTCTAAAAGTAGAATCCATTTTCCAATCGCTGTCGTGTAGCATCCAAACAGTATTTTGTCCTACGGGGCCGCCCCAATAAAGATTGAAATTTTGGGTAAGCTCTATGTTTATTTCTTTAAGCACATCATTTATTAAATGTGGAGTAGGGCGGTTTAGGCAAAGTGCCAAAGATCCTTGATTTGCACATTGCGTGATCAATAAAACTGTCTGATTAAATCTTGAATCGCCCATGTTAGGAGGTGATATTAAAAGATCACCTCTTTCGATTCTTTGCATAACAGGTCAACTCCAATCAGGGAGCGGGCCGCCATATTTCTTGCCCTTGATTTTTTTGCCTTTCACTGTGGTGCGCTCGCTGCCAATCTTATGTGATTTATTACCGTGCCGTCCACGATAGCCCTGGCTTTTACAACTGGCCAATTGGCTGGCTCCCAAAGCAGAATTAGGCTTGCCCGATGTGCAAAGCGCTCTGCTGGCAGGTTCTTCCTCTAATTCTTTATTTTGTATGACTTCAAATATTCGCATCAAGTATTTATTAGGATTCAAAAGTTTTATCACCAGGCCAAAGCGGCAGCTTAGTGCCAGGTGCTCTTTTGGGTATTTTACTATCTGCACTGCTTACACAACTAGGACTGATACAGGGCCTAGGGCCATCAAACAGCTGAAATCCTGTTTCTATGTTGCCTAAGGGTGCATCGTGGCAACTATAACTGCGTTTGATGCTACCATCTGGTTCGCGAATAATAATACCTCTGTAGCCGCTTGAACATTCCCAGTCCTTAAACTTGTTGAAATTAAAAGCATTGAATCGTTCCGCTTGATCCATATACCAAATCTTCTGTTCTTTGTCTACAAACTCCACTTGAAAATGCTGTGGTATTTTGCTGTGTTCTTGTTTGTATATGGGATCAGGTGTCTTGAAGAACTTGGGTTCCGGACGTTTAACTAGTTTAGTCTTAGTGGCTTTATCTTCGGTAAACGCACGTTGTGGCATACCGTTATGCAATCGCTTTAGCATTTCATCTGTATATCCATCTACTACTCGACTGGCAGTGGGATCGCTCTGAGGTTTTAGTGTTACGTTGATACCTTGATTGTGAAAGAATAAAGCATTTTCAAAATCACGCTCAAACCATTCAGGAACCATAACCTGATTGATAGTTATCTGTACATCGTGTTGCTGACATAGTATTAGTTTGTCAGCAAACTCCTGCATTTTTTCTAGAGTGTCTACGTGTTCTGTGTGTAGACTAGCAGTAATACTAGCACGATGAAACTTACTAACGGCAGGACAATACTTTTCTTCAAACCATTTCAGCGGACGGCTCATGTTCGATGTCATATGAACACTGGTGTAATTGGTATTGTCTACGTCATCATTTAAGTAATTAAGGATATCAATGTAACCAGGATGGAAGGTAGGCTCACCGCCACTGAGACTAAAATGAAAACTGTTAAAATTGCGTTCTCTGGCCTGTCGTTTGATTTCATCTATTGTTCGTAAACACAGCTCAGTTGGTCTGTGGTCCTTGGTGTCGCTTCGTGCATATGGCCAGCAATAGCTGCAACGGTAATTGCAGTATCTGCCTAGCAGCCAGCTGACTGTGAATAGGTCTTTGTATAACATTGTACGCTGCCCAACCCGAACAATATCATCGTAAGGTATTTGAGTAAAGTCGTAGGCTGACCAGCTTAGATCATTCATAATCTAATTTTGCCAATAGTTCTATAATTAGAGGTTCGTAATGATTGTTGGTATCTAAAATATAAAACATATTTCTTGCTGCATATGATTTTCTATTATATTCTCGAACAATAGTATCACAAGCATTTTTAACATCATCTTGATCATAATCGTGAACAGCTATTAATGTATTATCATACTGTACAACTTTTTTAAGATCGCCGTAACACTCTTGATAGGTATGGCCGCCATCGATGAATGCAAATTTAGGTTCAAACGTTAATTCAAAATCTTGACTATGAGTCTTATGGAATTCTACAGTAGACAAAAAATCTTTCAATACGTGTTTTACGGCAGACAAATTACCCTTATGTTCATATATCATTTCTTTTAATTTTAAAAATTCTTCGGTTGAAGTTCCTGAATTAGCGTCTCGATATATATCTAAATTAGCCTGTGGATATGGTTGGCCTCCAGTAAAATTAGATTCAAAAGGATCTACAAGATGTAAAATACTTTTTGTATTTTTATGCATTGCCATAGCATAGGCAGTTCTTCCTAACCATGTGCCAATTTCTAATATTGGGCCTTCATCTAAACGGCTAGCAATAAAGGCTAATTGGTACAGGTCAGTTGCTGAGCTTATTCCGAAGATAATTTTCATTTCTTCTGTAACATATTTGTTTAATTCATCTGAAGTCACGTAACTTTCCTAAAGTAATGATCAAACTCTCTTGGTGGGGTAACAAATTTTTCGATATCGATAATTAACTCTAAATTATTTTCTAAACAATGCTGTATTTGTTTTCCAAGGATTAGATTATTTTCTTCACACATATGACATTTTCTAGCATCTGAATATCCAGCTTGAAATATATCAAACAACAACATTCCGTAAACTTTTTTACACTCTCTATTTGAAACTTCGTCTAACTGACCGTATCGTAAACGTAGGATTGACGGAAACATATTCGTTATATCTTTGATCATTAGATCATGAAAATATAGATCTGATTCGTTCCAAACATGAATGAAATATTCTTTTAATGCCACTAACTTTTCTCTCCATTCAATATCTAAGTTTTTCTTTTGTAATTCCATTTCAACCCTTTGTAAATTCCAATTTGAATCATAATTTGTTCTTCTATAGGGACTCGTGGCAATGAAAATAATCTTGTCATACTTAGACAAATCAGTTTTATCAAATATAATTTTAGAAAAATATAAAGAACTTCCGCCTTTGCAAAAGTTGTCTATATCGTGAAACTGTCGTAGATAATCAATCCAACTAGGCCCAACATCTAACCAGTCGTTTCTATCGATCCAATTAATATGATCGTCACCAAAACTATCTCCAAATATTGCAATCTTCATATAATATCCTCTAAAAATATTTTATTTTCTATAGACGGTTGTTTAAATTGCTTAATGTCTAAATTAATTCTATTATTATTATTGATTATTGTTTTATTTACGTTATCAAAAATAATTTTATTATTTTCTAGGCTCATGTGGCAGGGTCTACTATCTTTATAAAACCCAGTTCTTTTGTTAAAAGTGTTGTCTTCAAATTTAGTTATATTTTCTAGGCAATCAGTTTGATCAGTTAAGGATGTAGGAAAGCCGGGTATTAGAATTGTATCAGGTCGTTGATTAATTATATCTTTTACCAACATTGAGTGATGATATTGTTCTTTTTCAAAATCTTGGATTTCTAAAAGATATTCATATAGTATTTTATAACGTTTCTTGTCAAGCTCTGTTAATTCTGGTATTGCTAATAATGATTGTATTATATGAATTGTAGGAATATGCTGATACCAGGGAAAATATTTTGAATTATTTTTTAGTGTATCAACTTTGAATTCTAATCTACCTGGAGCTGTTATACAAAAAACAATTTTATCAAACTCTTGTTGATGTTTATCAAACAACAGTTTCATATAGTACAATGATGAGCCGTTTTCTGAAAAGTTTCTAACATCATAATTTTCTGATAACACGAATGACCAACTAGGATAAGGCTTTACACCTCCATGACCATACGTCGACGAATAACTATCACCAAAAATTGCAATTTTCATTGTTGTTTATTTCGTAAAATTCTAAAATCAGTTCTAAAATAATGAGCAAATTCTTTTGTAGGTTCTCTAAAATTTTCTCGAGACAAGTTATAATTTCCAGTTTTAATCCAACGGTATATTTCTTGTCCTAGCATCAAATTATTTTCTTCACACATATGACATTTTCTAGCTTCGTATACTGTGTCACTCCACGGCATAACTTCTTCCATATTCCAAAAAGCAGCTTCAAATCTTGTTACGGCTATCAACGGTATTTGATTATCAATCCCACTGTGAGCAAAACAAGGAATTAATAATATATCTCTGTGTTTCTTTGAGATATCTTCAATTAATAATTTATGAATGATCTCATCAAACGTATCATTTTTTACATACGTGAAGTAATCACGTATTGCATTTAATTTATTTTTTCTTTCAAAATCAAAACAATGTTTTAAATGTTTTTCTACTGAAGTTATATTGAAAAACTCTTCTGTTTCATTATTAGCCGTTGGTACAGAAATTCTACCTGGATGTGTAATTAAAAAAATAACTTTGTCATACTGTTGATATGTTGAAATAAATTTTTGATAGCTGTAAAATAATGAAGATCCTCCACAAGAATAATTGTCTATTTCTATGTCGTGATTTCTTAGATAATCTACCCAACTAGGCCCAACACCCAAATAAGG
>SXGQ01484467.1_pt1 | contig 52015 bp, 41 predicted proteins | sample 3178371 | NCBI WGS metagenome assembly SXGQ01 (sample SAMN11356859, study PRJNA531348) | freshwater metagenome | isolation source: freshwater sample F1-20 | place: China: Fuxian Lake, Yuxi | collected 2017-12-25 | reverse complement strand
GAATGTCAAAGAACCCCTGAATCTGTCCGGCATGAAGATCCACGGTCAGCACACGCTGCACGCCGGCGGCGGTGAGCAGATTGGCGACGAGCTTGGCCGTGATCGGCACGCGGGGCTTGTCCTTACGATCCTGGCGGGCGTAACCGAAGAACGGGATCACGGCCGTGATGCGGGCGGCGGACGCGCGTCGGAGGGCGTCGATCATGATCAGCAGCTCCATGATGCGATCGTTGGCCGGCGCACAGGTGGGCTGGATGACGTAGACGTCGCAGCCACGGATATTCTCATTGATCTGCACGAACGTCTCGCCGTCGGGGAAACGGTTGACGGTAGCGGTACCGAGCGGAACACCGAGATGTTCGCAGATTTCCTTGGCCAGCGCCGGATTGGCGTTGCCGGTGAAAATCTTCATCTCAGGTAGGCTCATGTTGTTTAGCTTTTAGCAGAGTCCAAGGAGGCGGCCAGCGAATCAACCTTTTTGAACAATTCAGGCAGACGACGCGAAAGGACCACCAGACGTCGCTCCAGCCCGAAGGGCGCGGCTGGCGTGCCGTTCATGAAACCGTCAGCGGGCACATCCTCGAAAAGGCCTGTCTGGGCGCCCAGCTTGACGCGGTCGCCGAGAGTGAGGTGTCCGGCCACGCCGGCCTGCCCGCCGAGGACGCAGTGGTCGCCGAGGGTCGTGCTGCCGGCGATGCCGACCTGCGCGGTGATGAGGCACTGGCGACCGATACGCACATTATGGGCGATCTGGACGACGTTATCGATCTTGGTGCCCCGGCCGACCACCGTCTTGCTGAAGCGGGCACGGTCGAGGGTGGAGTTGGCGCCGACCTCGACATCATCTTCCAGGACCACGTTGCCGACCTGCGGGATGCGCTGGATCTCGCCGTTGACCGGCTCGTAGCCGAAGCCGTCGGAACCGATGACCGCGCCGGACTGGATGCGACAGCGGGCACCTAGGACGCAATAATCGCCGACGACGACGCCAGGCTTGAGCCAGCATTCGGCGCCGACCGAGGCGTGGGCGCCGACGTGGCAACGGGCTTCGAGCACCGCGCCGGAAGAGACCGTGGCGCCTTCGCCGATCACGCAGAGCGGGCCGACATGGGCGGAGGGAGCGACCTGGGCGGAGGAGGCGACGACGGCGGAGGCGTGGATGCCTGCGGCGGGACGTGGCCAGAGCCGCGCCTCGAGCACCGAACAGAGGAGCGCCAGCGCATAGGAAGGATTGTCGACGCGCAGGAAAGCCTGGCCAGCGGCGGGTTTGCCTACGAAGGCCACCGGCACGAGGATTGCGCCGGCCTTAGAGGCGGCGACGGCCTCGGCGTACTTTGCGTTGCCGAGGAAAGAGAGATCGAGGGAAGTCGCTTCGGCCAGAGCGGCGATGCCTGTGATCGGACCGGCGCAGACACCCTCGACGGACTTGGCTCCGGTGAGGGAGGTGAGTTCGGCGATAGTGAAGGCGAGCGACATGGTCCTAAATGAAGCGCCCCTGACTGGCAGGGGCGCGGCAGAGTCTTACTTGGCGGCCGGCTTGTCGCCGGCGGCGGGAACGGGGGCCGCGGGAGCGGGGGCCGCGGGAGCGGGTGCCGCGGGAGCGGTGGTGATGGTCGGGACGGCGACCGGGGCGGAAGCCTTGTAGGCCGCATTGAGCTCCTTGATCACGTCTTCGGTGACATCGAGGGAAGCATCGGAGAAAAGCACGGGGGCCTTACCGATGATGAGGTTGAGCCCCTTGGCCTTGGCGACCTTCTCGGCCTGGACGCGGGCGTCGGCGACGATCTGCTTGTTCATCTCGCCTACGCGCTGCTGGATGGCGTTACGGGCTTCGTTGACGAAGGTCTGGAGTTCGGCACGACGCTGCTGGAAGGTGGCGTTCTTCTGCTGGAACTCGGCGGCGACGGCCTTCTTGCCGTTCTCGCTGAGCATCGGATCCTGACCGCGCTTATCGATGCCTTGGAGCTCGGTCTGGAGCTGCTCGACGGCCTTGATGCGCTCGTTGACGGAAGCTTGCGCGGATTCCTCGGACTTGCGAATCTCAGCCTGAAGGTCGGTGGCCTTGGCGTATTTCTTGAAGATTTCCTGGTCGTCGACGATACCCACGTTGGGGGTGGCGGCGAAGACGGAAGCGGAAGCGAGGAGGAGGGCGAAGAAGGACTTCATGGGCGTATTCTGGTTTAAGAAGAGGTTAGACGGACGAATGGCAATCAAAAGACCGTACCGAAGCTGAAGTTGAACTTCATGCCACCGTCGTTGATGTCGGCGCCGCCCGGAGCCTTGGTCGTTTGGAGCGGGAAGCCGAAGTCGAGGCGCATGACCGCTCCGCCGAGGAGGATACGCAGGCCTAGGCCGTAGTCGGAGTTCGCCTCGGAAACGCTGAAATCGGTCTCGGAGCGATTGACGATACCGTAGTCGTAGAAGGCGGCGAAGCGGAGATTGTCGGCGGCCTTGATGGTGTACTCGGCACTGAAGAAACCGTAGGTCATGCCACCCATCGGCTGGTTTCCATTGGCGGTATCGTAGGTGTTGTAGGCGCCGACGTCATTGTAACCGAAGCCGCGCATATCATAGGCGCCGCCGAGGTAGAAGCGCTCGTAGAACGGCAGGTAGCCGCCCGAACCGGTGAGCAGGCCGACGCGGCCAATGACGCCGATCGTCTGTTCGGCGGTGGGCGAGACGAGGAACCAGCGGCCCGTGCGGAGTTCGGACTTCAGGTACTTGATGTCGCCGCCGAGGCCGTTGCCGGCGAGTTCCTCGGTGAGCGAGATGCGGGAGCCCTTGGTCGGGAAGTTGTATTCGTCGCGGGTATCGTACGTCAGCGAAGCCGAGATCGAGGAGATCACGCGGGCGCCAGCATTGCCTTCGGTCACCACGTCGGCCGGAGCGTCAACCGTGACGTTGTCGACGGACATGCGACGCAGGTTGTAACCGATACGGCCCTCGATGTTGCTGAAGATACGGCGGCGGGCGTAGACGCTGATGCCTTCGGAAAGCACCGAGTAGTTGGCCGAAGCATAACCGGCGTAGCGACGCTCGATGGAGTAGCCCACGGCGAGGTCGCGCTCCCAGAGAGCCGGCTCCTCGAAGGAATGCTCGAAAGAGTTGGTCAGACTGCCGACGGAAAGCCGGACGCGGAACTTCTGGCCGTCGCCACGATACCAACCTTCCGAGTTCGAGAAGTCGAAATTGGATTCGGCGTACTCGACGAAGCCGACGAGGCCTTCGACGGTGCTGTAGCCGGCACCGAAGCTGACCTGCCCGGTGGGACCTTCCTTGACCGTGACGCGCAGGTCGCTCTGGCCTGGGATCGAGGTCGGGACGGCCGTCACGCGGACTTCCTCGAAGAACTGCGTGTTGCGGAGGCGCGCCTCGGAGACGCGAGTGCGGGCAAGGTCGAAGACCTCGCCAGGCCCGAGCGCGAGTTCGCGGGCGATGACGGTGGAGCGGGTCTTGGTGTTCCCTTGGATCTCGACCGCGCGGACCGTGTGGCGCTGGCCTTCTTCGATCTGGAACTTCACATCGATGGCGCCGGTCGTGAGATTGGGCTTACGGAAGACTTGGACGGAGCTGTTGATGTAGCCCATCTGACCGTAGTATTCACGGAGCTTTTCGGAAGCGGCCTCAATGGCCGGAACGGCGAAGGCTTCGCCCGTGGCGATTTTGTCGAACTCGGCGGGGTGGGCGCCGCGACGGAGGGAGGGTTCGGCGACGACCTTCTGCAGGGCGGCGGTCGCGTAGAGCGGATCGGTGGAGCCGAGGCGGTTGCCGTCGAAGGCGATCGCGCCGATGGTGTACTTACGCCCTTCTTTGATCTTAAAGACGACATCAACCCAGCCGGCGGCATCCTTCACATCCTTGACCTCGCAGACCTTCTCGGGATCGGCGTCCTCGACTTCGACGTCGAGATAGCCCTTCGAGCGGTAATATTCGCGGAGCTTCTTGCAGTCGGCGCGATACTGCTCGGGGTCGAGACGGCCGCCGCCGACGAGCCAAGACCACTTATACCAGCGGTATTCGCTAGTTTTGAGATCCGCCGCAGACCAGAGATCGTAACGCTCAAAGGCCGTGGCGCCCTCGAAGCGGAAGTTATCGACTTTCAGCTCGATGCCTTCGTCGATGATGACCGCGACGATCTGGCCGCTGCCATCGTCGGCGGCGCGGGGCTGGGAAGTGACGCGGGCGAACGGGCGCTTCTTGCGGAGTTCGTTCTGAAGCTTGATCTCGGAGCGGCGCAGCTGGGCCATGTCGAGAGGTTCACCGATCTTCATGTCCTCGATCTCGGCCCCGCCGAACCAACCGGCCTTGCCGACGAGTCCATCGCCGCCGATGTATTCAATGGCCTTAAGAATCGGACGAGCTACGACCGTGACAACAATGTCCACCGCGCCGGTGGTCGGGTCGATAGTGGGCTCGACGGAGGCCTGATTGAAGCGACCGGTGGCGTAAAGGGAGCGGACCGTATTGGCGACGGCGTCCTTGGAGTAGGGCTGGCCTTCGCGCAGGGCGACAAAGCCCAGGACGAATTGTTCGGAGACGGCCGTTCCCTCCTTCTTGACCTTGATGGAGCGCACGAGCGCATCCTTCGGCGCCGGGGCGGTCTGGGCCGCGCCGACGAGCGGCGAGAGGGCGAGGGCGAAGCAGGCGGCGCGAAGCCAGCTGCGGCGGAAGGAGGGGTTATTCATTATTTCGGTAATCTTTGGCCGGATTCTCGAAGCGTGTCAGCCCCGGATTAAAGAGCAAGTTGATGTCGGAGGTGGGTCCGTTACGGTTCTTGGCCACGATGAGCTGGCGGGAATAGCAGCCATCCTGCCCTGCCTGCTCGGCCTCGGCCTCGGCAGCCTTACCCTGGCTGATGGGGGGTTTGGAGATAAGCATGACGATATCGGCATCCTGCTCGAGAGATCCGGACTCACGAAGGTCAGACATGCGGGGCTGGCGAGCCTCGTCCTCGGACTTACGGTTCAGCTGGGCCAGGGCGATGATGGGGATCTTGAACTCCTTGGCCATGGCCTTGATGCTACGGGAGACCTCGGCGATCTGCTGTTCGCGGGGCAGGCCGGAATCCAAGCCGTTGATTAGCTGGATGTAGTCGATGACCACCATGTCAAGGGGGGTGCGGGCATGGACGCGGCGGCACTTGGCCCGGATCTCCAGGATGTTCTGGCCGCCGTTATCGTCGACCACGAGGGGGAGTCCTTTGTACTCGTTGGCGGCCTGGACGAGGTCGACCTGCATGCGTTCATCCGGGTGCGCGGTGCGAAGCTTCTGCATGTTCACGCGGGCGCGCGAGCAGAGCAGACGCAGGGCCAGTTCGCGGGCCGGCATTTCGAGGGAGAAAAGCAGGACGTTGGACGGCTTACGGGCCTCGTTGGGCTTGGGGAAGAGCGCGGCCTCGATGAAGTTGAGCGCGATGGAAGTCTTGCCCATGCCAGGGCGGGCGGCGACGACCACCATCTGGCCGGGCTGGAAGCCGAAGGTCATCGCATCGAGATCGGGGAAGCCCGTGGGCACGCCTTGCACCGAGTTACGGTCGCGGATGATGCGCTGGACGAGCTCCATCGCCTCGGCGATGGGTCCGTCAATCGTCTGCGCGGATTCGGAGATGCGATCTTCGCTGATGCGGAAGAAGGATTGTTCGACCTCCTCAAGGAGGCGCTCGATGCCTTCCGCGTGCGTGTGCGCCTTCTCGACCGTCGTGACGGCGGTCGAGATGAGCTGTCGGAGGAAATGTTTCTCGCGGATGATCGCGAGCCAATGGGGCGCGTGCGCGCTGGAAGAGATAAGCCCCGTCAGCTCGTTGATGTAGGTCGCGCCACCGGCGGACTCCAACTTGCCCTCGCGCCGGAGCTGCTCCGTGAGCGTGATCTCGTCGATACCCGTGCTCGCCTGATTCAACCGCACGGCGACGGCGTAGATATCCTGGTGCTTGGGATCGAAGAAGTAGTCGGCCGTGACGCGTTGCTCGAGGCAGCGCTGGAGCGTGTCGCCACCGTCGATCACGATGCTGGCGATCAGGCCGCGCTCGGCGTCGAGGTTGTGGGGCGGCACGCGGTCGCCGTAATTGGGAGCGGCGGCCTGGCGTGAACGGGGGCGGCGGCCGGAAGGGGAATCGGTCATGTGGAAGGCGGTACTCTGCGCTCGGCCGTCTGCCCTGGATAGCCAGAATTAGACGCAGATTATACCCAAGAGGCTGTGAACAAGGATGCAAGCAATTGTCACAATCGCCGCTAAATCGACACCCTGACGCCGCCTGCGTTACGACCGTGAGGCAGGGCGAACGCTAATAAGTGAAAATATAAAACCGGGGGGCATTTGGTTAGACGGTGAGGGACGGGCGGACTCAATGAGCGGCATGATTGCATACCTTCTCATGCTCGGCGCACTCACGCCGGAATCTGAGTCGACGCAAATCACCCTCAAGGCTATGAGTTTCGACCTGCCCGAGGCGGAAGTCGTGATCCTCGACCCCGCCGGACGGCCCGCGCCGGTCACACTCTATTCCCACGCGCTGAGCGAACCGATTATCTGCCGGACCAGGGAAGGCAAACTGACCTTCTTCCGGAAACCGAAAACGGCGGATCCGAAGGAGCCGCTGGTCCCGCTGGCCTCCGTGCCTGCTCCGCCGGCGGACGGTAAATATATCGTGATCCTTTCCGGAGCCGGTGAAGCCTCCCGTCTGAATCTCATCGCCGATGGCGGCGGAGCCGCCGCCGCAGGCACCATCCGATTCTTCAACCTGTGCCCCCAGCCGGTCGGGCTCAGCGCCCCAGGCGTCAAACGCGTGCTGCCTTCCGGTCAGGAATTCACCGTGCGCCCTCAGGTGAAGGCTCAGCAATACGGGCAGGCCCAGTTCTTCCTGCCAGGAGAGGACGGCGATTGGCGCCTAGCGGGCGGCCTGCGCTGGCTTCAGCTCGACGATATCCGCTCGCTCCTCTTTCTCGTGCCTGCGCCTGGCGAAGAAGGCATCATCACGGTGCGCGGCGTAGAGGAACGCGTGACCGCAGATGCCAAGAAGTCACCCGCAGGTCCCGTGACGCCCGCCAGTGGGAGCGAAAAACGCCGGACGGGCCTCTTGACACTCCAGTAGGGTGAAAGCAGCGACCCCAGCGAAACCGGGCGGGCGGGCGGGCTTCTCGATCATCCTCTCCCTTACGATGATGACGATGATCGTCATGTTGCTGCTCGTACTCATGACCTTTTTGACCATCGAATCCCGGGCATCGAAGTGGTCGATTCTGTCAACCCGGTCGCGCCTCAACGCCCTGATGTCCGCGCGACTCGCATTAGCCCATCTTCAACAAGCGACCGGACCGGACACCCGCAGCACTGCGACCGGCGAGCTGGCCTGCACGCCGGCGCCGATCAGCCCCTTCGATCCGGGGATGAATTGGACCCAGCGACCGGGACAAGGGCAGCGTTATTGGACCGGCGCTTGGCGGACCGACAAGCCGGACGAGCCGCCCCAGTGGTTGATCAGCGGCAAGGGCGGCAAGGCGCTGACCAACGCCTCCTCCTACCTGGCGCAGTCGGTGAGCCTTTCGGGTGCCACGGATTACAGCGCGGATAAATCCTACTGGGCGCCTTGGCAACGCGACTACCCCATCCCCTTCGCCGCGGGAAATAAGGAAAGTTACGCGACCCTGGTCGGCAACGGTAGCGCCACGCTCGACCCCGGCCCGGACGGACTCCAAGGCACCGCCGATGATATCGACGGCCGCGTCGCGCTTCCCAAGATCCCGCTGCCAGGCGCATGGACCAACAGCACCACGGGCAGCTTCGCCTACTGGATCGGCGACGAAGGCGTGAAGGCCACCATTGGTCTCACCGACCCGCGGGACGTGACCAAAGCCGCACCCGCGGCCCTCGAGACGGTCAACGCTCTCCGGTCGCCCGGCCGACGCGGCACCGAGATGTTGCTCGGACTGAAAAGCGTCAACATCAAGGAGCCAAAGTTCCCGGCCGTCTTCTCCACGTCGATGCTGCCATTGTTACCCGGCTACGACATCAGCGACCCGGCCGCCACCGGCCTGGCGGCAGCCAAGCTCGCCTTCCACCACCACACCCTCTGGTCGGCCGGTGTGCTCGCCGATAGTTACCGCGGCGGCCTCCGTCGCGACCTTTCGCTGGCGTTCGAGATGGAGGACTCCTTGTTCGATAAATCGGACTTCGGTTCCGGAAACGGACATGAGACCGTGATCGAAGCCTACACCGCGGACCCGCTTCTCGGCCAGCGTCGCTCGTGGTTCCCGGGCTACGGCACGGCCAAGACGAACCCCGGCACCATCACTTCTTCGGATCCGCGTCCGCGCGTCTGGGTGCCGATGTATGAAAACAATATCGATAACCCCGGCCGCAACCTCGGTACAAATGGCACCAAATATCTCCCTTGGAGTCCGGTCTTCATCCGCGAGGATGAGATGCTTCAGCCGCTGGTGGACACGAGCAAGGCCATGCCGACCGTGACGACGAATACGGCATGGGACCGACAGCCGCGTCGTCTGGTCGGCCCTCTCTGGCATTTGGTCCGGGATTACTACCGGCTTTACAAGGAAGTCGACTGGGACGCCGGCAAACCCGCGCTCGGCGCCCGCGCCTTCTTCCCCAACACCTACCAGTTCGACAAAGGCGGCTACCGGATCGACAAGTACGCGCGTTACGATCTGGACAACGCCCTCTGGTCGGGCGGCGGCAGGAGCACCTCCCCTTATACCGACAACTTCAACGCCACCCCCGATCCGCTCGGTTGGTTGAACGGCCTCAAGGGCGGCTATGTGGCCAACGGGGCGGCGGGAGGCGGACGCTTCATCCCCCGCCCGGTGCGCGGCGCTTACATGCCCGCCGTCCACCGCTTCTCGATGGTGTTCTCCCTGCGTACCGTGCGATCGGGCGCCAACTTCACGCTCAAGTTGGTCTGCACCCCAATCCTAGTCATCCACAATCCCTACAACGTCCGGCTAAAGCTGAAGGAGCCGACCACGGGCGAGCCGGACCCGCGCATTAAGGGCGGGCTGAAGATCTCATTCTCGCAGTTCGACCAGATGCGCCTGCAGATTTTCACTCATATCGACAACGATCCGTCGCTGGCATTCAACTCGATCCCGACCTCCAGGCTCTTCGATACCTTGTTCAATTTCCAGGCGGCTTCCGATGCCTCGACCGGCGCCAACGCCGAGAACCTCGTCGCCGTCGTACCGGCGACCACCCTTGAGCCCGGCGAGTTCGCCGTCTTCACCACGAAGGACCTTGTGGACGCATCGACGCTAGGTAGGTCCATCGACGCCGCGAACATCCCGATCTTGAACATGCAGCGCGGGTTCTATTTCACCGGCGGCTTCCACACCGATGTCCGCCCTTCCAGCACGACTAATCCTTACCTGTTCAAGGCGGCGGACCAGGTCAAATGCTGGATCGACCTGACGAGCTCGATGTATTGGCACCACTGGATCTATCTCAACTCGGGCTGGAAGAAGAGCTTGAAGGACGACACCGTGAGCGCCGATGGTCAAGACCTCGGGGCAGGTGAAGTGCTCGGGACGAGCCGTAACAACTCTCTCGCCAGTTACGCGCACTACATCAACGTCGGCGGTAGTGGGTTCAACGCCACGCACCTCGGCGACGCCGGCAGCGTGATGAACCCAGTCGTCATCGGCCCGGTGTCCTCGATCCGCACCATCATCGAAAACGCTCCGGGGCCGGTGGTCGCGGCATTCGACACGCGCGCCCGCGTCGCGGACACCGCCCGCACCAACAGTTACAATCGCGCCGCGCTCTCCTGGCTCGCAGCCGTGTCCAATCCCGTTCCGGCCGCCCACCCGGCCTGGCTCTTCAGCAACCCCCTGCCCCAGACCTCTTCCAATCCGGCGCTCAACGGACTCCCCGGCATCGGCATGGCGAGCCTGCGAACCCAGCTCTTTGGGGGCGACGAACTGGCCCTCAACGGCTCGACCACCTCCTGGAGCAACCTGTTGCAGATCGACGCCGCGGAAGCGAACGGTGCCAATGGGCTAGGCGGCCCTTCGCACGGCGTGAGCGGCCTGAGCACCACGATGGCAGTCGAAGTCCCGGTGACCGCGCCCGTCTCGCTTGGCCAGTTCATGCATGCGAATCTCGCGCCTTGGGACTGGATGCCCTATCGCACGGTGGGCAATTCCTTCCCCTCGATGGTCGTGCCCCTCGATAAAAGCTGGACGCACGGGACCCCTCACACCAACCCCGGCACCATCGGTGGACACACCTTCGGCGACATGAGTTACCTCATGAACAACGCCCTCTGGGACAGCTTCTTCTTCTCGGGCGCGGCGCCGGTCCTCAGCGGCGGCTCGCGCGATGGTAACTACAACGCCGTCCGCGCGAAAAGCCTCACTCGAGTGATGACCGATTTCGCCGGCGGCACGGGCAAACTGGCCAACCCACGCATGACACTTTTCCCGAACGACAGCGTCTCCGCGAGCGCCCTGCTCGCCAACGGCTTCCTAACGGACAGCACCGGTGCGGCACCGGATGGTTACCGCCGTTTCTCCAGCTATCTGCTCAACGTCGGCGCCTTCAACGTGAACTCCACCTCGGTCGAAGCCTGGACGGGACTCTATGGCTCGCTGAAGGGGTTGGCCCTTGGGTCGCAGGCTGCGAATTCGCCGGCGGCGACGAACAATGCCCGCGTGCCCCGCATCATCGGCGACTCTACGCAGGCGCCCGCTACTCGGAACATCGCCGACGCCGCCTATTGGAACGGCTATGCCAACCTTTCGGATACGCAGATTCGGGCGCTCGCGGTCGCGACGGTCGCCGAAGTGAAGGCCCGGGCGAAATTCCTCCAGCGCACGGAGCGCGATCAGGAATACCCGCCCACCGCCCGCCGTTTCCTCGGCTTCCCCGCCGCCCAGAGTCCGGGGACACCTTTCCTCGGTCTCTGTGAGTTTGTGAACCGCTTCCTCGGGCCGACCAAGAAAGCCGGGGCCCTCGTCGGGACTACCGCATCGGTCAACACCTCCTATTACCAAATCGAAAACACCGCCGTAGACACCACGCTGCCCGTCACGGCGCAAAACTCCCGCTGGATGTTCCGGTCAGGCACCTTGGAATCGGCCATCGCGCGGGCCGATAAGGCCCTCGGCTCCGAAACCCTTGCGAGGATGCCCAGCGGATCCAGCGCGAAAATGATCGACCCATCCGTCTCGCACAACTGGACCAATGGCGGCGTCGCTGGCGGCCGCACCGGGATGCCTCCGGGACTCTATTTCCGTAACGTGGAGATCCTCGACACCGATAATGTCAACCGGACCCACTCTGGCTTTGGCGCCAATGGCTGCCTCTTCCAAGGCGACCTCCTGCAGGCGCTTGGTCCGGCACTGGCGACGCGCTCCGACACGTTCAAGATTCGCGCCTACGGCGAAGCCGACGAAGCCATGGGGCCGGGCCAAGGGGCGATACTCGAACTGGTCGTGCAGCGCTCCCCGAACTACATCGACCCTGCGACCGCGCCTCACGATCGCCTTCGCGATGCCGGCCGCCTACCGGTCAACGTGCTGCTGGGACGTCGGTACATCATCCTCTCCTTCCGCTGGCTCTCGCCCTCTGAAATCTGACCACCCCATGGAAACGCTCAGCCTCCGGTCTATCCGTAAGACCTTCCCCACCCCGAAGGGACCGTTGACCGTCCTCGATGACGTCAACCTGACGATTGCGCCCGGGGAGTTTTTCTTCCTGCTCGGCCCCTCCGGCTGCGGCAAGACGACGCTACTGCGCTGCCTGGCCGGCCTGGACTTCCCAACCTCCGGCGCAATCTTCTTCGGCGATCGCGATGTGACGGACCTCGCACCCCATCTTCGAGAAACCGCCATGGTCTTCCAGAGCTACGCCCTGTGGCCGCACCTGAGCGTGTCGGAGAACATCGCCTTCGGGCTCGTGGAACGCAAGGTCCCGGCCCCCGAACGCGACCGCCGCGTACTCGAAGCTTTGGCCTCCGTCCGCCTCGATGGGCTGGGCGATCGCTCCATCGACCAGCTTTCGGGAGGCCAGCAACAACGCGTCGCCCTCGCCCGCGCCTTGGTCGTCCGCCCTCGCTGCCTGCTGTTGGACGAACCGCTCTCGAACCTCGACGCCCAGCTACGCGTCGAGATGCGCCAAGAGATTCGACGCATCGTGAAAGAGAATGGCCTCACCGCCGTGTACGTTACGCATGACCAAGAAGAAGCCCTCGCCATGGCGGACCGCATGGCGATCCTGAGCCGCGGCCGCGTCGCCCAGGTCGGTACCCCCGAGGAAGTCTATCGTCGACCCGTGACATCGGAAGTAGCCCGCTTCATCGGCGAGACCAACCTACTCACCGTCGAGATCATCGGACAGGACGGGGCCACGGTCTCTGTACGTTCCACTGCCGGGATCCTCACCGGCATCCTCGGCGACCCGCACCAGAAAGCCTCGGCCGGACAGCTCGCGGAACTTTCTATCCGCCCCGAAGCCTGGCGGCCGGCGAACATCGGAGAGGCCAATGCGGTGACCGGTGTCGTCGTCGAAAAGATCTACCTCGGACAGCGGGCGCAGCTCACCTTGCGGACCGAACTGGGCCTGCTGCGCACCGTCATCATCAATCCGCCGGGCGACCTGACGACCGGCCATGAACTCACCGTCGCCGTCGCCACCTCGGACGTCGTGGTCCTTCCGCGGAAATGAAGTCGACCCGTGCATGGTGGATTACTTTGGGCGTGCTGGCGCTGCTGATCGCCTTACCCATGCTGCTGCGCAAGGACACGACCCAGCGCCCGGCGCCCGGCACGCGGCGTCTCGTCGTCTTCACGCCGCACAGCGAAACGATCCGACGGGAATTCTCGGAAGCCTTCTCCCGCCACTGGCGCGCGGCGCACGGCGAGGATGTGTACATCGATTGGCGGAGTCCCGGCGGAACCTCCGAAATCCGCCTGATGCTGGACGCCGGTTATAAGGCGGCGGACGAAGAAAAGCGGGCAGGCATCGGCGTCGATGTCTTCTTCGGCGGCGGCGAACCAGACTTCGCCAGCCAAGCCAAGAAGGGGCGGCTCTTGCCGCTCCGCGCGTTCACGCGACACCCGGAGTGGTTCGCGACGGGCGGACCGATTCCGGAATTCTTTACCGGCGAGCGCCTGTGGGCCAAGGATAAGACTTGGAGCTCCTCCTGCCTTTCACGCTTTGGCATCTGCTGGGCCCCGACGCGCTGGCGCGCCAACGGCCTGCCGGACCCCGTCCGCTGGGCGGACCTAGCCCACCCCCGGCTCCGTGGACAGCTGGCACTGGCTGACCCCACCAAGAGCGGCTCCGTGGCGCGCGCCTTCGAACTCATCATTCAGGCCGAGATTCAGCGCAGCCTGCAGGCACCCGAACGGGCGGCGCTCCCGGAAAAAGAACGCCTCGCGCTGGGCTGGACGGACGGCTTCCGCCTGGTGCAACGGATGTCGGCCAACGCTCGCTACTTCTCTGACAGCTCCACCAAAATCCCGCTCGACGTCGCCGACGGCAACGCGGTCGCTGGCATGTGCGTGGATTATTACGGGGCCGCCTTCGCCCATCAGGTCAACCGACCTGACAACGTGCGCCTGATCTGGACCGCTCCCGCTGGCGGCACGACCGTGAGCGGCGACCCCATCGGCGTCCTGCGCGGCGCGCCCGAACAGGAACTCGCCCAGGCATTCGTCGAATTCGTGCTGAGCCCCGCAGGCCAGTCGCTCTGGAGTTCGCCTGTCGGTGCCCCACACGGCCCGCGCGATCGCGAGCTCTTCCGCCCGCCCGTCCGCCGCGACACCTACGCGACCCTGCCGCCGGAACGCGCCGCCCTATCGCCCTACGTCGGCACCGACCATCTCCAATACCGCCCCGAGCTCACCGCCGCTTCGTTTGGGACGATCCGCCGTGCGGTGCGCGTGATGTGCATCGACACGCACGAGGAACTCAAAGATGCCTGGGCCGAGATCATCAAGGCCGGCATGCCAGCAGACGCTTTGGCCGTCATGGGCGACGTCAGCGCCCTGCCTTATCGCGCCGGCGGCGAAGGCGATCCCGGACTCGAAAGCCGCGACGCCCTTGTCTCGGCGCGACGCATGACGGAACTCGGCGCCATCTTCCGCGAGAACTACCGCCGCGCGGCGGAACTCGCCCGCCAACACCAAGAGAAGCGCTGATATGGACCGTCGTACCGCTTGGATCCTCTGCGCCGCCGTCGGGCTCCTGCTCGCCGTCGGCTTCCTCTACCCCGCCTTCTGCGTCTTGCGTGAGGCGTTCGTCGACCCGGTCGACGGCGGCTTCACGTTCGGCTACGTCCTCGCCGTGCTGCGCGACCCGCTTTACCGCGACGGCCTCTCCAACGCCTTGCTTCTCGGATTGGCCAGCACGGTCGTGGCGGGTCTACTCGCCCTGCCCCTCGCGCTGCTCAATCACCGCTATAGCTTCCCTGGCCGGGGCTTCCTCGCGCTCGCGCTGCTCGTACCGATGATCCTGCCGCCTTTCGTGGGCGCCATCGGCATCAAGTGCATCCTCGGAACGGAGGGTTCGTTTAACGCTGTGCTGGCCGGACTGGGCTGGATGGATCCGCTGCACCCGCGCGACTGGATGGCCGAGAACCGTCTGCTCGGAATCGTCGTGATGAACGCGCTCCACCTTTATCCGATTCTCTACCTCAACCTCGCCGCTGCGCTGGCGCAGATGGATCCGGCCATGGAGCAGGCCGCGGCCAACCTCGGCTGTTCGCCTTGGCGCCGGCTCACGCGGGTGACCCTACCCATCATCACCCCGGGACTGTTCGCGGGCGGAGCGCTCGTCTTCATCTGGGCCTTCACGGAGCTCGGCGTCCCGCTCGTCTTCGATTTCCCACGCGTGGCGCCGGTGCAGATCCTGGACGGCATCAAGAACCTCGACCGTAATCCGCTGCCCTACGCGCTTACCACCATCGTGCTGGTCGTGGCCAGTGGCGTCTTCCTGGCCTCCAAGCTCCTGTTTGGCAGCGGCCGGCACGGCACGGCTCCCCGCCCGAGTCTGCGCTCGACCCCTCAGCCGCTGCTCGGCTGGCGCGGGTGGGCGTGCAGCGGGCTCTTCGCCGGCGTCGCGGCACTGGCCTGCCTACCGCACCTTGGCGTGATCCTGATGTCGGTCTCCGGCCATTGGCACAACTCCGTGCTGCCGGCCGAACTGACGCTGGCGCACTGGCAGGAAGCGCTCGGCAGCGCCTTGGTCGTGCCTTCGATCCAGAACAGCCTATCCTATGCTGGGTTAGCCACCGCCATCGCGGTGGTCATGGGTGTCGCCGCCGCGTGGGTCATCGCCCGATCCGACCTGCGTATCCGCCATCTGCTCGACACCCTCACGATGTTGCCGCTCGCCGTGCCGGGTCTCGTGTTGGCTTTCGGCTATCTGTCGCTGTCTCAGGAAGGCAAACCCTTCGCCATGCTCGTGGGCGCCGGCGGCAGCCCGCTCCTGCTCCTCGCGCTCGCTTACGCCGTCCGACGTCTACCTTACGTGACGCGAGCGGCGATCGCTGGTCTCCAACAGTGCGACCCCGTGCTCGAACAGGCCGCGCGTTCCATGGGAGCCTCGGGCTGGTCCACCCTGCGCCGGATCTCCCTGCCCTTACTCGGGGCGCACCTCGCCGCCGGCGGCGTGCTGGCGTTCGCCTTCTCGATGCTCGAGGTCAGCGACAGCCTGATCCTCGCCCAGCGCGCGGAGCATTTCCCGATCACCAAGGCGACCTTCTCCCTCATGAGCGCGCTCGGTGACGGACCGCAACTGGCCGCAGCCCTCGGCGTCTGGTCCATGGCGTTTCTCTCGGCTGCGCTCATCGGCGCCTCGTTGCTCAGCGGCAAGCGCGGCGGCTTGTCCGGGGAATAAGCCGGGGTCGACTTAGGCCTTGGGCCTACGCCGACGAATCGCCGCTGCGGCCAGGAGGAGTGCTCCGAGACCCAAACCGTAGGTCGAAGGCTCGGGGACGGCCGTGAGGGTCATCGTCTGCGTGCTTTGATCAAAGGACATCGCCCAAAGGCCCGCATCGGACGAACTGCCGTCCGTATAGCGGAACTGCGAGACGTCATACGTGAACAAGTCAGCGATATTGGTCCCAAACGTGGGCTTCGTCACCGAGGAGGCGAACGCGAAGGCGAACGTGTGGGGGGATCCCTTATCCATCGCCAGGGGGTTGCCGGCGGTAGCCTCGCCTGGCGTGGTGAAGGAGACGATCCGCACCACGATCTTATCCGCGACGGAAGCACCACTGAGGTCGAGCCCCGTCGTGAAGTTGAAGGTATCGTAACCGATACCGGCGGCAGCCGAGGCGTCGTTCAACTTCCACTCGATGATGGAACCGCCCGCCAAAGTTGCCATATTATCGGTGGTCAACGTCGCGACGTTCAGCTGGGTGAGCGAGGTATTGGCGGCGAGGACGCCACCGGAGTTGACGATAATCAGGTCGAGCTGGCCGTTGCCGGAAACACGTCCGCCAGAGTTGACCGTGACGGCGTTGGCGATGGAAGCGCTGACGAATAACTGTCCGCTATTATTGACGACGACCGAACCTGTAGCCGCACCCAGCGCAGTACTGACGGTGGAGGGCGAAGCGCCCGTCACCTGGAGCGTACCGGCGTTGACCGTGACTCCTCCGGAATAAGCGCCAGAGCCTGACAGAGTTTGCGTATTCGTGCCTGTCTTCACGAGGGCGATGGTGCCGGCGCCGTCCGAGATATAGCCCGAGAAAGCCTTCCCGGGACTGACCGAGCCGCCGAGCGTCAGGACTGAGGGGGAGGAGGCGTTGTTATTGACGACCTTGAGGTACTTAGCCGCCGTGACGTTCGCGCCATCGGCGATATAGGCCAGCTGCTGATTCTTGCCGTTCAGATCCAACACCGGTACGCCGAGGCCAGTCTTCGTGCCGACGATGAGTCCCGTGCCGATGGGCAAGGCATTATCGACGCCGAGGATGACGCTGCTGACGGCAGGACTGGCTGGCGAATTGGCACTGATAGATGTGTTGCCCGTGTAGGTGCTCGCGCCGGTCAGGGTCAACGTACCCGCACCGCCGCCGCCCGTGGAATTATTGGATAGGTCGATGTCGGAATCACCCGAAAGGAAAAAGATACTCAACGCGCCGCCAGTGGTGCCGCCGACGGTGGTAAGGAAACTGGTCGAGGGCGTGTATGCCGATCCGGCCCAGGTTCCTTTGGTGAACGCGATGGCGTTACTATTCAAGGCGATCTCCGTTGAAATCGTACCGCCAGGGTTTCCGGATGTGTTGGAGATCAGCGCCCCGGTGGCGGCGACCTTGATCTTTCCGGTACCGGAAATCTCTTTGCCATCATTGACGTCGAAGCGGATTCCGCTACCGAGCACAAGGTTGCCCGTCAAAGAAGTATTGGCGGAAATTCTGACCGTACCGGAGGCTTGGCTGAGCACGAGCTCACCTGCACTGACCGTGAAGCCAGTGCCGGCGTTAGAGGTCACCGTGCCGACCGAAAGACTGCCCGTGCCCGTCTTCGTCAGCATCCCGGAAGTGGTCAGGGCACCGAGGGTTAGGTCGTTCGCACCCGTATTGATCGTGCCGCCACTGGCACCGACCGAGAGAGCATTGCCCGACATCGCTACGGCCGAGGACGAGGTGCTGACGAGGGTGGCACCGCTGCCGTTGAGGCTGATCGGGCCGGTGCCCAATCTTCCAACGCCGTCAATTTGCACCGTCCCGCCGGTGATGGCGACGCCACCCGTGAAGTCATTGGCGGAAGTCAGCACCAAAGTGCCGGCCCCGGACTTCGCGATACTCGTGCCGCCGGTAATTTTATCCGTAGCGGTGGGGCCGTTGAAGGTATAAGTGCCCGACGCCGCGGAGACCGTGACGGAGGTGGGAGCCAGCGAGCCGGACAAAGTGATAATGCCACCGGCGGCGTTATCAAAGGTGACCTCGTTGGCGGCCGCGAAAGCGGTAGCCGATCCACCAGCCGTGAAATTTGCCGTGGCTGAGTCCCAGATGCCGTCGACGACCAACCCCCAAGTGAGGCTCAGGACGCCGACGGGGACGCTGAGCGAAAAGTTGTCCACGCCGGCGGATGCGTCGTTGCCGGCTTCGTTAAGGTCACTCCAGGCGATGTAGAGGTATTGGCCGGCGCCCCAGCCTAAGGACGAAAGTGTGCCGGTTATGGTGTTCCCGATCTTTAAAAGTGGATTATATGTAGCTGCCGTCGCGCTAGGCGCGCCTGTACCAGATGAAGGCGTCGAGAAGCCTAACGTGGTCGAATTCAACGAGGCACCAAAGGTGCCCGCTGCACCCGGCGACGCCTGCGTCGCGCTCACCACTGCCGTAGAACTGACCGCGTAACCAAGGGCGAAAGTATTGACGACACCCGTAGTTCCGTTGGGATTGCGGTTCATGACCGCGTCATAAGCGATGCTCAGGTTATTGATGGTCTGGCCGGAGCTGTTCTGCAGGACCAATCCGAAAAAGCCGCCAGCCGAACCGGAAGCCAGCGAACCGAGCGCCCGTCCCACGGTCGGCTGGGTGTCGATGAGCTCTCTGAAGCCGCCGCCGGTTCCGCTCCCAGTGTCGCCCGCCACCCATTTCGCGGTCGCAGCCGTCGTCCAATTCTGCCCGTAGACATACCATCCCTGCACGCCACCGCCGCCGGTCAATGCCGATACCTCCGTCATCGTCGAACCGGCCAAGGCGACCGTGTTCGTCCCCGTCGTCATCGACTGGAAGTCCTGCGTGTAAGTCGTCGTACCGTCGAACTGGATCGGGGCGGCGGACGCGCCTGCGGCGCCGAGCGCGAGCAAGGCGGCGAAGGGGAAAATTCCTCGTCGAGGACAGCGGGGGAAGGTCGGGTGCACACCAGCATACTCTCCGCCCGAGTCAGCTTATCTATTATTAATATGTCCGGGAAAGTGACTTGTTTTCGTCAGAAAGATGGCGGATGCATGTCATGGGTTTACGGCTACGCCAAGGTAACGATGGGGTGAAAAGCCATCTTTCCGTCACGCAGAATTCACCCAGTTCGCGATGGGGTTCAGGGGATGCCTGCCCATCGTGGTGGGTCATATGTTTATTAAAAAGATTCTGCCCGGACTCGCCCTCGTCGCCGCGCTGCTCGCGTCGCACGCCACCCGCGCCGAAGAGAAGGCGACGACAGCGAAGCGCTGCACCGTGATGGCGTTCAACGTGGAGAACCTCTTCGACCTCGATGCGGTCTCGCTGTACGATAATTTCCCGGTCACCGGAACCGGGGCCGAGCGCTGGACCCCGGAGAAGCTGGCCGCTAAACTTAGCCGCCTCGCGGCCGTACTGAAGGCCTCGGAGAATGGCCGTGGCCCCGATGTCCTGATTCTCGACGAGCTCGAAGCCGACCACACCCCGGCCACCACCATCACCCCCGAGGCCTTCGTGGCTGCGCACCGCGACCGGAACTACCGCGACATCCTTAAAGGTGAGCTTACCTCCGAGCAGAGCGGCGCCCCGATCGAGGCCTGGCTCATGAAGGCACTGGAAGACGAGGGCCTGACGGGCTACAAGGTCGTCCTCGGCGACGTGCTCGACCTCTCCAAGGAGGCCATCCGTTGCGCCATCCTCACCCGCCTACCCATCAAGAGCACCCGGCAGCATCATGTGGAGGAAGCCCGTACGATCGTCGAAGCCGAATTGGAATTCGGCGGTGAGTCGCTTTTCGTCTTTGCGAACCACTGGAAGAGCGGCGCCGGCAGCGCCCTGACCGAACCCACCCGCATCCAGAATGCCGGCGTGGCCCGCACCCGCCTCGATGAGATCCTCAAGGCCGACCCTAAGGCCAACATTATTTTCGGCGGCGACCTCAATTCCCATTACAACCATAAGCAGCGCTACCCGTACATGCCCAAGACCGGTATCCAAGATGTGCTCGGTTCGCAGGGCGATGCTGGCAAGTTAGCGAGCGGGGCCGCCGACCTTTACAACCTCTGGTTCGACGTCGAACCCGCCGAGCGGAAGTCGGACGAATACCAAGGCGAGTGGGGGACGCTCATGCATCTCGTCATCTCGCGCGGGCTGGCGGACGGCAACGGTGTCGACTACGTCGGCGGCAGCTTCGGCGCCATAATCCTCCCCGGCCTGAACGCGCACGCCTACCCGGTCGTACCCTGGCGCCTGAGCAACTACGGCCCCGGAGCTGGCGTGAGCGATCACTTCCCCGTCAAAGCTGCATTCGTCCTGCGCACCGAAAGCGGCGCCTCGCCACTAACCCGCCCTGAAATCGCTCCGGCGCTTGGCCTACCGGCGTTCCCCGCGGAATTGGACCGGAGCAAGCTGCACGACGCCAAGACCCTGCCGACGTCGAGTCCGGAACAGATTGCCAAGAGCATCGGCGAGCTGTACCTGCTCGAAGGCATCTGCAACGGCGGTACGAAGCCTTCGATCACGATTGGGGAGACGCGCTATCCGGTCTACGTGCCAGACCCCAAGCTCCTGCAGGCCGTGAAGGCGATCAAGAAGGGCGAGGCCGTCAAATGGGTCGGGCGGCTCAGCTTCTACAAAGGCCATCTCGAATTCGCCATCGTGAGCCCGGACTGGATCAAGGCCCGCTGATTGCCTGAATTCCAAGGCGCAAAAAAGCCCGCCGTTTGGCGGGCTTTTGTTTGGTAAGCAGCAAGGGGTTACTTCGCTTCCTTTTCCTTGCGGGGCTTGCGGGCCTTCTTGTCGTCGCGGAACACGCGCTCTTCGGGCTCGGGGGCTTCTTCGGCGGCGACTTCGATCGGGTTCTCGGAGACGACCTCGAACTCCTGCTCGACCATGACGGAGCCATGGAGGCGGATGCTCGTGGTGTGCTTGCCGAGAAGCTTGACGGGGCCCTGGCCGAGATGGATGCGCTTGCGCTCGATCTCGATGCCATGCTCGGCGAGCTTGGCGGAGATTTCAGCCGTGCTGATCGCGCCGAACATCTTGCCTCCTTCACCGGTCTTGACGGCGAAGACGAGCTTGATGGCGGCCAGCTTGGTGGCGGTCACGTTGGCGGCTTCGAGGTCGCGCGATTCACGGACTTCGCGGGCCTTCTTCAGGGCCTCGACGTACTTCGTGTTCGAACGATTGACGGGGAGCGCGATGCCCTGCGGAAGCAGGTAATTACGCGCGAAGCCCGCGCGGACGCGGACCTGCTCGCCTTCGGCGCCTAGGCCGTCGACGGGCTTGATGAGGAGAACTTCGGTGAATGCCATGGTCTTGCTTGGGTTATAAGGTTGGTGAGGAAATGATTAGAACGGAACGTCGTCGCCGCCCTGGTCGCCAGAAGGAGCCGGGGTGTCGTTGCCGCCGCGGGAACGAGGAGCGGAACCGCCCTCTTCGCCACCCTGGGCTTTGCCGCCGATGAAGGTGAAATTTTCGAGGACGACGCCGAGGCGCGAACGCTTCTCGCCGGTCTTCTTGTCTTCCCACTGATCGAGCTTGAGGCGGCCTTCGACGAGGATGCCGGAGCCCTTGCCGCAATACTTGGCGATGATCTCGGCCTGCTTGCCGTAGCTCTCGATGTCGACGTAGGTGACTTCTTCGCGCTTCTCGCCTTCCTTGGTGGAGTAGGAGCGGTTGACGGCGAGGGAGAACTTCGTGAGGGCCTGGCCGGACGGGAGGGCGCGGGCCTCGGGGTCGCGGGTCATATTGCCCACGAGAACTACGCGATTATAGGAAGAGGCCACGGCGAGGCGGGGGCGGAGATTACTTGGTCACCTGCACGAGCAGGCGGTTGATGGTACGGTCGAGGCGCAGCTTCTCGCGGAAAGCGGTGGGCGCGGTGACCGGACCTTCGAAGTGGAACTGGACGTAGAGGCCGGACGGGAACTTGCGGTCGACGACGCGGGAGAACTCCTTCTGGCCGAGGTTTTCGACCTCGTTGACCTTGCAGTCGATGGACTTGAGGACTTCCTTGAGCTTCTCGATGACGGTTTCGGGCGCATCCGTCGAGCCGCGGAGGTCGAGGATGAGGCTGGCGCGATAGTCGCGGCGAATCGTGGCGGTGGTCATGGTGATGGTGATTTTCTGTTGGTGAGGTTTTGGGCGGCCGGGAGGCCTTGGGAAAGGAGGATTTCGAGGTTCTTGATGAAGTCGGGGATGCGATGGGTCAGGTTCGTGAGGTCGGCTTCGGGAAAACGTCCGAGGACGTGGTCGGCGAGGTCTTGGCCGGGGTGCTGCTTCGCTCCGATGCCGAGACGGGCGCGAACGAATTGTTCGCCGAGGTGGCGGATGCAGCTGGCGACGCCGTTGTGGCCGGCGGCGGAACCTCCCAGGGAGAGGCGGAGCTGACCGGGCTCGAACGCGATGTCATCATGGAGAACGACGAGCTCGGGGAGCTCGATCCGGTGGAACCGGAGGAAGGCCGCTAGGGGCGACCCGCTGTCGTTCATGAAGGTGAGCGGCTTGATCAGGTGGACGGAGGAGCCTCCGAGCGTGACCTTCGCGACCGAGGCCGAAAAACGGCTCTCTTCCTTCCAGACCGCGCCAGCCTGAGAGGCGAGCGCGTCGATGACGATCCACCCCGCGTTGTGGCGCGTGGCGGAATATTCTCGGCCCGGATTGCCGAGGGCGGCGATGACCGAGAATGACATTTGACTTCAAAGAACAGGTACCGGGGACGCCCGGCGCGGAAATTACTTCTTGGCAGCCGGAGCAGCGGCGGCCGCCGGAGCGGCGCCAGCGGCGGGAGCAGCACCAGCCGCAGGGGCGGCGGCACCTTCGGCGCCAGGAACGGCGGCGGCACCGGCGACGGGGGTCGCTTCGGGCGCGGCTTCTTCTTCGGCCATCTCGGAGCAGACAATGACGACGCGCTTAGGGTCGCCCGGGAAAGTGATGCCCTTGGGGGCCTTGACTTCGCCGACGTGGATGGACTCGTTGACCTTGAGTTCGGTGACATCGATTTCAATGAACTCAGGAAGATCCTTCGGGAGACAGCGAACGTTGATGGTCTGGGAGACGATGGCGAGCGTGCCGCCGTCGGTCTTGACGCCATGAGCTTCGCCAATGGCACGCACCGGGATAGCAGCAGTCATCGGGGAGTTCGGGTCGATCTCCATGATGTCGATATGGAGGAACTTCTGGGTGATCGGGTGACGCTGGAACTCCTTGATCAGGGAAAGGAACTTCTTGCCGTCGACGTCGAGGTCGATGAGCGAGGCGGCGTTGCCCTTGGCACGCATGAGGTCGCGGAAAGCTTCCTGGGCGACGGACACGCTCTGGTTGCCGGACTTGCCGTAAATGATGGCGGGGATGGAGCCATCAGCGCGGAGGCGGCGGGCTGGGCCGCGGCCATGGAGCGCGCGGCTGGTGACTTTAAGGGTGAGCTGCTTCATGTTGGTATAAGGTCTTTTGGTGCCTAGTAAGTCGCGGGCCCGCGTTGTGCGGCCGTGCCTTGCCTAGGGAAAGGAGGGTCGAACCTGATAAACCCAGCCCCAGAAGCAAGCGGTAAATTAAAAGGGGGTCTTCCTGGTGGAAAACCCCCTCGAAACACTGCTTTAGGCCTTCGGGCTTACTTGTAGGTGGCGAGGTAGGCGGCGATATCGGCCACATCCTGGGCGCTAAGACCGAGCTGCTGGCTCGAAAGCATGAGGGAGCGATCCATCTTAACCTGACGGCCGGTGACTTGAGACTTCGGGACCAGCTGGGTAAGCCCCCCGGTGGAGGTGATCACCAGCGGGTCGCCGTTGGACAGGAGCCTCCCATCGATGGACCCGGAGCCCTTGAGCTTAACCGTAGTCCCTTCGTAGCCCAGGGCGATGTCGGCCGAAGGATTGACGATGGAGCGAACCAGGGCTTCGCGGCTTTGGCGGGAAGCCCAGCCCTTGAGCTCGGGGCCATAGGCCGGCCCGTTGCCGTTCAGTTGGTGGCACATGATGCAGCTCTGGGCCAGGGCGGCGCCCTTGGCGACGTCACCGGTCTTGGCGAGCACGTCTTGCTCCGTATAGGTCGGCGCAGGTGCCAGCGGCACTTCGACGGGGGTGACGACCACTTTGTCGGCATCGTAGACGCCGGCATTCTTCAGCTCCTTGCGGATATCGAAGGCGGCCCAAGAACCGGTCATACGCATCAACGCCCAGCCCTTGGCTTCGGAAGCGGAAGGCGAACCAGCGACGCTCAACTTGATCATCGCGAGGGCCGCTTCCTTGGTCTCGACGAACGAGAGAGACTCGACCGCGAGCGAGCGGGAGGCCTGCGAGACCTTGGTGGAAGCGGCGCGGTCGAGGAACTCCTGCACCGCGGAAGCGGGATGGAGCAACCAAGCGATGCGTTCGACTTCAGGGGACCAAGCTTCGGCGCCGTCCTTGGCGAGTTCGGACTTCACGGCGGACCATACGGCGTCCTGCTTATTGGCGGAACCGATGCCGAAGGCGGCGATGGAGTTCTTGTCGGAGACGTCGAGTCGACGGGCTAGTTCGATGAGAATCGGCACGGCCTTGTCGGCCGGTGCGGCGTGCAGCGAAGTCGCGACGTCGCGACGGACAGCGATATCGGCGTCCTTGGCGAGTTCGGCGGCGATGCCAATCGTGTCGTGGCCGGCGCGACGCAGCGACTGGAAGGCCAGGCGGCGGAGCGACGGATTCGGATCCTTGAGGAGCGCCTTGGTGCGCGCGACGCCTTCTTCGCCGAGGTGAGGCAGGAGCCAGACGCCGCGGGCGGCGACATAAGGATTCGCTTCGCGGAGAATCTCGGAGACGACCGGGAGGGACTTGGCGCCGAAACCCTTCAGCGCGTTGAAGCCGAGGTGACGGACGTTGACGGCAGGATTACGCAGCACGGCGGCGGCGCCTTCGGGCGTGGAGACATCGATCTTCGGGATGACGGACTTGAAGCCTTTCGGAGCGATGCGGTAGATCGCGCCCGTGCAGGTGTCGTCGAGGGTCTGGTGACCGCCGACCCGAGGATCATACCAGTCGGCGACATAGAGGGCGCCATCGGGACCGACGGCGACATCGGACGGACGGAAGAGGATGCGCTCGTTCGGCTTGGAAGCTTCCTCGATAGAGATCCGCTTGAAGTCGGTACCGGCGAATTCCTCGGCAGGATTGGAAGTAATCAGATTCCGACGCGTAGATTGATTGAGGGCGTAGGAGCCCTTCTGCGCGACGAGTTTGTAAGCGAGGACCGTGTTGCGGGATGGTTCGCAGTTCAGGAGCGTGCCCTCCCAAGCGGCGCCGAGAGCACCGTTTTCGTAGACCGCGACGCCCGTAGGGGAACCGCCGCCGTAGACGTCACCGACATCCATCGTATCGGGATCGTCCTGACGCCAGTGAGCGCGTGGCATCGACTGGCCGAGGCGCATGACGGAACGATAGCCAGCGCCGGCTGGAGTGGTGAATCCAGACGTGCCGTATTCGAGCACGAAAGAGGTGCGGCAGCTCTGCTGGTCGTCGTTGTCGCCCTGGAAGAGGTCGCCGAGGGAGGAAGGCACGCTCTCGTAGCTATTGCGGTAGCCGTTGCCGATGATTTCGAGGCCGGTGCCGTCGGCGTTCAGGCGGCCCGAAAAGCCAGAAGACCAAACGAAGCCATCGTCGCTCTTGGTGCCGATGTTGGCCTTGGCGTCAAAGGGCCACTTGCCACCACGTTCGTCAACGTAGCCGCTGGTGACGCGGAAGGTCTTGCCGGACTTGTCGGTGACAACCGCGCCGCAGTTGCCGGCGTTGATGTAGAGTTTGCCGTCGGGGCCCGCGACGACCGCGTGGAGGGCGTGGTCATGGTCCTGGCCGCCGAAGCCGGTGAGGAAAGTCTCCTGCTTGTCGACGGCGGGGTCGAACTTGCCGTCACGATTCACGTCGGTGTACTTCATGATCGTCGGGGCGTGCGACACGTAGACGACGTTGTCGATGACGGCGATGCCGAGGGGAGAGGTCCACTCGGGGTTCTGGACGAAGGTCTGGACGGAATCGGCGAAGCCCTTGCCTTGGGTGTCGCTCAGCACGATCACGCGATCGCCTTCCGGGCGACGCTTGCCGCCTTTATTGTAGATACGGTAGTTGACGCCTTCATTGACCCAGAGTCGGCCTTGGGCGTCGAAGTCGATGTTCGTCGGATTGGCGAGCATCGGCGAACGAGCCCAGAGGGTCACCTCGAGGCCTTCGGGAAGCTGGAAGAGGGACGCCGGGAGTGCGCCGCCCGCGGAAGGCTTGTAGGGTTCCGGCGGAGCCTTGTCGGTCGGGGCGGACTTGGGCGCAGCAACCAGGGAGGCCGCGGCAAACAGGAAGAAGACGGAGCGGGGCATGACGGGGAGAGTGTTTCTACATCCCGAAAGACCGCAAGTTCCAGCCTATCTTTTGAGAATCCCCCTCCCTGCCGCTTCAAGCCCACCACTCCTTAAGCGTGGCGAAGTCCTTGCGGGTGGCCTCCATGGCGGCCTTAAGGGCGCCCTGGTCGGTGACCTTACCCTTCAGGTATTCGACATGGAGGCAGACCGGACCCGTGTAGCCAGTTTTTCGCAGCTGCACCACGGAGTCCTTCCCCACCCTGCCTTCGGCCAGCGGGCAACCTTCGGCCAGCTTACCCTGCCAGTTGAAGTTCTTGAAATAGACCATCGAGATATGGTCACGAGCCAAGGCCAGTTCGTTCGGCCAAGACAGGCCGCCTTCGACCGTCGCATGGAAGAAGTCGAAGTTCCAGGACAGTTCATCGGCCCGGTAGTCCTTCATCAGCATCGCCATATCCCAGATGCCGGCGCCGACATACTTAGGCCCCGAGTGGTTCTGGTAGCCCGGCAGGACACGGACCTCGCGGCTGAGCGAGACGAGGTCACGCAGTTGCGGCTTGATCGCATCAAGCTGATCCCAGTGCGACTTACCAGCCACATAGCCATACCACTTCATGCGATAGCTCGGGATGCCGAGCGCACCCGCGGTGCGCAGGACCTTCTCTGACCGATCAGCCGCGTTGACCGCGTTGATGTCGGTCGTCATCAGCGTGATCTTCACGTCGCACTTCTTGAACGCTTCGACGAGTTTAGGCAGGTCTTCCTCGACGCGCGCCGGCTCGACATGCCCGCCTTTGCGGACCGGTGCTTCGACGCCCTTGAAGCCTAACTCAGCGACGGTCTCGGCGAGTTGGTCGTAAGGGAGGCCGACGAGGTGCTTCGTGAAGAGGCTGAATTCAGGGGCTTTCAGCGACGGGGTGGCCGCGAGCACCGGCCGGAGCATTGCTCCCGCCATCAACGAACCGGAAAGACCCAGCATCGCGCGGCGGGAAAGCATCCGCTTACTTCTTGACGATACGCTTGACGTGACCGGCAAGCGAAGCGACGAGCACGTCGCCGTTGCTGGGGTCGTGGCCAAAGCCGGAGACCGCCGAGTCGCGGGCGATTTCGCGAGACTCCCACTTGCCGCCGCGGTCATGCAGGGAGAAGATGCGGCCTGAGGCGAAGTCGGCGAAGACATAAGCTCCGGCGATGGCGGGGACGCGCTCGCCACGGCAGACGACGCCACCGGTCACGGACGCTCCGAGCTGACGACCGTATTCGTGGATCGGGGCCTTGTAAGCCGAAGCCGGAGCACGAGCCGGCATGCCCTTCTTGCCGGCGGCGTCCTTCTGGACGAAGACGTGATTAGCCTCGACGTCGTGCCAGCCGTAGTCGCCGCCGGAGACCAGGATATCGATCTCCTCGTAGAGGTTCTGGCCGACGTCCCCGGTGAAGCAGGTGCCCGTCTTGGGGTCGAAGGAGAAGCGCCAGGCGTTACGAAGACCGGTGGCCCAGGTCTCGGTCCGGACGGTGCCCGCCTCCAGGGAGCGCCCGCGGTGGGAGGTAGCCTTAAGGAAAGGGTTGTCAGCCGGGACGGAGTAGAACGCTACCCCCTTAGAGTCGGTGATGACCGAGGGATGGGGGTTGGGGGCGGGGTTGCCTGGCTTCTTGTCCACGTCGATACGGAAGACCGCGGCGTGGAAGTCCTTGTTGATGAAGCCTCCGGTGTCGAAAGGGTCGCCACCGCCGCCACCGTCGCCGCAGCTTATGTAAAGGTAACCATCAGGTCCGAAGTGGAGGTCGCCGCCATTGTGATTGCCCGCTGGGTCGAGCTGGGAAATGAGGGCCTGTTCGGATTGGGGGTCGACCGTGAAAGGCTCCACGCTCGAAAGCAGAAACCGGGAGATACGCTGATGGAGCTTACCCTCAATCCTAAGACTATAATAAACAAAGACTTGCTTGTTTTCAGCGTACTTAGGATGAACGGCGAAACCGAGGAAGCCGCTCTCCCCTTGGGCATCAAACTTTCCGTCCTTGGGGCTCAACTGGAAGACCTCGCGCTTGACGGGATTGGAGGTGGAGAGCCCGCTGATCATCTGAACCTTGCCGCCGAGAAAATCGCCACCCTTCTTCTTCTTATCGGTGGACTTGGCGGCGGCGGAAGGGGCGGGGTCGCCCTTCTCGATGACGAAGACGACATCCTTGCTTCCGGGGAGCGGGGAAATCGCTACCGGGAGGCTGAACTTCATCTCGGGGAAGGCAGGCTCCAGGGTGACGATTGTCTCATCAGCCATGGCGGAGGCTATGCCGAAGAAGGCGGACAGGGCGAGGGCGGCGGACGGACGGAGTCTCATGGTATGGGGGAGTTCAAGACACCTAAATTGAAAGGCGGACGCATGCAAAAGATTTTTGCGGGAAACGGGGGCCTGAAGAAACCTGCACCCTGCCCTTATTTTTCGCTGGTTTTCAGCGTCCGCTTCGATACTTAATACACCCGCATCACTGCACAACCAACCCATAACCAACATGTCCAAAGCCCTCACCAAGTCCCAAATCGCCAGCGCCATCGCCGAAAAAGCTGAAATCAGCAAGAAGCAGGCCGTCGCGATCCTCGAGATCATCGCTGGCCTCGCCTACAAGAACGCGAAGAACTCCTTCACGCTCCCCGGCCTCGGTAAGCTCGTCCTCGTCCAACGCAAGGCTCGCCTCGGTCGCAACCCTGCCACCGGCGAAACCATCCAGATCAAGGCCAAGAAGGTCGTGAAGTTCCGCGTGGCTAAGGCCGCCAAGGACGCGATCCTCGGCGCCAAGTAATCTCTCCCGAGATTCCCGCCAAAAGGCGCTCCGTAAGGGGCGCCTTTTTTGTTGGCCGCGTTTTCGCATGATGCGCGCCGCGCCGACAGGCACGGTTTTTCTTGCACGCGCCGACGCTCGCGGAATGAATGCATGTCCGCAATCCGCCCGGGTGGCGAAATGGCAGCCGCAGCGGACTCAAAATCCGCCGCCCTCTAAAGGCATGAAGGTTCGAGTCCTTTCCCGGGCACTTGCGGCGACGATCGTCGGAGGCGCCAACGCTTCCGGCGAAACCGCGTTCAGCGCGCCCAGACGACAACGCCGGCGAGCGCGGATGACAGCATCAACGCGAAGACGAGCACCGATGCGCAACCGCGATTCGCCAGACGCTCCTTATACGAAAGTCCGCTGCCAGGAATCCCGACCGTTCCGTCGACACGATCTTTGCGCACGTTGACCGTCGCGCCAGGACGACCGGCCGACAACGAGGTCCCGGTCTTCGAGAGATTGATCCGGAAGAATTTCCCGAGCGGGATTGATTTACGGAAACGGAAGAAACCCATCGGCGAAACGTTAGGGGGGTACCCCGCCCGCCGCAAGCCCCGGCCGACCCGACCGGAAGCGGGGTTTCTTATGACACTCTAACCACGACGGCGGACTTGCAATCTCCGGGCCGGCCGACCAGAGTGACTTCAGTTCATTATCAGACGCATTACGAGCAGGACGGGCGAAAGCCGAACCTGCACCAACCGAGCCCAACAGGGCCGCGGTGGTTATCGGAGCCGAAAGGCACCGAGATGAGAGCCGAAAGGCTAAAACTCCGATCCCTCGTGGATTGATCGTGATGCGGGCTTCTTTCACCGCCGCCCACCATGATCAACACCAACGATACCACCGCCCGCCCGCCCGCCTCCAAGCTGTCCATCCGTGTCAGCGGGGATAACCGCCTCCACCACCTCTGGAACAACAACGGGACCTGGTGGTTGCACTACACCGAGCACCTCGCGGACTTCACCAAGCGCCGCGTCCGCCGCTCGCTCCGCACGCACGACCTCGAGCTGGCCATCAGCCGGCGCGACGAATGGCTGCAGACGGCGGCCTGATCAGAAGCGAGCGCCGACGCGCGCGGCTAGGCCCCACTGGGCGCCAGGCTGGAATGCTCCCTGCGTCTCGCCGTCATGCTTGAAGCTGTGCCGCGCATAGGCGACCCATTCAGCGGAACCACGCACGAACCAAGTGCCGGACTTTTCTAAGAACTGCGTCACGCCAATACGAATCGGGACTTCGCCGATGGCGACCGCCCGCGAACCGTAGCTGCCGTCGGTGAGCGCGAAGCTCAGCGTTTCGTAGGCGACCGTAAGGTCGACCGTGGTCGCGCGGTCTTCCGTCAGGAACCCCCGGACAATGATGCCATTCTGCAGACCGGTGGCGCGGAGCTCGACCTCGGCGTATTGGCACGGACGCCAGGTCGCCTTGATATAAGGGATGGGTAGGATGGAGTCCTCGAAGCGATCCTCCAAGAGCACGCCGAGCGCGATATCGGTCTCGGCATCGGGGCGCCAGCGGGTGGCGACGCCCAGTCCCCAGCGATGCGAGCTCCCCAAGCTCGCGCCCTCTTCGGATGCGAACTCCAAGGCATAGATCAGCTGGACTCCGTATTTCTGATTCCAATCCCACTGACGGAAACCCGTCACCATGACGTCGGTCGTATCACCATACGAACGATCGGTCCCGGCGATCGCGCCACTGAAACGGTGAGTATACCGATACCACTCGAAATCGATCGCACGATCGGGAGTCTGATAAATCAACTCGGCGCCCGTTCGGGAACGGCCGAACTCACCCGTCACGCCACCGGAATGGCTCACGGCATCAGCGCCGCGATACTGATAATCTGCGGCGACCACCCAGTTCTTGGACGGGGATGGTTCTGCTGCCGATAGTTGTGCGGAAAATAATGCACAAAATAAGACACTGTGCTTAACTTTAAGCAGGCATTTCATGGGTAAAAACAAATCTACCCTGAAATCCGACGAAGGCAAGCGAGTTGCCCGCCGTGATGATTATGTGGCACGCATTTTGCTTATTAAAACGCAATATGCTTATTTCTGCCACCCCTGCTCCTTCCACTGGTGATAATGTCTGGGTTCTCGTGAGCACGGGGCTCGTTCTCATGATGTGCATCCCAGGCCTCTTCCTCTTCTACGGAGGCTTGGTCCGCAGTAAGAACGTGCTCTCGATCGCCGCCCAATGTCTGGCCCTGACCGCGATGGGGGTCCTGATGTGGTGGGGCTTCGGCTACAGCCTCGTCTTCGGCAAGAGCTACGCCGGCAGCCTAATCGGACACATCTTCGGTGGCGGAGAGCATTTCGGTTTCGCCGGCCTCGGTTTCACGCCCGACGCGGCCTACGCACCGGGCATATCGTCGGGTACTTTCGCCCTCTTCCAGGCCATGTTCGCGGCCATCACGCCAGCCCTCATCATCGGCGCCGTCGCCGAGCGCATGAAGTTCTCCGCGGTCATGCTCTTCTCCTTCCTTTGGACGATTCTCGTCTATTACCCCATCGCACATGCCGTCTGGGGCGCCACCGGACACTTCTCGGGCATCGCCAACGCCGAAGCTGCCTTCAAGGCCGCGGACTTCGCCGGCGGCATCGTGGTCCACATGACCTCGGGCTGGTCCGCCCTGCTCCTCTGCATCCTCGTGGGACCGCGCGCGGGTTTCGGCAAGCGCCCGATGCCTCCGCACAGCATGGTGCTTTGTGTCATCGGCACGGGCCTGCTCTGGGCCGGCTGGTATGGCTTCAACGCGGGTTCGGCCCTAGCGGCCGACGGCATCGCCCTCCAAGCCTTCATGACGACCACGCTCGGCGCCGCCACGGCCACCCTCGCTTGGGCGGTCGTCGAAAAACTGCATCGCGGTAAGATCTCCGTGCTCGGGCTCTGCTCCGGCGCCATCGCCGGCCTCGCCACCGTCACTAACGCGGCCGGCTTCGTCTCTGGTAGTTCCGCCGTGCTCATCGGCCTACTCGCCGGAACGATCTCTTATTGGGCCTGCTCGGTGCTCAAGCCGAAGTTCGGCTACGATGATGCGCTGGATACCTTCGGCGTGCACGGTATTGGCGGAACCATCGGTGCGCTGGCGACCGCTCTCCTCATGAATGCGCAGGTCAATCCGACCGGCGGAGCGCTGATTTCAAAAGGCCTGCTCAAAGGACAGCTGACCGCCATGCTGCTTTGCATCGTGGTTTCGCTCGTCATGACCTGGATCATCGCAAAGATCATCGCGGCGACCATTGGCCTGCGTGCTTCGGAAGAAGGTGAGGCACAGGGCCTCGATATCTCGGACCACGGCGAAGAAGGATATAACCATAATTAAGCCCGTTTTCGGGGCCAGCACCCGCCCGTCTGCTTTTTTTCAAGCAGGACTGCGGGCGGCTTAAGTTGTTTTTTGAACACATTCGAGTCATCGACTCGAATGGAGGCGGTTGGCACGGGGGTTGCGTAAGAGCATTCGCCATGAACTCCCTGCTACGAACTCTCACCATCCTCGCTCTGGCGGCAGTGCCTTACCTGTCGTCCGCGCAGAACGCACCCGCCCCAGCGGCTGAACCCGCCAAAGCCGAAGCGGCGAAAGCGGCACCCGCTGCTCCCGCGCTTGACCAACGCGTGGCCGACCTCGAAGCCTACGTCAATAACACCGGCCCCAAGGCTGGCGACGACAAGGTCGCAGCCGGTCCCATCGCCGCTTCCGCTGGCCCTGGTCATAACGCCTTCATCATGATCTGTGCCGCCTTGGTACTCTTCATGACGTTGCCCGGCCTCTTCCTCTTCTACGGCGGCTTGGTCCGCTCGAAGAACATCCTCTCCGTCGCTGCCCAGTGCTTCGGCCTGGCGGGGATGGTCGCGATCCTCTGGTGGGCCGTGGGTTACTCCCTGGTGTTCGGTAAGAGCTTCGACGGCACCTTCCTCGGCAAAATCTTCGGTGGCAGTGAATTCTTCTTCCTGAACGGCGTCGGCGCCGCCCCGAACGGAGACTACGCCTACTGGATCTCGCAGAACGTCTTCTCGATGTTCCAGATGATGTTCGCGATCATCACCCCGGCCCTCATCGTCGGCGCCATCGCCGAACGCATGAAGTTCTCCGCGGTCTTGCTCTTCATGTTCGGCTGGATGTTCCTCGTCTACTTCCCGATGGCCCACCACATCTGGGGCATCACCGGCGAAATGAACGGCGTCTGGAATGCCAAGGCTTCGATCAAGGCGATCGACTTCGCCGGCGGCACCGTAGTCCACATGACCTCGGGTTGGTCCGCGCTCCTGCTCTGCATCATCCTCGGCCCCCGCATCGGTTTCGGCAAGAAGGCCATGACGCCCCATAGCATGGTGCTCTGTGCCGTCGGTACCGGCATGCTCTGGGTCGGCTGGTACGGTTTCAACGCTGGCTCGGCCCTCGCCGCGGATGGCGTCGGTGCCCAGGCCTTCATGACTACCACGCTCGCCGCCGGGGTTGCCGCCTTCACTTGGGGCGCCCTCGAATGGATCCTCCGCAAGCACGCCAGCATCCTCGGCCTCTGCTCGGGCGCCGTCGCTGGTCTCGTCGTGATCACCCCGGCAGCGGGCTTCGTCACCGCCAGCTCCGCGGTCCTGATCGGTGTCCTCGCCGGTGTGGTGCCCTTCGTGGCGGTGGTCTACATGAAGTCCAAGCTCGGCTATGACGACGCCCTCGACACCTTCGGCGTCCACGTGGTCGGTGGCACCCTCGGTGCCATCCTGACCGGCATCTACGCCACGGCTGACGTCAACGGCAACCTGAACACGAACCTCAAGGACATCGTCGGCAAGACCCTGCTGACCGAGCAGTTCAAGGCCATCGGCATCACCCTGGTCATCTCCCTGGTCGCCACCGCGATCCTCGCCTACCTCATCAAGGCCGTGATCGGCCTCCGCCCGACCGAAGAAGAAGAAGCCCGCGGCCTCGACATCTCGGACCACGGCGAAGAAGGTTACAGCCACAACTCCTAAGCGCCCTCAGAGGGAGCCGGCTCGCAGGCCGTCCGATTTCGGACGGCCTGCTTCTATTGGGGGTATTCTGACAGCGCCGTTTTCACTATATTATTGCCCTTTCCGAGATGCTGACAGCAGAATGTCTCTATTCAAAGCCCATGCTAAAGATCTCCGCCCAACTGAACGACGAGGAATTCCTCGGTACCGCCGAGGACCTGGCCGCCTTTGTCTCAGATAAACTCGCCTCCCTGGGGTTCGGCGATCGCCACCGCTCGACGGAGAGACTGGTGCGCTTCTACGCCTATGAAGGCCTGCTCTCCAAGCCCGAGCGCGCCCCGGACGACCGCCGTAAGGCCAACTTCGGCCCCCTACAGGTCCGGCAGCTGCTCCTGGCGCGCCTCCTCGGCGAACGCGGCTGGGATCTCGACCGTATCCGCACGCTGCTCCACGAGAACCGCATCATCGCCCAGCTGAACAAGCTAATCGACGAATTAGCCACGCCCACCGAGGCGGAAAAGCTCTTCTTCCGCACGCGCGGCAGCGATGTCGACACGCTTTCCGAGCCCTCCCCTCTCCGCTCTTACAAGCCGGACCGCAGCCTCTCACCCGTCATCTTCTCATCCCGCGACAGCGATATGCCGGATTCGTCGGCGCCCAAGTTCCGCCGTAAAACCAGTTATGCGACCGTCCAACAGCTCAGACAGATTGCCGATAGCGAAGAAAGTCCCGCCGAAGCCCTCCGCCTGATGATAAAAAAAGAGATGGCGCGCGATGACCTCTCCCCGGCCGCCCGCAATCTCTTCGAACAACTCCTGGCCTTCAACCCGACCACCCGCGGAGATGAACCCAAGACGGAAAGGTGGACCAAACTCCGCCTGGCCCATTGGTGCGAGGCCCACTTCAATATCGACAGTCGGATCACGCCCACAAAGGAAGAACTGCAAGGAATCGTGGACAATTTTAGCAAGGCCTTGATGAATAAGTACTTATAATTATGACAGTAACTTTTGTGTGCTAATGACAAAAAAGTATCTCTGTTGGTGTTGACATTATAAGAGGGGTGGTACAGAGTGGAGGCGATGATTCCTCCCATGAACCCACCCAAGATCGAAATCCTGCCCCTGAAGAAGGGCTTCCTCCGCGCCGCCGCTGATGCGACGCATGTCCTCGTCCGTCTCGTCGCCCCGGCCAAACCGGCGGACGTCACGGAGACCCCTCGCTCGCCCCTCGACCTCGCCCTGGTCATTGACCGCTCGAGCTCGATGTCCGGCCTCCCGATTGCTGCCGCCCTCGAAAGCGCCGTGCGTATCGTCCGCGGCCTCCGCGACGATGACCGCGTCACCATCGTCGCGTTCGATGATCACATCGAGGTCGTGCAGTCGCTGATCGCAGTCACCGATCGCGAAGCCCTCGCCCTGCGTATCAACGCCATCGATGCCCGCGGTTCGACGAACCTCTTCGGCGGCTGGGAAGAAGGCGTGAAGCAGCTCGCGCCCTTCACCCGCAAGGATCGCATCGCCCGCGTCATCCTCCTCAGCGATGGCCAGGCCAACCAAGGCCTCGTCAACGAGCAGGAGATCTTCGCCCACGTCACGAAGGCCGCTGGCGCCGGTATCACGACCTCCACCGTCGGCCTCGGCCACGGCTTCAACGAATCGCTGATGACGGGCATGGCCAACGCCGGTGAAGGCGTCGCGAACTTCGGCCAGACGGCCGACGACCTCGACGAAGCCTTCGAAGAGCAGTTTGCCATCATCTCCAACTCCTTCCTGCGCCAGGTGAAAGTCAGCGTGCAGGGCGGCAGCGACGTCCAGGCCCGTCTGGTCGGCGAAATCCTGGAAGAAGGCATCGCCCGCAGCCGTAAGCTCGGCACCCTGCCCTGGAACGCCTCGCTCGTGGCGGTCGTCGAACTGAAGATCGGCGCCGGCGCCAAGGGCGATCAGCTCGCGGCGCTCAACTTCGAGGCGCTCACCAAGGATGGCGAGACCGTCAAGTTCGGCCCCGAGCTGATCGCCCTGCCGGAAACCGACCTCGCGGTATTCTCCGTCCTTCCCGTCGACCCTTCCGTGGCAGCGGCGGTAGGCGAGGCAATCGTCTCGGAAAAGATCGAGTTCATCGAAGCCCTCGCACGCCAAGGCAAACTCGTCGAAGCGAAGAAGGAATTCGAAGAGCTGCTCAAACGGAGCGATCTTTCGGACTGGGCCAAGCAGAAGGTCGAGTACCTGAAGCAGCTGCTCGACGAAGACGCCATCATGGCGATCAAGGAGATGCGCTACGGCCGCACCCGCATGCTCCGTCAGTCGAAAGCCGCGATGATGCGCGACTTCGACACGCAATTCTGCGCGGCATCGGAAGACATGAAGGAGATCTACCTCCAAAAGAAGGTCGCCTCGGGCGTGGCCCGTAAGCCCAAGCCCCCGCAGGGCGGCACGGCGGGCGGCCAGAACCCGCAGGCCTAAGCGGTCCAAACGGCTGATTTCGCCCGGTGGAAGCAATTCCACCGGGCTTTTTGTTGCCCGGTCAAAGTCACGAGCCAAGATGAGTGCTCGTCCCTATGTCCCGCGTTCTCCGCTTTACCCTCTGGAGCGTCGGCCTCCTTGCCGTCGTCCTCGGAGCCACCCTTTTCTGGGTTGAATCCCAACTCCGCCCCGAACCGCTGGGCGCTCGCGTCAAAGGCCTGCTCGCCGACGCCAAGATCAAAGGCGGCATCGCCCGCGTCGAAGCCTCTCTCGACGGAAAATTCTCCGCCGAAGGCATCGACCTCACCCTACCTGATGGTACGAAGATCTCCGCCGCCGCCATCAAGGGCGAAGCGCAGATCATCTCGATCATCAAGGGTACCTACGCCCTCAGCAGCCTCGAGATCAAGACCCTCGACGTCGACCTGAGCGAACATAAGCCGCAGGCGAAGGCACCGGGCACTGGTTCCGTCGCCGCGATTAAGACGACCTTGCCGCCCATCGTGCTCGGGCCCTACGCCGTCTCCGGACGCGTCAAACTGACGGATGGTACGTTGCTCCGCTTCAGCGTCCGCGGCGATGAGTTCGACACCCGCGGTAAGGCCGACTTCCGTGCCGGTATCGCCTGGCCAGGCTTCGCCGTGGGCAAGCAGATGACTGACCCTCGCGGCGAGGTCACGCTGAAGGCTATTTTCCAACGCCCACTCGGCGCCGATGGCATCCGCCTCGACGACCTGATCGCCGATATCGGCAGCCTGCGACTCGAACTCGCGGCCAAAGATGCGAGCCCCATCACCGCTGGCTCCGTCGGCTTCGTCCTGGATGCGACCAGCACTGCCGGCAAGCCGGGCGTCCATTTCACCGGTACGCTCAGCGACTCCGCCAACCGTCCTGCCGTGAAGCTCTCCGGCAACAACCTCGCCGGCCGTACGACCATCAATGCGCAGCTGGACGTCGACCCGACCCGCTTCGGCATCCTCAGCCAGCAGCTGCCCGAAGTCCGCCTCTCAGGCAACGCCAACGGGGAAATCGAAGGCTCTCGGTGGCAGGCCAGCGCCGACCTCAAGGCGCTCTGGGCGGACCTAAGCAAGTTCTCGAAGTCACTCGCGAAGAATAGCCGTTCCGAATGGAAGCTCGCCGCGAATGCGCAAAGCACCGAGAGCGGCTTCGCGGTCAACAGCCTCGCGATCACGGGCAATGGCGTGACGATCGCCATCCCGCAGACGCTGACGTGGAAAGGCGGCCTGCTCCCTGAAAACGCCAATGACGCGACGGTGACCATCGCCGCCAACGACGCCGACCTCAAGGCGCTCAACCCTTTCCTCGCCACCGCGGACATCATCGCAACGGCCGGACTCTGGACCGGCGAAGCCTCCATCTCCTTCAAGGACGGGAAGCCAGCCGTCACGAGCATCCGTACGCACAGCCTGCGCGACGTCACGCTCGAACGCGGCGGCAAGGCCCTGATGCATGAGATTGACGCCGAGCTGCCCATCAAATCCGAAGAGGGCGCGATCTCCCTCGCTCCGTTCAGCGTCGGGTGCGCCGCCGGCAATATCGCCACTGGCTCGCTCACGCTTCGTCCCGGGGCCGATGGCGCTTGGTCCGCCGTCGCCAACGTCAACGTCGGCATCGTCGAGCTCGCCTCTCAACCCAATTGGGGAGACCTGCCGGTCGACAAACTCAAGGGTATCCGCGTGAGCGCCCAGACCACCGTGGATCGCGCCGCCGGCAAGGCGCCCGTCGCCAGCTCCGCGGAGGCACGCATCTTCCGCCAAGGGCTGAACCTGCTTTCCCTCAAGCTTCGCCAGCCGCTCGCGCTCGACGGCTCCAAGCCCACCGGCGTGCTCGTGGAGGCCGCAGCCCGCGACCTGCCGCTCGAATCCCTCTCCGCGGTCGTCCCCGGCCTCAAGCTGACCGGCGACCTCAAGCGCGCCGACCTTGTCGCCGGTTTCAGCCGCGAAGGGCTCTTCCTGCGCACGGAGGGCGCGCCGCTCTCCTTCACCCGCACCAGCGTCACCTGGACCGGTAAACTGTGGGTCAAGGATTGCGACCTAGCTGCGAGCCTCGACCTCCTGGTCGGCGAGAAATCCACCCTCATCGGCTTCAACCAAGCCGAACTGAAGAATCGTGGCCGCACCCTGGCTTCGGGCGACATCAAGCTCGGACTGGGCGACGCCGGCACCACGCTGAAACTCGAAGGTGATCTCGGTGCGCTCGCCGAGCAACCGTTCGCGGGGCCGCTGAACATCGTCACCGGCGGCCAGTATCGCGCCAACGCCACCCGGGCGCAGGACGGCGAGATCAAGGTCTCGGTCCAGGTCCGCGACGTCGGCCTCAGGCAGAGCGAAGGGCGCATCCAGAGCGCCACGGTCAACGGCCGCTACGTCCCCGCCGCCGACGGACTCAGCGCCGAGGGCGCGTTCAAGCTGCAGGCGACGAACCTCAGCGCGGGCAAGTTCACGCTCACGCAGAAGACCGCCGGCCAGAAGCACGACTGGCAGGCTGTCGTGGCCATCGACAACGTCGACGTGGATGACTTCCTCTCGCTGCTGCCGAAGGGCGAAGAGCAGGCGGCCGCCGAGACGGCGGCGCCGAAGCCCGACCGGGCGCCGTTCTGGACCAATCACGGCGGCTCCCTGCAGCTGACGGTCGGCACGGCGAAGGCCTACGGCATCAGCGCCTCGAAGGTCATCGTCCGGGCGGAAGCCGAAGAGAAGGCGCTCCGCCTGACGCAGCTCAGCGGCGTGCTCGCCGAAGGGACGCTCAGCGGTCGCGGTCAGCTCGCGTTCCAGCCGGCGATCAGCAACGGCCCGTACTCGCTCTCGGCGACGGTGGCGCTCAACCAGTTCGACTTCGGCAGCGTCGCCCAGGCGTTCCCCTCGGTGAAGGATTTCCTGCAAGGCAAGGCCGACGCCACCGCCTCGCTGACCAGCGTCTGCGGCACGCCCGGCGAACTCGCCGGCAAGCTCCAGGTCGACACCCACCTCACTTCCAAAGGCGGACGCATCCGCGCCTTCGGCGACAAGAACAGCAGCATGTCGCTCTCGGCGAACAAGGCCGGCGATGTCGGCGAGGTCTTGGGCGGGCTCGCGATCATCGCCGGCGCCCTCACGAAGAACCAGCAGCAGGGCGAGAAGGTCGCCAGGATCGGCGCGGCGATCTCCGCCGCCGGCAAGCTGCAGAAGGCCGTCGCCGACTTCCCGTTCACCTCCGCCACCATCAAGGCGAGCCGACTGGCTTCGGGCACGATCAAGCTCGAGGTCGCCGACATCCGCAGCGAGACGCTGCACCTCGCCGCCAAGGGCGGGATCAGCGTGGACCCCAAGCTGGACTTCGCCGACTGGCCAATGGCCTTCACCACGCAGATGCGCGGCGCCGGAGAATTCGCCCAATACTTCCAGGCGCTCGGCTTCGGCACCGGTCCGTCGCCGGCCGACGGCTTCACCGAAGGACCCGGCGTCAGCGTCGGCGGATCTCTCAATCAGGTGAAGACCGACCTCGCCGAAAAACTCCAACAGGCGATCGACAACGTCCGCGCAAGCCAGTCCACTGCGCCTTCCACTCCGGGCACCCAGACCGCCCCTGGCAGCCAGGCTGCCCCCGCGCCGACGACGCCTAGTCCGAAGAAGCGGAATCCCTTCGGAGATCTACTCCAGGAGCTCGGTCGCTGATGACGGTAACGAAGGCATGGATGGCGGGCTGCGTCCTGCTAGCAGGCCTCGTCGTGCTTGCCCTTTCCGTCGGCACCCAAGGCTTCGGCTGGGGTGACGGCGGCTCCCTCCTCCTCCTGCGCTCGCCTCGCGTACTCGCGGCGCTTGCGGCCGGACTCGCCCTTGGCATCGGCGGCGCCGCGCAACAAGGCGTCTTCCGCAATCCCCTCGCCGACCCAGGGCTGACCGGCGTCTTTGGAGGCGCCCTCTTCGGTATCGCCGTGCTGCTGGGACTCTTTCCCGAAGCGGCGTGGCAGCGCGCTTGGTTCATCCCCGCCGCCGCGTTCGGTGGTGCGCTCGGCACGTCCGCCTTGCTCACGCTGATTGGTAGCGGTGGCTCCTCCTCCCGGCTACTGCTCACTGGCCTCGGTCTGAACGCCTTCACTTCCGCCGGCACGCTCGTCATCGCCTCACGCAGTGGTGAGTCGCGCGAACTACTGACCAATGGCGCTTACGGTGACTGGCTAGGCATGGCCACGCTCGAACTCACCTGGCTGCCCTTACTCCTGTGCCTGCTCGCCGCGCTGCTCCTTCTCCCGCTCGCGCGATCACTGGATCTTCTGTCCTTCGGCGAAGACGCGGCCCGCGGCTTCGGCTGTGAGGTCGGTAGCGCCCGGCGCAAGGCTGTGCTCCTGACGGCCCTGGCCGCCGCGGCCGCCACCTGCCTCGTCGGCCAGGTAGCGTTCATCGGGCTCCTGGCGCCTCATCTGGCCCGGGCCATGGTTGGCCCCCGCCATGCGTACGTTTTGCCCCTGTCAGCCCTACTCGGTGCCGGACTGCTGTTGGGCGCTGACACCATTGGTCGTGGCCTTTGGCCGCAGGCTCCGCTGTCCGCCGCGGCGGTGACAGCGATCCTCGGCGCGCCTCTCTTCATCTGGATAGCGAGGGGACGCCATGAGTGACGCCTTGATCCATGCGCTCAGACTCGGCGTCGAGATCGGCGGCCGTCGCATCATCGACGGCGTGTCCCTGTCCGCAGCCCGCGGAGAGTCCGTGGCGATCGTCGGCCCCAATGGCGCCGGCAAGACGACGCTGCTGCGTGCGCTCGCGGGGCTGCTTCCCTCCGAAGGAGAATTAGATGTCGGCGGATACGATCCGCGGATCATCGATGCGGCAACCTGCGCCCAAACCCGCGCCTACTGCGCGCAGAAACCCGTCAGCGCTTGGGATTATCGCGTCCGCGACCTTGGCGATATCCTCGGCGACCCCCTCGGCTACGCGGATTGGCTGGCGAAGCTGCGACTCGGCGAATTTTCCGGCCACCGACTCTCGGAGTTATCCGGCGGCGAACAGAAAGGCGCGCACCTCGCGATGGCGTTCGCCGCGCTCGCGGAACCTTTCGGCGGAGCGCTCCTGCTCGATGAGCCCGCGGCCTCCCTCGATCTCAGCCGACAGGAAGCCGTCGCCCAGGCCGTCTTCGCGTTTGCTCAAGCCGGCGGCGCCTGCGTCGTCGCAACACATGATCTCTCCTTCGCGAGGCGCTGCGACCGGGTCGTGGTGCTCTCGGAAGGTCGCCTCGTCGCCGCAGGTGAACCCGCGTCGACCTTGACTCCCGCAATCATTTCCGGGGCCTGGGGCGCTTCGGCTTCGTCGGTACGCTGATTTCAGGACGCGTCAGCCGGCCGTTGCGGATCGCGGAGAAAAGATACTGCTGCGCCAAACCGGCAGCCTCACCGAAGTGCGCTTTTCCAAACTGCTCTAGCTGGGCGGGCTTCCAACCGCGCAGGCCATAGGCATCGGCCAGCGCTTGCACGACCCAGGTATCGACCGGGAAACTTTCCAGGCGGCCGAAGCCGAAAAGCGCGACGCAGGCGGCCACCTTCGGGCCCACGCCAGGTAGCGACTGTAGTTCCGCCAATAAGGCCGGCGTCGGCAAAGCCCCGAACTCCTCGGCCCAGCGCGGGCGAGCAAGTAACTTCTTCGCAGTGCCGCGAAGGTAGGCCGCGCGATAACCCAATGAGCAGGCACGTAGCACCGCATCATCAGCATGGGCAATTGCCTCCCATGAAGGGAGCGCGTGGAAATCGCCGCCCAAAGGTTCGCCCAGCTTCGCGGCCAAGGCGGCGACCATGGCACGAATCTGCAAGATACGCTTGTTCGAACTGCAGAGGAAACCGATCAGCGCCTCATGTGGATCCTGGCGCAAGATACGCAGACCGGGATAAGCCGTGCGAGCGGACTGGAGCACGACATCGGAGCGCCACGGCAGCGCCGCGGAGAGCCGGGCCTGCGCACCCTCGGCGTCGAGATAATGTCGGATGGCGCCCTCGGCATGCGTCGCGCCTTTCTGGCCGCGCCACTCCAAGCCCTGCGGACCGGAGCGAACGGCGGCGAGCGTGCGGCCGAAGACGCCGACCCAGCTGCCGTCGGAGGCAAGCGACCAGCGGAAGGCCTGCCCGCCGTCCATCTGCTCGGCAAGCGTGCCGGCGGGAACATCCTCGGCGAGCCGTAACGGCCGCCAAGATGTCCACTCCGCCGAGGCCATCGGGCTTAGCGACGAACGAGGTCCAGGTCCGAAGGCGTGCCCCACAGGAAGCTATGCTTCGAGGCGAGGAACTTACCCTTGGCGTCGACCACGGAGACGCGCCAGGCGATCGGGCGCCACTTGGCTTCGCCGGACTGCTTACCAGTGAGGCCAATCACGTATTCGCCGAACGGGAAGCCTGGCTTCAGGTTGACCGCGAAATCATAACGCTCCGGCGGCGTGTTTTCCTTACGTACCACTTCAAGGACGAGTCGGCCATCGACCGGCGGTAAGACGTCGAGCTTCACGAAGAAATAGTAGCCCGGACGGGAGTCCTCTTCCGTGCGGAAGACCACGTCGGCGCCGTGATGCTCCTTGGCGTGGAACGCCTCCGAGGCGCGGGCCACATCGGCTTCGCTCCGGCGCCGTTCATTGACATAGGCGATGCCTGGCACCTCATCCGAGGACGCCACGGGAGTGTCGCAACCCGTGAGGAACAGCGCAGCGAGCGCGGCCCACGCAGAGGCCTGGCTCACCGCTCGCCTCACTTCTTGGCCTTCTTCTTGCTCGCGGCGGCGCGGGCGACCTTCACGCGATCCTTCTTGCGCTCGAGGTAGGCGCGGCGACGGCGACGCTTGATGACTTTGTTGCTCTGTTGACCCATAGTGGATGCATCCTCCCGCAACCCCTCGGATGGTCAAGGAGAAGGTTTACGGACCTTCCCCGGCGGACCGGGGTGAGGAAAGAGTCCTTTCTGGCTGCCTGGGTAGGGCTCGAACCTACGACCAAGTGATTAACAGTCACCTGCTCTACCGCTGAGCTACCAGGCAGTGCGAAAGGAGTCCAATCAAGGCAAGGTCGGGGCGTCTCTGTCAAACAAATCCTCCGACCGGCCGCGGAGGTTCTTATCCCTGAAAAGACTCTGCAATCATCCGAAAAGCATGGATTGGCGGGGGTGCGCGACGACATTAGCGCCACGGCCCCCTAATCTCTGGACACCCTTGTGCAGCCTGTCTTCCTTGTCCCTATTCCTATGCGCTGGACCCGACTTCCTGAAACTCCCAACGCCCCCGGCTTCGGCGGTGCTTTCGTGGGCACCTCCGGCGACCTGCTCCTTTGCGGCGGTGGCTCCAACTTCCCCGACAAGCCGGCCTGGGATGGCGGCGTCAAGGTCTGGCATGACGAAGTCTTCTCCCTCGCCAGCACCCGCTCCAAGAAGTGGGCGAGCCTCGGCAAGCTGCCACGCCCTTGCGGCTACGGCGTCAGCGTCTCGATCCGCCAAGGCCTCCTGATGATCGGCGGCGCCGACTCGCATCGCCATTACGCTGATTGCTACACGCTGTCGGTCGAAGAAGGCGAACTCAAGGTCCGCCCCTTCCCCTTCCTGCCCCGCCCGCTCGCCTATGCGACCGGCGCGCTCGTCGGCAGCAAAGTCATCGTTGCGGGCGGGACCGAACGCCCGGACGCCACCGCGGCCTCCTCCAGCGCCTTCGCCATCGACCTCGCCAATCTCAACGCCGGCTGGAAAGAGCTCCCGCTCTGCGCCGGGTCCGGCCGCATGCTTGCCCAATCCGCTGGCACGAAGGATACGTTCTTCCTCTTCGGCGGCGTCGCGCTGAGCCCCGGAGCCAAGGGCGTCGAACGTGAATTCCTCTCCGACTGTCACGCCTTCACGCTCGGCAAGGAATGGCGTCGTCTCTCCGCGATGCCCCGCCCGATCGCCGGAGCACCGTCACCCTGTCCGGTCTTCGATAACGAGATTCTCGTGCTCGGTGGCGACGACGGGAAACTCGCCGGTAAGGTCGAAGCCTCCAAGCACCCCGGCTACGCCAAGTCGGTCCTCGCGTACGATAAGTCTACCGACGCCTGGACCGCAGCCGAAGAAGGTTCGGCCAACGTCCTCTCGACCGCTTGCACGAAGTGGTCCGGCGGCTATGCGCTGACCAACGGCGAACTTCGTCCGTTCGTCCGCTCCGCCGAAGGCTGGTTGCTCCGCCCGGAATAAGCGTTGGGGCTGGCAGGACGCCGGAAAGGGACTACAAAGAGTCCACCCCGGCGCATGCTCCGCCTTACCCCATTACTCGGCCTCCTTGCGGCGCTCGCTTGTGCGCAGGCTGAGCCGTTGCCGGATCTGCCTGACCCACTTGGCCGTGCCGGCATGATGGCGGCCGTCCTGCGCGAAGCGGACGGCAGCGAAGTCATCGTAGCCACGGGCGGCACCAACTTCCCGGACAAGATGCCTTGGCAAGGTGGCCAGCGAAAATACCACAAGGACATCCTCAAACTCGCGCGCAAGGACGGCGTCTGGAGCTGGAGTAAAATCGGCGAGCTCTCCGAAGGGCTGGTCGGCGCGGCGTTCTGCGCGACGCCTAAGCGCGACGGATTAGTCATCGCCGGCGGAGCTTCGGCCGAGGGACATCGCGCCGACGTCTGGCTCGTCGGACTGGATGGCAAGGTCACCCGCTTCGCCGAAAGCATGACCCGCCCGCGCGCCTACGCCGGCTTCACCTCGGCGAACGGACATCTGATCGTCATCGGAGGCATCGCCCGACCTGAGGACACCGTCGCCATCGCCACGCTGACTTCACTCGACCTCGACGACCCCGATAAACCTTGGCGCACGACCGACGCCGACCCGAGCTACGGACGGATCATCCCGCTCGTGGGTTCGGGGCTAGGCAAACTCGTCTGGGGCGGCGGCTGCTCTCTCTCGGAAAAGGACGGCAAGCCGTTCCGCAGCTACCACGAGAACCTAGCCTTCCAGTCATCGCTTGACGCTGGCAACCGCTTCCACGGCCTGCCTCACGCACTCGCCGGCGCCGCCGGGCCGGGCGTAGCGACGGCGACGCACCTTTTCTTCGTGGGCGGCGACGACGGCACCCAATACGGCCATCCCTACGAAACGCACACGGGGCTGGCACGTCGCATTCTCGTCATGGATCTCGAGTCCCTCGAGGTGACCGACCTCGGCGAATGGCCGCACCCCGTCGCGGTCGCGCCGCTCCTAAGACTCGGCGACGACCTCGTCACCGTGAGCGGCGAAGTGCGCCCCGGCGTCCGCACGCCCAAGCTCACCCGCTGGCCGATCCCGGCTAAATATCGATGAACGAAACTCCTTCCGCCTCCCGTACGGCATGGCTGGTCGTCATCCTGCTCATCCCGGTCGCATTGCTTAACTACCTCGACCGCCAGATGCTCGCGACGATGAAGTCGTCCATGCTCGGTGACCTGCCGGACATCCAAACCAAAGCGCAATGGGGCCTGGTCCTCGGTTCATTCAAATGGGTCTACGCAATCTTCAGCCCCATCGGCGGCTACCTCGCCGACCGAGTCAGCCGACGCCACGTCATCTGCTTCAGCCTCTTCGCGTGGTCCGCGGTCACCTGGGCCACCGGCCAGGTAAATAACTACGAGCAACTGCTCTGGACGCGCGCCATCATGGGCGTCAGCGAAGCCTTTTACATTCCCGCCGCGCTCGCGCTGATCGCCGACTACCACCTCGGGCCGACGCGTTCACGCGCCATCGGGCTCCACCAGATGGGCATCTACATCGGTGTGATCATCGGCGGCTTCGCCGGCTACGCCGCGGACGAGCCGACCATCGGCTGGCGCGGCGCCTTCGCGTGGTGCGGCCTGCTCGGCATCGCCTATTCCTTGCCGCTTTTCCTGTTCCTGCGCAACCGACCGGCGACCGAGCAGCCGACGGCCAGTCCGACCGCGGCCTCGACCGTCCGCACGCTCTTCGGCAATCCCAGCTTCCTGCTTCTTGTGGTTTACTTCACCTTGCCCGCCATGGCGGCATGGGTCGTGCGCGACTGGATGCCTGACATCCTCCGCGAACGCTTCAACCTCGGCCAAGGCAAGGCGGGCGTCTCCGCGGTCATTTATTGGCAAGTCGCCGCCATCGTCGGCGCGGTGCTCGGAGGCTGGCTCGCCGACCGCTGGATGCGTACGAATATCCGCGGTCGTATCTTTGTCAGCGCGATCGGCACGTTCCTGCTCCTGCCGGCCCTCTTCGGCGTGGGCAACGCGTCCACCCTGCTCATGGCCGTGCTCTTCCTCATCGTCTTCGGAATCGGCTGGGGCTTCTTCGACTGCAATAGCATGCCCATCCTCTGTCAACTGGTCGGACCGGAACATCGCGCCACGGGCTATGGCCTGATGAACTTCGTGAGCATCAGCTGCGGCGGCTTCGCGGATTGGATCTTCGGCGTCTTGCGAGACCGGCACATGCCGCTGAACCTTATCTTCGGCGTCTTCGCCGGGATCGCCTTGCTCTCCATCTTCATCGCGCTCTGTATTCGCCCGCGCGAAAGCACCGCCTCCTGACCATGTCCGTCTTCAAGTTCACTGGCCTCTGCACGGCCACCCACACGCCTTTCCATGCCGACGGCTCGCTCAACCTCGCCGTCGTCGAGCAGCAGGCCACCTTCCTTCGTAGCCACGGAATCACGTCCGTCTTCATCGGCGGCACCACCGGTGAAAGCAGCTCGCTCACCGCCACGGAACGCGCGGAACTGAACGACCGCTGGGCCGTCGTGGGCCCGGCGACCGGCATCGAGGTCATCGTGCACGTCGGCGCGAACTGCCTGACCGAAGCAGCGCAACTCGCCGCCCATGCGGAGAAGAACAAAGCCAAGGCCGTATCGATGATCGCGCCATCCTATTTCAAGCCCCGCACGCTGGCCGACCTCGTGGCCAGTTGCGCGATGGTCGCCCAGGCCGCCCCACGGACGCCCTTCTATTATTACGACATCCCCGGTATGACCGGCATCAGCGGCTTCCCGGTCGACGAATTCCTGAAGGCAGCTTCGCCGGTCATCCCGAATCTCGCCGGCGTGAAGTATTCCAACCCGGACCTCGACGCGATGCGTCGGGCACAGGCGCTCGAAAGCGGACGCTTCGACCTGCCCTACGGCATCGATGAACGATTCCTCGCCGCGCTCCGCGCCGGCGCCACCGCCGGCGTGGGCAGCACTTACAACTTCAACCCAGGCCCGTTGCTCCGCACCATCGCGGCGCAGGCCAAAGGCGACGCTGCCCAGGCCGAAGCCGAACAGGCCAAGGTCCAGCCGGTCGTCGATATCCTCGCCAAGCGTGGCTACATGGGCGCCGCCAAGGCCTTGATGGGCCACCTCGGCGTGCCGCTCGGCCCCGCCCGCCTGCCCAACGGCAACCCCGACGCCGCCGAGACCAAGGAGATGATCGGTGAACTCGAAGCGATCGGCTTCTTCAGCTGGAATTTCTAAACATGCGACTCGCCCTCCTTCTCAGCCTGCTCTGCGTCCGCTCCTTCGCGGCCGACGGACCGGACATCGTCGTCTTCGAAGCCAAGCAGAACCTGTCGCATCCTTCCGTGCGCATCCCTTCGCTGCTACGCACGCAGAAGGGCACGCTGCTCGCCGTCGCCGAAGGCCGCGACAAGCCGACCGACCAAGCCGGCAACGACTTGGTGATCTCCTTCTCCAAGGACGAAGGTGCCACGTGGTCCAAGCCCAAGGTCGCCTACGAACAAGGTGCGGATAGCTGCAACAACCCTTGCCTTGTCCAGGAAACCAAGTCCGGTCGCATCTTCCTTTTCTATCAGGTTTTTCCCAGCGGTAGCCATGAATTCGGGAAGCTGCCCGCCGGACCAGCCGATCCCAAAGGCAATCGTTCCTGCTACGTGACCTCCGACGACGATGGCGTGACATGGAGCAAGCCGACCGATGTTTCCGCGACCCTGAAGCCCGACGAAGCCATCACCACCGCTTCTGGCCCTGGCATCGGCATCCAGCTCAAGAGCGGCCCCAAGGCCGGCCGACTCGTCATTCCCTTCAACTCCCAGGACGCGAAAAAGAACTTCTTCAATTGGGTCGCCTATAGCGACGACGCCGGCGCCACGTGGAAGCGCGGCGAGAAAGTACCGCAGACCGAAACAATCCAATTGAATGAAGTTCAGGTGGCCGAGTCCGCGGGCGGCGGCCTTTACCTGAATTCTCGTAGCTGGCGTCGCGGGTCCAGCCTGCGCAAGGTTTCCTGGTCACAAGACGCCGGCGAGACCTGGACCCAGGCCGCCGAGGACGCCAAGCTGACCGACCCCATCTGCCAAGGCAGCCTGCTTCGTCTGGATGACCGTACCATCGCCTTCCTTAATGCCGCCGGACCCAAGCGCGCCAACGGCACATTGCGCCTGACGCACGATGATGGCCGTACCTGGGCGAGTTCACGTCTGGCGTTCCCTGGACCGTTCGCCTACAGCAGCATGGCGCTTCTGAAGGACGGACGCATCGGCGTGCTCTACGAGCCGGCCAGCAATACCGTCGTCAAGTTCCGCGCCATCGATCCGGCCGGACGCTGAATCTCAGGGGTTCGCGATGAACGGCGCAGCTTCGCGGGCGTCCACGCTCGGCGAGTCCCCGTGGTAATGTCGGATGAGCCCGGCCAGGTGCTCTTTGACGTCCTCGGGCAGGAACGCCCCGAAGTGGATCTCCTTGCCCTGCGAGGCGACGACGACCGCGTCCACCGGTTGCTTATTCTGCTTGGAGCCCCGGAAAGCCAAAGTGACCTTCACCGCGTCGCCGGTGGGCAAGGTCGACGTCCAGCCGAGATAAGGCAGGATTCGCCAACGCAGGGTCACGAGCTTGTCGGTCAGCGTCAGCCGATAGCGCGCGAGGGTGAAGGCGAAGCCGACCAGGAAGAACGGCACGTAGAAGAGCGCCAGCAGGGCGAAGTGCCACCATTCAGGCTGCGTGACCATCCGGCCGTTCATCTTGAGCGAACCTTGGGACAGCCCGTAGAAAAGAGCGACGCAGTGGACGCTGGTGAAGATCAGCCAGAACCAGCCGAACCAAGTCCCGAGCCGCACGCCGTAGGTGACGCCTTGAAAGCCGGACTCGACCTTCACTTTCGGATGGCCGCGGGCCACCTCCTCGTCCGTCAGGAGCTTGGCCTCGCGTCCGGCCGCCATCGACGCCTGCCGGGCTTCCGCCTCGGCCTTCAAGCGGGCGAATTTGGCCAGAAAATCATCTCGTAGTCCCATGAGTCTGTTTGGATTGAAGCGCCCGCCTCAGGCGGTGCGAGGAAGTTCCTCGGAGATGTTATAGTAGTGATCGATGAGGATGGCCAGGCGGGCACGTTCGGCGTGGTTCAGGTCATCACCGAGCGCGATTTCGGCTTCGCCCGAACCCACGACCACGGACAACTGCGCATAGGAGCCATGCTTCCCGCTCAGCCGGGCGCCCCGGTAGGCGAGACCCACGCGGACTTCGGCGACGAGCGGCAGCCGCCACTCCTTATTGAGGCGACCGAAGACAAGGCGACGGACCACCAAGGCGTCGTCGTCGAAGATCAGTTCGTGCCTGCGCATGATCATCCGCAGAGGGAAGTAGACCAGTGCGGCGGAGGGTAACGGGAAGAGCAAACTGGCGTAAAGAAACGGGTGGTCCGTACGTTCGACCAGCTCGAAGGTCATGACGAAACACATCACCACGCCCACCAGCATCGAGCCCACGAGCAGCACCCAATTACCGGTGCCGATGACGTCCGAACGCAGCGACCATCCGTCGGCGCGCGGCTCCTGCCCAGGCAAGGGTTTGACCAATTCAGCGTGGTGCCCTGGCAGGATACGCAGGCCCTTCGTGGCGACGGCCAGATACTCCTTCTCCGAGCGAGCGGCGCACCACTGCTCGCATTCGATCAGCTGCTCGGCCAAGGGCTTGGCGTCGGACATAGGCCGAAACTAATCGCAACCACCCGGCCGTCCAGCCAACGCTGGCTTGAACCTGTGGGCTTTCTGGCTGTCCTAGAGGCACCCCATGCGACCCCTCCTCGCCCTGCTCCTCCTGCCTTTGGCCGTCCTGGCCGACGGCGCTCGCTACTCCGTCAGCTATCCGGCCTCAGACAAGCCCGGCGAACTCGTCTTCCCCACGACCTACAACCTCTGGCTGCCCGAGGGCGTGAAGACCGTCCGCGGTATCATCGTGCATCAGCACGGCTGCGGCGCCGGCTCCAATAAGAGCGCCGTGACCGCGGCCGACGACCTCCACTGGCAAGCGCTCGCCCGCAAGTGGGATTGCGCGCTGGTCGGACCCGTGATCGGCGAGCCGGATAAGGCCAACTGCCGGATGTGGTGCGACCCGCGTAATGGCTCCGACAAGACCTACCTGCAGGCGCTCGCCGACCTCGCCAAGCAGACCGGCCACCCCGAGATCGCGACCGCTCCGTGGTGCCTCTGGGGCCATAGCGGCGGCGGCTTCTGGTCCAGCATCATGCAGGCGAAATACCCCGAGCGCATCGTCGCCATCTGGTTCCGCTCCGGCACGGCCTACTCCTACTGGCAGAAGTCCGAGGACCCTACCAAGGAGCGATCCATCCCTGAAGTCATCCTGCCGGACGCCGCCTACGAGATTCCGATGATGGCGAACCCGGGCGCCAAGGAGAACGGCGACAAGCGTTTCAACGTCGCCTGGACCGGCTCGCTCGCGATGTTCAAGGCCTACCGCGCCAAGGGCGCGCCGATCGGCTTCGCCCCGGACCCCCTCACCTCGCACCAGACCGGCGACCAGCGCTACGCCTCCATCGCTTTCTTCGACGCCTGCCTCGCCCTGCGCTTACCCGCGTCCGGCAACACTCTTCGCAAGATCGACCAGTCGAAAGGCTGGCTCGCCCCGCTGCTGGGCAACGAAGCCAAGCCCGCCGGCGAATACGCCGGCAACAAGGCGGAGTCCAACTGGCTGCCTGACGCGGCCTTCGCCAAGGCTTGGACGGAATACGTGAAGACCGGCGCGACGAACGACACCACCCCGCCGCCCGCGCCTTTCAACGTCGCGCCGAAAGCCACCGCCGAAGGCATCGAGCTCACCTGGGATGCGCACGCCGACTTCGAAAGCGGCCTCCGCCAGTTCCTCATCAAGAAGGACGGCCAAGTCATCGGCCGCGTGCCGGAGAAGCTCACCAACCCCTTCGGCCGCCCGCTCTTCCAAGGCGTGACCTATGGCGACACCCCGACGCAACCGCTCGCGCAGATGCGCTTCATCGACAAGGGCGCTAAGCCCGGCGCGAAGTATGAGATCGTCGCGGTGAACTCCGCCGGCCTCGAATCGAAGTAACCGCCGATACGTCGGACAATAAAAAGGGCCGCCCATCGGGCGGCCCTTCGCTTTGCCTGCGACCAGGGCTTACTGGCCCCAGGTGCAGGTGTTGCCGGCGTAGATGGCGCGGTTGCCGAGTTCCTGCTCGATGCGGCGGAGCTGGTTGTACTGGGCGACGCGGTCGGAGCGGCAGAGGGAGCCGGTCTTGATCTGGCCGGCGTTGAGGCCGACGGCGATGTCCGCGATGGTGGCGTCTTCCGTCTCACCCGAGCGGTGCGAGATGATGGCGGAGTAGCCGGCGCGCTGGGCCATGGAGACGGCGTCGAAGGTCTCGGTGAGG
>SXGQ01364870.1_pt1 | contig 52047 bp, 62 predicted proteins | sample 3178371 | NCBI WGS metagenome assembly SXGQ01 (sample SAMN11356859, study PRJNA531348) | freshwater metagenome | isolation source: freshwater sample F1-20 | place: China: Fuxian Lake, Yuxi | collected 2017-12-25 | reverse complement strand
GTATTTGACGACTGCCGCACAGTTGAATATCGATTCCTTGAATTTCTCCCACAACTGGTGCAGCTCAGGGTGTTTTGCGTACATTTCCGGCCAATCGGCCACAGACTTCAGGATAACGGACTTGCCAACCGGTTCCTCTCCGTCAGCCTCGGCATCTTCATCCTCATCGATAGTCGGCGCGTCAGCTCCGGAATCGTTAAAGGTTTTGATTTCAATTCCGTTCTGTACGAGCTTCAACGCGATACCGTCCGTGCTGCGCTCAGCGTACGACTTGTCAGTGCAGAGCGTTTCCAAGATCGAGTATACGTCGCTGATTCCGCCAGAATACAACAGGCACATGCGGACAAAACGGCCCGGCGGCACGCTGCGGTTTTTGGTCGAGCACACATAGGACACGAACCCGCTCGGAAACCTCAGTCCCTTCTGCAGCTTGAAATCGCGTTCGCGAGTCAGGAATATGCGGCAATGGCTCCAGAACTTGAGGGCTTTGCCGCCCGGGCTGCTGTAGTCATCGTCGCTCGGCTGCACCACTCCGGCCATCGGACCCTTTTTCTTCGTAGCATCGAACTTTCCGGACACTTGATTCGTGAATATGGCTGCGATGTTCTGGCGCTGAAGCCTGCGTGCGAGGATACGGAACCCGCGTCGAAGCATCTTCGGCCCGCGAGGGTAGTCTTCCTTGTCCCAGTTCATGGAGAGTTCCTCTCGCGAGGCAGTTCCGGCAATAGTGTCCACCACGACGATGCACAGTTGCTTTCGTTTTGTCTCCTTCTCGACAGCCGCTAAAGCCTCCATGGTTTTGTCGAAAATCTTGAACACTTGGTCAACAGTGTCGCACCGTGTCAGCACACAGTCCACACGGACACCCTCGATCATGATTCGTTCAGTGTTTTCGATCGACTGTTCGTTGTCCACGAAGACCAGTGTGATGTCCACGTTGTCGCCTATTGGCGTCAGCTCGCCAGTCTCAGGGTCGCGCTCGACGATTTTGCGTAGCTGCCCGCGAATCAGGGAGCGCATAACAAGCGCAGTTTTACCGCTGCTCTCGACCCCATAGACTTCAGTGATCTTGCCAAACGGGATGCCTCCGCCAATCAGGTGATCGATCGATTCGATGCCCGTGGTAAGTAGATACCTCGAAGCACTCTGAATCGTGTTTGCAGAACGGCACACATCAATGATGGCACCGTCTTCGCTGCGCTTGGACGCTGCAGCCAGCCTTTGGATGCTGCTGAGCACAGCAGCCGTGCCCTTGGCTTCACCGGCAGGGCTTGGTTTCTTTGGTTTCGGCATGGCTTAGAGCTTACCGGCTAGGCGTTGTTTGAGGCGTGATGGGGGTGCTGGCACGCGCGCGGTTTCCGGCTCTTCGTCCACATTGCGTGCTGTTTCCCTCGGCGGAACCGCGTCTTTACGCTCTTCCGCAACGCTATCGTTTTCGTCGTCACCGCCGTCTGCGTCACGTGCGGAAGGCACGTGGCTCCTGCGCGGAGGAGTAGACCCTTCGAGATGTGGAATTTCGTCTTCGTCTGCAGTGACATTACGATCACCTTCATCACGCCCACGATCTTCGTCGTCGTCGCGTCCACGATCTTCGTCACGACCACGTCCGCGCCCACGATCACCTTCGTCACGCCCTCCACGTCCGCGATCTTCATCATCACGGCCACGGCCACGTCCACGATCTTCATCACGCCCTTGGTCTTCGCCACGCCCACGGTCACGGTCACGGTCCTCGTCGTCACGCCCACGGCCACGCCCGCGTCCACGATCTTCATCATCACGACCACGCCCACGCCCACGGTCGTCGCCACGCCGATCGTCGCGACTGTCAAAGCAGAAATCCTCGACCTTCTGTGCAAATTTCTCAATGTCCCGCAGTTCAGGCATCTGCGGAGCCTTGAAATTCACGGTCTTGAGAATCGCGGCGAGTTGCTTCCCGTCCGGATCGTTTTTAAACAACGGGCGCTGGTCGTCGAGAGTGATTGTCACGCCACTCTTGTTACGCGACACGAACAGGTCGAACCCATGCACAGAGTCGTCGAGCGCAATGTCACGGTTCAGCTGGCGCTTGTAGATGGCCAGCAGCTGGTCCATTGCGGACGGGTAAAGCTGGAGTTCGTGCGCGACATTTGCGTTTTCGTCGCGGAAGTCGCGCGAGGTCGTGCTGCGCACGTAGACGAAGATGGTGTAACTCGCCGAAGCGCGGGCCTTGAACGCGCGGTCAGCCACGGTGGCATTGCTGTCGTTTTTGTGGTCGTCCACGAAGTCACACGCAGGGCAGCTTGCGTCAGGGTCACCGCCGAGGCGAGCGCTCGTCAGTCGCGGGCAGACGATAGGTGCGACCCCTCGCCCGAGCCAATGCTTGGCGATCTTGGCGTAAGGCAGCTTGCCTTCCAGTTTCACAGGGAGCATCCGAATGACGGCCTCGTCTCCCTTATCAAGGGTGAGGCGCACGAAACGGTTACTGGTGGCGTGGATTGAGCTGGATTCGTTTTCCAGCTCGCGCAGGAGTTCTTGATCGATGGCTTTTGGCATGGTATGTGTTGTTTTGTTGTTTTGTTGGTTTGTTGTTGAGTAGCCTGTGGCACGATGGCGCTGCGGCTACAGGAGAGAACTAGATTTTTTCGAGTGTGCTGCTTATTTCGAGTCTGCGTCGAAAATTTTTCTGCGGGTAGCTTCAGAGCTTCGGATAAGTTCCATTTGTCGGCACAGTGTGTCTGCCAGACGGCTCAGGCGTCGGCACCAGCCGTCCAGCCTCGCAAGGTCGGAAGTGATTTCGCGCACGCGGTCGTCCAGCTCTACTGCATGCTCAACGGCAGCTTCCGTAACCTTCGCTACTCCGTATCTGTCGAGTCCTCCTGTGCGCAGCCTGAAGTAAGCCTCCGCACGGGCTACACGCAGGTCACCCTCGGATGCCAGCTTGTTCTCTGTCATCGAGTGCAGCTGTTCGTTAATCCACTCCGCGTATTGCGGTAACGCCGTCGTGGCCAATGAGATGTCCGACCAGTCAGTACTCAGAATTTTCTTCAAGTCGAGCGTGTAACCGTTCAGCTTGATTGGTCTAAGGATGGGAAGATCAGAGGGCATGGCTAAAGGATGGCGTCACCACTGCGATTCAGCAGTTCACTTGCGTCTGCATGGTCGTCGGCTGATCTTATGCCGTTGTTGGCGTAACGCCGCTGCGATAACCTGCGAAGTCGCGTAATTTGGTCTGCGGTCAACCCGCGCATCCGCTCAAGATGCAGAGTGTAACCGGTTTCTGGCACCGTCGCGTTGCCTATTTCCGGCGATTGACGGGAAGCTGTGGTGCTCCTTACCGCGCTGTTTTTGGCCGCCATTACTGCCTCGATTTCGTCCGACAACCAGTCCCCCAAAGTAATACCAGAAATGGCTCGCACAGGGTCGGTGTAAGCCATTACCGCACCCCACGTGAGGCACAGCCGCAGCCATGCGTCTACGTAGGCAAAACGTCGGGTGTTCCCCATCATGCGTATCTCCACCGTCCCTAAAGCAGCAGCCAGACCACGGTGGTTTTGCCGCTCAAACGGCATCTCGTTGTGCGCAGGACGCACCGTTTCCACCAAGTTCAACCAGCAGTATCGTAATGGGTTTTCGTACTTGTTTGGCACCGCTGGGTGCGCTGGGTGCGCTACAATGCTACTGGTGAACTTGATTGGAGGGTAAACAACACGGATCGGTTTTGCATGTTTTGACGACTGCCGAGAATCAGGACACGCCGAATACAGCCTGCTTTCCAGTGCCATACCGGTAACCAGCCACGCGTGGCACTGATCGGCTGACCAGTGCGACCTCGAAATTGGAGACGTAGGCCGACCAACGTGGACATGAAGCCCGCAAGTGTCATTCACCGCGCGGGCACAGTCACACAGCCTCTTAACGACACTCGCGTCATACGCAATGCGGGGTTTTGCCCCGTCGGTGGTAGTTACTTTGCAAGTCATCGGCGGGGTTACCAGTTCGTATCCCAGCGTGCCGTCCTGCTTTTTAACAGAGGTGTCCTCTCGCTCTGCAAAACCGTGACAGTTTTCAGCGTAAGCAGGACTCTTCTCTACGAACTCAAGTTCGAGCCCAAATGTGATGACGCGTTCCGGCATGACAGACTATGCGCTCAGTTACAGCACCGTAAACCGTAATTTTCAGTAAATTGGATCGGGCTGACGACCGTGAACAAACGCAGCCCGTACTCCTGCGATTGGGAGCCCGTCCGAGCCACGGTTGGCAGCTACGTTGGTTTTACGAAGCCGGTAGGGTCGGAACGGTCCCTCCGTACCGTATCTTACCGACTGTCTCGCCATCGCGTCCGACGCTATCCTGTCCAGTGCAGGGCGCTCGTCCTTCGGGATTGAAGAGTCTGTGACTTGCAAACCTGCGCTTGGGTTGGGGATGTCGATGCCCGGGTGCACCGCCCCCGCATCCAATGCCTGCAACCCACCTGCTGCAGCCCTGTACGCGTAATCGCAGTGCTCCTCGCCGAACTTGCCGAAGTCAGGCACGAAGTAACCGATGCGTTCGATGGTTTCGCGAGTAATCGACTGCAGCGCACCTGTCAGTCGGGTCAACAGCAGCAACGGCACGCCACGCACCGTCACCGCAGCGGTCTCGTAACCCTTCCAGCCGAAGTTGCAAAGGCAAAACAATCCAATTCCGGTCTGGGTGTGGGCACGAGCGTACTCACTCCCAGCGTTCCCTCTGAATACCACGTCGTCATTGCACAAAAGCAGATGGTCGTGCTTGGATTTCAAAAACCAGCGTAGTGCTCGGTTGCTGTTACCGGCTACCCCGAGATTTGGGCCTGCAAACGCTTCAAAAGCTGCAAGATTCCGGTCCACGCCGTAATACGCTTCATATTCAGACGACCACTCCCAAGAATCACAGCGATTCTGAAGCCACTCAGCGGTGCCATCGGACGACCCATCGTCGAATATGGCAACCGGATTGTTCGGCATGTGCGTTTTGATACTTTGCAGAGCGTTCAGAAGGACGCTGTGACGGTTATACGTTGTGATGGCAATGGCGGTAGACATGTTGCACTAAAGAACCTCGTATTTACCACATGTCCGACATAGATCGTATCCTTGGAATATCAACTCGGCGTCCATCCGTCAGGGAAGCCTCATCTCTGATTCCCGACCATGCTCGGGAGTTCAGCATTGGCGGCGGCGCAGCCACCCCGCAAATGCAGCCACAGCAGGACACGGCACCTTCAGGTGCGGACGTTGGATACCTGCCGACAACGCTCGCACTCGTTGCTCCGGATACGACGCCAAAGGCTTCCTACCCACTGAACCCATCAGCAGTACCGGCACAGCCGGTCGCCACGCAAAATACACCAACACCGGCGTCAGCCGCACCGCCGTCTGGAGGATTCATACCACGTCCGGCACCTGCTGCGCATGACCCAGCGTTGTCAGCTATCATTGGGGAAGCCATGCAGTCGATGCAGCCTCCAGCCAACGTAGCGGTTCAGGCTGCCAATGCAGCCGCCGCAGCCACTCAGGCCATGACTACAGGAACCGGCATGCCGGAACCGGTGACGGCTGATGCAGCCAAAGTTTGCGATGCTTTTAGGCGATTTTCAAAATAAGACAGTCGAACCGGTGACTCCACCAGACGACTTGTCGATACGGCTGTATCGTGAGCCGTTCTCCGATGAGTTTATCCTGACCATACCTAACGGCTCGCACGAGCCGGTCACCGAGATCATGGGCGCAGAGGACACGCGTAAATGGTTTTCGGAAAGGGGATGTAAACCGGAAAAGCTGGAAAAGGCGCTGGATTACGCGTGGGAATACTCATTCTACCGGCCAGTGTTTATTCGAGTCGCTTTCCTGAACCCACCAGTGTCTGTGTCCGGAGTGTCACCTAGAGTGTAGGGACAGACACATTGAACTGCAACAGTTTTAGGACACTTACGGTGCCTTTGCACAGTTCGCACAGTTCTTTTACAGTTCGTATCGTGTGCGAATTCTTCTCGAAGACATACAAGGGGTTTTTGAGCCAGACATGGCTCGCGTCGTTACTGAGTCAGTCACTGGCAAGGACGGCTCAACGTCCACCGTCAAGCGCTACCCGGGCCGCCTCAGTCGCTGCGGGGTAGTCAACGGTAACAACCGCCGCTATGGCCGGAGCGTGTGGGAAGCGCAGATGAAACCGGACTCACACCTGCGTCAGTTGATGGCTCGTGGTGCGGCGTTTGGCCTACTGGAGCACCCAGCAGACGGAACCATCTCTCTTGCCAGTCCAATTTCCCATGTTCTTACGGAGGTCGCCCTTGAAGGGGACGAGGTAGTAGGAACTTTGACCATCCTGAACACCCCAGAAGGCAATAAGCTCAGCGCACTCATCGAAGGCGGATACAAACCAAGTGTTAGCTCCAGAGGGTTCGGCAGCCTCACGCAGCTACCGGATGGAGTATACGAGGTTCAGGACGACTACCTGTGCGAAGGCTGGGACGTGGTGTTCACTCCGTCCTTCAAAGATGCGCAACTCCACGTAGGAGACCCCGCGCTCTCGACAATTCTCGGGAAGAAAGTTGGTGAGTCGGCGAGCGCAGCACCAGCCCAAACTCCAGCACCAGTCTCAGCAGCACCAACCGTGGTGACTCCTGCCGCACAGGTCACTGAATCTGTACCCTCCAACAAACCAACAAACACACAACAGACACTGACCATGAAGAACGAACTCATCAGTCGCATCTCCGCCATGGAGTCGATTAACCCGTCTCAGCTTGAAGCCACCCGATTCGCCTCCGGCATGTCGGAGTTGGCCCGCCTGCATGAAGACGTCGCCACATATCTGGCGGAAGACAACAAACGCAGTTGGGAAGCTCAGCAGCTTCATAACCGCATCAGCACCGTGGAGTCCCGCTGGGGCACTGCGGTGTCCAAGCCCAGCACCGAACTCAAACGCGTCACCGAGAACCAGAACAAGCTCACGCGTGTTCTCAAGAGCGTCGTCGAGACCGGCCTGACCTACAAGAAGAAACTCACCGAAAGTCGTGCAAACACGGCCAAGGCCAAGAAGCTCGTCGAAGACGTCGCCAAGCGTGGCCGCAGCTGGAAAGCACTCGCTGAAAAGCAGGAAGTCAAGCTGCGCACTCTCGAAAAACGCTACGGAATCGCCTGCGAAATGCTCGATGAACTGGCTGCCCGTTACAACGCCGACAATACGGCGCTGGGCAAGCGCATCATCGAACTCGAATTCCCCGAGGCGGCCAAGCGGCCTGAAATCGCGGAGGCACTCAGAAAGGCGCGCAAGCCAAAAGCCATCGCAGCAGTCCGTGAGTCCATCGAAGGCAAGCGGACTCACGTAACCGAATCCGCTCCTGCAGCTCCAGCTCCTGCAGCTCCCGCAGCCGCCGAGGCGGCTCCCGCACCATCTGTCGTCGTGATCGAATCTTCGCGCGGCAAACCCGGCAGCGTCAGTGAGAGCATCGCTCTCGCAAAGCGCCTGTCCACGGCTAACAACGCCGTGGCCGCCGCCTAAACAACAACCAACAACTAAAACACACACACCATGGTTATCATTAACGAAGGACGGCCCATGTTGGCCAGTCAAGGCGGCGAAACAACCCGCTTCACAGAGGTGCTTGAGTGGGGCTATCGCCTCGCTGAAGCAAGCGTCGGCGTAGCCGAGAAGAATCCACGCGGTCTTTGGGAAGCCAAAGGCTGGAAGGAATTTGTCGAGCACATGCCGGAGCACAAACGCGCGCTGACCGCGATCGCGCTTGAGAACTGCCGCACCCGTTTCGGGCGCATGGATGAGTCCACACGGACCCAGAACCTCGGTACGTTCGACAAGTGGATTTTCCCAGTCATCGCGAACATGTCCGAGAACGACGTCATCGACCAGCTCGTCAGCCTCCAGCCTATGGCCGGACCTGTCAGCCAGATCGTCTATCTCGACATCGTCACGGGCCGCCGTAAGGGCGCAACCCCTGCAGGCACTCCGATGTGGCGTGCGCTCGCAGGTGCGGTTGACCGTTTCAACGATTCGGATGACCTCATCAGCGACGAGCCGTGGACGAACGGCACTGCAGTTGACTACCTGCCGATGCGCGCAGGCACCATCCAGTGGAAAGACTCCGCTGGCGGCACCGTGGTCGCCATCGACGACGGTAACGGTAACGTGCTCAACGCAACGACGGGGGCCACGCTCACCACCATCAACTACGTCACTGGTATCACCGGTGGTGCCATTTCCGGCACGCCGACCGCAGTCAGCTACCAGTATGATGCTGAAGGCACGACCGCCATTCAGGACTACGAGATGAAGCTCAGCTCCACGCCGGTCACGGCGAAGGTGCTCAAGCTCCGCACTCTCTGGACTGAGGAGGCCGACCAGAACCTGCAGGCGATGTATAACATCAAGGCAGAGTCGGTGCTCATCACGGCGATCACGAATGCTCTGACCTACCAGAAGCATCGTCAGGTCATCTATGACATCCGCCAGCGTGCAGACGCAGGCTTCGTGTCGTGGGACGCAACGCCTCCGTCCGGTGTCAACTACCAGACGCACAAGTTCTCGGTCATCGACGCAATCGAGACCGCCAGCAACTTCATCTTCGGTGCCACCAACATGGCGTCGGGCAACTGGCTGCTCTGCGGTCTGCAGCTCGCCACCGTGATTGCGACACTGCCGCAGTTCGTGTCCAAGGGCAACCGCACGAACATGCAGGGTATCACCTACATCGGCGACCTCGGGAACAAGAAGGTCTTCGCGGACCCTCACTTCCCGACCAACGAGTGGATCGTGGGTCACAAGGGCGACCAGTTCCTCACGACTGGCTACGTTCTGGCTGAATACCAGAAGCTCTACACCACGCCGAACATCGTGCTGACGGACTTCGTCAATCAGCGGGGCTTTGCCACTTCGTTCGCGAAGAAGGTGATCAACTCGAAGATGTTCTCACGTGGCCTCGTTTTGAACGCCGCTACCGCGTTCGGCCCGAGCTACTAATAGCCTACGAAAGGCTTAACAGGTTCAAAACCCCGTTCTTCGCAAGAAGGGCGGGGTTTTTCCTTTGCCTGCAAACCGGTCGGACCTCAAAGCCCCGAGCTGTGTCTGTACGTGTTCCCGTCTTCGTCCTCCCAGTCGTACACGGACTGACCCTGAATCAATTCCCGCTCCACCGCGTACAGGGCAATCTTTTCAACTTCATCGAAATGTTCGCCGAAAAACTCGGTGGCGTAGCTCGGCAGTTCAAACTCGACAGAGAGCTGCTCAGTCGTTTTGTCGTATGTCGCTTTAAGACGCAAATTATCGTGCCATTCACAGAATTTTTGCACGTTCTCCATGTCCTCTGCGTGAGACATGTTTACGCGGTAGGAAAAGAAGCGCATACCGACGCTCGGTGTGTCATTGCTCCATGCCTTTTTTCGCCATTCTTTCAGCGCGGCTTCATTCTTCGGGGGCGGGTAGCCGACGCCCAGCCTGTATTCCTCAAGGTGCCTGCAGGAGAAATACACCGTGGTGATGTTGTCGCTGCCGGTGGCCTCATACATGGCGTTGTCGCTTATCAGCTCACTTTTGTCCGCCACGCACGCATCATGTAAAACCTGATTCCAGTTAAATTTCTTTGTTTGCATGCTACGTAGAACCCGAAATCCGCAGCTGCGTTGAACTTGGTCACTGACCAACACTGGGCACTTGTGCGCAGTAGTTATCCGCAGTGAGCACTACCAAATTCAGGCATCTGTCCAACCGTAGATTCGTGTACGATCCGCACGATGGCCGCATGCACTACGGTGTGGATCGCCTGCTTGATAGTGACTGCTGCGACCCTGACACACGTAATGAATCCGACAGCGATCACGCACGTGCGCTCCAAACGACTGGGTTCTGGGGCAGGCAGGGAGCCGGTGCCATCGTGCTTTCACGCGCCACTGGGAGGATTCTGCTTCCGTTCCGTAGCGGAGCCGTGGAGCAGCCCCACACGTGGGGTGTCTGGGGCGGTGCCATTGACAGTGACGAAGACCCAGAGGATGCTGCGCGCCGTGAGGTATCCGAGGAAACCGGATATTCCGGTCACATCGAGATGCACCCGCTCGTGGTGTTCACGAAGGGCAAGTTCCAATACCACAACTTTCTCGCGATTGTGGACGACGAGTTCACGCCGTCCTTGAACTGGGAGACAGAAGACGCCGGTTGGTTTACGTTCGGTGACTGGCCGAGTCCGCTGCACTTCGGGTTAGGCTACCTGTTGCAGCACTCTGGGGATGCTATCAAAAATCGCAAGATGGAGGGCATTCGTGAGGCTGTGGATCGCTTGCTTGAATCGCACACTGCCTACATGTGGCACATCTCGCCAAGAGAAAACAGAGAGTCCATCTTAGCGCACGGCCTGAACTGGGAACTGTCTTCGGAAAACGACCGGTTGGAAGGTGGGATTCATCCGGATGCCGAGCCTGCTGAGAACGAATGGCCGCGCGGTCAGTACTTATTCAAAGACAGGCCGGAACACACGGTGGCGGCGGAAGGCATGGACATCTACAGGGTACGCGTAGACGGTTTGACAATCAAGCCTGACCCGTATCTAGGGGTTTGGAATGGACAAACGTTCGTGACATTTAGCCCGATACCTGCCGACCGTGTGGAGCTTATTGAGAAGGCTTGGGAAGACAACGACCCACGTTACGGAAATACTGACACGTATTAGCTCGAAGCGAGTAGTTACGGCATGAAATCCGAACTTGAAGCCATCCTATCCGGTCAGCCAGCACGCAGCGTCTTGGAAGCTGGGAAGTCACATACCAAGCGTACAGGGCTGCGCAGCAGCCTGAGTGAATACGGTCGAATTATACGCCCACGGGAGGCGGGCGTCCCCGGCATCCTGCGCTGCGACTGCGGTGAGAAACTGTTCATGTATTCGCCGGGCGCGGACGTCGATTGCGAGAAGTGCGGTGCGGAATACAACAGCGCCGGTCAGCGCCTTGCAGACCGTTCACAGTGGGGCGAGGAGACCGGTGAGACAGCAGCCGACTATGACGCTGGCTTCAACAACCCAGATCGCGCCTTCGACGGCGACTACTAACCATGACACCTCAACTCAGCGCCATCCTATCAGGCCGACCTGCGCGCGCCGTACTTGACTCGGCTTACGGAAGCAACCTTGCCGTGCGCCACAGTATGAGACCGAAGGGCGACTGGGACAGGCTGTCTGCACTTACCAGAAAGCTGGAGCAAGGTGGGCCTGACGTGGCCGATCCTGACGTGGATACCGAACCGAACGTATATCCGGAGCCTGAAGCCCCGACGACCCCGAAGCCGTTCGACCCTTTTAGCGTGCCTACTCCGGAGGTCAGGCCACGTCCGCAGAATCGCCGTGCAGAACCCCGTATCTGAAAGCCCGCCAACCAAGCCTGCGTTGCGCGTCGTTTTGAGCGTGGCACGTAGCTACGGAGACGCATTGTTCTCCGGTAACTGTGGAATGTTTGCATGGGCAGCCGCGAAGTTTCTTTCCGAGAATGGATTGGATACCTCAATCGGGCTCGTTGCCGACGGTGATTTGTCGCAAGAGCCCGACATCTTTCACGTATGGTTTAACGTAGGCGCTAATGGCTACGACGCTTCTGGACACATTGGCATTGAGGACTTGGAAGATTTTATGAAAGCCAGATACCCGCACGCAGAGGGCCACCTGCACCCAGACCTGCCTCTGAACGAGCAGACTCGACTGATTCTGAGTGCGAATACGGATTGGACTACAGATTGGCCGGATTACTACAAGGCGTTCAAAAACGCGCAACGTAGTTACTCCATGAAATCCAAATCAGTCGTCGACGCATCGCGTACAGACCTCCGCCGAACATCCACGGACATCCGCAGCATCCTTGGGGAGGCTTACGAAGATGAGGCCCATCCGAGCACCGTCGAGTGGTTCCGAAACCCAGACGATGAGCACCTGCGGGACCACCCCGTGCTGCGCCAGCACGGACACACCCTCGCGCAAAGCGCTTTCAACCACAGTGACGAGAAGTTCAAGAGCCGGAACGTACAGATGCACCGGCTGCTGCAGGTGTTCAACGAAGTGCAGCGTCGGGAGGCTCGCCACGCGGCCCAGCTTGTGCAACTTGCAAAGGACGCGGTAGCGCAGGTGTGGGGAGTCAGCACGGATATGTTCGGTACTGCGGAACTCGGACAGGCAGACCCCAACGACACCGAGGAACATTTCGAGCAGGAACAGGGTGCCAAGGTGGATGACCGCGTCAAGAGCCACATTCACATGCGGTCCAGCCTGAACATGCTTACGCACGGGGCAGCTGTTCATCAGATGCAGTCGCTGCACCACCTCGTGGCTGAAAAACTGAACGCAATCGATCCAGAGCTGATGCGCCTGTACGACCAGCTTGCGAGCGGCACCGTCCACCATTACTGGTTCGCGGACATTAGAGCCATGGCCGAGATGCTCAAGCATGCTGCGGTAGGCAGCGCCAATGTGGAATGGCCCGATGACGACGGCGGTGACGCACCGACAGGCAAGCCCAAGGTGGTTGCCAAGGGTGTGTGCTTCCCAGTGCTTTGTCAGGAACTCTCGAAAGGCTTGATGATGCTCTTGTCGAGCCATCACCTGTCCTCGCTCGACAAGAGCACGGCCACCAGCGTGCTCAAACACGCAGACCGCATCGACCAAGAGCCTTGGTACATCATGGTCGGTCCTGAACTTTGGAGGCGGTTTATCGCAGCCGTGGGGAATACGATGTCCCACGCCCATGCCGTGGCTGCACTGGCCAAGATGGAGCCACATGCCGCCCACAAGCTGATTAACGCGGTGGTGACCGACCCAGCGCACGCCCAGAGGCTGCTCAAGCAGGCACTCCCAGAATCGAGTGCGCCCAGAATTTCAAAGGCTGCCGCAGCAATGCTCGGCAAGCCGTAGACTCGGCAGGAATCGAACCTGCGCCACAAGGATTATGAGTCCTCTGCTCTTCCACTGAGCTACGAGTCCAAGCCCACACTAGCCACGGACCTGCCGCGAGCCTGTCTTGGTGAAGATACGAATCCGGCGCTTGGTGTCCGGCTTGCCATCCGTGTAGTAGCGATCCTTCCACGACGCCAGACCTTCCGCCGTGCGGCGGCCCGTCGACTTGGATTCGCGCAACACGGCATTGGAGTAGATTTCGCGTTTGTCATTGTCCCGCACCAGTGCCATGTCGTTTTCAATCGCCATGTCGCGCAGCACCTTGATCTGCTTGCTGCTGGCGGGTCTGGAGTTACCCTGCTCATACCAGATGCAGTGCTGGGCCTTCTCGATAACCACGCGCACCCACCCATGTTCGAGCGCCATAATGCTGCGCTCCTCCCCGATGAGTTTTGAAATGACATCCCAGTGACCGCCCGTCGCCGTCACCGGATACAGCCTCGCAACAGGGTCCAGCCAGTATCCGTAAGGCAGTCCTTCGATGATAGATTTAGCTTTCACTGTGTAATTACTGCAGCTTCTACGCGAGCCTTGCGTGGTTTGGCGACCTTCGGAACGGCTATCCGTGCCCGAGTGATGGCCGTTTGGTTGACTCCTTTGTATTCGGCATGGTCCTTGATGGAGAACGTCAGGTTGACGGGAGTGCCGATTTGACTTTCCGACAACGGGCAGTTGCTGGCGAACCACTTGAAAGTGCGACGGTCCGAATCCTCCAGCATCACCAGCGTGCTCATCCCGAAATCAGTCTGTATCTGCCGCATGGCGACTGGGGTCAGGGTGCGCGTGACGCGCTCGCCAACAGTGCCGAAAAACTCATTTGTGCGTGGGTGGGTGAGGTCGTAAGCCTTCTGCCGTTCCTGCTCCACGTGGCGCTGGTAGGCGGCTACCGCACTCACAGCCAGCCCGAGGCGCTTCTTGCTGACCATGTCAAGGCTGCACACGGCTGCCAGATTGGCCAGATAGTCGTTTTCGTTGTCAGTACCAAGCGTACGGACCCACGCTAGGCACGCTTCCGCTTCCGCCAGATTCGCCTCAGTGGTGGTGCGGAGAGCTTCAAGCTTCAAGGCAACTTCCTTGCTCTTGGGCTTGTTGGTGACTAGCTCCACCACGCGGTCACGTGTGGATACGCAATAAGACGTCTCGGCGGAGGTACGGCTGACCCAGCCGTGCTCTTTGATCACGTTTGCAGTCCAAGCAAGTATGGTCTTGAGGTCATACATCTCGGACCACGTGCCGCCACCGCATCCACTGAACTCGCTCGCTTCGGTACACATCTCGGTAAGCGAGGCGAAGATGCTGGCGGCGTCCGTGATGGATGCGACACTTGCGTGGCCGAGGAAATCCTTCAGACAGGTGCGACCGACCTGCTTGAACTCTCCGGTCTTGACGTTGTTGAGCACGAATGTGCTATTTCGCGCGCGGTTCACGCGGCAGTGCTCGCAGTTGTGCGAGCACTCGCGGTAGCGGTGCGGAATCTGTCCCTTGAAGACAGGCGATGCGTTGAACACGTTTGAGTTTTCGATCCGGTCGATCGTGGCCACAAACTGCCAGTCGGCCAGAACAGGGCTGGTTCCGTTGACCTCAATCTCGACCGCCTCTACGGTCGAGGTGAACACCGTCTCCGATCCTTCGGTGATTTGCGTGAAGTTGCGAAGGTCACGGTTGCCGGTAAGCCGGATTGTGATTTCCGGAAGGTTCAGGCGGCGTGCCCGCTTGTTCAGTTTCTCAATAGCGGCGGTGAGTGTCGCAACGCGGAACTCTGGAATGAATGTGATCATGTTCCAATATGTTCTTAAAATTCCATTTGGAAACCGGTATCTGAAAAAATTTCGACGTGTAGTTACCGCATGAAGAAAGAAGTCGAAGTCGTGTTCAAGGTCACTGGTGATTGCGCTGAAGGTTTTGCGGAATTCGCAAAGCTGCTGGAAAGGTTCTGTAACGGAGGAAGCAGCAGGACTTTGGGAATCGTAGACCCGAGCGATGAGCGGGAAAGCGAAATCAAATGGAGCTTCGATGGCGACGGAGACACGCGGATTACAGTCACCTGCAAGAGTGGAGACACGAAAAAGAAAGACAAGGAAAGTGTGTCGGAATCAGTCCGTGCTATCCTTGGCGAAGCGCTTTGGGATCGGCAGCGTCCCAGCAACGACATGCGCTTTGACGTGAATGCCCGCGCGGAAGTGTGGGTTACCAAGGACGACATCGAGGACCACCGCGAATACCGTGCGATTATCGGAAAGGGTGGGGGCGAGAACGCAAAAATAGGTGCGCTGAAGAATCTGGCGCTCAGCATCGCCCGCGAGAAACTTGAGAACGGTGAATCCAGCGTAACAGCCGACCTGACGCTGGGCGATGTAAACGTCGACCGGATCGACTGGGCGGCACTGGCCGCTCCAAGTCAGGACGAAGAGTAGTGCGGAGAGGTGGGATCGAACCACCGACACTGGAGCTTACGCCCCTTGCTCTACCGACTGAGCTATCTCCGCAGCTACCTCAAAGTATTTCGTCTCAAAATCGCTGGCTGAGCAGAAGTGCTGGCTACCGTCGTCATGAATAACGTAGTAACCACCAGCTTGCGGGTCATGGTCGCGCACGTAAGCGCATCCCACCTGCAGATCGGCGTAACCTGCCCGCTCAAAACTTAAAAACTTGCTGCCGTCTTGGCGCGGAGCTGACACGGCGCTGATTTTTAACGCCCGCACTGTCTTGCGGGCACAGTAGCGAGGCATCAACGGCGCGTGGGTAACCAGTCGAACAGTCAGTTTGTCGTCACCGTTAAGTATGGCGCATACGCTGTGCAGGGCATAGCTTCCGGTTTGGGACGCCCGCCGGTATGATTAGGTGTCTCATAGCTCGGAGTAGACGAACAACGCGATGATGATTAGCGCAAGGATCAGTCCAATGGTCAACCCAAGCCTCTTGGTCTGATCTGGTGTTCTGGCAGCTGGCACAGCGATCACAGCGGTCGGGGAGGTCACTTCCCACGCGGTCGGCGGCCTCCAGTAGCGAAGGTCGGTGTCGAACACCAACGCATGCTTTGAGGCGCATTCCCGTGGGTTTGTGGCGTGCCGGTAGCCTGATGGAAGCCTGCGCGTGTTCATTAGATCATCCCTCCTGCGTGGGCAAGGTTCCGCTCCAGTGTAGCTTTGACGACTAGCAGAGCCTCAACGCGCCGGTAAAGCGCGCCGATAATCTCTTCAAGCGCCCCGTTTTTGTGGTCGCCGACAATGTTGGCGAGAATTGCCGCATGCTCCGAGCTAAGCCCGCAATCTGCTGCAACCTGTGATATGTCCTCGTTCATGGCTTACTATGCTGGGCCATACTGCTTTGTAAACTATTTTGTGAACGCAGCAGCTCAGATAACTTACTTAGTTGAGTTTACGCAAGTGTCATGCCAGCGCTTGAGCAAGGCTATGTCGCTCGGGCTGGGGTCTGAATTCGACGGCCCCCTGTGCTGATACACACGCCCGTCAGGCAGCACCTCAGCTGTTGACCTTGGAAGGCGCAGTATGTAAGTCCTGCCTTCTCTGCACCGATCCCCGTAGGTACCCGCGCAATGATGCATCCGCCTGCCTTCGTCAACCAGAGCCTGCTCGCAATTGATGTGTGTGACGCCCGGAATCGTGCCCCACGGCAACTTGGGAAAAGGCGCATTACGTTCCGCTGCCTTCCTTAGCTCTTCCTCTGATTTTCGTGACAGGATACGACGTAAAACAGTCGCGGGGTTTGTCTTGACCCCATTGACAAGGTCGCCAGTGTCTATTTCGTCAACCAGCGTGTTGAACTGTGCCGTTTGCATTACACCGTCAGCTCCATAGCCTATTTCGACGGGCTGCGTCCAACCTTTCCAATCTTTCTTGGCCGCCATCCACCGCGCAATAGCCATTTCACGCGGCTCAACCGTGCCAGCCGGAAGGTGGCGGATAATCCATGCAATCGGCGAGCTAAGCCATGTCTCCCACTCTTCCCCACCATACTTCCTGTTGATGGCAATCTGCTCCAGCCACTCATTCACCTCTGCCTTGCTGGGCGTATCATTGCCCCATCTGACCGCACTCAACCACAGGTCTGTCGGAGTGCGTCCATCCCATATCAGCTTAACGAGTGTGGCAAAAGGCAGAGCGCGCCACGGCTTCGGAATGCGTGAAGGATGCGTTGGCTTTCGCCATATCACTCCAGCAACTTCCGGAGCAAGGGTGCGCACGTTCCAATTCATCCCTCCTGCATATCTGGCTGGGAAACCCCAATCTTGAGGGCTGCGCACGGCGTTTTTCACTGCCCAATGAAATTTCTCGAACGAGCAGTCCCCTATGTCGTCAGCGATGCTGACAGCAGCTTTTGCTATTTCGGCAAATGAAGGCATGCACTAGCCTTATCCCCAGATGTATGGAACTACCGCTGCTCTTGGAACTTTGCTGTCCTCCATGACAGGCTTTGACTGCTTGCTGGAGCGTGCGCGCTCCATGACGGAAAGCGAAAAAGCCGCCTTGCCGGAATGATCGGCTACCTCAGGCTGGCGTGAAGCTTCGATTTTTTCCTGAATTGCGCGAAGATTGTACAGAGAAGTGTGCGAATGATTCATGCGATAACTACGCAGCCGCGTGCATCGTAGTTACGGGCAGTGGCAAACTACGCGTACAGGATTGTCGTCTCGGACGGGACTCGCGCCTACCCGCTTGATACCTACGCCAAGACGGCTAAAATCAAGGTCGGGGAGGCTGAGGCTGACGTCGTACTGGGACTGAGAAAAGAGAACTACGGCTACATTGATGGAGGTCCGGACGGCTACCAGCAGCTTCTGGTGACTTACCGCGTGCCTGACGACAGCGCTGTAAAAAAGGTGGGGGGTAAGGACGAAGTGCGCGTGGCAAAGGCTGTCGTGGCAGCCGTGGAGCCACTGAATCCCGCAGATGCGCACATACCGGAGGCACTGGACACGGCATTGCGCCCACCAACTCTGGTACTTGCCGAGCGGCTGACCTACCACCAGTTGTTTCAGGCCACGGACGGGGGCCGTATCGATCGCGCCAACACGCAGGTGCGTGGACCTGCATTGGAAGTGGAAAGTCTGCAGGACAGCAACTACTACTACTTCAACGTCAAATCATTTCCGTCGACCACTGGGCTCAGACACCGTGGTTACATCCGGTTCTTCAAGCCAAGACTCGCTGGGCGAAACCAGTATCAGGCGCTGGAGAACATGGAAGTGATGGTGGATTGCACGTGCCAAGATTTCCGCTACCGCTGGGCCTGGTCACTTAAACAACGCCAGTCCAGTGCCGTAGGTCCGCAGTCCCTAAATCAGGCACACAACCGTGCGCCGAGAAAGACGAACCCAACGAACAAAATTTCACTCTGCAAGCATCTGGCGTCGTGCAAGGGTTACATCTACGGAACGCGCGCCAGTTTTTCCGGAGACGGTGCAATCGCCTCTACGCTCAACAAGCTCACGCGCCGCGCCACGAAACGCTGGCTGAACATCGCAGGTGAGATGGCCACTGCGCGTGAGCGGGAACGCACCTACGCTGCAGGGGTGGCTGCTACTCGCCGTGGTGGTGAGCGTCCGGCACCGAGACCCGTTACTCTGCCACCACGGCAGGGCGAACCGGATGGGTTGCAGGAGTCCGGCTCGTTCCTGCAACAACTGGAAGCTCGGGCACTGGAGCAGAACGCTGAGATCGCGGAAGAGGAAGCACAACAACAGCAACCTGAGCAAACCACACCGGCAACAGCACCGGCGGCTGAGCCGGACACAACACAGGCAGCACCTGTTGCAGGCACCCCACCGGCACCCGCAACACCTGCAGAAACACCTGCAGAAACACCTGCAGAAAAACCTGCAGAAACATCTGCTGATGAAAATTCACGATCGAGAACCGAGAACCGTGTAGTTACCCACAACGCCAACAATACCATGCCAACTCTATCCTTAATCGAAGAAGTAATCGCGGACGAAGAAAGTGCGTTCGACACCATGCCTGATGACACGGGCGCACCGGCCTTGCCGCCTCCGAGCGGCGATGGTGCGGAACCTGCCGAATCCGAGGCGCTCGACCTTCTGCGCGAAATCCGCGACGGAATCCAGCAGCTTTGCGGCAACGACGACAGCGCGGTGGACGAGCTTGGTGACAATGCTGACGAATTCGCACCGCCAGCCGAAACCGGTGCTCCTGCTGCCGGTGATGACGCTGAGGATAACCTCGACGACTACGTGCCTTCGCCAAAGGAAGACAAAGGCGAAGGTGACGAGGACGAGAACGAGGAAGAAGACGAGGACGAGGACGAAGAAGACGGCAAGAAGTTCTAAACATGGAAAACAACGGCTACAATCCACAAACAAGGCCGAGCTTCCATCAGATTCCGGTCATCACGACGGCTGGGTCCATTACAGGCAAGTTTCGCGCCAACGGAGTTGTGTCCGGAGCGCCCGGCAGCCGCATGGAGCATGCGACACTCGTCACCGTGCTTCACCAGTCCGGCAGCTTCTGCAACATCCAACTTCGTCAAAGCGCGAGCAACATCACTGGCACTGGCACCAATCTTGGTGGTCAGCTGGCGGTGGTGCCCGGCGGCGCGGTAACCGCCACCGTCTACCCGAACCTTCCGTTCGTAGAGGTGGTGTCCGTATCCGGTGCTGGCGTGGTGCGCATGCAACTGGATTCCCGCATCGAATGGGAACGGATGTCGTTTTCCAAAACCGACGCAGGTGTTCCAGCGGCCTTGTGGAAGGCACAAAACGTGACGCCGGAGAGCAGCCTTCCGGACTAATCCAATGAAGTCGCGCCACAACGACATGCGCGAAAGCCTGAAGCGTGCCGTGGCTGCCTTGGATCGCGCTGAACCATGCAGAGACGTGGTGCATGGTTTTCTTAAAGCCACGCTGGAGGGTCACATCCCATATTCCGAACTCGTCGCGTTAAAGCATGCGGTAACGACACATCTTGGAGTGGAAAGATTACTTGGTGAAGCACTCACCAAGACCGACGAGGAAAAGGTGGAGCAGATCGTGAACCGCGTACTCAAGAGCAAGAAAGCAGAGGAGGGCTTCCTCAAGTTCGCAAAGAACGTGCTCACTTCCCTGTTCAAATCACTCTACACGCGTCGCAGCCTATGGCGTGATGGCCTTATTTTGTCACCAGACTAGCGGTTGATAGGTGGGATTAGCGCTTCCGGCCCTACCTCCAGCAGTGTCGGCAACCCTGTGATAGGGTCGACAACAGGTTCATTACTCTCAGGCAGCCCAGCTGGAGCGTTGTTCTGCAAGTCGTCTGACAGTGGTGGTAACGGCGGAAGGTCTGGGTCCCGAACCTCGGTTCTAACATTTCCACTGCTCCTGACCTTGGCTGGCGCAGGAACAACAGGAACCTGATTCTGAGGTACATACTGTGCGTTAGGGGTGTCTGGTGACTGTATCTGGATACCGTTATCCTGCGGTACTGCTGCCCCGTCAGTTTGCAAGAGCAAGTGGGTAGTGGCGTCGCCACTGTTGATAATCGTGACTGATTTAATGACCCACCAATCTGTGTTGTAGGGAGAGCCGCTGACAGACCTTACGGTAATCCGGTCTCCCGACTCGAACCAAGGTTGCGAATCCAGAGTAATGGTCGCCTCGAAGCTCGCCATGCGGGCGGCGTCACGCAGGCACACTGCGGTGTCCTGTGCTTTCGAGTATCTGGTCACGTTATCGAGCGTGACCATGACCGTATGGAGCGGCCCTACACTGCGGACGTTCGCGTCTGGGGCTAAAGACTCCACAGTAAGCGTTGGAGCGCTGTCTACGGATTGATAATTGGTGGAGTAAGGGTCGGCCACGTTGGCGCGCACGCCGGAACTGCCGCGCGCAGCCGATAATTGTGTGTTGTTGACGAACGTAATCGGACCGTGCAATTTAATTCTCGGGTCGTCCATCGCCATGAAAAACCAGTTATGCGGGCGGGCTTTGGATTTAAGTGGTGCAAACACCAGAGTTCCGCCGGAGCTGCCGTGTCGTACGCCGAGTCGGAAATCACCAAGCACCTCACCTTCCGTCAGCACGGTACTCGGCCTGAGGCGTTCTGCGATGAACCCGTAGTCGCTCTGGTTGGTCTGTACGTAATGCACGGCACTGTCTGCGAGGCAGTGCACAGCAAGCCCGTAATCTGATGCGATGCGCTTTAGCAGTTCGGAAACCGCACCGTAACGCGTCAAGGTGCGCAGGTAGCGGTTCATCTGCCAGAGCACGTTTACGGTCTCGACCTGCATCTCTCGACTGCCTTGCTGGCGGCCCGGCATATCGTGGCAGCTCGTCACCCAGTGCCGTTCAGATCGTATGATGCTGCTTCCGGCCCTCATGACCATCATGACTTCGGGCGATTCACTGCAGGCTATCCGGCTCAACGTGTTGTAGGTGCGCTGGTTTTCATACGCAAAACGGTGGATGCCACGGGTCCATGTCGAATCGTCGTCCGTGATCGTGGAATGCGTGTGCATCCCAGTAAGCTCAACACCTTCCAGCGAGTAAAGCGACACGCGCACCGATCCTGAGATATCCGGCAACGTGGAAGGACGGTCTAGGCTGGAAGCTCCAGTAATCACGGTCCGCGTTTCAGCCCTTTCACGCCGAGTGTTGAGGTCAGTTCCTGATACTTGGCAAGCTCCAGCGTGTTGTAGAAGCTGTCGCGCACGAACTCTGCGGAGCCCTGCCCAAAAACCATCGAGGCAGCGTTGCCGTATTCAATCGCTGCAGCCTTTTCATTGGTGCTCTTGTCCGTGATCTTACCAGAACCTGCGATCAGATTCCGGTAGGTTGGCGCGTTCACGAACGTAAAGCTATACTTGGCTCCGGACGGCAGGTTGAATGCCTCCTTCCCTTTGGCGTACTGGAGCCACGGCTCCTTGAAGGTAGCCACCGCCCGCTTCAGGTAACCATACATCCGGACGGCGCGGCTGCCTACTCCCATGACTTCTAGCACGCATGGTGGTGGCCAGCCAATCTCGGCAGTGCTGGCGGCTGGAACGATAGTCCTTGGGTTGTCCCCTTTCATCTCTGCCATTTGCTTTGCGGCAGCGTCGTTGGCCGCGTACGCGGCTTGCTCTCTGGCCTTGGCCACCCTCTCCTCTTCCCGCTGCTTGTCCAACTCCCCTTGGAAGAACATGTTAGCAATGCGGGATGCGTTAGGTTCCGAACCAAATTTGAAAGGCAGGGTCAGCGCGTGAAGCAGGCTGGCGATGCGCATCAAATCCACGGCCCCGTTGACGCAATACTCGTCCATGTAGTGTAGCTCAAAGTCGTAGTTCACCTCCAGTGGGTTGGTATGCTGGTAGATGTGCACGGCACCGTCCGGCGTGATCATCGTAGGCACCGAGTTGAACTGCGCAGAGCGCTCGAACGTCAGTTCAGGCGGCAGGTGCGGCAGGTGTATCATGGCGTAGTTTGGGGAGCCGCCCAACAGGTTTACCGATTCCACAGAGTAGAGCTTTGCAGGATACTGGCGCACCCCGATACGCCCACGTTCGGAACCGATGGCTCTTTTGTTCGCTGCGGCAGCACTTCTACGGTGCTGCTTCTCAGCCTGTTGAGCACTGCTCCTACTGGCGAGTTCCACGTCTTTTACGTGCCAGCCTTGGTTGACGTCCCATTCCTGATTTAGCCTCTGTGATCTCTGTGATATGATGGTAGCCATGGTTTCTTCTATACGCTATTTCAGCATGTAATGCCAAGGCAGATTCGGCGGCGTGCGCAAGGCGGCCTGCTGCTGCGTAGCGAGGTTATCCGTGCGCGTTTGCTCGTTTGCTTCAGCTTGCAGGTCATTGCTCTTGCGCGCGGCAGCCTCCGTCTCACGTTGCCGTCTTTCCCACCACTCAGCGTTCGATTCTCCCTGCTGCTGCTGCACAACCGGAGCGGTGACCACAGGGCGTCGTTCGGTGGATTCCTGAGGAGTCGACACTGTAAGTCTGATCCTGCCGATTTCGCTGATCTTCTCGGCAGCCACCTGTAACCGTTCCATCAGACTGACCACACGCTCCAATTCCGGCCTGCCACCATCCAGTATGATCGTCGCATCACGCAAACGACGGACTGACTCAAACGATGCCGTGTCAAACGTGAATGACAGTGCGGACGGGAAGTCCTTCAGACTTTTTCCAAGCAGGGTTACGCTTTCAGCTGCGATCTTTAGCTGTGGACTTGCGAGAGCAAAGGCAGACAGGTGGGTGCTCCATTTACTGGCGAGCAGGAGGCCGGGCGTGGCCAGCAACACCGAACCCGCGAACCCGACAATCGCCAGCGCGAGGGCTCCCAGCCCGAGCGCCGTCTCTGCCATGCTGACATTTCCCATCTTTTCCACGGACTCGCCGATGGAGCGCACTACATTAGAAAACCCGTCAAAGATTGCGGTGATACCACCACTCAACGCGTCACCAACGGCAGTTATCGCACCAATCAATGTGTTGCCGAGTGACGTAGCCAGCTCCACGACAACGTCCCCAACCACCCGTAGTCCAGACACCAGCTTGTCCAGCACGCCAATCAGCGTACCACCCAGTGACGTAGCCAGCTCCACGACAACGTCTCCACATGCCCGCAGAATGGACGCGAAGCTCTCTACCAGCGGCCCGCACTTAGACACCGCAGTAATGATCTCCGCGATAACAGGTCCGACCAGCTTTATGGCGGCGGTCATTACGCCTATGCCGATGGTGACGGCGAGTAGCGCAGGCGCGGCTGCGGCTATCATCGGGCTTACACCGGCCATGGACGTAAAAAACGTGCCAAGTCCTGTAGATATGCCCGCCATCATTGACGTGAATCCAGAAGCTATCCCCTTTGCCAGAAACGCTATGCCTTTGCTGACCGCTTTGAACACGCCAGACACGCCAGCACTCATCAGGTTCATGGCACCAGTGACCTTGGCGGCGAGCAGGATCAATCCACCGAACGTTATGGCGAATCCAGCAACACCGCGCGTGCCTTCTGGGAACTTTTCTATAAGGTGGGCGAGAGTCGTTACCGTCCACAGCAGCGCATAGCCGACACCCTTTATGAGCGTAATGATGCCCGGACCTTCCTTACCCCACCACTCGCCGACGGCGCTGAACCAACTAAGCAGGTTATTCTTCCACTTTTCAAGGACTGACTCGTTATCGAGCAGAGCCACAGACCATTGGTTAAACTTCTCAATAACAGGAAGAAGTACTATTTTGATGATGTTCTTTCCCATGGTGAACAGACGACCGATGCCGTCACCCATGCTGCCGACTGCTTCGTTCCAAGCATCCTTCAAGTCCTTGAGCGGGCCGAGCATCGCATTCGTGTTCTTGTTCACGTCTTTGGCGTGCCGCAGCAAAGCGTCACCGGACACGTTGAACAACGGCCCGAATGCCTCTGCCATGGTGCCGCGAATGACAGGACTCATTCCCATCACCATTTTTCCGAACGACATGAACCTGCTCTCAAACATCTCCAGACCGGCCTGACTGTCCGCAAAGCCCGGCAAGAAGCCCATCGCCGCCGCCCCTGTGAACTTGGTGTTCGCGCTCTGAATGGCATCCGCCAGTTCGCGGGCGTTGCCACCGGCCTGCTTGATCCGATCGGACATGCGCGACAAGGTAACCAACTGACTGCGCGTGATTGCGTCACCACGCCCGTAGATGTAGTTGATGTCACTCAGGGTGTTGGCGAGTCCGGCGGCTTCCTCACCAGTCAGACTGGTGGCTGAGACCACATCCAAGATCGTGCTGGCGATCTCGTTGAAGTTCCCGTTCAGCAACTGTGTGTAGTTGGCCAGCTTCGCGAGAGTGCCTACGTTTGCGTCGGTAACGTAGGCGACCTGCGCAACCGACTCTGCCACGTCGAACCATTCCTTGCTCGCCGTGCGCACATCCATGCCGTACTCGGCAGTGGCCTGCGCTGCAGAGGTAATTTCCTCTGTTGCAAGCTTCAGGTATCTGGTCCCTTGGCGTATGAGTGAGTTGCGATACTCAAGACTCGTGTTCACCTGCTTGAACACGCCAGCATACTGGGCGCTGCTGGTTTTCAGGAAGTTGCCTACCCATGCAAAGCTCTTGACCATGCTTGCCACGGAAAGGCTCGACTGCGCATTACCAATGGCAATGCGCTCGATAAGTTTGGCTACGTCTGCAAGGCTGAGCATTCTAGGTCACCGCGCTGGTGTAAATCACGGAGTAACTACACCGTGGGCGCTGTCCAGTGCCGCGCGAAACAAGTTTACATAAGGCATAACGCACGTAATGTGCGCCCATGGGATCGTATCCGATTATCTTTTTGGACGTAGACGGTGTTTTGAACAGCTTACGCTGGTTCCACTCCAACGACTACCGCGCGTTAAAGGAAAATTACGCGGCTTCAAACACAGACACAGCCGTGGTGTTGTGGCGCACGCACTTCGACCCTGCACAGGTTGCGATGCTCAAAAAGATACTGGATGAGACCGGTGCTCGGATTGTGCTGTCATCGACATGGAGACTGCTGGATGTTACACGGGCAGCTTTCGCGATGAACCGCGTCGCCATCCCGAACTTGATGAAGCTTTGGATCGGCAACACTCCACACATGAAGGGGCGTCGCGGAGACGATATCGATCAGTGGGTTCGATCCGTGGATTTCAAGGGTCCGTTCGTTATCATCGACGACAACAGCGACATGGAGCCGCATTCAGACAAGCTGGTTCAGACCGACCCCGGGAACGGCCTGATGAAAAAGCACGTCGCGGAAATCATTTCACGGCTCACCCTTCCATGACCTCTGCAATACGGGTTCTATGACCCATGCTAAAAGTAAAAGGTATTCGACTACGCAATTGGATGACTGTGAAAGAAGCCGAACTGGTGTTCCCCGATACCGGCTTTATTCACGTGGTCGGTGAGAACCGCACAAGCGGCAAGGTCAGCAGTATCGGCAGTGGGAAGAGTGCTCTGGGTGACGCGGTGCACCGCGTGTTGTTCGACGTCGCAGGCAGGTTCGCCTACCTCCGCGACTACTCACGCGATGGCGACGGTGACACTTACGTGTGCGTGGAGTGTGAACTCCACGGCAGTCCGATGACTGTGGAACTTGGCTTCAAGTGCGAGGAACTTTCCACGTCAGGGGAGGGGCTGCGCTACACTGTAGGCGGGAACACGGTCCAGATGGACTCGATAAAGAATACTCGCGCAGCTCTGACGGCAGCCATCGGAATCCCGCCTGAACTTGCCGAATGGACCGTGGCAGTGGATGGTGACCGGATGAAGTTTGGCAAGCTCAGCCAGATGAACGGTGTGGCCGTCGTCATGGCGGCCTTGCAGCAGCCGCCTTGGGCCGACTACCACGAGAAGGCAAAAGCAGCCGCCACCCGATATGAATCCGCCTACGCAGCAGCCACGACTGCGGTGAACACCCACAAGGCTGTGCTGGCAGAGTCCGCAGAAGACGTGGAAGACGCAAAGGCAGCCTACGACGCGGCACTGGCCGAGGACGTACAGAGCATGCGTAAGTCCAAGACCCGCTGCGAAGCTGAGATTGCGAAATGGGAGTCAAAGCTTGCGGAGGCGACAAAATGCATCACCGACCAGTCTGCGCGCATCGTGGAGGAACGTGGACAGTTGGAGCAGCAACGGCTCGCGCTGGTCAGTGAGCGGTCGGCATTGAAAGACGAGCTGGCGCGTGCGGTCGACGTGGAGGACTTGGAGGACAGCCTGAACCCCGGCACGTGCCGCTCCTGCGGACAGCCGAAGCCTCCCCTGCCCCCAGAAAAGGTGAAGGTAATCAAGGCCAAAATCAAACAGGAGAAGGCCAAGACGCGCCCGTCTAACGACCTGCGTGCATTGTTACGCGACGTTGAGTCGGCCATCGACGCCAAGTTCACCGCCATGGCAGGTGTGGGTCTGAACGAGACACGTAAAGCGTCGCAGACGGTGGAGGAGGCCCAGCGCAACATACGCAGCATATCCCGCGATCTGGCAGACGTGACTTCAAAGCTCGAAGCCCATGACCGTGCGGTGGCAGCGAAAAAAGCAGCGTGGGAACACTGTAAATCTGCTCTCGTAGACAGGGAACGTGCCTACCAGAAGGCACTGGAAGATCAGGCTGATGCATGCGCCGCAACGGTGTTCGGAGATTACTGGAAGCAGGCGTTCGCACCGAGTGGCATCCCGAACATGGTGTTGCAGCACAATCTCCCAGCCCTGAACAGTCTCGCAACGACCGTTTCCGATGAACTGACTGGCGGGCTGCTAGGCGTGGAATTTTCAGGTGACGTGGAACTCACCAGCGGGCAGACAAGGAACAAGCTCAACATCCGCGCCACCAATCGCTACGGAGGACCGAAGGTGGAAGGGTCCAGTAAAGGTGAGTCAGGGCTCATCAACGTGGTGCTTGCCGAGACGATGGCGCGCGTAGGCGGGGTTATCGACAAAGTCCGTTGGCGCTGGTTTGACGAAGTGATCAACAGCCAAGACCCTACCGTGCGCGCAAGCATTCTCGCATGGCTTCGCAACAGCGGAGGTCTCACGTTTCTGGTGGACCACCATGCCGAGGTGGAAAATTACGCTACGCACCGGCTGGTTGCGACAAAAGACCGCCGAGGCATCACATCCTACCGCTGGGAATAATCATGGGGTACTGGAGCGCAAAACGGAGCAGGCGTCCGATCGTTGGATATCGGATTGGTGCGCGCGTCTACCATCAACGTTGGAAGTACGGGAAAATCGTGCGTTTCCACGATACCATCAAATCTGCAGAAATCCTGTTCGACGATGGCACTACGAGAATCGTAAGGCGCTCATTCATAAAAACCCTGTGAGTTAAGTTTACAAAACCGAATACGAAAGTATAGTAAGGCATGTGCGCTATTGCCTCGATTGTACAAAATGAACCCACGTCTACGAAGCTGTTCCGTACCATCATTCGGAGTGCTGTTCCGTTTGGAAAGCACTCCATCGGCATGGCCTACCCTGTGCGGCGTGGAATCAAAGTCTGGAAACGAGCTGTGCACCCAGAGTTGGCACTTTACAACAACACCCGCCGCTTTGCACTGGCACAACTTAGCAGCACTGTGCTTACACACTGCAGGCACGCTACTGTTGGCGTTATCAGCGATCGCACGGCGCACCCGTTTGCGCACATCAAGGAGGATGGCACGCCGGTCGTGTTCGCCCACAACGGAACGGTGCGCAATTACGCCACGTTCGGGAACTACACTGTGGATTCAGAGTGCCTTGGGCCTATGATTGAGCAACGTGACCTGCTCAAAGCTGAGGGTTCTGTCGGTCTGGTATGGATTGATTCAGATGGGCTGCACGCCTACCGTAACAACAACCAGTCCTTGTTTGCGATGCACCTGCGCCGTGGTGAGGCTTCCGTAACTGCAATCCTGTCCAAGGTGGCACAGGGGGACAGGGTAGCGGACTGTGCGATTAAGGAAGGATACGTCGTGAGCGTGTCTGACTTGATTGCCGGAGTGGCATACCGCGTAAAGTCGGATGCCGTGGAGGGTGTTTGGGCATCAAAGCCGGTGCAGACGCCAGTAACGGCCAGCTCGATAGTTCGGCGGCACAAGCTTTCTCAAGTGGAAGGCTGGGCTGCGTGCTGCGCAAGTGCCGCCCCGAAGCCCGTCCTGTCCATGCCAAGGATGGCGTAGTTAGGGCATGACCACACGCTTCTTGCAATCACACCAAACTGCCAGAGTATACATTGAAGAAAGCCTGACCGGATACGCGATTGGTGCGGAACGAGGAAGTACCGAAGCGCGCCCACTCCGCCAAGCCAAAGGGGGTTCAACAGTGAACACGTTCAAAATCACATTCGACTCAGGAAACCACCTTGTTTCACGGTTCAACGGAACGCTACAGGACGCGCGGCAATACTGGCGCGCCGGAACGCAAATAAACATTGGCAACGGCGCATCCGATTATTGGGAGCGCATTGTCAGTGTTGAACAGTACTAGAGTACATAAAGGCCCGCACTCCTGAAGGATACGAGCGGGCCGCTCAGAACAGCGTAAAGCGCAACAAGGAACGTGCCGCCAAACGTGCCGACAGAGGCTCAACGCTTGTCGACGAGCCTCTGGCGTAGCCCGTTGATGATGGCTGTTTGGATGCGCACGCGCTCCTTAATTGGCATGGATTTAGGGGTCTCGACGCACACATAAGGAATCCCGCGTTGCTCGCATGCACGCTCTAGGGAACCGGCATACGGCTGCCTTCCGCCAGTAATCACACCATCATCCGTTACGTCCGCGTGCGCCTTGGCTGCGATGTCTCCAGTCACTACCCTAAGCACCTGTTTGGCAGTCTCTGCCATGTCCGGTGAGGCGTAGGCATATACGGAGTCCACCTCGTCGTCCTCATGCGTCGTGATGACTAAGGCAGGGGAAGCCTTCAATACCTGACTTAGCACGCGGTCGGACTCTGAGTTCGATCCGTCAAAATGACGGTTCAGGTCAACACCGTTCTTGCGGCGTTTGCCAGTATTGTTCACCGGCCCCACTACTTGGATGTCGGTTGGAATATCTGTCACTAGGCTACCTGCCGGTTCGTCGCCGTGGATGCCGGTAACGAGCACAATGGTCGGTCCGGCAACTTCTACTATGGCGCGACGCGCGGTGCAGCCTGTGCCCAATAGGAGCGCTACGCCGCGTTCTCCTACACGCATACAAGGGGTTACTGCGGCAGCAGCAGGCTGGTCTGAAGCTTGTAGGACTGCCCGTTTGGCGCTTCGCAGTCCGCGTAGCCGCCGTCCACAGTCTTCACCTTCACTTTGATGCCTGCGAGCGGGAATGTTGGGTCGTCGATAACCGCACAGGTCTGACCAGCCTTCACGAGGTTGTCCTCGGAGAGCAGACGGCTTGCCGCTGCAGCGACGGAATCCGGCTTGCGGAGGTCAACGGAGTCGATGATGGAGTTGATGTCGGTGTTCATAATGCGTCTAAACTTCCCACTAACTACTTCCTCCAACTCCGAGAACATCGAGAACAACATTTTCTAAAATCAGCGTCAACAGATTGGGGATGCTGTCGTGCCAAGTGGTCCCGCGCAGCAGTCTGCGATACACGTCATAGTGCGACCCAGACACTCTGAACAACGCATCCAAAGGCGCTGACTTTGCGGAAGCTGGCAGCTTGGATCGGGTCAGTGTGAACGCATTTGAGAATTTGGCAATGTCATCCAGCGTCGCGTCTACCAAAGGTTGGGCAGTGCCATCCGCCTTCCGCGCACGCATGAACGCTGCAGAAAGCACGTTACGCACGCGCTGTCGAGCCGCTGTGCTGATGTTGGACCACCAAGCCTCAAGCGGAACCACCATGGTTGCTGTAAGTTCAGACTGTATGCTCATACGGTCAGTACCTCACGTTATTAACTGGAGGAGGCTCGGCAGCCGCCTGTCTGATTTCAGAAGGTGCCGGTTCCGTGTAGTCCTGCACTGGCCGCGCGTCACCATCAATCGCGAGCGAAACTTCAACGAGCAACCCCATCCAGACATTGGTTTGCTGCCAGTAGGATTCCGGAGGCGGAAATGCCGACACCACCTCCCAGCGATAGCCACTCCACGATACCAAGTCACCCAGCCGTGGGAAGTAGTCCAGTTGTTTCAAGCTCAGATGGCTCAACCACAATTCCGTGGGTCGGCGAGGCTGAACCACGTTACGGTTCAGCCGCCAGTCCGGCTTTTGAAATTTGATGATGGCAGGGATTCTGATCGGACTGCGCTTCGTGTACTTGGTGCGTGCGCTGGTCGGAAAGTGCCGAACAGGGTCTACAGGTTGTTCGGAATCCACCTCGAAAAAGGCAGGTGGTTGTTGCGGAGAGAACTTGCGAACCCATTCGTCGTAGATTTTCAGCGCCGTCGTGGTGTCCGACAGCCCGAATATCTCAGGGTCGTACTCGAATTCCTTGTGGGCGCTGTATCTCATGGAGTAATTACTCCGTGCCTGATGAAGTTTACATCTCGAATGCGCGGACAAGCCTGACCCGCGCAGAAAACAGCTACGTCCTGTCCCCTACCCGCATCCACGAAGTAGCACTGCAGGCATGGCTGCGCCGATTCGTTGTGACGGAAGGCTACCCGATTCCAGTGGTGTTCGCGACGCCGATGACTGCGTTTGCCGAATACACGCGGCTATGGGAGGGTGAAAACAACCCGTTCAAGTATCTGACCGAGTTGAAGGACAGTGATGGGAATCCGCTGTATCCATATCCGGCACCGGTGCGCCTTCCGCTTATCAACGTAAAGCCGCTCATCCACCGGCAAAGACCGTCACAAAGCTACTCAATCCACCGTGTGCGCAGACAGTCATACTGGACCGTGGACAAGGACGTGCTGCAGAGCGATCTAGGCAACGTGGCGCAGGGAATGTATCCATCGGCATGGGACTTCAGGTGGCAGTTGGATCACTTCTGCAAACGACCGGATACGCAGGCACAGTTCGTAGCTGCGCTGATGAAGGCGTTCCACATCATGACGGGTGGTGGAAGCTACACGTGGGTGAGGGTGGCTTACCCGGGCTGGTTCGAGGGGCACCGCCTGTGTCGTCTGCTTCTGGATGGAGACATTGAGCCCGTGCAGGAGGAAGATCAGCAGGACCGCACTTACCTGTTCCGCACCACAGTCACCTTGAGTCTGGAAGGCTACGTGCCGGACTTGGATATCCGCACCGTGCCAGCCCTGTGGTATCTCACAGAGAGATATGGCTGCGTAGCTACACCGGATCAGGTGGACGCACTATACCCATCCGTGGCACGTACAGAAGATTTGCGAGTGCTTGGAGAGAACCGCGTATTTACGTCACTGACGGACTTGCCGCCGAAGCATCCGACAATTGCCTCGGCACGGTTGGCCAGCACATTGAATATCCAATCACCATCCATAGCCTGATACCATGAGCCTTACGCAAAACTTTCCCGGAGTATATCCGACAATCCGCGATGCAAGCTACACGACGGAGATTTCCAGCCGCTTCCGCGCTGGTATCGCTGGTGTTACGACCAAGGGTTCGTTCAACACCGCTACCTCAGTCCGCTCTGTACGTGATTTCATCGGCATTTTTGGCCGCAAGGTCACAGGTGATCACTGGACGGCGCAGACTGTGGCACTCATGGCCGACGTGAGCGATGGCGTGACCGTCGTGCGTGTTGGAAATCAGTTTACCGAGCTGGCCACGTCAGCTTCCGGTCCGGCCTACCAGTCCAAGGTTATTGCTGACGGTGTCAACCAGCTTACGGCAGGTGACTACGTGCGCATCGCCAAGGTAGGGCTGCCCACCATTCTCGCGCAGGTATCCGGCACGATCACAGGCACCACCGCCAATCTGGTGGAGAATGACACCTACGGCACGGCGTCCGAAACCAGCGTCACCATCGCGGACAACATGAGCAGCGCCACGCTGTCTTATTCGTCCACGCCGGACGCGGCCAACGAAGCCGAGTCGTTCCTCTACGAGTGGTCCGGCACCGGCACCACAAATACAGGAGCCACCGGCAACAAGAACGGCTACGTCCTGACCAAGTCCGCATTGCTTTCTAATTTCACGCTCGTGGCAGGAGACACGGTCAATATCACCGAGAGCGGAAAAGCAACCACTCGCGAGGCTCGTGTGAAGTCGGTAACACTCGCACAGGGCTCTACTCCTGCGACACTGACACTGGAAAGCACGGCGCTCGCAGAATACGGCTTTACGCCGGTGGCGTTGCAGGACACCTACACCGCAGCCGCCGTGATCACCAAAGTCACAACGGGCACGCCTGTCGTAGGCAGCACGGTCACGCGGTGCCTGCACCTCCACGCAGCCAGCGCAGGGTCGTGGGCGAACACAACGTCTACCACTGGGTTGACGGTGAAGGTGAAGCCGGGCAGCAAAGCCGACACCAAGAAGATCGAGGTGTATGACGGCGGGGCACTGGCCGAACAGTTCGACAACGTGGTGTTCGACGACAGCACTGATGACGACTACGTGGAAACCCGTATTAACGGCGTTTCCGGCCTAATCACGGTGGATCACCTCACGGCGAACCCACCTGCGAACACGCTATCCGGCTGGAGCAGCAGCGCGGTCAGTGTCAACAATGCCACGTTCGACCTCGGTCAGGATGGCAGCAACCCTGCAGCTTCCGATGTGGTTGGCGAAATTCTGTCGGACGGAACGCCTACCGGACTCAAGGTATTTGCGGATGTGGAGGAAGGTCTCGACTTGGGCTTCATCCTCGTCGCGGATGCGCTTGCAGAGAACGAAGGTGTGGCGCAGGAAGCTGCACGCATCGCAAAATCAATCCATGCGGCACACATCTTCCACGTGCCTGAAAACATCAACCTGCGCGGTGCCGTGGACTGGCAGAACAAAGTCGGCCTCTACAGCAGCACCGGCATCCGGCTGGACAACTACGCCGCGTTCGCGCCTTACTGGAACTGGATCGAAACCACGGACCCGCTCGACGGTTCCGCATGGTCCTGCCCTCCTTCGGTAGCGGCACTTTACGCTATCGCGCGGACTCACGACACGGACAAGCCGTGGTATGCCGCCGCAGGTGAAAACCGAGGATTCATCCCATGGGCATCCGACGTCGCTTACCGCCGCGTCAGTGAGGACGACAAGCAGGCGAGCTACGGCAATGGGAACGCGGTGAACTCGATCCTTTACAGCCGTGGTCGCATCCGCATCTACGGCGACCGCACTACCCAGCGCCTTGAATCCAAACTCACGGCGGCCCACAACGTGGTGCTCGTGCAGTATGTGGTCCGCAACATGGCCCTGATCGGACGCCAGTTCGTTTTCGAGCCGAACGACGCAATCCTGCTCACCCAGATTCGTGCAGCCTACACGTCGTTCCTCGAACAGGTGCGCGCGGACCGTGGCATCGAAGGCTACGAACTGGTCGTGGACGGCACCAACAACACCGCCGACACGCGTAATGAGCGGAAGGTCGTTGTTGACCTCAACATCATTCCAACGGACGTTGCCGAGCGGATTTTCCTCAACGTCACGGTGAACTCTTCCGGAGCCATCATCAACTCAGTAATCTAACCAATCACACTTATGCCACTCAAGACACGCAATAACTGGGGCCGTCGCGGCGCTAACCTAGATCAGCAACGCGGTGACCTGTTCCGTTTCAGCATCAACTTACCTACCGCATCCGACCTAGGCGGCGTGGCGGCATGGGATCAACACGTTCAGTTCGCGGTGACCACATTTCCGTTTCCGGATCGGTCTCGGACACGCATCCCGACAAAGTATCTCAACCAGACCAACTTTCAGCTCGGGGCTGACAACGAGGTCGGTGAAATTACGGTGAAGGTGCGCTATGCGTTCGCGCAAGAAACGGCACGCATCCTTGAGAAGTGGAGCTGGATGCACAGCCATCCAAATGGCGGCGTAGCACTCACCAGCCAGATTAAGAGTGATGGGTGGTTCTACTGGTTGATTCCCGGTCAGGGGAACATCTCGGAGGACTCCAGTGTGGACGCGGACCCAATGCGTGACGGTGCTACCATGTATCTGGAGGGCGTGATGATTACGAACTTCAAGCCTACGGACGCGGACATGACCAGCAACAACAATCTCGTGGAATACACCATGACGCTGAGCATCGACCGCTACTACCCGAAAAAGCTCGATGATTTGAAAGTGTTTGGAATTGCGTAGCACGGCTCGATTAGTGCGGTTCTATTACGCATGGTTGCCGTGTCCGTACTAATTCCAAGCCTCACAGAGCGTCTGAGCGTAGCAGGTGCGCTGCTGTCAAAGCTGCATGCGCAAGCGGCTGCACTGCCGCAAGACGTGCAAGCCGAGGTCATCTGCATCACGGACAACCGAAAGCTGCCTCTCAGCCTGAAGCGTAACACGATGATGCGCCTCGCAACCGGATCATTCATCGTGCATCTGGATGACGACGATGACGTGGCTGACGATTTTCTATCCGAGGTCTGCACTGCCGTGCTCGCCCACCCTACTGTAGACGTTATTTGCTACAACCAACTGGCCTACCTGAACGACGACCCTCCGTTTCGGGTGTCTACGAGCCTGTCTTTCGATAATGAGGAGATTGCGAAGGTTTCAAAGGAGCACACTGACGGTGCGGTGTGGAAAGACATCAAGCGAAAACCGTGGCACTGGTGCGCATGGGCGTCACGGTTGACGTCTACTGAGTTTGATGAGGGGTACGGGGAGGACTGGAGATGGCTGCTAGACGTGCTTCCGAAAGCAGCTACCGAGCACCGCATCGACAAAGTTTTGCACACCTACCGGTGGTCTAAGGTGGCTACGACATTTAATTAACATGTATAAAGTAATCTACTCAACCAACGGCAACCATGACTACGAATTTTTCGCACCGCTAGTGGCGCATGCGTGGCGAAACTTCGGATGGGAACCGGTCGTAATTCTGTCGTCAGACGTGTCTAGCGTCGTGCGCAGCAAGCTGAGCGAGCAGGCTGTGAAATGCGTGGAGTTACCCGATGTGGAAGGTTGCAGCAGCGTTACTGCGATTCAGACCAGCCGCATCTATGCTGCATGTAACGAAGGGGACTCTTACGTGATGACCTCTGACGTGGACATGTTCCCATTGTCTGATTTCTGGCCGAAAGATGGAAAGCTAAGAGTTACTGGTTGGGACATTACAGGATACCCTAATCCAGCAGCGCACGTGCCGATATGTTACGTGCAAGCTACGTCTGACAAGTGGCGTGAATTCATGGAACCATCGAGTGAGGACTGGGTAGCTTCGATGGTGGACGGGCTCCGTGAAATTGGCGGATTAAACGGAAACTGGGAAGCCGATCAGGAGCTGCTCACGAAACGCGTGCGTGGCTATGGTGAGCATCTTTTTGAAAAAGTGCGGAGATACTGCCACGCAGGCATCGGGAGGGTTTGCCGATCTGGCTGGAATGAGGGAGTGGCGAGGCTACGTGTGCAGCCTCAGATTGACTGCCATGTGCTGCGGCCCGGCTACACGCAATGGGATCAGATTTCTTCCGTAATGAAAACAGCCGGAATATACGCGGGCTGGATGGACGCGTATGTTGAAAGCTACTGCAGCGCACGCGCGGAGGCGCAACGATGAACATCGAGAAGGAAGGGTATCGACTGTTCAACACGGATCGTAATGAGTATTATCCGTGGTACACGCACCCTGCTCTGGAAGTGTTGGAAAAAATCGACTTCTCGGAGAAGACCGTGTTTGAGTACGGGGCCGGTGACAGCTCTACGTGGTGGGCGAGGCGGTGCAAGCGCTTGTGCTGCGTAGAATCGAACACAGAGTGGGTGTCTGCAGTAGCTGCGGCATCTGCAAAAATTGGTAACGTTACTATCGTGCACAACGGCAATCTGATTCAGCACGCCCTTGCCGACGTTACAGACCCGAGCCTGTACGCGCAAAGTATCACACACTACGACTGCATGTTTGACGTGGTTATCATAGACGGGGAAGACCGCGAAGCATGTGTGGAGCCTGCGTTAAAAAAACTCAATCCGAACGGCATGACCATCTACGACAACTGGATGCAGCCCAGCGTAGAGGTGCAGAGTGAAAAGACCCAGCAAAGACTGTTGGCATTTCGGCATGAGATTTACCACCAACCGAGGCACGCTGATTGGAAAACTGCGATATTTTACCCATGACAATACAGGAAATTGAACGTGCATTTTTAACCGGAATCAGAGTCGACGGAAGCTTCGTAGGTTGGGTGTCCTACAGGATACCACTGTTAGTTGCGCTTCAGAACTCAACAGGGAAGATTATTGAAATGGGGGCTGGGCTTGGGTCAACCGAGCTTTTGCGCGCCTACGCTTTAGCGTCTGGCAGGGAGTTCGAGACCTACGAGACGGACGCTGAGTGGGCGGCAAAGACAGGTGCTACGCATATTCTCGATTGGGACGTGGTGAGTGTTTCGTGCGGGTTACTGTTTGTGGACCACGCGCCCGGCGAGCGCAGAAAGGTTGACCTTGCGCGGGCTGCCAGTTTGGCGACTGTAGTTGTTGCGCACGACACCGAACCGGCGGCAGACCACGGGTACGGGATGCGTGACGTCATTAAAGCCAAATACCTCTACGCCTACGATTTCAACATCCAAGGCGCGTGGGCTACCGTAATGTCAAACTTTGTAGACGTGCGGGCATGGGCTACTCGAATCGAAGAACTCAGGGATTTATGATCGAAGATATTTGCGAACATTCCGTCGACGTATCAATGATCCAAGCAGGAAGCTGCGTGCTGGACGTCGGGTGCCGTGGCTTTGGGTTTAGCAACGCACTCGCCGCACTGGGTGCAGTAGTGTACCCCGTGGACATCGACGACCTTGGCGGTGACCAGAGCTATACGCGCTGCGCTATCACCGCTACTAAGGGTTTGTGTGGTATCCAAATGACGGATGATCCTCAGGCGAGACACACGATTCCTGGAACGACAATCGTGGCCCATACGATCGACAGCTTCTCAAAGTTTGTAGGTGTTACTCGGTGGTCAGTTATTAAACTCGACTGCGAGGGTGATGAGTTTGGAATTTTGTCTGCGCTGACGGCTCCGCCTGCGGATCAGATAACTGTTGAATTTCACCAGCACACTGCGAGGCGTCGCACGCAGGTAGAGTTGGATTCGCTATTCGACCACTTGCGTCAATGGTACGCTATGCCGGTGTGCAAGTTCGAGTCAAGGCATGGCGTCGGGTTCAACTACTGGGACTGTCTTTTTACGATCAAATGAAAGTTGCTTTCACCTCTATCGCTTTCGGAGATCACAGATACCTTCAGCAACTTGAGAAATGCGCAGCGTCAATCGCAGAGCACCATCCGGAAGCGAGGTTGTTCTCATGGGTGAACGAGTTTCCGTCTAGGCCGCATGCTGAAAGTCTGTACGGATTCAAACCTCACTGCGTAAAGACCGCTGCGGACGCTGGGTTCAGGTTTGTCGTGTGGCTCGATCCTGCGTGCTACCTTACTCGCAGGATCGACGACGTTATAGAGCTTTCCAGCCAGCACGGTGTGGTGGCTATCCGCGACGAAAATAAGCTCAGAAACGGAAACGGACAGAGCGATTTTATCGCTCCGGACTGTGTAGCCAAGTACGGGGTTCCACAGTCCGAGCTTGCGAGGATTCATCTGGTAGGGGGAAGCCTGTACGTGTTCGATTTTGAGCACCCGAAATGCAACGAGGTTTTCAATGACTGGCTTAACATGGAGGTGAGCGGAATGTTTCACTGTCCAAGCCACGCAGGGCACAGGAATGATGAGTCATGCATGGCTGTTGCCATGTGGCGGGCTGGTATTGGGCCGATAGACCCGTCAACAGGTTGCTACAGAGTAGGCAGTGGAGTGGAGAAAGCTCATTTCAAATGAATGTAATCGGAAACGGGCTCATTGCGGCCATGGTTCGTAACGTTCAGTCTGACGCCGTGCTGTTTTGCTCAGGCGTTTCCAATTCATCTGAAACATCGGCAGAGGCGTTTACACGAGAACGCGAGTGTCTGAAATCTACCGGTAAGCTCGACATTTACGTGTCATCGGTTTGCGCACACACATACGACACCCCGTATGCAGCGCACAAGAGAACCTGCGAAGGTATCGCAAAAGAGAAAGGGGCAGCCATCGTCCGTCTCCCCAATGTAGTGCCGATAGGTGGTCTAGGGAACAGGTCCAACATGCTCCGATTCTTCTGCGAGTGCGTACTTAAAAAAGACCCGATAACCGCCTTCGCAGACGCCAGCCGATACTTCGTCGATCGTGTCTGCGTGGTTGCTGGGGTGGAAGAAGCCTTACGCCGTCAGTCTGACGTCGACGTGGCCGGACACCCGAACCCAATTCCAGTGCACGCTGTCATACAGTCTGTTTTCGCTGGTCTCGGGTCTGACACTAAAGTCATTACGGTGGCCGGAGGGTCTCCGCAATTAGTAACGCACCCGTTTGTCGTATATGCTGACGAAGACGCTTTGTCAGCGATTGAAGATTACGCCGCACACTTCAGATGCCTAAACTCAGAGTAGTCACTTCCACGTATCTGTTAGACATTGAAACAGCCCTGCGGTTGAATCGGCAGCTCGTTGAGCACGTTCTCGACGTCACCCACCACTTATTCGTCGAGCAGCGCGACTACGCTGCGTTTGAGAGCCGAAAAACAAGCTTCGGCCAGCAATTCGACCTGCGCGTCAAACCAGATGGAGGGGGCGGTGGGCTAGGGCGATCTGGGTCATTATGCAGGTCTGCAATGCATGCGCAAATACTGCCGCTGGTAGGCCGCGACGAGACTGTCGCTAACATAGACTCGGACACGTTTTTCCAGAACGTAGGCATGCTTGCAGACGTAATGTGCAATCCGGGCGAGACCCGTGGATTCACGGGCCTAGACTACGGTGAAGTAGCCCCGTTGAAGCTTATCGACGGTACGTCTTTTAAGTCCATGAGCGGGATGCTGATTTCCGCACACGCTGGCGTCTACACGAAGGCGTGGAAAGACGTCACGCAAGAAGTTACACGAGGCATCTGCCAGTTACTCATGGATTCCGGTCACGGCTGCTCTGAAGACGTAGTGGCGGCATACTTGTATCAGGTTCGTGGTTCGGCTGTCGCCGTAAGTCACGAAACGAAGTACACGCGCAGTATTCGCGGACCAGCGTTGTCCAGAATCTACCCGAGTGTTGAGGCCGGTTACCCTGCGGACGTTGACGTCATAGCCTGACGCGCGCGTTCGGCGACCTCAGGCAACCCGTGAGCATCTAAAAGTGCGATCGCCGTAGCGACGTCAAATCCGGGAGCGCCCAAGTGCGGCACTAGCTTCCCAATCGCCACCGATAACTCGTCTGTGCGCTCCGTGCCTACTGGGTTCCCTCGATAATTCCTAGAATGAATCTCACCACTGAACAGGCTCGGTAACACCCTGTTCATTAGGATTTGGTCCGGACCGCCAGACGGAACGTGCATCGGGAATTCATGGTTAAGGTCTCCAATGCGCAGAAAATCATCCCACGTGCGTGCGACGTTCTGCGCGCAGAGCCTATCCGCAACACCGGGAGCAAACCCCACCATTCCCCCCATTAGTCCTGAGTGAGAATCGTTGTCGCACAACTCGTGAATCAGCTTCCCTGACGCGATGAATTCGTCTACGGCGGCCCTGTCTTTTGCAGTAGGGAGCGAATCCATGTCACGGCAGATCAGGTATCCGGCGTCAGCGTCCCATAGCGGGAGCAAACGCCACAGCATTGATCGGCATGTTGCAATGTTTTCCTCATGGTGCACCAGTGTTACGAGTCCAGCAGCCGCGTAACTCCGCAGCTGCTCTCCGTATGGTTCGTTGACCGAGCTGTCGTGGTAAATACGCATTTCCCAGCCCTCGTAGAAGTTGTGATGCGCACGAACTACTGCGGGGATGCACTGCCAGTACAGTTCCCTGTGGCCGTATTGTGGATGCCCCGTGAACAGTGCGTAGCTTGCTACTCGTTTCATACTTGTTTTTCAAAAATCCACGAGGACCGAGATACCTTGATGTCACTGCCGAAAGCCTCATCAACAGCCTGCCGCACACCTTTGGCATCGTAGTAGTCATGCCCAGCGATGACGCCGTAAGGCTTAACCTTTGGCGCGTACAGGCGTATGTCGGTAGCACACCCTTCGTAACTGTGGTCTCCGTCGATGAACACAAAATCTACCGAGGCGTCAGCGAACAGGTGCGCAAACGAACTGGAAGGCCCGTGATGGAGCCGGAACGCGTTGCCGACCCCATGCTCCGCCATGTTGGATAGGAAACGCTCCCGCAGGCCCGTGTTGTCCTCTCCAGACTCCCCTACAAACGAGTCGATGACGTGCAAATCAATTGACTTGCCGCTGCTCTTGATTGCTTTGGCTAGGTGAGCCGTGGACCGCCCAAGAAAACAACCTATTTCGATAAAAACTGATCCGCTGGATGCGCGGTTCACGGCAGCATCGTAAATGTCGTCGAAGTCAAACCATCCAGAAATTTCACTCGGCATGTTCATAACTACGTTTCCTCGCTCGGCAACACTCTTTCCGGATCAGGCTGTGGCATCAGCAGGTTGCGCAAATTCTCGGCTGGGCAGTCGACATGTCGGCCACCGCGCTCGCCGCATGCTGGGCACGGTAGTGACAGTTTTCGCTTGGATAACGCGTCCAGCAGCGCCACGCACTCGTCGTAAACCTCTCTGGTAAACTCTACTCCAGTGCTGGTGGCAGTCGTGGTAGCCAACGGCGTAACCGTCGAGGTCGAGGCGGTAGCAGGCATCGCGTCACGCAGCGGGTAGCGGGCGGCTGCTTCCGCAGCGGCGATAAACACGTTCGTCAGGTTGGACCTCTGTGCGTATAACGGCATGTTTCTGGTGTATGGTTGGGCGTATGTTTGGGGCATGGCTACGCCTTCTGCGTGTCCGATCTCAAGCAATTCCTTGGCACTGTCCACACGTTGGGCGTAACCCGACCGAGCACAGCTGCAAACCCAAACAGCACCACCATGAGGTCTTTAGGGTAGGGTTGATCGTGCCCGTCGAACATGATCCTGCCGTTGATAAAGTCAACAGGATGCTTAAAGTGGATGTAATCCCGATACCAGTTGCTGCCTACCGAAGCCGGAACCAGCATGACAACGCGTGCTCCTTTTCCCGCCTCCACGTCAGCCTTCTTTGCCCAAGCTCCGATATCGTTGTATGGAGGGTTCAGCCAGCCGACATCGCCTTGCAAGTCTGCCGCCCAGTCCTTCGAGAACGCGTCATCTTCCACCGTGTAGCAGCTACTGCTACCGCGCCTGCTGTTTTCCTTGGTCGCAGCTAGGTCCATACGGATGCAACCGTAACGCGCTTCACAGGCGTCCACGAACACCATGGGCGTAACCACCGTTGATTCTGACTTGTGCCGGTTCAGACTGGCTCCGGTTTTAGGTGCAACTCCTTCGTGCGCTTTTGCTGCGCGTGCTGCAGCGTCTAGGGCATCAGTTGCGGTGTTTGTCGGGTCTACCACTTGGAAATCGGGCATGATTCGTGAGGCAGTTTTGTTTTTGCAAGTACGAGACAACTACACTTCTCGCAGAAGTGGTTCACGTGGTGCGCGCACGTCGCGCATTTCGCGAGCCGCGCGGCGTGGACTGTTCTGGACACCGTCTTGAAACCTGACGCGACCCATGTCTTCATAGACTTGCCGAAACGCGCGACAGCAGACCCGTAAGTGGTGGATGGTTCCTGACTCAGGCGCACAGCCTTCTGTGCTTTGCACGGGATGTGTTTCGGGCAGCTCATGGTGGTATGCTACTCGTCTGCCACCGTTAAAGCAACAGCGGCGTATTTGTCGCGGTAGGCAGCAGGCCGCGATTTGGCGTCAAACGACGAGTTCGGCGGATGCAACCACTTTCGCTCAGGCGCGGCTCCAAACTTGGGTAACGTGTTCTCGATCGGCGTTGAGTAAGTGCTGGTGGACTGCCACCAGCATTCCCTGCGAAAATCCACCAGCATGGCGTTCAGGTCTGCATTTTTGATGTGCTTGTAACCGTGCTTATTGCGTACGTAGTAGGATGGTTTAATCTGCGCGACGTTGGCGACTGGGATTACCACGATGCTTCCGTTGGCAGCAATGTCAGCCACGATATCAAACGAATTGCCGGACGGCCTGCGGTGTAGGACGACACCGGCCATTGGCCGTGCCTTCTCCACCTCGGACCATAGGTATTCCATGGCAATGTGGTCATGGCTACGCGTGTCCTTTACGTGCGCTGCGATCTTGGCAGACAGCCACCGGATAGCATCACCAGCGTTTCTGACGGTTACCGATGCGGACTGCATTGGGTACGTAATCCGTAACTCGACAGTATCTTTGAAAAAGTCCAGATTTACGCCAAACGCGGAGGATCGGATAATTTCTCCGGACCCTCGATCAATTACCTGCGCAGCTCCGAAGCTGGATCGCATGTGCTTGCGTAATGCACGACTGATTTTTTTCCCGAAACCCATGTTACACCATGCTGCCGTTACTGTATATGTAAACATGAATCCACGGAGGCGTGCTCGTGCAGCTGATAGCCGCTGGCTTTTCTACGTATCCAGTCTTTCAGGCTTTTCGCGTTCGCGCGCATGGTGTGGTTCTGGATGTCGTCGAACATGACGATGTGGGCTACGTTCGTGTCCTTTTTCTTCCGGATGAACCGCCCTACGATCTGGTTGAACACTTCATGGTCGACCACGTGGTCAGCCACCACTCCGGCGCGTATCTCGTTGATGCTCACCCCGACCTTGACCAGCGAGGACACCAATACAGCTCCTTTGGTGCGCTTGAACCACTCGAATGTCATATCACGCTCTGACGGGGTGGCACTTCCGAGCAGGGTCTGCACGACGTCCTCGCCAAGCCTGTCCGCGAGCAGGGAATTCAGGGTGTAGCAGTGGAGGGTGCGCGTCGCCACGACCAGCGTGCGCCAGCCGCGCTTGGAGAATCCTGCGGCGATGTCGGCGATGGCGTGGTTCCGCTCTTTGAACGCAGTGATCGCCTTGTCGTAGGCGCGTTCCATCAGCATCCACTTCCCGCTTATTTCCACCTGTTCCCCTGATGCCTTCTGCACAAGGCACAGCCCGTTCGTTTCTTCAGTTTCCTCACCATGTTCGTCGCGAACAAGACCTTGACGGAGGTAGGTGCCCTTCTCATAGCCGCCAGTGTTTTGGTCGTATACCCAGACAGGAGTCTCAGGCTCCACTACGTGCGGCACGGCGTCGTAGCGTCCATGCCACGTCTTTACGCGAAGCATGTGGACGTGTGGAACCGCCACCCTGTCAAGGTCGATCATTGCTTGAGTCTTAACTGTATGCAGTATAGGCCCGAACAGTCCATGAAGCGTGGCAGCTCCCGAGTCACTGTTGACCTTCATCGAGTCGGACGCCGCGAACCTCCAGATGGCTCTCAGTGACTTTAGAATCGCCAACCAGCTGGGGCTGGCAGCGTAGTGGCACTCATCGCAACACACGACCGCGAACTTCTTCATCCAGTCAGCCTGCTTGTCGAGGTTCCGGTGGAGCATGGCACTCGTAGCGACCACAAGGTCACCATCCGTTTCGGATTTGCCACCACCATACTGTGAAACCACCATGTCCCGCATCGTGTCTGAAGCCCGCGAGTAGACCTGCTTCACCAACCGCTCCGTAGGGGTGATGTAGAGGCACCGCAGCTTCGGCCAGCGTTGGCGAAGCCAGCGGATGCACGCCAGAAAAATCTCGGTCTTACCGCCACTGACGGTAACCTTCACGCGGCCTACCATCGCCGCGAGCATTACGGCTACGCATTGGCGCTGGTGGTCATCCAGCTTGAAGTTCGTCTTCAGCAGATCGGCTGGTATCTGGTCTGCCGTAAGCTGGGCGTATGGACGCTCAAACAGCTCATCCGTGTCCGGTATGTGACCCAGTTCCTCGATGGCAGAGACTATGTCGCCTAGATAGCCGCGCGGTGCGGTCCATTGCTTATGCGCACACTTCACAGGGTATATGTAGCCATCCCACCCTTTCTCACCGCCCGTGGTCACGTACAGCTGGTAGCGCAGGCTCCTCCAGAAACCTTCCGGTCGAAAACGAAAGCGCTCGCGAAGCTCTTCCAGCACCGGCTTGCTGCCGCTCAGGTGCAGCTCGCTTGTGAACTCATTTATCTTTATGCGTTCCGGCATCTGTTTTTGGAGTAAAGGCTGCCTTGATGATGGCGTTTTCCATGCGGTCAGGGAAATCTTCAAGGTCGCGCAGTATGGCCTTTTTGTCTCGATCAGAAAACCGTTGCGCGTTACGTGCGATCTCCTGCGCTACGAATAGGAGTGCCCCAGTCTCGCGTGGCAGCGCGTACTGCAACGCAAACACATAGATGGAAGCCTCCCTGTTAGTGAACTGGCTCATTCGCGGGTTTGGTTGGTATCTTGCATACGATGCGCGAGCTTTTGACAAGGGCATGCCACCACCCATTGCTGCTGGGAACTGTGTCAGTATCCCAGTCAGCCTCCAGCGCGTATACTGCCCACACCCCGCGTTTCCCCTGCTCATCAATCAGACGCTCCGCGTCGTCAGGAGTGCGGAGCGCAAAGCCGCCTGCGTAGTCATCGCGGCGACCCAGCTTCTTGAACTTTTCACCAAGCTCTGCGATTCCACGGTCATAGTAATCCTCGGTGCCTACTGTAAATACGGTGTAATTGCTCATTTGGTTAATTTCAGTTGTTTCAGGGCCGCAACGGCGTCACTCACAACGCCGCACGATCCGGATTCCTTGGTTGGACAGAATGGAGGCAGGTTTCCACCAGCATGGAGGCACGGCGCGTGCGGGCATCGCGTAGGAACGTACAGAGCTTGGTGGTTGGCGTAGTAGCGTGTGCGCAGGTTCGGGTGTGTCGGACCCCAGACACCAACTGCCGGAACGCCGGAAACCCCTGCGGCATGGATGATGAACGAGTCAGGCCCGACGCACAGTTTTGCACTCGCCGCCGCTGCGAGCATGCCACGCACGGTGGAGAACTCCTTGGTAGCCACGTTGGGCAGCCCAAGCTCGGAGGCTTCCTTTACGTATTCCGGCGGGATATACTGGTCATGAACGGCAAGCCAGAGCAGATCGGGCCTCTTGGTAGCCACCGTTGCCAGCGCGTCTGCCGATTGCGATGGCGTGAGGCTGCGCAGCGGGATGGAAGCGGCCAGTTGAAACAGTCCGAACGGACGACCATCGCCCAGCGCTTCCGCAGTGGCTCTTTCCTTATCCGTGAACAACGGACGCTGGACTTTGGCACTCATTGGGATTGTGTCTGGGTCGATTCCAATCTTCCACAGCATGGCGTCCAACGGGTGAAGCTGGTCTGGATGCTCGTCCGTGTTGGACACGGTCTCAAATATCGCATGGTGATCGAAAAGCTGCCAGTGCTCGTATTCAACCGGAAGCGATACGATGCTTGCGCAGTGCGGAACGGTCCACCAGAGGGGTTCGTTGCCCGGGTCTACCGCCACATGAACCTCATACCCCATGGAGTGCAAGATGCTCGGAAGCGCCCACGTCAGGAGCTGGTCTCCATACCCACCGCTCCCGTTGTAAACAAGCACCTTGCCGCGCTTGGCTCCGCTGGCGTCAAAATTTCGCGTGCGCGGGGTGAGTCGACTAATCTTGGAAATGATGGACCCGAAATCCTTGGACAGGCGGGCTAGCACGAACTCGGCCACCACGTACCTGCGGTGGGGTGCGAACAAGTGCGCGCGGCCACCGTTCCCACTCTTCCTGAGGTGTATGACTGCCGGTTCAGATAACGTGATGATGTACACGTGACACAGAACTAGAAAAACCTGACGTTACCGCACTTTGAATACTGTTTTTACACCTTGGATCGCAGGAAAGTAATCGAACTGCCCTTTCCGATTCACGAACCGGTCGTGCCTGTAAAAGTGGAAGTGCCCGCGCCTGCCTAGAAATTTACGCTTCACGTCGGACGCAGACTCCGACTTGTCGGATTTGTGCGCGTCACTGTGGATGTGCGGCGGCAATGACACGACACGCAGGATCGGGCGCACCGGACGACCACGCACACCGGACTTGCCGCCGTAGTGCAGGTCACGGCGACTGGCCTTAACCGGAGCACACCTCGGGACTGCAGCGTAAACCAGCACCTTGAAGATGAGCGCGGCAAACCGGCGCATGTCATCCTCCTCCGACGCGGTAAGCGCGTGGGTGCCTTGTAGCTGATGGGCCACGGACTTGTCGTGTCTTACGAACCGGTCCATGTCCGCAAACGAGTAGGACACTGCGTTGCACTCGTAGCCGGACTCGCCGCCGAACACGAAAATGCGAACCAGCCGCTCATCCGGCGTGTAGCGTCCTCCGGTTTTCGTCTTGATTCCGCGAGCTTCAATTTCTCTTGCGGTCATGCAAGTTACCAGCAACGTAGGAAGGTTCGGCTGTTCAAAGTAAAACTCCAGTGACTGGTTTGGCCACGGGACGTCCGCAAAGCGCACGCTGTCCGATACGTCCGACAGCTCCAACTCGTCCACAACAGACGACGCCACGACCATCTGCGCCCCGCTGGTGACCTGTATGTACTGGCACGCCACCACCATGGCCTCGATAGGGTCTCCAGACAAGCCGTTGTTGGCGTATTTTAGCAGATAGTCTGCTTCGTGGTAGTTGATATTTTTCGTGTATTTCATACCGTTTCAACTTGCGATGCCGCCGCCCGCCGAACACGCGGCCTGCGCCGAGCAGCCAGATCGGACTTCATCAAGGCGTTCTCTTCGGCCAAGAGACTGGATGACGGCACGGTTGATTCGTAACGCTTACCGCACGAAAGCAATCGCGCCTTTCCAGCCGCGACAGCGGCACTGCAAACGGTCTTCGCCACGGGTAGCGGAATGTTCAGCTGGCGCGAGACATGGTGGATACCGTGCGGTCTGGTGAGCACAGCCAGCGCCTTTTCGATAAGCTCCGGAGTTGCTGGCTGGTTGATGTAGTTCGTGCGCCACGTTACCCACTCCGAAACCCCTGAAAAAGGAAGTTTGCTGTCGATGAAATCCTTGAGAGCTGGCGCAGGCAGGGTATAGTCTCGAATCGACGACTCTCCGTTTCCACTGTAGTTGGACGCAATCTCAACGAGCGCTACGCAGAACGAAACCCACCCGTAGATGTTGCAGCTCTTGCGCGATGGGCCTGCTTGGCGGAATTCCACCGACCGCAGGCTCGGATTGATAACGGACATGGGCTGGCAGTTCACAGTCCAGTAGCGTTCTCCACGTTTGACACGATTTGTGGTCATGTAGCTCCAATTGAACAACCTTTTCCACTCCAACACAGTCATGTTTATAGGGTGGCTCTTGCAATACATGGAGGAACCTGACCGGCGGGATGGTGCCACCAACATGTCGATCTCACGTTGGAAATGGGTATAGAGTCGGCACAGAAAAGTAGCCTGCTCCGGTGTGAGATCAGGCGTTTGCACGTGGACATGCATGCTGCCGCGTGTTTCCATGTTAGTGCGCGCTGCGGTTACAGCCGCATCGAAACGCTGTATAGCAGGCAGCACCGAGTTGAACGGTTTGGCTGGAGTCAGCACCCACTCCGCGCCATTGCGAAGGGAACCGTCAGGCTGTGCCTGCCAATCTGTAAGCCCCACTGGCGGTCGGTATTCAGAAGACCCACTGTCCATCTCAATTTCAATACCAACCAGACGCTCAGAACTGAGCCGAATCAAACTTGTGTCGAAGTTCATGGGTTACTATGCGTTGAAACTTGCCTATGTAAACCGTAAATCATCGCACTTACCGCACACGCGGCATTCGCGCCATCCCCAGTGGCTACTAGGCCCACCGTCCACCTGTCCGGCGTCATCGCTCATTTCGCGCCAGTCGTGATCCATTCCTTCGTCGCCGTGGTCACACTGCCAGCCGAGCGGTTTTAGTGGTAGACTTTGCCCCGCGAGTCCATCGGTGGAGTCCGCTAAGTAATGGCACACGCCATCGCTGAGCCAGTAGTGGCTGACCAACCCACTCCCGCCGTGTGTGCTTTTGATGCTGGGTCGGAGCGTCGGCTTTTCGAGCGAGCCGTTCCATGTCCACGCTCCCGTCCCTTCTCGCGTACCGGATGTGATGACTGGCAGTTCGAGCGGGCATTCGTAGCCGCCGTGCGGCCAGAAGCGCAGGTATCGCTTGCCGCCTCGAATCACCTCCATCGCAACATAACCAGCCGGTGGGGTCGGTTCACTGTCGCCCATGCTATTTACGTTTTCGTTTTTTCGGTTTGTTCGCACACTTTGGCTTGGCGTAGGTGCAAATGCACGCTGTGCCGTATACGACAAATCTTCCGTTGCAGGAAGGGCAGGACGGAGGTCGGTCCCTCACTGCGCACCTCCGAACAGAGAATCTTCGTCCGGCACGATAGCTGCCAACGCCGATTCCGCACGCTGGAGCTTCCCACGCAGGTCGTTCTCCTCAATCTCAGCCTCAAGCCCGTTGGCCAGCTTCACGCGGTGCAGAGTCACCACTTCACGGATGATGTCATGCTCCGTAATCTTCCACGTTTCCGGCGCACCGTTAAGGGCTGCGCGCTGCATCGCGTTGACTGCCACGTTCAGAATGTCACCGCCGGAGAACCCGTCTGCGATCTTGGCAATCCGTTGAAATCCGTCAGCGACTTCCACCCGATCCATCACTGGGAAATGCAGCGCGAAGATAGACGCACGCTGCGTTACCGTGGGCAGCCGGAACTCCACGTTCCGAGCAATGCGGCGTGTAATCGCAGGGTCATAGTTCTGCATGAAGTTCGTACCGAGCAGAACCACTCCATCAAACCTGTCCAGCTCCTGCATCAGCACGTTACGGTTCTGGTTGATGGACGTGCTGATTGCCTCGTCCGAGTTCAGACGCCGCGAGCATAGCGAATCCGCCTCGTCCCAGAACAGCACGGCACCCAGCGCCTTGGCACGTGCGAACGCTTGGCTGATATGCTTGGCAGTGTCCCCCACGTATTTCGAGATCATCTGGGCGTAGTTTACCTGATACAGCTTCTTTCCAAGCATGCGGGCGACGACCAGCGCGGTGCGGGTTTTACCGGTGCCCGGCCTGCCGTGGAAATTCAGAATAGACTTGCCGGACTGCGGCGCAATGCGGTCGATCCCGAACACACTGTTGAGGCTGTCACGATGTTGCAGCAGCACCAGACCGGTTTTGACCTCCACCAAGGTGTCAGGGTGTAGGATCAGGTTCTCAAACGTGTCGCGCTCGGTGGTCTCCACCAGCTCACCCACCTCTGGAGCAGACCGCTGCCCGCGCCGCTCCAGCATTACCTGCTCCTCGTTGGGCTCGTCGAGGTTGATTCCAAGCTCGGCTGCAGAAGTGCGCACTGAGTGCGCCGACACGTTGCGCGTGTTTGGAATTATTCGGTCGCGGATGAAGTCGTCGAGGCATAGGACCAGCAAGTCCTTCTCGATCTGGGTCGCAGGCCGGAACTTGGCGCGGAACTGCTCCTCAGGCAGCTCGTAGGTCGCCATGTCGACGTAGCGGCGGTAGCACACTGTCTCACCGTCCGACGAGACGATGAAGTAGTATTTCCCGCTCGCGCGGTTCACTACCATGGTGTGGCTGTTGGCTTCGGAGGAGGCGGATGCGGATGTATCGGGCATGCCTCAATATACCCTTGGATTTTGTTTTGTAAACGTGCTGATGGGAAAATCTCGACCGTATTTACAGCATGCCACGCCGCGCCGCCGCACTTACCAGCTCTGACTCGTCTCCCGACACGCTACCTTTGACAGGTTACACGAGGGACCAGCTGGTCGGCTACGTGAAGAGAAGCTTAGGATTTCCAACGTGGAATGTTGAGGTAACTCAGCAGCAGATACTTGACGCCATTGACGACGGCATGAAAAAGGTGTCGATATGGCGGCCAAGGGTGCGCTTCATCGGACTGGCGATGAACTCCACGACGAACAGATACCTAGAAGAGGTGGACTGTCGCGTAGTCGAAGTTCAGTTCGCAGAGCCGCTGCCGTCACCGACCGCAATTTTCTACGGCAACCTTATTGACCCAGCCCCTCTGTTCCGCACAGGGTTGGCCGACTACGACATGTTCATGCGCTGGCGCACGACTTGGATGCGTGTTACGAGCGTGGCACCGGACTGGCACCACGACTACCACAACAAGGTGCTCTACATCCACAACCCCATGGAACGCTATGCCGCCGCCGCCCTGTGCTACGTCGGATGGACCAGTTTGGAGGAAATGCCCACCTACGAAGCAGACTGGGTCAAGGAGTATGCACTGGCACGGTCGCGATACACGCAAGGGGAGGTCTTTTCAAAGTTCGGGAATGCCATCCCCGGCCCCGTCCAAGCCATCTCCTTGGACAGCCAAAAACGCGATAAAGCGGAGGAAAAGATCAAGCAACTTGAGGAGACGCTGTTTAAGAGCCAGCAGCTCACCCCAATCACGCTTGGATAGTCCGTAGTTACGCTATGCCTAAACTCCGTGAAATGACCAGTGCCGCAGCTGTCCCAGCGTGCGCGGCTGCCCCGATGCAAATATCGTTCAGAAAGGGCAGAAAGCCTCTGAAAAAGAGGAAACTTCCGCCAGCGTCGTCACTGATAGACTCCATAGTCCTGTTCGGAGCGCGCGAGACGATTGAAATGCAAGCGTAATAGGGTCAACTCCGAACTAAGTGCACGCGTGCACTTGTTTTTGAGGTTCTAAGGAGCATGATTACTACGTCTTACGTGTGCAAAGGGCGGGGGGCTCCGATTAGTGTTTCGGTGGAGGTTCCGTCGTGGCTCGGCGTTACGCCGCGTATACGTCGTGGCTGGCTCAGAGGCTTCCTCGCGAGTTGTTTCCGCCAGCGGTGAGTGCCGAAGAAACTACCTTACGATCAATGCGCAGGATGCTCGGCAAGCAGCGTCTGGAGGCTGGAGTGGCCTACGCACGCCAGTTGAGGTCTGCAGACCCGACGATCGGTCCAGCCACACTGAGGATGCAATTGAGTAGGGTCTTTACTAGGGAAGAAATATCGAAGATTTTTCAAGCGAGTGTGTAGTTACTGCGTGAGCGACACCGACTACGCCAGCTTTTTTCTCGGAGGAACCAACGACAACCTGTCCACATACCGAGACCGGTTACTGATGCGCCTTCACGAGTACCCGCCGTTTGCCAGCAAGCTTCATCAAGTGGCAAGGCAGAATGGGAAGACGCTCGAACTGGTGTTTTCTGCCATGCCTGAGGATGCCGTGAACGGACTGCGCGAACTCATCGGGCCGGTAAACACGAAGATCGTATTCAAGGCGTGGAGAGCCGATAACGGGGAACCCATGCTCGGCGTACAGATCACACCCAGCGGACTGGAACCGGAGGACGAACAATGAGAGACGACATTGGAAAGCTACCCATTCCTGCCAGCGCCAAGGCATACGCTCGTCGCAAAGGACTATTGTCCATGTTACGGCAGCCGAAGGACTACATCCAGATGGTAGCGGATGTTACCGGTCAGCCTGTAAAAGGGTTCCGGAACAAGGACGCTTCCGAAACGACGGCAGGGCGTGTGATTGAGGCGATGATGCTGGTGGAGAAGAAAAAGAAGAAAAAGCTCAAGTATGCGTCGCGCAAATCTGCGCAGAAGACCGCACCTGCAGGTTCTGGTGCAGGTTCTGGTGCAGGTTCTGGTGCAGGTTCTGGTGCAGGTTCTG
>SXGQ01493734.1_pt1 | contig 52073 bp, 44 predicted proteins | sample 3178371 | NCBI WGS metagenome assembly SXGQ01 (sample SAMN11356859, study PRJNA531348) | freshwater metagenome | isolation source: freshwater sample F1-20 | place: China: Fuxian Lake, Yuxi | collected 2017-12-25 | reverse complement strand
ACGCAGTTGCTTGCTGAGGGTTGGAAAATTGCCCATGTGACCGGCGGTGTAGAGAGCAATGGGGGTCAAGATGATGGTCAGGGTATTTTCTTGACACGCTATATTCTTGTTAAATAGTGAGTTGAGTAGAAGCTGAATCTGGTTGTATTATAAAATTCGCCAGAACTATTTGAAAACAAAAAGGCCTCGTCACAGACGAGGCCTTTTATTTGCGGTGAGGGGGGGATTCGAACCCCCGGAACAGTTTCCCGTTCGTCAGTTTAGCAAACTGGTGGTTTAAGCCACTCACCCACCTCACCAATGGGGCTGCAAATATAGGAGTCGGAATTATCTCTTACAAGTTCGCGTCCAAAAGAATTTCGTAAAAATCCCAAATCTTTCTCCCTTTAAATCCCAAATCCTTTCAGTATTTTTGCCACCTTGTTTACTATCAATCGCAATGCAAATTAACATAACCTTTCCAGACGGAGCCGTTCGAAGCTACCCATCAGGATCGTCGCCCATGGATGTGGCCCTGTCGATCTCTGAAGGTTTGGCCCGTAACGTCCTCGCCGCCAAAGTCGATAAGGAGGTTTGGGATGCCAACCGCCCAATTCATCAAGATGTTACGTTGCAGTTGTTGACGTGGAAGGACAAAGAAGGACAGCAAACCTATTGGCATTCAAGTGCACATTTGATGGCTGAAGCGTTGGAAGCGATGTTTCCCGGCGTGAAGTTGGCGATTGGCCCGCCTGTTGAACAAGGATTTTACTACGACGTTGATTTTGGTGACACGCATTTTTCCTCAGAGGCTTTTGATGCTTTGGAAAAAAAGATGCTTGAACTGGCCAAAAGCAACAGTGCGTTTGTCCGTAAAGAGGTGTCCAAGGCCGATGCCATTGCGTATTTTACAGATAAAGGCGATCCCTACAAATTGGAATTGTTGCAAGACTTGCAGGATGGTAGCATAACCTTTTATGAACAAGGCAATTTTACCGATTTGTGTCGCGGTCCACACATTCCCCATACCGGCCACATCAAGGCAGTAAAGTTGCTAAACACCGCCGGAGCCTACTGGCGTGGAAATGAAAAGAACAAACAGTTGACGCGCATCTATGGTGTAACTTTTCCGAAGAAATCGGAATTGGATGAACACCTAGAGCGAATAGAAGAGGCAAAAAAGCGCGATCACCGCAAATTGGGCAAAGAATTGGAAATCTACACGTTTGATGACGATGTGGGACCAGGATTGCCGTTGTGGTTGCCCAATGGTGGAATCATTATTGAAGCGTTGGAAGCATACGCGAAGCAAACCGAGAATGAAGCGGGATATCAGCGTGTGAAATCACCACACATTGCCAAGGAGAGTATGTACTTGAAAAGCGGACACTTACCTTACTACGCAGACAGTATGTTTCCTCCAATGGAAATCGATGGAGAGAAATATTATCTGAAGGCCATGAATTGTCCCCATCACCACAAGATTTTCAAAGCACTACCGCATACGTACAAGGAATTGCCATTGCGATTCGCAGAATACGGAACCTGTTACCGTTATGAGCAGAGTGGGGAATTATTTGGTCTGATGCGCGTGCGCAGTTTGCAGATGAACGATGCCCACATCTATTGCACTGAAGAGCAGTTTGAGGAAGAATTCAAAGGGGTGAACGCACTCTATTTGAAATATTTTGAAAAGTTTGGTATCGACAAGTATGTGATGCGATTCTCCAAACACAACCCAGAGAAGTTGGGCCAGAAATACATCGACATGCCCGAGCTTTGGGAGAAGACCGAGAACATGGTGCGCAAGGTTTTGCAAAGCATGGGTGTGAGCTATGTGGAAGTCGAAGATGAAGCGGCCTTCTACGGTCCCAAAATCGACATTCAAGTTTGGAGTGCCATTGGTAGAGAGTTTACATTGGCCACAAACCAAGTAGATTTTGCCCAAGCAGAGCGTTTTGATTTGAGTTTCATCAACGAGAAAAACGAGAAGGAGAGACCCATCATCATCCACAGGGCACCATTGAGTACGCATGAGCGATTCATCGGTTTCCTTTTGGAGCATTATGCTGGGAATTTCCCGACGTGGTTGGCACCCAAGCAAGTTGTGGTGTTGCCGATTAGTGATAAATACATAGAATACGCTGAAAGTGTTGTTAATTTCTTAAAAAAGCACGATATTCGCGCCTCCTTGGACACTCGGGCCGAGAAAGCGGGTAAGAAAATCCGTGATGCCGAAATCGCCAAAATCCCCTACATGTTGATTGTGGGAGAGAAGGAAGCCAACGAACAATTAGTATCAGTTCGGAAGCACGGTGGTCTCGATTTGGGTGCGATGGGAATTCAGCAATTGGCTGATATATTGATAGATGAAACCAGGATATAGTAGAAGACCGTTCGTCAAAAAGGAAGCTCTCCACAAGATCAATGAGCTCATTACTGCCCCCATGGTGCGGGTGGTAGGAGAATATATGCCTGTGGATGTGTACCCCACTGCAAAAGCATTGGAGGTGGCTTATGAGTTGGGTTTCGACCTGGTAGAAATTTCTCCCAATGCCGATCCTCCAGTATGTAAGATTGTGGATTACAAGAAATTCTTGTACGAGCAAAAGAAAAAGCAGAAAGAGATTAAGGCCAATGCGGTGAAACAAGAAATCAAAGAAATTCGATTCGGACCAAATACGGATGATCATGATGTTGATTTCAAAATCAAACATTCCAAGCATTTCTTGGAGCAAGGTCACAAAGTGCGTGCGTATGTGTTTTTCCGCGGTCGTAGCATCATCTATAAGCAACGTGGTATTGATTTGTTGATGGGGTACGCCAATGTACTGATCGACGAAGGATATGCCAAGTTGGAGTCTGAGCCCAAAGAAGAAGGAAAAAAAGTTGCCATCATTTTGGCGCCAAAAGTGAAAAAATAAAACAGAAAAATTAAGAATTCAGGATATGCCTAAAATGAAAACCAATTCCAGCGCCAAGAAAAGGTTCACAGTAACCGGTTCTGGAAAAGTAAAGAGAGCCAAAGCATTCAAAAATCACATTTTGACCAAGAAATCAACCAAGCGCAAGCGCGCCTTGGGTCATGATGCCATTGTGGATGAAACCAACATGAGCAACGTGAAATTCATGCTTCGCCTCGGAAAATAAACTCAAAAACAAACCTGGCCGGAGCACAAAAGCGCCATTGCAATAGATAGCCGCTCAAGCCATTAAACTAAAATACTATGCCAAGATCAGTCAATCACGTTGCGAGTAAAGCTCGCCGCAAAAAGACCCTCAAACTCGCCAAAGGTTACTTTGGTCGTCGTAAAAACGTTTGGACCGTTGCCAAGAACGCCGTAGAAAAAGGTTTAACCTATGCCTACCGCGATCGTCGTGTGAAAAAACGCGAATTTCGCGCATTGTGGATCGTTCGTATCAATGCCGCTTGTCGTTTGAACGGAGTTAGCTACAGCCAATTCATGGGCAAACTTAACACCAGCGCATTGGAAATCAACCGTAAAGTACTTGCCGATTTGGCCATGAACGATCCTGCTGGCTTCAAAGCCATCTTCGATCAAATCATGAACGGTTAATCCCTCCTGATTCTGAAATAAAAAAGCCCTTCGTTCGAAGGGCTTTTTTTGTGCCTATTTCCTATCCCACAACGAATAGGTTCGGATGTTCCCTCGTGATTGGAAATTGATCGCCAAGACATCGGCGAAAATTACGCGCGACATGACCTTTTGTAACAAGTTGTATTGATACTCAACCTCGTTGTTTAAGCCAACCCGCTGAATTTCGGTAATTGGTTGCGTTCCGTCGCTCGCAGCCATAGCGTACTCGTTGCACTCAGCCAATAAGATGGGTTTTTCGTGCACCCCTGCGGCATTTTTCGTCAAAAATTTGACCGAATTTTTGGTGCCTGGCAATCGTTCCGTAATCAAATTTCCCTGTAAATAAATGTCCTCCCCACTGAAAGGTGAACGAACGGGTTTGATCCGAATGTATTCCCCATCCTCTCTGATGGAATCATCGCTCAATTCAAACAGATACATCAAATCCTCCATGGCCAACCTGCGCATGATTTTCTCGTTGTTTAACTTCAATCGCTGTTGGTCGAATTCCTCTGAGGTGATGATTTTGTTTTGGGCTTGGACCGACAACGAGGTCATCATGGCGTCACGGTGAACTTTCCAGTTGGTCAACTCCTCAATTGCGCCTCGATCAGTGAAGCGAATTTCAAACGGCAAGGTTTGTAGTCCATTGGCCCGAGGCCACGGTTTAGCGCCGAATTCATCTGCAGAATAGACCATCTTGAACATGCGCTCTCCTTCCATGGCCGTAAAAATCAAAAAGCACGTATCCAATTTGATATCCAAGAAATAGTCATTCTCATTGGTGATGTACTCCTGGGTAATCAGTTGATACACAAATCTGCGGTCCTTCACCAAATTAGAAACAGGGTAGAGGGTATCGGGTTTTAATCCGTCTGCGGTTAATGCCGGGTTGATTTTGGGCGCCGGTATGGTTTGTGCTGAAGCCAATGGAAACGCCGCGAAGATCATCGCGAGTAACGATAGTATGATTTGATGGGAATTTCTGATTGGCTGCATGGTTGTGAAGACGAACGAACATTGCAAATCGTTTGCCAAAGTTCGCGAATTCCGCAATTACCTAGGGTGGTCTATCAAACGCCTTCAAAAATCAATTCAGAACCCGCCAAATCAATGTGAACTTTGCCGTGGTTTGAAAGTTTGCCCATCAGAATTTGTTTGCTCAATTCATCCAGTACCCGCTTCTGAATCACCCGCTTCAAAGGCCTAGCGCCAAATTGCGGGTCGTAACCCAACTGAGACAACCAATCAATGGCATCTCTACTAATGGTTAATTCAATGCCGTTTTCTTTCAATCGCGCGACAACCATCTTTAATTGCAGTTCTACAATCTGATGAATTTCATCGCGGCCCAGTGGCTCAAACATCACCACCTCATCGATTCGGTTCAAGAATTCGGGACGAATGCTGCGCTTGAGCAACTCAAAAACATCGCTTTTGGCACCGGCAACAATCGCATCGCGGTCCCCCGTGTCAATGTGCTCAAAACGCTCGCGGATCACCTCAGAGCCCAAATTGCTTGTCATGATGATGATCGTATTCCTAAAATTGGCCGTTCTGCCTTTGTTGTCGGTTAATCGACCGTCATCCAAAACTTGCAACAAGATATTGAATACATCAGGATGCGCTTTCTCAATCTCATCCAACAACACCACACTATACGGCTTGCGACGAATGGCCTCCGTTAATTGTCCGCCCTCATCATACCCTACATAACCTGGAGGGGCACCCACCAATCGACTCACAGTGTGTTTCTCTTGGTATTCGCTCATGTCGATCCGCACCATGGCTTGGTCGGTATTAAACAAGAACTCAGCCAGTGCTTTGGCGACCTCAGTTTTTCCAACCCCCGTTGTTCCCAAGAAAATAAAGCTTCCGATGGGTTTTTTGGGGTCTTGCAATCCGGCCCGACTTCGGCGAATGGCATTGGATAGGGCGGCGATGGCCTCTTCTTGTCCCACCACACGCTTGTGCAATTCTTGTTCAAGGGTGAGCAGTTTTTCGCGTTCACTCTGTAACATGCGGTTCACGGGGATGCCTGTCCAGCGACTCACAACCTCGGCGATGTCCTCCGCATCCACTTCTTGTTTTACCATGAGCTGCCCACTGCGGGCATCGCCCAATTTCAAACTCAACGAAAAGAGGTCTTCCTCGTTCTTTTTGATCAGGCCGTAGCGGATTTCAGCCACACGTCCGTAGTTGCCGTCGCGTTCCGCTTGGTCGGCTTCGATTTTCAAGGACTCAATCGCGGCTTTTTTCTGTTGGATTTGTGATAGAACGCCTTTCTCATTCTCCCATTGGGCATTGAGTGCATTGCGTTTTTCACTCAAGTTGGCGATTTCTTCATTCAACTTGGTCAACTTCGCGTTGTCACTTTCCCGCTTGATGGCCTCTCGTTCGATTTCCAACTGCATGATTTTGCGGTTCATTTCATCGAGTTCTTCCGGAACTGAGTCCATTTCCAATCGCAGCTTAGACGCGGCTTCATCCAGCAAGTCAATGGCCTTATCGGGCAGGAATCGATCGTTGATGTATCGCTGACTCATTTCAACGGCAGAGATAATCGCTTCGTCTTTAATCCGCACCTTGTGGTGTACTTCATATCGCTCCTTCAAACCGCGCAAGATGGAAATGGCCTCCTGTGTATCGGGTTCTTCCACCAATACTTTTTGGAAACGGCGTTCCAAGGCTTTGTCGGTTTCGATATACTTTTGGTATTCCGCCAATGTTGTTGCTCCAATCGCCCGCAATTCGCCACGAGCCAAAGCGGGTTTCAAAATGTTGGCAGCATCCATGGCCCCCTCACTGCGTCCAGCGCCCACCAATGTGTGGATTTCGTCAATGAATAGAACCACCTCACCGGCAGCACCGGTTACTTCTTTCACCACCGATTTCAATCGCTCTTCAAATTCGCCCTTGTATTTTGCACCAGCCACCAAGGCCCCCAAATCGAGGCTGTAAATGACTTTTGATTTTAAATTCTCTGGCACATCCCCACGAATGATACGCATGGCAAGACCCTCAGCAATGGCAGTTTTACCCACACCGGGTTCACCGATCAAAACGGGGTTGTTCTTGGTTCTGCGCGACAGGATTTGCAGCACTCGACGGATTTCCTCGTCCCTGCCAATGACGGGGTCCAGTTTTCCCTCACGGGCCATTTGGTTTAGGTTGAGCGCAAACTTTTTGAGTGAATTGAATTGGTTTTCATCGGTTTGAGAACTCACTTTTGCTCCGCCACGCAAAGCTTGAATCGCTTTGATTAAATCAGCGCGTTTGATACCCGCATCCTTCATGATACTGGCCGCATGTTCTTTGCCTTCAAGGATGCCCACCAAAAAGTGCTCATTGGTGATGAAATCGTCCTTCATTTCGGTCATCGCCTTTTCCGCAGCAACTGTCACCGCGTTCAATGCCTGTGATAAATATACCTGTCCACCCTCTACTTTGGGAAGTGATTGCAATTGGGCTTGGGCAGCCTGCTCGATGCGTGTGAGATTTGCCCCCAACTTTCCTGCAATAAATTGCAATGTCTCCTCATCCTCCGATATCATGGCCAGCAACAAGTGCGTCGGCTCCATCGCTTGGTGCTTGTTTGCGATAGCTAGCTGCTGGGCTTTTGACAACGTGTCCTGTGCTTTGATGGTAAATTGTTGTAAATTCATGATGCTAGCGTTGGCTCAAATAAGATTCCATTCAGATATTTGTGAAAAATCGTGTCAAAATGTCGTTAAAATTTCGCACAAAACGGGGCGAATGGCGTCAAAAAGGCATATTTATTTGCGAGAACGGTCGTCAATAACGCCCATTTCATTTTCGATGGCTTCTAAGGGTAATTCTGTTTCTTCGGCTTCATCGTCGAGCGGATTTTCTATGTCCTCGCGTTTCTTGGCCGGACCTTTCAAGCGATTCCATGCATCCGGGTGGATACAAACCTGAAAGACAGCGGTATCAATACTGCCAGAGTCCTTGGCGAGCAGTCGATTTTTCAGCGCCCTAAAATGACCGTTGTTGCTTTTTACGCATCCATTGGAATCCAGGAACCATCGAACTTTTTTCGGCATGGGGATAATACTTGCCATGAAGGTGCATTCACCCAATGTGAGTTCGCTTGGGTGTTTGTGAAAATAGAATAGGGCGGCCTCGGTGGCACCAAAGATTCCCGGACCCCATTCAATCACATTCAAATAAACCTCCATCATCCGGTTTTTGCTCACCAATGATCTGCGCTCCATCAACCATGTAAGTAGGATTTCTTCCACTTTCCGGGCGATGGTTTTTCTGCGTCCCAAGAAAACGTTCTTGACCAGCTGCATGGAAATGGTAGAACCACCTCGGGCAAATCGTTTTTGGCGGTAGTTTTGGGCGATACTGGATCGGAAAGCATCCATGTAAAACCCTTGGTGATGAAAGAAATCAGGGTCTTCGCTGCGCAACACACATCGAACCAAATCTTGATTGATTGATTCCAATGGCGTGAAATTGCCGTTCTCGCCACCCACCTGAAACCGCGCAACAGGCTCGCCTTTATCCCAATATGTGTAGGCGAAAGAGCCATTCATCATCCGCGGATCCACATTGCCCCATTGTACGATGGTGAAATCGCTGCTGGGCCACATGCGACTTTCCAAAACACAATCGCGGGGTTTTTCGTGCTCCATGGCAAACTGAAAGCGATATTCTAGCGTTCCTGTGGCTTTGGGAATGCCGATGTTGCGAAACAAGCCAACCGGCAAGCTGGAGAAGAATGCATTTGCCGCCAATCGTGGCATATACAATCCCAGCGCATATTTGGGATTGTTGCCACCCTCGTATTGGGCGAACACATTGGCAGATATTTGGTTGATGCGCACAGTACTTTGAGAGTCCAACTCAAAGAAACCATCCTTTACATCGCAAACAAACCTACCGTGTGCGGAATCCACTTGCACCAACGTGTCAGAAATGCGTTCGTCATCTACTTGTAGGCCCATAAATCCCCCCTGTAAATCGGCGTGAATGGCGCCAAAAGATTCACCCAGCTCCGATACCTCAAATTCGGCTTTTTGGAATCCCAATCCATTCAATACCAATGGAATACTTACATATTTCTGTTTGTTGGCGGGTTTGATGCTCACATGTCCGGTTAGGTCGTCTTTGTCCAAATCGCCCTGCATCACAAATTCTATTTGCTTCCGGTAGATTGCAGGCAGTGTATCGTTATCGTTCTTGCGTCTACGTCGGTATTCTTTTCGCTGCGCATCGGTGACCAATTTTTCGGAGGTCGCTTTTAGTTGCAGATTGATGGCTTCGTTTCGGTACAGCGTATTGGGCAATTCCAATGCAATTTTACCGGTGGTGTCGGTGAGGGATAGGCGGGTGCCCGACATTTCCAAATGATTTGGTGCTTTACCAATCCAGTTTTCGAGTTGTCTGAACAGACTCACGATGGGATCGCGCTGCGGCGTTTTAACATCCTCAGGTTTTTCATCGTTGCCCAACAAATCACAATAATTGCAGTAATTGGGTAGGTTTACCAAATCCAGCGATAAGTTCTTGGTTTCAAACCCCGAAAGTCCGATATCCCAAAACTTCCATACATTCAATCCAACGGCCAGCTCTTTGCAAGCGAACAAGGTTTTGCCTGGGAGTGTATCAATGTGTTTTTTGTGGTTCAGCGATAACCCCTGTAATCTCACTCCGAAGAGGTAGGTGAATCCTTTGTCCTCGCACTGTAGGGAGTATCCTTTGCGGTCGAGTTTGGCAACAGCTTTGTCGAAGGCCCAATTCAATAAGAATCCGCGCAAGGCAATCCAAGCCACCAACAACACAGTGAGGGCAATACCCCCAATCCACGCAGTTTTCTTGACGATGCGTTTGCCCCGGCCACCTTCCGACCAGGATTTTTGCAACCCATCAATCCAAGTTTGGATGCGTGCCAGTATAGTTATACGGGGTGATTTGTCTGAGTTCATTTTTAACAGAATCTGATATGTTCAGTTCGTTGATGAATTTGGCTATGCTGGATTCGGTAATTTTTGCGTTGGTACGGGTGAGGTCTTTCAGCGCCTCGTAAGGATTGGGGTAACCTTCTCTGCGAAGAATGGTTTGAATCGCTTCGGCCACAACGGCCCAGTTATTTCCCAAATCTGCGCTCACGGCATCCTTGTTTAACAGCAATTTGTTCAATCCTTTTTCCAGGCTGTTCAGCGCGATGAGGGTATGTCCGAATGGTACACCCAAATTGCGCAACACAGTACTATCTGTGAGGTCGCGCTGCAATCGAGAAATGGGCAATTTTGCGGAAAGGTGCTCGAACAAGGCGTTGGCAATCCCCAAGTTCCCCTCGGCGTTTTCAAAGTCGATGGGGTTGACTTTGTGGGGCATCGCACTGGAACCCACTTCGCCTTCTTTGATTTTCTGCTTGAAATATTCCATGCTCACATAGGTCCAAACGTCCCTGCTGAAATCAATCAAAATGGTATTGATGCGCTTCCAATTATCAAACTGTGCCGCCATGAAATCGTAAGGCTCAATTTGGGTTGTAAAGGGCACGCGGTAAAGTCCTAGGTCTTCGCCCACAAATCGGTCGCCAAAATCCAACCAATCAATCTGCGGGAAAGCCACGTGGTGGGCATTGTAATTGCCTGTGGCGCCGCCAAATTTCGCGGAGAATGGGAGTTGCTCCAACAACTGCAATTGCGATTCAAGTCGGGCCACAAACACATACCACTCCTTGCCCAAACGGGTGGGGGATGCTGGCTGCCCGTGCGTCTTGGCCAACAACGGAATGTCTTTCCAATCTTGGGCTTGCTGCTTCATGATGGCGATGATATTCCGAAGTGCCGGCAGCATGACTTCGCTACTTGCGTCTTTGAAACTCAGCGGTATGGCCGTGTTGTTGATGTCCTGGGAGGTTAGTCCGAAATGTACCCACTCTTTGTAGGCTTGCAATCCCAATTCGTCCAGTTTCTCTTTGATGCAATATTCCACGGCTTTTACGTCGTGGTTGGTGGTATTTTCAATGGTTTTTACCCGTTCGATATCGCTCAAGGGCAATGCGGCACTCCAATTTTTAAGGGTTTCTTGAGCGGCAATCAGGGCCAACCAATCCACATTGGGGACGACCTTCGCCAACGCAAACAGGTAGGCAACTTCAACGCGAATGCGGTATTGGATCAATCCCGCTTCTGAATAGAAGGGTTTTAATTTTTGGGTTCCTGTGGCGTAACGGCCGTCAACAGGTGAGATTGCGTGCAATGGGCTAGCATCCATACTGCAAAAATACGATGGAATCGCGGTTTTCTTCGTTTTTTTCTCTATTTTGATGCAAGGAAAGGATGAACTACGACAATTCATCCAATGCCCACCATTTCAGCGCCTAAAATCAAGCATTAAAGTTCCAATTTCAGGAATCGACCTGTATGAGAGGCTTCGAATTTCGCCACCTGCTCAGGCCTTCCCGAAGTGAGGATATGACCACCGCCACTGCCGCCCTCTGGACCAATATCAACCACCCAATCCGCGACTTTGATCACATCCATGTTATGCTCAATCACAACCACTGTGTTGCCCTTTTCAACCAAGATATTCAATACCCCCAACAACTGTTTGATGTCGTTGAAATGCAATCCTGTGGTGGGTTCATCCAATATGTACAAGGTTTTACCCGTGTCGCGCTTGCTGAGCTCAGTCGATAATTTTACACGCTGAGCCTCGCCACCGCTAATGGTGGTACTCGATTGTCCAAGCGTTAAATAACCCAATCCCACATCCTGCATCGTTTTTACCTTGCGATAGATCAAAGGAATGTGTTCGAAAAACTCAACGGCAGTATCAATCGACATTTCCAATACATCGTTGATGCTCTTGCCTTTGTATCGAACCTCCAACGTTTCTCGGTTGTAGCGTTTGCCCTGGCACTCATCGCATAACACCTCTACATCGGGCAAGAAATTCATTTCGATGACCTTGCGTCCACCGCCACCGCAGGCTTCGCAGCGACCGCCTTTTACATTGAAACTAAATCGCCCCGGTTTGTATCCACGGATTTTTGCCTCAGGGAGATTGGTAAAGAGGTTGCGAATCTCTTGAAAAACACCCACATACGTAGCAGGATTACTCCTTGGCGTGCGTCCAATCGGCGTTTGGTCAATCCGAATCACTTTGTCAATAAACTCTAACCCTTGAATGCTGGCAAAGGGCAAAGGCTTATAACTCGAACCATATACTTTGTTGTGTGCAGCAGGGTAGAGGGTTTCGTTGATCAAGCTGGATTTTCCACTGCCACTTACGCCTGTAATCGCCACAAACAACCCGATGGGTACTTCCAAGTTTACTTTTTGCAAATTATGTCCGGTGCATCCCTTCAGTACCAATTTTTCTTTTGTGGGTTTTCTGCGTTGTGATGGCACGGGTATGCTGTCTTCTCCGCGGAGGTATCTCCCGGTGATGGCGTCTGAGGCCATGAAATCTTTGACTTCGCCGCTGGCAACAATCTGTCCGCCGTGAACACCCGCATTCGGACCGATTTCTACTAGCCAATCGCTGGCGAGCATCATGTCTTTGTCGTGTTCAACCACCAAAACGGTGTTGCCCATATCGCGCAAATCGCGCAGACTTTGGATCAATCGTTCGTTGTCGCGCTGATGCAAACCAATACTGGGCTCATCCAATATGTACAGCACATTCATCAATTTGCTGCCTATTTGGGTTGCCAATCGAATGCGTTGCGCTTCACCGCCCGAGAGGGTTCTGGCCGGACTGTTCAAGGTCAAATATCCCAATCCCACACCCACCAAAAAATCGAGACGCGCCCGAATTTCCTTAATCAATTCCGTGGCGATCGTGGTCTGTCGTTCGGTCAATTTCTCACCAACCGTATCAAACCATGCCTTCAATACATCGATGTTCATGCCGCCCAATTCGGAAATGTTCTTTTCAGCAATCATGAAGTGCAACGACTCTTTTTTCAAACGAGCACCCTGACAAACGTCACAGGTTTTTTGGTGCATGAACTCTTCGGCCCACTGACGCAGTTTGTCGTCCTCGGATTCGAAATAGTTCTCGGTGATATAATGTACAACGCCCTTGTACTGACTTTCGTAGGTCTTTTTTTGTCCTTGGTGGTTTACGTGGGTAACCATGATGGTTTCGTCGTAACCGTTCAAGATACAATCGATTTGGGCCTCGCTCAATTTGGAAATGGGGTCTGCCAAGCTAAAATCGAGTACTTTGCTCAGGGCGCGCAGTTGACTGAATGTCCAGTTTTCGCGCAATTCGCCGATGGGAACAATGCCACCGCGGTTGATTGATTTGGTGCGATCGGGGATGATGAATTCAACATTGACTTCGGCTGTTTCCCCCATGCCTTCGCAATTTGGACAGGCTCCGTAGGGTGAATTGAACGAAAAGGAGTTGGGTTGGGGTTCGTCGTAACTCAGTCCGGAAATGGGATCCATCAAAAAACGAGAGAAGGGAACCACTTTTTCATCGGCATCTTGAACCATCATGTTGCCGCCGCCCATTTTCATCGCGATTTTTACGCTTTCGCTCAATCTGCCAGTTGATAATCCCTGCACTTGCAAACGGTCAATCACCACTTCGATGTCGTGGATTTTGTATCGATCTACCTGCATGCTGCCGGTGATGTCGGTAATGTGACCATCTATGCGGACCTTGTTGTAGCCTTTTTTCTTGATTTGTTCGAAGAGTTCGCGGTAGTGACCTTTACGTCCTTTTACCACGGGTGCTAGGATGGCAACTTTCTGACCTTCAAATTTGTTGACCATCGCATCGATGATCTGCTGCTCGGTGAGTTTTACCATTTTTTCGCCACTGAGGTAGCTGATGGCATCGCCGGCACGTGCAAACAACAAGCGCAGAAAATCGTATACTTCGGTAACGGTACCCACGGTGCTTCGGGGATTTTTACTCACCGTTTTCTGTTCGATGCTAATAACGGGGCTGAGGCCTTTGACTTTGTCAACATCGGGTCGTTTCATGTCGCCGATAAACTGTCGGGCATAGGCGGAAAAACTCTCTAAGTAGCGACGCTGTCCTTCTGCGAATAAGGTGTCAAATGCAAGCGAACTTTTTCCCGATCCTGAGAGGCCAGTAAAAACCACCAATTTATTGCGTGGGATGACCAAATCCACGGACTTCAAATTGTGTTCGCGCGCACCCAAAATCTCGATGCGTGGTTCGTTGGCATCGGGCTGATGAATATGCGTGGAAGGTCCGTTTTTCATGGAATTTGCAAAGGTACAAAACAATCCATCGGAAAGAAAGGTGATTTGGTAATTTGCGATGATTTACCAGCTTCCGCCAGCGCCACCGCCGTTGAATCCGCCACCACCGCCAAAACCGCCCCAATCGCTGGAGCCGCCACCGCCAAAACCACCCGAGGAACCGCCACCGAAACCCCTGCCAAAACTGCTTCCAAGTGCGGCCCATAGGAAAGGATTGCTACCCATACCACCGTTGTAATGTCCGCGGCCCGAATATCCACCGCCACCGCCACCTCGACCGCTTCGAGCCATCAAGAATAAAATGACCAAGGCGGCGAAAATCGTCCATACGCCCCCCCCTTTTTTGCCTTTTTTGGTCGCGCGTCCTTTGAACTTATTGCGAATGGCTTGTTCGTACGCCAATGCGGTTTGGTCAATGGCCAAGGCATAGTCGCCTTTGCGCATGTTGGGCACCAAATACTCGTTGTGAATTTGACCGATTCTACTCGCGCTCAGTCGATCTTGCAGTTGATCTGCCGTAACAGTATGAAACTTCCGATCATCGATGGCGATATACAATAACATACCATTGTTTTTGCCCTCGACCCCGACTTTCCATCCGCGAGCCAAAAACATTGCCCGGTCAACGGCCGCATAGCCATTCGCAGATTTTTCGATGACCACCGCAATTTGTACCGATGTAGAATCTTCAAATTGGTACAGTCGTTCTTCCAAGGCCTGAACTTCGTTGGGTTTGAGAACACCGGCAAAGTCGTTGATATGGCCTTTGTATTTTGGTAGAACTTGTTCGGCATAGACCGATGTGCAGGGAAGTAGGGCCAATGCGGTGATCAGCAATGACATCGCCCAAGAGCGACGTAATAAATTGGTTGTCACTAGATTACGCATCGGTTGATACTTGGTTACTGAGTTCGTTGGGGTTGCTCGCAGTTGGCGGGAAATGCGTCGCCAGAATCTCGCCAATTTGCTGAATGCCTAAAATGACACCCCCTTTGAAATTGCGGTTTCTGAATTTTTCCTGCATGTTGTCGCGAATTACATCCCAATCGCCGGGAGCCATCTTAGCATTGATGCCCGCATCGCCAAAGATGGCAAATTGCTTAGTGTTGGGAACCAAAAAAATGAGGATGCCGTTTCGCTCAGCCGTTTTATGCATGCCCAATTTGGCAAAGGTTTCCGCGGCTGCAGCAACGACAGTATCGCCCTTGAATTTTTGGCTAATGTGCACCCTGATTTCAGCAGAAGTCGTGAGCTCTGCCTGGGCAATGGCCGATACGATCTCCGCCGATTCCGATTCGGTGAACAATGTTTCTTTGCGATGAAATCCCAACAATATGGCAATGCGGGAAATCACCAGGGCGAAAGGACCGAACATATTACTCGCTGAACGCACCCTTCACATCAACACGCTTTTCAGCACCTTTGTCGGCCGCGAAGCCTGATTTTTTCTCAAATCCAAAAATGCCAGCGAAGATGTTGCTTGGGAATTTGCGCACGTTCAAATTGTATGTTTGAACAGCGGCGTTGTAATCTGTTCTTGCCGTGCGAATCATGTTTTCTGTTTCAGAAATTTCAAATTGTACATTTTCAAATCCCTTGGTGGATTTCAAATCCGGGTAACGCTCCATCACAACCATCAATCGACTCAAAGCAGATTGTTGTGTCATGGCGATTTTGTCAATGCTCTCCGGTGTAAGTTGTTCATTACCTACTTTGATCTGTCCAACACTGGCGCGGGCATTGGTGATTTCGGTTAGTGTGCTTTTTTCGAATTTGGCTTCGGCACTAACGGTCTCAATCAGTTGAATAATTTTGTCGGCGCGGGTTTGATAGGCCACTTCCACATTGTTCCAAGAAGTGGTGAGTTTTTCATCGTTATCAACCAAAGAGTTGTAACTGCCTTTGATCCATACAAATGCGATCAATAAAACGCCTACGATAATGAGGGTGCGAATGGTTTTGCTGTTCATGATTTAAATTCTAACCCAAAGGTACTTACAAAATGCTTGCCCATTTTTTCTTTTACTTCGAACATGTCAATTTTTCCGCCCAATTCCATTTCCATGCTCGTAACGCCCTTGTCTGCAATGCCACACGGCACGATATGATTGAACATGACGAGGTCGGTGTTGACGTTGAGCGCAAGGCCGTGCATACTGACAAAACGACTGCATTTGATACCAATCGCCGCGATTTTTCGTTCATTGGGTTTGTCGATGTCGATCCACACACCGATGCGGTCGGATATTGTTCCCGCGGTGATTCCATAATCCGCCAGCGTTTGAATGATGCAATGTTCAATGCTTTGCACGAATGTTTTAATACCCATGCCCAAGGCTTCTAGGTCAAAAATTGGGTACACCACCAATTGGCCTGGCCCGTGATAGGTGATATCGCCCCCTCGCTCTATGTCATAAACTTTGGCTTCCATGTCTTTCAGCGTTTCATCAGTGGCAAGCAGGTTTTCGCGATCGGCACTTTTTCCGAACGTATACACGTGGGGGTGCTCAATCATGATTAAATGAAAGGGGGTTGTGGTTTCCTTGGCCGATTTCTGGGCGATCATGGTATTGAACAACCCTTTTTGAAAATCCCAGGTTTGATCGTAGGGTTCATTTTGCAATAAATGCAACTGGCAAGGTAACATTTTGCAAATTTAACCAATTTCTCAGGGTGTAGTTGTGGCTGTAATTTTACGGATAGAACTTTGTAGCATGTATGTGGATAGCAGAAAGACCATCGCCCAAAATATTGGTAACAAAGGGGAGGCGATGGCGGCAGAATGGTTATGGTTAAAGGGTTTTCAAATCGTTGAAAGAAACAAAAAGGTGGGTCGGTTTGAAATAGATTTGGTATGCAAGGACGAACATGATTGGGTGTTTGTGGAGGTGAAAACGCGGCATGAGGATGGAATGAATGCCCCCGAAATTGCGGTGGATTACAAAAAGAGAAAAAAAATTCAACACGCCGCGCAACGATATTTGCGTGAATCAGGAGAGAAATCAATTCCGCGAATCGACCTAATCGCGGTTTCTATGTTGCCTCATGGAACGCAGATGATGTATTTTCAAGGGAAATAATCATAACACAAAGCAACCCTTCCTGAAAATTTGATGTCATTGATTTTACAAGTTATTACCACAAACCAAGAAACTTTCAATTTAATTTGCGGAACGAAAATGAGACTAAGTAAGATATGTGTGGCCCTCGGGCTAGGATTTAGTGGGTTAATTCAAGGTGTGGAAGCCCAGCATAAATGTGGTTCGGATCAATACCATCAATATTTGAAGCAGTCCGATCCTCAAATCGCTGTTGTGGAAGATGAAATCAATGCCATATTGAAAGAGAACACCCTGGAGTCTCGCGCCGCGATCTACACCATTCCAGTTGTATTTCATGTGATTCATACAAACGGACCGGAAAACATTTCCAGGGAACAAATCCTTGATCAATTGCGCGTGTTGAACAATGATTTCAACTTGCTCAATGGAAATAGAACCAAACTACGCGCAGCTTTCAACGGTTTGGCGGCAGATTGTCAGATCAAATTCGAATTGGCAAAAATTGACCCCAATGGAAACTGCACAGAGGGAATCAACCGGGTGTACTCTTCTGCGGGTGTTCAAATGGATATGAGTACCGAAAAGGTTAAATCATTGATCAATTGGAATTACAAAAAGTATCTAAACATTTGGGTGGTTTCATCCATCTCAGGAGGCGTAGATGGGGGTGAGGTTTTGGGATATGCATGTTTCCCTTGGGCCACGAATGCTACCCGCGACGGAATCGTAATGAAATCAGATCGTGTTGGAACCATAGGCACAGCAGTGGCCTCAGATAGTGGCAGAACCCTCACGCACGAATTGGGACATTGGTTGGGATTGTACCACACGTTCCAAGATGGATGCGATGGCGGTGACCAAATCGATGATACCCCTCCAGTGAATGGAACCTTCGTCAATGCATCTTGTCCTTCTAGTGGAAACAGTTGTACCAATGAATTTCCCGATTTGCCCGACATGTGGGAGAATTACATGGATTATTCGAACGGTGGATGTCAAACCTTGTTTACCCTCAAACAGAAAACTCGGATGCACAATGTATTGAAGAATACAACCTATCCTCGTGCAGCCGTTGTGGCCGCTGCCAACTTGATTGCTACTGGTGTGGTGCCTGGTAGCGTTGCACCGGTGGCATCATTCACTTCAAGCAGTACAGTCATTTGCGCCGGTCAATCAGTGAAATTTTACGACCTCACATGCAAATCTGCACCAACAGCATGGTCATGGAGTTTTACAGGTTCAAGTCAGCCCAGTTCCTCGGTTCAAAACCCAACGATTACCTATCAAACGCCAGGAACATATGCCGTTTCCCTCACTGTTCAAAATGCGAAGGGTAGTAACTCAACCACAAAAACCAATTACATCACCGTATTAAAATCGGTTGCAGTCAATAAAGCCAACTTCGAACAGAGCTTTGAAAAGGGCGACCCAACCACATTTACGACGGATGACAAATTTGTTCATTCCTCTCCCGTGGGCTCTCGATTTGTTTTGGAAAATACCACAAGTTACTTGGGGACCAATTGCTACAAAGCGCCAATAACCACGGGTGCGAACATTGGGAATACATACAGCATGACATTGCCAAGTGTTGATATTTCCAACATGGGAGCACTCACACCCAAATTTACCTTCATGGCTTCTTACTGCCAGCCAAGCGCCGATGTAACCGACGTCCTTCGGGTGTTTGTTTCAACCGATTGCGGCGCATCTTACAAACAAATCATGGAGCGTTCAGGAGCCGCATTGGGTTACTCTGGTCAGGTTTATACCAGCAATTTCAAACCCTCCAAGACCACACAATGGAAAGTAATGGGGCTGCCAAGTTTGTCGTCGATTGGACTTGGACTCAACACCAATCTGACATTTAGAATTGATTTCGCCAGTGAAGGAGGCAACCCAATTTACATCGACAATATCAATTTGGGTCAATATATGGCGGGATTGAATACTTTGGGTGATGACCTTCAAATCATGGAGATTAGCCCGAACCCAATTGAAGCCAATTCCAAAATTGTCATTCGCAATTCCAAACCAAATGAGTTTGTGGTTGTTGAACTGCTCGATATGCAAGGAAGAAAGGTTGCCAATATTTTTGAAGGCAAACTTTCGGAATCTACAAATACCATTTTTATGTCGGATTTATCTTTGCCCACGCAAGGCTTGTATATCATCAGCTTGCGCAGTAGCGGAGGTCAAATTCAAAAACCAGTCATTTTCGGAAAATAATTCATGTCAATCAAGAACCTAGTCATTGTAGAGTCACCCGCCAAAGCCAAAACCATTGAGAAATATCTCGGTGAAGGTTTTATTGTAAAATCCAGTATGGGCCACATCCGTGACTTGTCGTCCGGAGATTCCGCCATCGATATAAAAAATGGATTCGCCCCCAAGTATGAGGTGCCCGATGAAAAGAAGAAACTCGTTGCAGAATTAAAAAAATATGCGAAGGATGCCGAAACGGTATGGTTGGCATCGGACGAAGACCGAGAAGGAGAGGCCATTAGTTGGCATTTGTTTGAGGTTTTGGGCTTGAAAGCCGAAAATACCAAGCGAATTGTATTCAATGAAATCACAAAGACAGCCATTTTGAATGCCATTGAGCATCCAAGAACCATCGATAAGTGTTTGGTGGATGCGCAGCAGGCTCGTCGCGTTTTGGATCGTTTGGTGGGCTTTGAATTGTCGCCCATTCTATGGCGAAAAGTGCAACCCAAATTGAGTGCGGGTCGTGTACAATCAGTGGCGGTAAAATTGGTGGTAGAGCGCGAGCGAGAAATCAATGAATTTGATGCCAAATCTGATTTCCGCGTACAAGGTCAGTTCAAAACCAAAGAAGGCAAAACATTAACCGCCGATAGTGTTAAAAAACCCAGCAATGCTGTTGATGCCAGGGCATTCTTAGAATCGCTGGTGGATGAGGATTTTCAAGTCACAGGACTGGAAGTAAAGCCCACCTTCAGAAATCCAGCACCCCCATTTACCACATCTACACTGCAGCAGGAGGCATCACGAAAGTTGGGATATGATGTGACAACAACCATGCGCATCGCACAAAAGTTGTACGAAAACGGACACATTACCTACATGCGTACCGACTCCGTCAACTTGAGTAAAATGGCCATGGGTGCAGCGAAAGAAGAAATTCTGAAATCATTTGGGGAAAAATATTCTCAAGTGAGAAATTATACAACCAAGAATGAATCGGCACAGGAGGCGCACGAAGCCATCCGTCCAACCAATTTTGGAGTTCAGTTTGCAGGGGATGACAACAGAGAGAAGAAATTGTATTCTTTGATTTGGAAGCGTTCCATCGCCTCGCAAATGGCCAAAGCCGAAATGGAAAAAACGGTGATTACACTTGAAGATGGTAGCAAGAAATCCAAATTTCAAGCAGAAGGTGAAGTAATCCGGTTCGATGGATTTTTGAAAGTGTACATCGAATCCAAAGACGATGAAGAAGAAGATGGCGAAAATGACGGTTTATTGCCAGCTGTAACGGTTGGAGATGCCATTGAGCGACTAAAACTCATAGCGTTGGAGCGATATGCACGCCCTGCACCGAGGTATTCGGAAGCATCGCTGGTAAAAAAATTGGAAGAATTGGGCATCGGTCGTCCATCCACCTATGCTCCCACCATTACCACAATTCAGAAAAGACAATATGTAACCACCGAAACCAGGGAGGGTAAACAGCGCAAAATTGCTGAGATAACCTTGGAAGGTACGGATATCAAGGAAGTTGTTAAAACGGAAAATTACGGTGCGGAAAAGAACAAGTTGTTCCCATCCGACATGGGTATGTTGGTGACGGATTTTCTGTCGGCCAATTTCGATGCCATCATGGATTACGGATTTACAGCTTCTGTGGAAAAACAGTTCGATGAAATTGCAGCCGGTAACCAAGCTTGGCAAGACATGCTAACCGGTTTTTACGGACCATTCCACGCGGCAGTAGATACCACCATGGAGTCTGCTGAACGGGTAACCGGCGAGCGAATATTGGGTGTTCATCCAACCCTAGGTCGTCAGGTAAGCGTAAGGATGGGTAAGTTTGGTCCGTTTGTGCAAATCGGGGTGAAGGACGACGAAGAGAAATTGCTTTATGCGAGTTTACAACAAGGACAAACCATCGAGACCGTGGATATGGAAACAGCGTTGAAGTTATTTGAACTTCCACGTGAGGTTATGGTATACAACGGGGAGCCAGTGATTGCGGGTATCGGTCGATACGGACCCTACCTAAAGCGCGGTGACAAGTACTTCAATGTAGACAAAGGCACAGATTTGATAGCGATGACCCCCGAACAGTGTTCGGCAATTCTGGACGAAGCCCTGCAAGGAGTGCAATTCCCATTGGCCATCGGCGATTACAATGGTGTTACCTTGGAAGTGAGTAAAGGCAGATTTGGACCCTACATCAAATACCAAGGGCAATTTGTGAGTATTCCCAAAGGACAGGCCCCTGAGACAGTGACTTTGGATCAGGCGATTGCGTTGGTGGAAGCCAAAACGGCTGGTGATAAGGCCGCCGTCTTAAAGGCGTTTACCGAAGATGCGAACATACAAATTTTGAATGGTCGTTATGGTCCCTATATCAAGAGTGGCAAGGACAATGTACCTATTCCAAAGGACAAACAATGGGATGCTTTGACGTTTGCGGAAGTGGCCGATTTGTGCAAGAATTTTGTAAAAAAGCCCAAGGCGGGCGGATTCAAAAAGAAAAAATAATCGGAGAACCCTGTTTAGAACAACCAATTTCTGGTAGTCATGGATGTGTCGACCCTCAAAGCGATGATTCAATTGCTCGATGACCCCGACGAGGAGGTGGTTGAGGCATTGGAATCGCGATTCATGGAAGAGGGGGAAGACCTCGTGGATGATTTAGAGGCCATTTGGTTAGCCAATGATTTTCCAGCGGTTTCTTCGCATATTGAATTGTTGATCAAACGCATTCAACGAAATGGGCTGCACAAACGATTCAAAAATTGGTTTGAACAAGAACAGCCCGACCTCATTGAAGGGTGGGTGTTGGTCACCCAGGTACAATACCCGGGTCTAAAAATTGACACGGTGAGAAGGACACTGAGCGACATCAAACTGGATGTTTGGCTGATGATGGGAAACGTGGAGAATGACGTCGATAAAATTCAAATTCTCAACCATGTTTTTTTTGATCAACAGGGCTTCCATGGCGATAATAGTCAATACCACTATACGGATAATTCCTTTGTCAACAGGGTGTTAGAGAGAAAGACTGGGAATCCAATTAGTTTGTCGGTTGTGTACATGTCAATCGCACAAAGTTTGGGATTGCCTGTGTTTGGGGTGAATTTGCCCCAGCATTTTGTGGTGGGATTTTGCCAATTGAAAGAGGAGTTGAAGGGGTTGAAGAACATGAAGGTTGTGCGCATGGAAGACATCGAAAAGACCTTGTTTTATATCAATCCGTACAGCAAGGGACAAATATTCACGAAAGATAATGTAGATGCATTCTTGAAAGTGGTGAATGTGAGTCCGCAAAAACAATTCTACCATCCTTGTGGGGTTAAGGAGATTGTAAAGCGGATGCTGAGAAATCTGCATTTTTCTTATGGTGAGGTACAAGAGCTTGAGAAACAGCAAGAAGTGTTGCAGATGATGAAGTTGGCAGGTATGTGGGACGAGTTGGAGGGTAAGTAATCACAGAATTTTATCCTCAAAAGGGCAATTTCATTGGTCATTTTATGAGTTTCGGCGCAGTCGTTTGGCGGTGAACCGAAAAATGCCGATTTTTGTGGTGAATTTTTATGGCAGAAAAACCCATTGTAATGCCCAAAATGGGCGAGAGCATCGCGGAAGCGACCATTATTCGTTGGTTAAAGAATGAAGGCGATCGTGTTGAAAAAGACGAGCCCATCGTAGAAATTGCCACCGATAAGGTTGATAGTGAAATTCCGAGCACAGAGGCGGGCATTCTGGTAAAACAGATATACAAGGATGGTGATGTAGTGAAGGTTGGGGAACCTGTAGCCATGATCAACATAGAAGGAGGGGCCTCCGCTGTCGCTCCGGCCCCCACCGCAGCGCCAGTAACTGCCCCAGTAGTAGAAACGCCCGTTGCCGTAGAAGCCGCTGTTACAGCCATTGAAAACCAAATCCAAGCCGCACAACCTGCTGCTGAATCCCTAAGCAATGCCGATGGTTCTCGATTCTATTCCCCATTGGTTTTGAACATTGCTCGCACCGAAGGTGTGAGTATGTCTGAACTTGAAACCGTTCCTGGCACTGGAAAAGAGGGTAGGGTGACTAAATCCGATATTTTGGCTTATGTGGCCAACCGCGGAAATGCACAGCCAATGGCTGTCGCCACCTTGGCTTCACCAAATGCGCCTGCCGCTCCCGTCATTTCAAATCAAACACCCGCCAAAGTAGAAGTGAAGTCAAGCATTTCATTGAATCCTGGCGACGAATTGATTGAGATGGATCGCGTGCGCAAACTCATCGCCGATCACATGGTAATGAGCAAGCACACATCACCCCACGTAACCAGTTTCGTGGAAGCCGATGTAACCAACTTGGTGAACTGGAGAAACCGCGTGAAAGATTCATTCAAAAACCGCGAAGGGGAGAACATCACCTTTACCCCCATCTTCATCGAGGCCGTGGCAAAAGCCATCAAAGATTTCCCCATGATCAACGTGAGTGTTGATGGCTCCACCATCATCAAGAAAAAGAATATCAATGTAGGGATGGCCGTTGCGCAACAGAATGGAAACCTCATCGTTCCAGTAATTAAAAATGCCGATAGCATGAACCTGCTTGGTTTAACCCGTGCGGTCAATGAATTGGCAAACCGCGCCCGCATTGGCAAATTAACCCCCGATGAAATCCAAGGCGGTACATACACCCTCACCAATGTGGGTAGCTTCGGAAACGTACTAGGAACCCCCGTGATCAATCAGCCACAAGTAGCCATTATGGCTGTGGGTGCCATCCGCAAAAAGCCCGCCGTGCTCGAAACTGAGTATGGGGATGTGATTGCGATCCGACATATGATGTACCTCTCTCATAGCTACGATCACCGTGTGGTGGATGGTGCTTTGGGTGGTATGTTCGTGCGTCGTGTGGCCGATTACTTGGAGCAGTGGGACGTTAACCGCGAGATCTAAAATCGCTCAACGCACTTTTACTTAACTTTGGCGTAGTGGAACGCAAAATCCTTCTATTCGCCAAACTCATGAGCCTCTGCTTTGCAGGAATGGGAATGTTTGAATTTAACTGCGTGATTACGGCCCTGTTGTACTGGATTTATTGAAAAAAATAAACATGAAGATTTTGGTTATTTCCGACAACCATGGCTGGGTAGATGAGGGCATCCTTCACCATGCAACATGGGCCGATGAAATCTGGCATGCCGGTGATTGGCTCAATACCAAAATGCATGACGCCATTACAGCCCTCGGCAAACCCATTGTTGGGGTCTATGGCAACATTGATGGGATGGATGTAAAGGTGGAATACCCCGAACTGCAGTTGTTTGATCGGGAAGGGTTTCGGATTTTCATGACCCACATCGGCGGGAAGCCCGGCAGATATCCGGCCCAAGTCAAAGACATCTTGCAAAAAACCAAACCGGATATTTATGTGTGTGGTCATTCTCACATGCTGCAAGTACAGCGCGATGCAAAGATGAATAACCTGCTATTTCTCAATCCCGGTGCTTGTGGATTGCATGGCTTTCATAAAGTGCGCACTGCATTGAGATTTGAATTGGAGCCACAAAAGATTCATTCCATGGAAGTTGTGGAATGGCCCAAAAATATTATCAAACAATCTTGCGGTAATATTTGAAATTGTGCGAAAAAATGGTAATTTTGCATCCCGTTCTGAAAAGAATACATGCCCAGGTGGCGGAATTGGTAGACGCGCTGGTCTCAAACACCTGTGGGTTCACCCCCGTACCGGTTCGACTCCGGTCCTGGGCACCAAATTGTGAAAGACAATAAACATTTTCAGATCAAAACAATCGACGGCCAAATGGCCGTCGATTTGTTTTTGCCCCCAACCGAAGGACCGCATCCTGTGTTGGTGTACTGCCACGGCTTTAAAGGATTTAAGCAGTGGGGACATGTCCCTTTTATTCATGAGTATTTCGCCACGGGTGAATATGCAGTGATCACCTTTAATCACTCCCACAATGGCGTAATGGGTGATGCGCATGATTTTCAAGCCCTCGAATTGTTTGCCGTAAATACTGTGAGCAAAGAGCAAAATGATCTTGAATCGCTCGCCAAATGGATCAGAGAAAATGGCAAAGACCTAAACTTAAATGTTGAACGCGTGTCGTGGCTAGGACATTCCCGCGGCGGTGCCAACGTCATCGTATTTGCGTCCCGCTGCCAAGATTACGTAGAAAAAGTCATCGCTTGGAATCCCATTCCTTCGTATCAGTATCTATTTGCATCCTACAACAAAATCGTATGGAAGGAAAAACGCAGAGTATACACTGAAAATGCGCGTACCCAGCAGCAAATGCCCATGGATTACAGCATTTGGGAAAATTTGCTCGCCCATGAGGAGGAATTTGATGTTCTCGAAGCCGCTCGAAGCCTTGGTCGACCGCTTCTTATCGTTCATGGGGAAGCCGACACAGTAGTGCCCCCAGCGCTGTCAGAGCCTCTTTACGATGCTTGTTTGCACAGCCTGAGGATGACTGTTCCCAAAGGCGATCACACTTTTGGCATGAAACATCCTTGTCAGGGCATGGAAGAATTTTCTCAGGAATTGTGGGTAGCACTCGACAATACGCTGTCGTTCTTGGAAGAAATCTAACTATCAATGAGGGGTTGAGTTTGCGGACGCCCGCTTCAATCTGTCATTGATAGCACGGCCGAGTCCCATTTCTGGTGCCCAAGTAAAATACACCTGGGTGCAACCATCCTTGTCAAACTGTCGCAAAGTACCAAACAAGTTCATCGCCGCTTCACGGTCATCGCCTGAGGCGGACAGGACATAATTTTTCGCCCCAATGGGTATTGTTGGTCCTGCATGTTGCTTCCTGTCATTCTCAGAAAACCACAAAAATCCGATAGCAAGGTTTTTCTCCTTGTGCGTCGCATTAGATGGAAAATTGGTGAAGGGAATCATCGCACAGCCCGGTGAATAGTGCTGGTCGAGCTGTCCGGGAGCTTGCGGGTTACTATGCATACTGAGCGATTCTTCCAGCGGATGTCCAATTGTTTCTGAGAGGGCTTCCAAGTCCAGACCTCCAAGCCGTAGTAAGGTAACGCGATTGTGGGTATCTACAGAAACGATGGTACTTTCAATGCCAATGGCGCAGGGACCGCCGTCTAGAATGTAATCGATGCGTTCGCCCAATTGATCAAATACATGTTGTGCGTTGGTGGGGCTTACATATCCAAAGGGGTTGGCACTCGGTGCAGCCAGCGGAAAAGATAGCCGTTGTAACAAGGCCAAGGACATGGCGTTGTTGGGCATGCGCACTGCCACCGTTGGATGGTCAGCCGTAACCAAATCGGGGATGTGATTTGCCTTGGGTAAAACCAAAGTCAATGGCCCCGGCCAAAACGCAGTTGCCAATTTTTCCGCTGCCTCAGGCCATTCGATGCAAAGCGATTTTGCTTGTGCCACACTACCCACATGCAATATGAGAGGATCAAAGGTGGGACGGTTTTTGGCGGCAAAAATACCAGAAACCGCTTCCGTATTTAGTCCGTTGGCGGCCAAACCATAAACCGTTTCCGTAGGAATTGCAACGAGTTTGCCCTGTTCAAGCAAATTCGCTGCGTAGTCCAAATCGATGCCAATCAACGCGCCCATGAATTAGCGGCGTTTTAGACTGTACTTTTCAATTTTGTTGTACAAATGACTCCGTTGGATGTCGATCTCTTGTGCTGTTTTGGCCACATTCCATCCATTTTGCACCAATTTGCGTTCAATGAATACTTTTTCAGCCCAATCTCGGAAGTCTTGGAGGGTTTTGTAATCATCCACCACACCGAATGGATCCGCGCCCCTTTGTGCAGGATTTGAGAACATGTAAACGTCTTCACCGGTGATTTTATCGCCGCAAAGTATCACCAAACGCTCTACCACGTTGCGCAATTCACGAATGTTTCCTGTCCAGTTTACGTCTTGCAAGGCCTGATAACCATCTGGGGTGAATGATTTCACAGGGATGCTGTTGTCGTTGCAGATGTCCACCAAGAAATTGTTCGCAATCAATGGAATGTCCTCGGTGCGCTCGTTGAGGGTAGGGACGTGTATCAAAATCACACTCAAACGGTGGTACAAGTCCATTCGGAAGTTGCCCTTTTCAATTTCTTCAAGAAGGTTTTTGTTGGTGGCCGCCACGATGCGCACATCCACCTTGATTTCTTTATCGCCACCCACGCGGGTGATTTTACCCTCTTGAATAGCGCGAAGCACTTTCGCTTGTGCTGCCATACTCATGTCGCCGATTTCATCAAGGAAAAGCGTGCCACCATGGGCTTGCTCAAATTTTCCGATGCGCTGTTTGATGGCTGATGTAAAGCTGCCTTTTTCGTGCCCAAACAATTCACTTTCAATTAGTTCTGTTGGAATTGAGGCGCAGTTAACTTCCACCAATGGGTAAGAGGCGCGGTTGCTCTTTTCGTGCAACCAGCGTGCAACCAGTTCTTTTCCCGTTCCGTTTTCTCCCGTAATCAATACGCGCGCTTCTGTGGGAGCTACCTTTTCAATGGTTTCCTTGATTTTGCCTATGGCAGGGGTTTCGCCGATGATGTCGAACGTCTTCGCTACTTTGCGCTTAAGGATTTTGGTTTCGCTGACCAAGTTGTTCCGGTCGATGGCATTGCGAATGGCAATGAGCAATCGGTTCAAATCAGGTGGCTTGGTGATGAAATCATAGGCCCCTTTTTTTGTCGCATCGATGGCCATTTCCACATTGCCGTGGCCGGATATCATGATGAAGGGAAGATCGGGCCGCAATGCTTGAGCGCGGTCTAATAGTTCCATGCCATCAATTCCGGGCATTTTGACATCGCAGAGAATGACATCATACTCATTCTTCTGAATCAGTTGTAATCCTTTGTTTCCGTCATCAGCCGTAGTTACGGTGTAATTTTCGTATTCAAGGATTTCCTTAAGGGTTTCGCGGATCGGCGCTTCATCGTCGATGACCAATATTTCAGCCATGTTTTGTGTATATATTAGGATACAATGATACGGCCACGGTAGGACACTCAACATTGAACTTTTCCACGAGTTATTCCCGATTTTTTTTGAACTTTTCGATGAGTGATTTTGGGTGCGTTATTTATTGGTCAGTTGGGCAAAGCAGTGCTGTCAGGGGGGATGGGTTGGTTTGGAAAAAACATTCAGTCAAGTATTTGATATTGAATGGTTTGAAAATATAAATTTGTTTGAATCATGCGTAAAAATGGGTGGGGTGTATTCAAGCCATTTGGTGGGTGGAGTGGGTGTGCTGCGACGATAAACTCTGGTCTGTGGTTGTTTGATGTGCATCACCTTTTGTAAAAATGTTTGGGAATGTGGCGATTTTGACTCATTTTTGTTTTTAAGAGATACTCCAACCAAAGCATGAACAAACAAATACTGGGAAGAATATTGGCCTTTGCGGGGCTGTTGGCCCCTTGGATGGTACAAGCGCAACAAGATCCGATGTTCACGCATTTTACGTACAACAAATTGTTCTACAACCCAGCTTACGCAGGGGCTTCTGGACAATATTGTTTGAATGCCATTACCCACCAACAGTGGTTGGGATTTGATGATCAAACATCCTATTTGAGAACGCAGAATGGAGACCCCATCAACATGGATTTGGACAAGATGCGCACCAACATCGCACCGCAGACCATGGGACTGGGATTTTCTGCACCTGCGATGTACAAAGACAAAAATTACGGAGGGGCTTCATTTTCCTATGTGTCGGACAAAGTGGGTTATGAGAGTACATTGTATATGAAAGGTGGATTGGCCTTGGCCTATCCGTTGTTAGATGGTTCCAACATTCGTTTGGGTGTGGATTTTGCCAATCTCACAAAATCTTTGGATGGTGCCGGATTGCGTGCGCACGACCCAAATGATCCAATGATACCTAATGGAGAGGTAAATGATTCGAGAACGACCCTGGGTTTGGGCGCCTATTATACCACACCCAACATCATGGATGGTGCATTCATTGGATTCTCAGCAACGAACATGACGCCACAGACATTTGTTTATGGTGTAAGTGGTTCCGTTACCGCGATGTCGAAGAGACACTATTATTTGGTAGCAGGTTACAAACAAGAGAGCTTTTTGGGAAATCCTTCATTGGTATTGGAACCAGCCATGTTGATTAAAACAGCTGCGAACGGAGGATTTATCAAACCGCAGGTGGATTTACAAGGTATGGTCACTTGGAACGATTTGTTCGCAGGTGGTGCCAACTTCCGCGTTTATGGTGCGGGTGTCGAATCATTTTCGTTGATGTTCGGATATTATCCTCCCTTGTTGGGAAATGCAGCCGGTGCAACGCAGCGCTTGCGCGTAGGATACTCTTATGATATCCCAATGAACAATTTGATCAGAAGTCAGTCTGGAACCCACGAAATTCAGGTAAACTATTGTTTTACATTTACTTTGCCTGAGCGTCCTGTGAAAGTTTATCGTCACCCACGATGGATGGAGCGTTCTCCTGAGTTCGATTAATGAAAAAAATATTTATCCACACAAAATAAACATTCCAATATTGCGTTTATACCCTACACGAAATAAAAATTATGTTGGTTTATTCAACCTAAACTTTATTTTTGCAACTTTAGAACAAAAACGCAATATCAAAACTGCATAATGAAAAATACAGTGATGAGTTTCTTCACAAACAACGAGTTCGCTAAGAAAGCTTTGAATTTCTTGGGCAATCGAACCCTTCGCAGGGCCGCGGTAGTGGCTTCTGTAATGGTCTATGCATGCGGACCTGCCGACACAGGCGACCTAACCGGTGTGTTGGGAAGACGACCATGGTTTCACCCACAGCCTCCGGGCATGGTTTATGTTAAATCAGGTACCTTCCACACGGGCCAGGGTGGTCAGGATGTTTTCAACTCATACCTAGAGCCCAACAAGCAGATGACAATTACTGCTTTTTGGATGGATGAGACGGAAATCACCAATAATGAATACCGACAGTTCGTCAATTACGTAGTAGATTCATTGGCGCGCATCATGTGTGACGACGACGAGTATTACTTCCCAGAAGACGAAGAGGGTAACCGTTTGATTAATCCATACCGTATGGTTGATTGGGTGAAGCACAAAGAGGAATTGGCCGATATGTTGTACCAAGGTGATGAGCGTTTCCAAGGGAAGCACCAGATTGATACACGCAAGTTGATTTACCATTTCATGTGGACGGACTACGAAGCAGCTGCAAAATTGGATCGCGACAAATACGCACCAATGGATCGCGCTCAGTTCATGCGTACAGAAGATGTTTTGGTATATCCAGATACATTGTGCTGGGTTCGCGATTTCACCTACTCTTACAACGAGCCCATGGCTCAGGTGTATTTCCACCACCCCAAATACGACGAATATCCTGTTGTAGGGGTTTCGTGGCATCAAGCGTATGCTTTCTGCCGTTGGAGAACCGATCGCAAGACTGCTTATTGGGAAATGAATGGCTATTTGCCGAACACCCACGATTTCCGTTTGCCAACCGAGTATGAGTGGGAATATGCTGCCCGCGGTGGTAGAATTGGAAACAAATATCCATGGGGAGGGCCTTACGCCCGCAACAGCAAAGGTTGTATGTTGGCTAACTTCAAACCTTTGCGTGGTAACTACGGCATAGACGGTGGCGTGTATCCAGTTCGTGTGGACAGTTACTTCCCGAACGATTTCGGTCTGTACAACATGGCCGGTAACGTATCTGAGTGGACCCGGACATCTTGGGATGAGGCCAATAACGCTTTCGCTCACGATTTGAATGGTGAATCACATACCTTCATCAAAGAACGTGGCAAAGAGGGAAAGCGTCAGGTAAAAGATATTTCAATCAATGAAAAACGCAAAGTGATTCGCGGTGGATCTTGGAAAGATGTAGCATACTTCATCGAAAATGGTGCAAGAACCTTCGAATACCAAGATACCAGTAAATCTTATGTAGGATTCCGTTGTGTTCAAACCTATATCGGTCGTTCAAACACCGATAGAAAGTAACATTCACTCTCACGCTTAGAATAATCCTTGAGATAATTCGTTTAACTATTCAACTAACTATAACCAAATAAAAATTATGAGCAAAAGTTTCTTTGAATCAAAAAAGTTTAAAACGACCATGAACTTCGTTTATGGTATCGGTGCTGCGGTGGTAATCGTGGGAGCGTTGTTTAAAATCTTGCACTTGAAAGGTGCCGACATCATGTTGTCAGTAGGTCTGTTGACTGAGGCAGGTATTTTCTGTATTTCGGCCTTTGAACCAGTGCACATGGATCCAGATTGGTCTTTAGTCTATCCTGAATTAGCAGGAGGCGATCCAACTGATAAAAAGAAAACTGGCAGCGTTTCTCAGCAGTTGGATTCCATGTTGGCACAAGCCAAAATTGGTCCAGAATTGATTGAGAGTTTGGGTACCGGCTTAACTTCTTTGAGCAGCAATGTGAAAGAAATGGCCAACTTATCAAATGCCGCTGTTGCAACAAACGAATACGCAGAAAATACATCAAAAGCAGCCAAAAATATGTCGTCTATTGCAGACAGTACAGCCATGGTTTCTGATTCAATGAGTAATTTCTCTGCTGGTCTGCAAGGTGCATTGACCAACATCAACGCAACAGAATCTGCAACTGCAGAATTTTCAAGTGAATTGAACAAATTGAACCGCAACTTGAGCAACTTGAACTCAATTTACGGTAACATGTTGAGCGCCATGGGTGCGAACAAAGCCTAACCTTTATTTATTCCCACTAAACTAAAAAGGAGAATAGAAAATGGCAGGTGGTAAAGTATCCGCACGTCAAAAGATGATCAACATGATGTATCTCGTGTTGACAGCCCTTTTGGCATTGAACGTATCCAAAGAGATTATCAAGGCATTCAACTTGATTGAAAACTCATTGGACAATTCTACGAAGAACATCGTACAAAAGAATACTGCTGTTTTGGGTAGCTTGGTGAAGACTGCTGCTGAAAATAAGGCTGCTGCAGTCGCGGTATCATATTGTAATCAGGTACAAGTCATCAGTAAAGCCTTGATTGGCCGTTTGAACGGCATCAAAAATGATTTGTTGTTGCTCACTGGAGACCAAAAAGACCCAAAAATGGGCCGTAAACAAGAGCCTGAGGCTTTGTTGGTGAAAGGTGGGGTTCCTGAATTGGCACAGGGTGACAACATGGAAGTTCATGGTAACTATTTTATGGTTGAAAACGAAGGCAAAAACGGTACTGATTTGCAAGATGCAATCAACAAGGCCCGTGTTGATATGTTGACTGTTATGAAGAAAGCTTCAGCTGACGCAATTTTGGCCGGCTCTCCCGAAACGAAGAAAATTTTGTTGGATCGCATGAAAGCCATTGAAGAAAAAACTTCATTGTATGCTAACAATACCATAAACTCCAGTGGAACAGATCAGAGTTGGGTATCAATGTATTTAGAGCATTCTCCATTGGCGGGTGTCTTCGCGATGTTGAGTAAAGTAGAAAACGATTCACGTTCAATGGAAGCAGAAGTTATGCAAGCATTGGCTGAGTCTGTGAACGCTGCTGACTACAAGTTCGACAAATTGATTCCAGTTGTATCAGCATCTACAAGCGCAGTATTGACAAACCAAACATACGAAGCAAACATTTTGTTGGCTGCCTACAATTCAAAGGCACAGATGATGGTAACTGTAAATGGTCGTCCAATTGAAGTGGTTGATGGTGTAGGTAAATACAAAGTAACAAGCGCTTCTCCAGGCTCACAGAAATACAAAGTGGGTATCCAAGTACCAAAACCCAACGGTGGTGGATCAGATAACTACGAAACTGAAGCGGAGTACAGCGTATTTGCTCCTCAAGCTGCAATTTCTGCCGATGAATTGAATGTGGTTTATGTAGGTTTGCCTAACCCAATTTCAGTTTCTGTAGGTGGTGTTGACCCCAAAAATGTGAATGTATCCGTAACAGGTGGTGGTGTTTCTTTGCGCCCCTCGAAGCCTGGTCAATACAATGCAATCATCCCTGTCCGTAGCGGCAACGAATGTATGATCAATGTTACTGCGAAGTTGCCTGATGGTCGTACCGTATCGATGGGCTCTAAGAAATTCAAAGTTCGTAACGTTCCCCGTCCTGTATTTAAAGCGGGTAGCGTAGGATTTAGTGGTCCTATCTCATTGTCTGCGATGAAAGTTCAGGCAAATGCTGTGGCTGCTTTGGATAACTTTGTATACGATGGTGTAAAATACGATGTATTGTCTTACCGCTTTACTTGTATCGGACGTCGTACCAACGGTCCCAAAATTCAGGTGGTTAACGGTTCAAGTTTGGCACCGATTGCTTCATTCTTGAAAATGTTAGGCCCTGGTGATTTGATTCAATTTGACCAAATCAAAGTTATCGGACCTGATAAAGTGCCCAAGTTCCTCGACAACGTTGGAGGATCAGTAAACTAAAAAAAACACATTAATGAAACGCATATTAATCACACTCACATTTGTTGCCACAGCTGGCTTGCATGCCCAAGATTGGGGTGGTGGTTGGGGTGACCCAGCACCAGCTAAGAAGGGTTCAGGTTCTTCTGAGCCTGCTGCAACTTCAGAACCGGCTGCTGATGCACCCAAGAAGGAAGCTGAAATTGTGATTCCAACAATTGGAACTCACTATGACGATCCTGCTGTGTCCCACTACGAGCCAGAATACGTGAACCAGGATACCAACATCCGTAACCTTCAGGGTATTGTGATGCAGAGACCCTATCTCCGCAACGCAGATCTGAAATTCCGTAAGCGTGTTTGGCGTGTGATCGATTTGCGTCAGAAGATGAACCGTGCTTGGACTTGGCCCAAGAATCCTATTTCTCAAGTCTTTTGGGAATTGGGTACCAAGGGTTTGGTTCGTGCCTATGCGACGGATTCCTTCAATCGCGTAATCACTCCAGAAGACATCATTCGTGCTACTGCTGAAATCATTACTACTTCTAAACAACGTCCAGGTTCTGATGACCCAACGGATTTGGTTGATACGTCTTTCCCTGAATATTTCTCTTGGGATTTGATTCAGAAATTTGAAATCATGGAAGACTGGGTGTTCGATTACAAGCATGGGGAGTTTAAGCCCATCATCATTGGTATCGCACCGATTCAGCCTAAGAACATCATGGGTCAAACATACGACGTAAAACCTTTCTGGTTGAAGATGGATGATTGTCGTCCTACCTTGGCGAAGTCAGAAGTATTCAACCGATACAATGATGCCATGCGTTTGAACTGGGATCAGCACATCAATCACCATCGTTTATTTGATAGCTATATCGTGAAGACTTCTGAGTGGGATGACAGATACATCAACCAAAAGGCTGAATTCAAGCAAGATGGATTGGCTTCGTTGTTGCGCGCTGAAGAAATAAAGAACGACTTGTTCATCTTTGAGCACGATTTGTGGGAGTATTAATCTCCGATTATTGACATCTCAACGATAAGAAATTCTAAAAAACCCCAGCCGTCAGGTTGGGGTTTTTTGTTGTGGTTGTGCGGGTTGTTTTGGTATTAATTCCGGTTTTGCTTTGATTTTGCTATAAAAAAGCGTATTTTTGCCGTTCGTTTTAGTAACGATGTACGACAAGGTGGAAGATCTCTGCATAGAGTTTGTCAAATTGAAAGATGGCAAACACAACTTAGACTTTCGGGTTGACGAATCGTTCTTTGAATCATTGGGGAGTACAGAAATACACAATGCAAACGTGCAAGTGGATGTGGAGGTTGATAAATCAACCAATTGGATGCATGTTCGTTTGCGTATGCGTGGAATCTTGACTGTAGAATGTCACCGTTGTTTGGTGGCTTTGCCTATGCAAATCGACACCAATTATATGTTGATTGTAAAGTTAGACAGTCAGGGAGAAGCGGATATAGACCATGAAGATGAGGGAGTGGAACTAATCTACTTGCGTCCGCATGAGTTTAAATTGAGTATTGCTCAACCTGTCTATGAAACGAGTTTGTTGGCGTTGCCAATGATTCGTAATTGTGACGAAATGGAAACCAAGCCTTGTGATGAGGCAATGATACAAAAACTAGAAACGCTCAACAGTGATTCTACTGAGGAACCCGAAGTAGATGCACGTTGGGAAAAATTGAAACAACTAAAAAACCTATAACAAGGAAATGGCACATCCTAAACGAAAAATATCGAAAACTCGTCGCGACAAACGTCGTACACATGACAAAATTGAAGTGCGTCCAATGATTGCTGATCCCGTAACTGGTGATGTATCATTGTATCACCGCGTTAACTTGGAAACTGGAATGTACCGCGGCCAGAAGGTAATGAAGGATCGCAACGATAGTTAACAATGAGAATTGGTATTGACGCCATGGGTGGGGATTATGCCCCATTAGAGGCCGTCAAGGGTGCCTCTCACGCAGCTTCCTCATTGGCAGGTGTTGTGTTGGTTTTGTTTGGCTCAAAATCAGCCATAGAAGAAGTATGCGTTGCAGAAGGTATCGATATTTCACAATTCGAGATTGTAGATACGCCCGAAGTAGTTGAAATGGCTGAGCACCCTGTGAAAGCTTTGGTGTCCAAGCCGAATTCGAGCATTGCTCAAGGTTTTTTGCAATTGGCACACCAAAAAATTGATGCTTTTTTGAGTGCAGGGAATACCGGAGCCATGTTGGTGGGGTCTATCCAGTACTTGAAATTGATCGACGGGTGTGATCGCCCCTGTCTTACTGCCGCAATACCCCGCGTTGACAACCGACCCGGATTGTTGTTGGATGTTGGCGCAAATGCCGATTGTAAACCAGAACACTTGGAGAAGTTTGCCCTGTTGGGTAATCTCCTATACTCTATGATGTATAAAGTGGAATCGCCCAAAATTGGACTCTTGAACATCGGAGAGGAAAGTGAAAAAGGCAACCTACTCACCAAAGCCACCCACCAGTTGCTGTCCCAAACACAAGGTATTCATTTTGTGGGCAACGTGGAAGGTCGCGATATCTTTGGCGATCATGCGGATGTTGTAGTATGTGATGGATTTAGTGGCAATGTGATCATCAAATTGTGTGAGGGAATTTACTACCGTTTGGTAAAACGTGGTGTACAAGACGATTACTTGGATCAATTCAACTTCAAACACTATGGAGGTTCTATGGTTTTGGGCGTGAATGCACCCGTAATTGTAGGTCATGGAATCACAAAAGCCGAAACGTTTGTAAAAATGATTGAATTGGCGCAAGAAACCGTTCAATCTGAGCTGACGAATAAAATTCAAAAGGCAATGAGTCGCTTCATTGCATACCAAGCAGAAACTGCCAACCAAACATGAAAATAACCGCTGCCATTACCGCTGTTGGAGGCTATGTACCTCCCAAAATTCTTTCCAACGCTGATTTAGAAAAAATGGTAGATACCAACGACGAGTGGATTCGTACACGTACTGGTATCGTGGAAAGACATATTTTGGATGAGCCTGGCAAGGCAACTTCAGACTTGGCAGTGGGCGCGATTTTGCCCATGTTGAAAAAGAAAGGGGTAGATCCTGCAGAAATTGAGTTGATTATTTGTGGAACGGTGACGGGAGATTATGTTTTTCCTGCAACTGCCAACGTGATCGCAGATAAAATTGGTGCCGTCAACGCTTGGGGTTATGACGTTGGAGCCGCATGCAGTGGTTTTTTGTTTGCCTTGGTAACTGGATCGCGTTTTATAGAGTCGGGTGCGCACAAAAAAGTTTTGGTTGTGGGTGCCGATAAAATGAGTGCCATTACAGATTATACGGATCGGAATACCTGTGTATTGTTTGGTGACGGTGCGGGCTGTGTTTTGTTGGAGCCCAGTACCGATGGAATGGGAATTCAAGATTCCATTACCCGCGTAGATGGTAGTGGTCGGGATTTCCTAATTCAAAAAGCCGGTGGTTCAATGTTGCCACCCAGCCATCAAACAGTAGATCAACGCTTGCATTATGCCTATCAGGAGGGTAAAACCGTGTTCAAGTTTGCCGTTACCCGTATGGCTGATGTGAGTTATGAAATCATGGAGCGCAACCAGCTTCAAGCCGATGATATTGCATGGTTGGTGCCGCACCAAGCCAATTTGCGAATCATTGATGCAACAGCAGATCGCATGGGATTGGACAAAAACAAAGTGATGATCAATATACAGAAGTACGGCAACACCACTTCTGGAACATTGCCATTGTGTTTGTGGGAATGGGAAAGTCAATTGAAAAAAGGCGATAACCTCATTCTGAGCAGTTTTGGTGGGGGCTTTACATGGGGTAGTATTTACCTCAAGTGGGCTTACGATACCGAAGCCTGATTACCCTTCAATTTTTTGTAAAATCGCGCGATAAATGTAATCGCCGCCCATTGCTGTACCCCCGCAGAATGCATCTTTTATGGTTTGGTATTGTGGATGATTCAATAAGAACTTTTCAATGTTATCTTCGTTCTCTGCCTGAAAAACTGAGCAGGTTAGGTAAACCAAATAGCCACCTGTTTTCACTGCGTTGGCCAAGTTGTTCAGTATGCGCTGTTGTTTGTTTGCATAGATACCAATTTCAGGTGCGGTGAAGAAATGCAAGTTTTCTGGGTTTCTGCGCCATGTGCCACTGCCCGAGCACGGTACGTCGGCCACAACGATATCATAGGATTGGTTGGGTATTTCAGATTCAAGGTTGCAAACCCTGGTTTTTGGGGTTTTCAATTGGAGCGATTGAAAACGGGTTTGTAAATTTTCTAGAATGTTGCTTCTGATATCTGCGCATTCTACTTGCGCTTGTGCATGGTTTTGCAACAGCGTAATGCTTTTCCCTCCTGCGCCAGCACAACAGTCCCAAATCCGATGATCACGCGTGCATAGGGCCTTCAATGGGGTGTTTTGCCAATCCATGGCTTGCTGTGAACCAATGTCTTGGATATAGGCGATGCCTTGCTGGGTGATGGTTTCCAGGTTGGCTTGGGCGGATACTGCAATGGTGCCATTGTGTTTTGACAAAATTACAATTTGTTGTTGTTCAAGTTTCTTGAGTACTTGTTGTTCTTTGCCTGTGACGGCCCGAAGCCATACCCATGGTTCTGTTTGAAACCAAGGGGTAAGTGCATCCACAGGTATTCCCTTGCTCAACAATCTAGCAAATGGAGTGTAAGGGGCTGTTGGGGGATGGGGGGTGTTGGAATGATTGGGTGCGGGGAAGTGGGTTTGAAGGTAGTGGAGGATTTCGGTGGTGTTGTGTCGCGAAACGCCGTAGGCGTTTCGCCAGAAGTAATAGCAGCAAGCGCGGTATCGCTTGCGATCCTTGCTGCCCCAGTTCTTGTGCTCCCTGAATTGCTCCTTTAAAAACAAATGAAACGGCGTGCTGCCATCATATCCAACAATCAAATCTGCTGCGTTCTTGTAGAACAAATAAGGTATGCGATCCCCAATATCCGCCATGCGATTAATCCAATGTGAAAATATGCGGCGTGTCCTCGTAAATCATGACGAATCGAATCCCATCGTTGTACGGTGCAGTGCCTCCCGACTTAAAATGAATGGAATTAATCAGTCCTTCATAAGTCGCATCGGGCAAGGCTGACAAAAATCCTGGTCCAAATGCCATACAACTATACCCCAGAAATTTGCCTTGGTCGTATCCAATAAACCCAAATCGACTTGGTTCAAAGCCGTATGTTGCAAAGAACTTCCGAGAAAAAGCCAAGGTTTGTTCATCGTGAAAATCGGTGAAATTCACCGTAGGATAAATACACAACGGATCGTTCAAACCAGTATAATATCGCTTGTCTTCAAACCATCCCAAATCGGCAATCAACCAACACTGTTGTCGTTTTTCCAATAGTTTTTCCAATGCAACCCTCACGGTGGCGTCAGGTATACAAGACGTCAGTACAATGCTATCGCGCTTTGGCAAGGCCGGCGTTAAAACGCCATTTTTTAACACATGCACAGTCACCAATTTCGTTGTGGTTTTTTGCATCATGGCCTTGTACATGGTTCCCTTGGTCTTGCTGTTCTTGTCCGCGTCAATCACAATGCAAATCCTGTGCTTGGGAAACATTTGGGCAACATTCTTCGCCACACTCTTGTATCTCAGCGTGTCGTTGATGAAAAAGTTCATGTTGGGGAATGGTCCCTTTCCTTTGCTCATGCTCGGTTTTACATAACCCATGGGCGATATCCAAGCATTGGGGGTTGTTTTCCAAACCAAACCGGTGTGTTGCGACAGTGCTTTGAAATTGTCCTCGTAAACCGGGCCAATCATGATTTGTTGATCCTTGAAGTTGTCGCTTTTGACCAAATTGGCGATGGCCAATTGGTTCAATGGCAAACTATCGGTGGGTTCGGTGTCCCAAACACTTACGTTCGCTTGGAAACCTTCCGCTTCAAGTTCAGAAAACCCCAATTTTAAACCCAAATAGTAATCCATCATCGCATCGGTCAATGGATTGGCTTTTGTGTTTTGGGCGTGAAATGGAAGGGCAATACCAATTCTCAGGGGACCTGCAGAAACATCCGTTTTTGGTGCAACCAATTCCTGGGCATTCAGCGTGCCAATTGCCAAACACATCACACCCATCCACAAGCCTTTTAAAGGACTTTGCAAAGCGATATTCTGTGTTTGTGTATTCATGATTTTATTCCCATTCAATGGTAGCCGGTGGTTTTGAACTGATGTCGTATACCACCCGGTTGATTCCTCTTACTCTATTGATGATGCTATTGCTAATATCTGCCAAAATCTCATAGGGAAGGTGCACCCAATCCGCTGTCATACCGTCTGTACTTGTGACCGCACGCAATGCAACGACTTGCTCATAGGTTCTTTCATCGCCCATTACACCCACACTTTGGATGGGTAGCAATATGGCTCCTGCCTGCCAAATTTTTTCGTACCAGCCGTGCTCGCGCAGTTTTTCCATGTAAACCCAATCGGCTTCTTGCAACAACTTCACCTTTGCCTCGGTGATATCGCCCAAGATACGAATTCCCAATCCTGGGCCTGGGAAAGGATGTCGGTTCAAAATATTGTGCGGCAATCCCATGGTATCACCAACCCTGCGAACCTCGTCTTTGAATAAGCTGCGCAGTGGCTCAATGATTTTCAAACTCATTTTTTCAGGCAATCCACCCACATTGTGATGACTTTTGATGGTCGCACTCGGGCCCTTTACACTCACACTTTCGATAACATCAGGGTAAATGGTTCCTTGGGCCAACCACTTGGCATCCTTGATCTTGCTGCTTTCTTCTTGGAAGACTTCCACAAAGACGCGACCGATGGCCTTTCGCTTTGCTTCGGGATCGGTTAAACCCGCCAGTGCATCGTAAAATTGTTGAGAGGCATCCACGCCAATCACATTGAGTTCTAATTGCTCATAGGCTTCTTGTACCAGGGCAAATTCGTTTTTGCGCAGTAAACCGTTGTCGATGAAGATGCAATGCAATTGCTTACCGATGGCTTTGTGTAACAATAGGGCAGCGACTGAGCTATCCACACCGCCCGACAATCCCAAAATTACTTGATCTGTGCCCACAGTGCTGCAAATCTGCGCAACCGTTTCATCGATGAAGTGACCGGGCGTCCAATCGCCGGCACAACCACAAATACCGTAGGCGAAGTTCTTCAATAATGCCAATCCTTCGGTGCTGTGATACACTTCGGGGTGAAATTGAATGCCGAAGACGGGATTGTGGCTTTCCAATTCAAAGGCAGCCACGGGAATGCTTTCGGTTTTGGCAATAATCGTTGCCGTAGGGGGCAATGCCGTGATGGTATCGCCGTGACTCATCCAAACTTGAGATTCATCGCTCAACCCTTGCAACAAAGCACTGTTGTTTTCGCTCCGAATCATCATTGCCCGACCGTATTCCCTGTGATCACTGCGAGAAACCACGCCGCCGTGCACTTTGGCGAGCATTTGAGCGCCATAACATACACCGAGGAGTGGACCTTGCGACATCAACTTGGTTAGATCAACCATTGGCGCATCAGTTTCATTCACAGAACAAGGACTTCCCGATAGGATGATGCCTTTGATATCGCTGGTTAATTCAGGAATGTGATTATAGGGGTGAATTTCGCAATACACGAAGAGTTCGCGCAACCGACGTGCAATCAATTGTGTGTACTGCGAACCAAAGTCGAGGATGAGAATTTTTTCGGTCATGAATCTACCGCAAAGGTACTGATTTCTCGCCGATTTCCCCCAATTTTTGGGCCAATTACGCCGCCGAATCGGTGGGCAATTTCAACAATTGTTTTACCATCCAGAGGGCCGCATTGCTGCTGCGCTGGATGATCTGCTCTCGATTGCCAAACAACCTAAACGACTTGCACATTTGTTCGTTGGCTGTACATACAGCGATATAGACGAAACCCACAGGTTTTTCTTTGGATCCACCGCCGGGTCCGGCAATCCCCGTTGTTGCGATGGCAAGGTCTACGCCAAATTTTTCTCTAACCCCATTGGCCATGGCAAGGGCACAATTTTCGCTCACGGCTCCGTATGTTTCAATGATGGCACGATCAACCCCCAATTCTTGCGATTTTACTTCATTGGCATAGGCAACCAAGGATCCGGGGTATACGGCGGAAATTCCGGGAGCTTGCATCAATCGGTGCGCAACCCAACCGCCTGTACAACTTTCAGCGGTAGTAAACGATATGTTGTTGTTGATGAGGTATTTGGATAGGTACAATGCTGGGTCGATATCGCCCAAACAAAACACATCCTCTACAATTGCTTGTTGCAGTAAAACAAAATATCGGTCAATATCGTCCGATTCTGGAATATCACTGTTTTGGATAGTTTGAGATAGCCGCAATTTCACCATGTTAAAACTGGGTAAATAGGCAAGCGAAAGGTGGGGTGGAAGTGAGGCTTCAAAAGGCTCTAATTGCCTTGATAACAAACTCTCTGCTTTTTGCAAGGTCACCAAAGTGCGATGTTGGATGGTTGGAAGTGGAAATTTGGCTTTTAACTTTGGAATAACACGCTCCTCGGTGAGGTGGTATACTTCTCCGGGAACCCCGGGCAGAGAAACCAGCACCTTCCCATTGCGGTCAAACCACATGCCGGGTGCAGTACCAACGGCGTTGTGAAGGGTTTCACACAATGCAGGCACATCGGCTTGCACTTGGTTCGTTTCCAACATCAAACGGCCCCGCGCCTCGAAAATTTGCGCCAAATGGGCGAGCACATTTTCATCCCTGCGGTAGCCGCATTGGTAATAGGTGCACAATGTTTTCTTGGTAATGTCGTCTTTGGTTGGACCCAATCCCCCGGTCATAATGACCAGATCAACGCGAGAAAAAGCCTCAGCCAAAGCGTCGAGAATCGCTTGAGCGTGATCACTAATGGCCGTTTTTCGTTTGATTGAAATGCCAATGCCACCCAATTGTTGCCCGAAATAGGCACTGTTGGTATCAATGGTTTGACCAATCAATAATTCATCGCCAATGGTGATAATTTCCGCTTCCATGAAACAAAAATACGGCGGTGATGCGGAACTTGCCCACCACAATCTTGTAACTTTGTAATATGTCGTTGCCCATCATCATTTACACAGACGGTGCTGCACTGGGGAATCCTGGTCCCGGTGGATACGGCGCTGTCATGATGCACGCAGAACACCGCAAGGAATTGTCGGGGGGCTTTCGCAGAACCACCAACAACCGAATGGAATTGCTTGCTGTGATTATGGCGTTGAAGCACATTAAAACCCCAGGCTTGTCCATCCAAGTCTATACAGATAGCAAATATGTTTGCGATGCAATTGAAAAGAAATGGTTGTTCGGGTGGAAAGCGAAAGGGTGGAAGAAGGTGAAAAATGTGGATCTATGGCAGACGTTTCTTGGACAGTATGAAATCCACAAGCCTAAATTTTATTGGGTCAAAGGACATGCTGGTATCAAGGAAAATGAGCGATGCGATGTACTCGCTACCACTGCGGCTCAGTCAAAGCCCACCGATATCGATGTGAATTATGAGCGGTATGAGCAAGAAGCACAATCCTCAGAGGGATTGGATCTCCAATAAATGTTGGGCATTGAGCTTCGCCGCCTCACTGGGGTTTTTTCCTGAAAGCATTTCAGCCAAAGCTTGAACGCGGCCCCCATTGTCCAAACTTCGAATTTGCGTTTCGCTGATGTCTGCGTCGTTGTTTTTGTATACAAACAACTGGTTATTTCCTGATGCCGCAACTTGTGGTAGGTGGGTGATGGCCAATATTTGCTGACGCGCTCCTTGCTTGCGCATCAAGTAACCCAATCGACTTGCAACTTCGCCACTCACGCCTGTGTCCGCTTCATCGTAAATCAGCGTAGCCAAGTTTTTCAGTTCAGCAATGATGGTGCGCAAACAGAAATTCAAACGGGAAATCTCACCGCCTGATGCCACCTTTTCGATGGGCATGGGCGATTGGCCTTTATTGGCATTGAACATCAGCGTAATCTTGCTGTTCCCATTCTCTTGATATTGTGGTTCTTGCTGCAATTGGATTTCCAACTGGGCATAGGGCATTTCAAGTTGTTGTAAATGTCCAATCACTTGCTTTGAAAGTTCATCTTTGCACTGCAAACGCTTTTGGTGTAGTTGATTGGCGTGCATTTCTAGTGCTGCATTGGCCGCGATTAAGGCTTTGTTCAAAGCGTCTATTTCTTCTGCCAAATGGTGCTCACCCGCCGTGGTAGCCTCAAGTTCCGCTTTTTTAGTTAGGAGTTCTTTCGCCTCGGTGTAGCCATGTTTTCGCAACAACAATTGCAACGCAGTGAAACGTTCGTTGAGTTCCTCGAGTCGTTTTGGATTGCCTTCATGGTTGTGGATCGCACCCTCAATATCCCGTGATAGTTCTTTCGCCTCTATGCCAAGTTGATTGATGCGTTCGAAAAAGTCGCCCAAATCTTGACTCAGACCGGAGAAACCTTTTAATTCCGCCTTGATTTTATTGGCCAAATCCAATAGACAGCCATCGCCACTATCCAGCATGGATGCAGATTTTGCTAAAGCGTAAGACAGTTGTTCGGATTGGCTTAACAAATTGATTTCTTGCTCCAAATTCAACTCTTCGCCCTCAATGGGGTTGAATTGTTGTAACTCATTCAAAAGGTATTGATGATAGTCAGAATCTCTTTGAATTTGGGTCAACTGCTCTTCCTTATCTTTGAGCGATTGTTTGATACGATGAACAGTATTCAATGACTGTCTATAATCCTTCAGCAATTCTTCTGTTCCTGCAAACGCATCCAATAACTTCAACTGCTCTTCCGCCTGGGTAACCAATAGCCCCGTATGTTGTGAATGAATTTCCAATAAATGACTGCCCAGCCACTTGAGTTCTGAAACACTCACGGGTGTATCGTTGATGAAGGAGCGCGTTTTGCCGTTGGGATGCCATTCTCTTCGCACGGTACAATGGTTGGCATAATCCAAATCTCGTGCTTCAAAAGCCGAAGCCAGTCCCAAGGGTTTTACGTTGAACTCCGCTTCGATGACACATTTTTGGTTGGAATCCAAGATGGCTGAGCTATCGCTTCGATCGCCCATCACCAATCCAATTGCCCCGAGCAAAATACTTTTACCCGCGCCAGTTTCTCCAGTGATGCTCGTGAAACCCGATTGAAAATCGATGTCCAACGCTTTGATGAGCGCATAATTTTGGATTCTCAGGTGGGCAAGCATTGTGAAGGAATTAGCGGGTGATGATCGTGTTTAATGTCCAAAGATTGTTTTGGATATCTTTTTTACGCTCAATGGCCTCCTGAAAAGAGGTGAACTTGATCAGATTGTCGACAACCCCCACGGCTTGATTTTTTTGGCCTTCAATCAATGCTTTTACAGCATGCGCACCCAAGCGCGAGGCCAGGATTCGGTCGTTGGCGGTAGGACGGCCACCGCGTTGAATATGGCCTAATACGGTCACCTTGCAGTCGGTATCGGGGTAAATGGATTGGAAACGTTTGGCAATATCATAGGCATGGCCTTCTTCTTCTCCTTCTGCAACGACAAAGATGCTAAACTCTTTTTTGCGTGCTTTGGATTCGTATAATTTGACAATATCTGCGAATTCATTGCCGCGCTCCGGAATAAATATTCCTTCAGCACCTCCAGCAATACCTGCATGCAGTGCGATGTGTCCGGAATGTCTGCCCATTACTTCGATAAAAAATACCCGGTTGTGCGCATCTGCGGTGTCGCGAATTTTATCGATGGCTTCCATCGCGGTATTGATGGCCGTGTCGTAGCCTATGGTGGCGTCGGTCCCCCATAGATCGTTGTCGATTGTACCCGGACATCCGATACTGGGCAGGCCAAATTCTTTTTCAAAAATCATCGCCCCCGTATAAGTGCCATTACCGCCAATACAAACCAATCCCTCAATGCCCTTGGCTTTCAGGTTTTCATGGGCTTTTGACCGACCTTCAGCAGTCATGAATTCCTTGCTACGGGCAGTTTTTAGGATGGTGCCACCCATTTGAATGATGTTGGCCACACTGCTTGGTGTCATCGGGAAGATCTCATTTTCAATCAATCCTTGATAACCCCTGTGAATGCCAAAAACTTCCAAATTATAATGTGCGCAGGCACGAATGACGGCGCGTATGCATGCGTTCATGCCTGGTGCGTCACCGCCTGATGTAAGTACTGCAATTTTCTTCACGGAGTACAAAATACGACATTATTTCGTTGCGATTATTAACAAAAAACCCCGCGAATGCGGGGTTTTTGCAATTGTATTTTTGTTAGTTGGAATTAATCGTCGATTTTCTTGTAACCAAATTCAACATAATCGTTGTGGTTGCCAATCGCAGGCAAATCCTGGATTTTGGTTACCTTAAGGATGTACAAGTTGAAAGGCAAATCTTGTCCAGTTTTTACCAAGTATACATCACCCACAGCCAATATAGCGGTTTGTGGTAAGGCATTGGCGCCATTGGCCTTCCATAGGTTGTACAAATAGGTAGTAGTAGAGGCGTTGGTGTAATCGTTGGCAGTCACCTTTACGAACTTACCGTTGTTGTCAGATCCCCAAATTTTTGAGAATTGTGCAGCACCAGTGAGTGTTTTGTCCAACAAATCTTTTCTTGTTGCATTATCATTGGTTTTCAGTGGAACGCCCTTGTTTAGATCATAAGCATTTTCAAATCCCACATTCAAAGTGTTGTACACCAATTGGTTCGCAAATCCAACCAAAGGTGCAGTTGGAGGGATAACGGTGATTTTGATGGATGTTGAAGCAGTTTGACCATTCGCATCTTTCGCGGTGAAAGTGTAGGTTACGATATCGTCAATGCTAGCAGCCAAGCGATTCTTGATCACAAATGAAACGCTGTTGCCGTTCACTGCAGTGTCTTTGAAGGAAACAGCGGGATTGCCGTTTACGCTGTAATTTGCAGAAATTCCGCTCAACGCACCTGAACCAGAAGTTGCAGAAATTGAGAAAGACAACATAGAATCGCTCATTACACTGATGTCGCCACTGACGAAATTTGCACCGGCAGTCAATGAGATGGTAGGTTTAGGATCGTTGCTGTCGCCACCGCACGAACCCAAGAAGGCAACCACAGGCACGGTGAACGCTAGAAGTAAATGTTTCAGTTTCATATATATTTGTTTAACTCGCAAATTTCAAGAAAAATCGCAGTTTTCCAAATCTCAACGCAGGTATTTTCGATTAGCGACAAATTGTCATAGCAAAAGTTTTACAATACAATTTTGTCGTATTACCGCCTTTGGCACAAGCATTGATATTTTTGTGATCCGATGTTTAACAACAAAGAAGTTTTTTTTACCAATGATTCAGATTCGGATTCTTTTGAAGATGCGCCAGAGTTTTTGCCGCTTTTCTCAAAACAAGAAGAGGATGAAAGTAATAAAATTGAAGTCCCAGCCGAGCTCGCCGTACTGACAATGAGAAATACGGTGCTCTATCCGGGTGTGATTTTTCCCATTACTGTGGGACGAGACAAGAGTATTCGATTGATCAAGGATGCAAACAAACGCGATAAAATTATTGCTGTAGTCGCGCAGAAGAATCCGAGCGTGGAGGATCCAAGCATTGATGATTTGTACAATGTGGGTACGTTGGCGCAAATCATTCGGATGATGCGAATGCCCGATGGTAGTTCAACGGTCATTTTACAAGGTAAGCGTCGCATTAAGATTGATGAGTACACCCAAACAGAACCATATTTTAAGGCCAAAGTGAGTTCATTGCCGGATTTGCCTGCTAAAGAAACCAAGGAATACAAAGCCACCATCGACTCGATTCGGGATATTTCGCACAAAATTATCAACCTATCGCCCCAAATTCCATCAGAGGCGAGTGTTGCGCTGAGAAACATCGACTCCAAAACCTTTTTGATACACTTTGTAAGTAGCAATCTCAATATCACCCAAAGTGAAAAACAAACCCTACTGGAAACGTTGGAACCCGCCGTTCGCGCAACCATCGTGCTCACCCACGTTACGCAAGAACTTCAGCTGCTGGAGTTAAAAGACCAGATTCAAAGCAAGGTACGTACCGACATGGATAAGCAGCAGAAGGAGTATTTTTTGCAACAGCAAATTCGTGCCATTCAAGAGGAGTTGGGAGGAGACTCACCAGATAAAGAGATTCAGAACCTTCGTGAAAAAGGTGCTGCAAAATCATGGTCCAAGGATATTCATGAGCATTTCACCAAAGAACTCGATCGTTTGATGCGCGTCAATCCTGCGTCTCCCGATTATTCTGTGGGATTGAATTATGTGCAATTGATGTTGGATTTGCCATGGGATACACTGAGCAACGACAATTTTGATATTAATCATGCCCAAGACGTGTTCGATGAAGATCATTTTGGTTTGGAGAAGGTCAAGAAACGAATCTTGGAATACCTGGCTGTGTTGAAGCTGAAAGGCGACATGCGTTCCCCCATCATTTGTTTGTATGGACCTCCGGGCGTGGGTAAGACCTCTCTCGGAAGGAGTATTGCAAGGGCCTTGGGTCGGAAATACGTGCGCATGAGTTTGGGTGGATTACACGATGAATCGGAAATCCGTGGTCACCGAAAGACATACATCGGTGCGATGCCCGGTCGTATTTTACAAAATTTGAAGAAGTCGGGGACATCAAACCCCGTGTTTGTGCTCGATGAAATTGATAAACTGGGTCGTGATTTTCGGGGCGATCCGTCTTCTGCAATGTTGGAGGTGTTGGATCCGGAGCAAAACAGTACTTTCTATGACAATTACCTCGAGTTGGATTACGATTTGAGCAAGGTGTTGTTTGTTGCGACTGCAAATAACCTGGATACCATACAGCCTGCATTGCTTGATCGTATGGAGATAATTGAAATACATGGATACAGCATCGAAGAGAAGATTGAAATCGCCAAGAAATATTTGATTACAAAGCAGCGAAAAGCACACGGGTTAAAAACAACCCAATTCAAAGTGAGCGATAAGGCCTTGGAAATCATCATTGAACAATACACGAGGGAGAGTGGGGTGCGCTCTTTGGACAAAAGGGTAGCCGCTTTGGCGAGGTCTGTGGCTAAGTCTATCGCATTGGACGAACCGTTGAAAAAGCAAATGGGCATCGCTGAAGTTGAACAAATTTTGGGTGCTGAAAAGATGGAGCCAGAAATGTATGAAAACAATGAAACTGCGGGTGTGGTTTCAGGCCTCGCTTGGAGTCCGATGGGCGGTTCTGTACTCTTCGTTGAAAGCAAACTATCGCGCGGAAAAGGTCAATTGATCATCACAGGTCAATTGGGCGATGTGATGAAAGAGAGTGTAATGTTGGCAAAGTCCTATTTGAAAGCCCATGCCGATTATTTGAATATTGATGCCCGTGTTTTTGATTTGTGGGACATCCACGTGCATTTCCCCGCCGGTGCGATTCCGAAGGACGGGCCGAGTGCCGGTATTGCCATTCTCACAAGTTTGGCGTCACTTTTTACCCAAACCAAAGTAAAAAGTCACCTTGCGATGACCGGTGAGATTACGCTCCGAGGCAAGGTGTTGCCCGTAGGTGGTATCAAAGAAAAATTGCTTGCTGCCAAACGCGCAGGTATCAAAGAGGTGATTTTGTGTGAACAAAATAAAAAGGATGTTTTGGATATTCCCGCCAAATACCTCGACGGTTTGCATTTCTCCTATGTCAATAACATGTTGCAGGTCTTAGACTTGGCGCTGACCGATACCGCGGTGAAGCATCCCATCGATATTCATGCTGTCTTGCAAGAAAAAGCCAAGGATTCAACAGAATAGCCAAGGTTTTTATTTAAGTTTGTTCATCATGATCTTCAAGAAAATCTTGTCCTACCTTACCTTCCGCAAGCAAGAGGGCAGTAAGTCCAATTTAAACCTACGCATGATGCATGGCATGAATCGCATTTCTATTTTGATGTTTGCCATTGCGCTTTGCGTGATATTGGTGCGCTTTGTTTTTAAGTAAATCTCTATTTGGATGCGGGGCATTGTGATTAAATGCTTTGTGATACTTGGCTTGTCACAAACTTTGCATTGTCTGGGTCAAGGAATCAAGTCTGACTCCATTGGGCGAACCAACGGTTCTGCAAACTATGTTGAATGCGGTACACGGGGTTTGGATAATGAAATGATGCATTTGCTTGATGTGATGCCATTGTTTGAGTTAACCCAACCCATTGTTACCCAACCCATAGATATGTCGGCAGATTATCCCGGTATGTCTTTAACGCAATATCCTGTGCGTTTGCCAAAGCAGCTCTATACCTCAGACACCAACGCAGCGGGTGATCCTGTAAAGTTGAAGTCGAACCTTGTCTACGGATTTGCGCAGCATGTGCATGGCTCAGGGTTGTTGCCCAATCATACCTTGCTTGTGGTGGAGAGACCCCAAGTCATGAAATACCGCAAGAGCAGGATTTGGGTTGATGTAAACCACAATCTGGATTTGACCGATGACCCTATACAGTATTACGCGCCTTCGTCCGTGGCATTTTCAGCCAGTGTTGTACCTGAATCAGGGAGTGTGGTGAAATTGGATAATCAAGATTGGGGTGTTTCATTACAGCTCGGGTTTTTCTTAGGGAGCGAGTTAAGATCCTACCAGAAACTATACGGTGAGGCAGTTGACTTGGTGAAGGCCGACAGGAAATTTATTGGTGTTGGCAATAGTTTTAGGCAGCGACGCATGACGGTTATTTACGGGTCGAAAGTGTTTCAGGACGATACTTTGTATTGGGCATTGAAAGATGTCAATGTGAATGGAAACTACGGCGACGTGGGTGTGGATATAATCATGGTGAGCAATGATCGAGGTATTTTTAATACCGCAAATGCATGGAAACTGTTGAAAGGCAAGACCGTTTTGGATTGGTTGGGCCAAGGCTGGCAGGCGCAAGTTGCAAAGAAATTACCGGGTCTTGGTCAGGCAGAGTGGGGTTTAATTGTGGAACCCATCAACAGCAAGCAGGTTAAAAATGCAAGAAGCTTGTTGATTGGGAACAAAATTCCGAAGTTTCGATTTTGTGTGATTGAGGGAGTTTACAAGGCAGGCAAACTCAAAGAAAATCCCGTTCATCGTCGGAGTATTCGCAAGTTCAAAGGGAAGTATACTGTGGTGATTGTTTGGAACGCCGATGATTCATTGTTTCACAAAGACTCGGTGATTTATCACGAGATTTCACGAAAATTACCTGATTCTATACAGATTCTTATGTTAAACCACGGAGGCAGTGGGAGGTATGTTTATGGATATAACAAGCGATTTGATACAAAAATGATTCATGGATTTTGCTCCCCACAAGTGACTGAAATACTGAAACTTCAGACGATGCCTCAAGTTTTTTTATTGGACCCAAAACAGCGTTTGATTGACATAAATATGTCACCTTTTGAGTTGCAGAAGCGTATAAACGGTAGTTTGCGATAAAGCGAGTCTTTGAAAACGTGTGGATTAATGAATAATTATTTACATTTGTAATTGTATGAATAGAACCGCATTAACCGTAGTCCTTGTCATTTTGTTGTTGGCTTCTTTGGGAAGCAATACATTTTTGTATATCAACAAAATGAACAGCGACAAAGAATTGCAGAATAAAATGGCTGTCATGAAGGCCAAAGATTCTTTGCAAGCTGAGTTAATTAGAATGGAAGATTCACTGAATTTGGTGATCCAGACATTCCAAAACGAAAACCAAACATTGGTCTTGAAAGTTGAAGAACTTGAAGGAGACAAGAACCCCCGTGTGATAGCGGCCATGCAAGAGATTTATCGCTTGCGTCGCGAAATTGCCAATGGAATTTCAGGCGATGGTAGTGGAGCAACGGCCAGTTCCGGTGACGGCAGTGCCAAAAAATCAACAAAAGAATCACGCAAAGCGGCCAAATCTGTCAAGGGAGGAGACGGTAATTTAGAGGATTTGCGCAAACAATTGGAAGAGGCCCGAGCAAAAGTGGCTGAGTTGATGGCATTGGTAGAGTCGTTGACCAAAGAGAAGAATGATTACATGACTCAATTAACTGCGGAAAAAGATCGTTCTGCGGCTTTGGAATCTGAAAATGTAGAATTGAAAGATCGTTTGGATAAAGGTGCACGTCCTCAATTCGGGGCTTTGTTGGTTACCGGCCTTTACGACAAAAAGGGAATCATGACAGAAACCATGAAGTCAAAGTCTGTAGACAAAATCCGGGTGACGTTTGATGTGTTGGAAAATCCCATGGTGACCCAACCTTTGGAAGAGGAAGTAATCATCCGTATTATCGACCCGAATGGCGGTGTATTATCTACGACCAATACCAAGTTGACTGACAAGAGCAAAGTGGCCAGCTTGAAGCAGACCATCCAATTTGATGGTGCATTGCAAAAAGTGAAGTGGAGTTTCCCAGAAAAAGGCTTGCTGACTGGCAAATTGATGAAAGGTAAATACACCGCAGAGTTGTGGACCCGCGGATTGATGCGTCAGAAAAACAACTTTACATTGGAGTAAGAATTTTATCTCTTATAGACATTACCAAGGGCGCCCGATGGGCGCCCTTGGT